>Ga0209567_10000056_pt1 | contig 49186 bp, 46 predicted proteins | sample COG_12_FD_184756 | JGI IMG/M metagenome (GOLD analysis project Ga0209567, IMG submission 184756) | Pelagic marine sediment microbial communities from the LTER site Helgoland, North Sea, for post-phytoplankton bloom and carbon turnover... | ecosystem: Environmental > Aquatic > Marine > Neritic... | reverse complement strand
GATTGAGGTACAGGACCTTGTCCGACGAGCCACCGGAACCGTGGTCGCTCAGCACCGTGACTTCGGTTTGGTCGCCGCCCGCCGCTTCGATGAGCGAGCCGACGGTTTGGTCGAGCGCTTCGTAGATTCGTTGGAGCCCGCCGCGCTGCTGGGTCGAAATCTGGGTGGGGCGGCGCGGCGACTTCGGGTCGTGGTGGGCCCACAGGTAGTGCGACGCGGTATCGCTTTCGCCGAAATACAGAGCGAAGACATCCCAATCCTGCCTCTGGAGCAGCCATCGAGCCCAGTCGGTCTTGCGCTCAACACGGCGCTCGAGCGCAGCGGGAAGCCGATCGATCCAGCCGGGCGCATCCGCGCGAAATTCGTCCACATCGTCGAAAGACGGAGTGCCAAAGCGCTGCACCGTCTCCTCGTACAGTGATGGCGGCCACATGAACGACCGGTCTGCTTCGAATGCAACCGGCGCATCCCATCCGCTGACGAAAATCCCATGCCGGAGCTCTTCGGGAGGCCAGGTCGCCGGAAAGCTCAGGCAGGCACAGTCAAGGTCGAGCTCGTCCAGCTGCTTGAAGATGGTGGGCACTTCCCGCACCGTTCCTGCGGTGAAGCGGACTTGGTAGCCCTTGCGCGTCGTGAAATCGAAGACGCCGTGACGGCCAGGATCGACGCCCGTGAGAAACGTCGTCCAGTTCGGCAGCGTAGCCGGCGGCTGAACCGACTCGAGCGCAGCGAAAACACCGCGCGCCATCACGGCGTGAAGGTTGGGCAAGCGCCCGGGGCCAAATTGCTCGACGAGCTCGAGATCGAACCCATCCAAACCCAAAACCAACGCCCGCGCACCCACCGTCGGAGCCTAGCGCGTCACGCCGATGCAGGCACAGGCGCTGGCACTGACGCTGGCACTGACCCTGGCACTGTCCCTGCCGCTGGCACTGAGACTGTCCCTGCCCCCGTCACCGGGTCCAGTCTCTCCCCGAGATCCCCGGCGGCCGCGCAAGCCCGAACGCGCCGAGAATAGTCGGCGTAACGTCGTAGATCTCGGCACCCTCGACATAACCCCGTGCCGGCATACCGCCACCGCTCATGACGAAGATGCCGTTCCAATCGTGGTTGCAGCTGTCGGGGCCGGTGTCGTTCTCAGTGACCACGATGCGATCCCATCCGATCGATCCGATCGCGCGCAGTCTCAGCTGGTCGAGGTACACCATCAGGTCGGGCGGGAAGCCCCTTGCCTGCCGATAGTATTCTTCTGGGGCGTGCACCAGCACGTCGATGCGTCGGCCTTCGTCGTCGCGAGCATACTCGAGCTCTCTGCGCAGCTCGTCGCGAACCGCGCGGACTCGTTCAGGCGTGACGACCCCATTGGGCTCGCGGCCTGCCACGTTGAGAAAGACCCTCGCGTAGTAACCGCCTTCGGCCCAGGCGGTCGTGCGCGGCCAATCGATGAGCGCATGCTCGAGGGGAGCCGGTCCGGCGGGCGAATCTCGAAGCACGAGGTATCCCTTGCGCAGCAACCACTCGTTGATGCAAAAGCCGCCGTGCATTGCACGCGCGCCGTGGTCGCTGACGACCAGGACCGCGGTGTCCTCGTCCGTGGGCGCACAGAGCCGGCCGATCCAGTAGTCCAACAGTTGGTAGTATTCGCGTCCGAGGTTTACCCATGGGTTCTCTGGTTCGTGCCGCGGATGTTCGGGATCGATGTGACGCCAGAACGCATGGTGAAAGCGATCGACGGCGATCTCCACCATCATCATGAAATCCGGCTGCTTTGTCTTCCAAATGTGCTCGGCGATCTCGAAGTGCTGTCCGGTCATCGCGGCGATGTCTCGGTAGATGCGATCGAGGTCGCCGGCGCGGAAGCTCTCGACGTCAGGGCAGTAAGGGCCGAAGAGGTCGACGATTTCGGTTTCTAGCTCTCTCGGGAAGCACCAGGGCGCGTCACCGCCGGGCCACATGAAGCCGGACACCATTTGGCCGTTCACCGGCGTCGGTGGCGAGGTCAGCGGAATCAAGAGCGGGGCGACGCGATAGCCGTGCTCGCCAAGCCAATCCCAAACCCGTTTCACGCAAACGTCGCTTCCGTTCGCCAAGCGCAAACGAGTTTCGCCGGTGACGCGATTTCGAAACCCGTACAATCCAAGCTCGCCGGCGTCACGCCCGGAGAGCATGCAGGTCCATGCGGGCACCGTGATCGGCGGCTCCGAGCTTCGCAGCTCCCCCCAGGTGCCGCGTTCCATCAAAGCAGAAAGGTTCGGCATCGCTTCGCGGTATCGATCGAAAACCAGGCTAGGCGCGGCGCAGTCGAGACCGATCACCATCATTCGGCTCCTGCTCATCAGCCCCGTCTTAGCCCCTTGGCGCGGAGCGGGCCCTCTCTCATTGAGGGTCGACGATGTCGGCCGCTTCGTAGATCGTACGTTCCAGGTGATTTAGGTCAAAAGGCTTTTCAATTCGGAGGTTTGGGACGCTCTGAAGGAAGTCGCGAGCGCGCTGGGTGAAGGCGCCTCCCGTCATGAATACAATCCGCTCGTTTACCGGAGTCGCCCGTTGGAGGGCGGCGCGATACACGTCCATTCCCGTCATCTCCGGCATGATCAGGTCGCAGAGAATCACGTCGTACGCGTGCTGCGCCATCAAGGCGACCGCTTCGCGACCATCGCTGGCGGTGGTCACGTCATGCTTGACGAGCGCCTTCTGAATGAGCCGCGCAATCACCGGCTCATCGTCGACAACCAAGACCGCCAGCTTTCCACGGGTCGCGCGCCGGACCGCGCTCAGCGATGTCGGTGGCATGGAGAGTGTCCGCCGCGCACGGGGAGCCTTCGGCAGGACGACACGAGCGACCGTCCCTTGTCCGGGATGACTCTGGATTTCGATCGTGCCTTCGAGCGAATGCACGATACGGCGGCAGATCGAAAGCCCAAGACCCGTTCCACGCCCTGCGGGCTTGGTCGTCACGAAGGGGTCGAAAATCCGTCTCAGAAGCTGTGAGGAAATCCCAGGTCCGGTGTCCTGAATCTCGACGCAGATTCGATTCGTTTCGGTGCTCCGGGCACGAACTGTAATCGTATTTTGCGCCAGGTCGCCGGGATCGATCGCCTGAGCCGCGTTGACGATCAGATTCAGGAACACCTGATGGATACGCGTCTTCGAGCCACGGATGTAGAGGTTCCCTTCTTCGTACTCTCGGACGATCGTGGCGCGGTGCTGCATTTCCGGCTGTGCCACTCGTATCGCGGAATCGAGCACCTTCTTCAGGTCGACCGTCTCGACCTCAGCGCCCTCGCCTCCATGCGATAACGATGTGATTTCATTGGATATTATCCGAATTCGCTCCGAGCCTTCATAAGCCTCGCGGACCAGCTCGGCCGCTTCGGGAGACAGCGGCTCACCCGAATCCCGAAGCGAACGCAAATGGTTCCAAACGAAAGTGAGCGGGTTCTTGATCTCGTGAATGATGCTCGCGGTCAGTGTCCCAATCGCGGACATCCGTTCCGCCAACAAGAGCCGCTGTTGTAGCTCATGCTCTGCGGTCATGTCGACGACGGATACGATTGCTCGATCGAAGCTTCCGTCGTCGCGTTCGACGAATCGCCAGTGCACGCGGACATCTATTGGCTCGCCCGAACACGTCATGATTGCAGTCTCGAGACGGACGTCGTGCTCATTGCGGAACGCAGCCATCAGAATGCGCAGGAAGTCCGCTTTCGATTCGGCCGTCAGCAGCTCCCGAGTTCGGCGAATGCACTCCTCTTCACTTGCAGCGCCGACTAGAGAAACGGCGCCCGCGCTCACTCGATGGATTCGTATTCGGTCGAGGCACTCGGTCAGGGCGTCGGGATCGTTTCGTACCAGCTGTTTGAACTCGTCGGCATCATGGCAGCCTTGCGCCTCGATCCACTCGAGCGGGCCTCGGAAGTTCAAGTCCCACAGGGCGCTCGGGAGGAACTCCCAGACGCGGTCATCGCGTTTGGGCGCCGGTTCCTTCGATTGACGGCTGAGACGAACCATGGGCTTTCCGGCAGGGGGCCTTCGGGCAGAAAATCACCGAATCGTAGCGAACTGGGGGCCCCGCGCCCAGAAGCCAACCGCGCGGGCGCGCAGTCGCTGTGAATTCAGCCACAATCACCGTCGAGAATCCGCCTGGCCTCGACCACCAGCGCTTCAACCTCGGAGCGGGCGGCCTCCGCGGCTGTGCGCGGGTCGAGGTGTGAGGGCAAGGGCTCGCCCAATTGAACCGCGATTCGAGTCCTCGGCCGTGCGGCGAGGTTCGCGATGTGCTCGGCAAACGATTCTTCCCCGTAGGGAACCGCGGGCGAGTAAGCGAGGCCGACCGGAATGATCGGAATGTCGAGCGAGTGAACCGCCGCAAAGGCGCCTGGGTGGAACTCGTGCACCGAGTCGCCGGGGAACGTTCTCCCTTCTGGAAACGCAACGACCGTGCGCCCTTCCTTGGCACGCCTGCGGATCTCGCGAAGGGCGGCCGCGCCGCTTCGACGGTCTTCACGGTCGACGAAGATTGTATCGCCATGCTTTGCCAGTCGACCGAGAAGCGGCCAATCCGCAACGTCATGCCGGCTCACCAACACGCCTTGGAAATGAGAGAGCATCACTCCGATGTCGAGCGCGCTTTGGTGATTGGAGACGACCAACGCGCCACCCTGATGTTCGTGCTTTCGGTTCAGCAATAGCTCCGCGCCGAACACCCGCAGAATACCATTGGTCAGGCGCGCGCGGTATCGATTCGCGAGCTGCTCCTGCCCGGATTCGGCTGTCATCGCGCGCCGGGCCTCATAGGCCGCGAGGATGCCGGCGGAGAGCCCGACGAAGGCGCCGGTGCGCAGGACAGCCCGCAGTTTGCTCATTTTGGCGCCTCCCGACTTTGCACTCGCAGGGTTTTCGGTTTGGTGGCAATCTCGGCTCGTGGCGGCATCACTCGCACCAGGATTCCTCGTCGCAGCACCTTCGATGCGGTGCCCGTTTTTCAATCATACGCTCGTGCTGCTGATCGATCACGGTGACGAAGGTTCTTTTGGCTTCGTCGTCAACCGGATGACTGACCTGGAAATCGCCGACGTCTTCAACGAAGTCGGCGTCACCGGCGACGCCGCCGGCATCGTGCGAACGCCGGTCATGCTCGGCGGGCCGGTCTCCCCGGAGTCGGGTTGGATCCTCTACGACGCGGAAGGCGTTCCAAAACCTTCGTCGGGGCAAACGATTTCCGTGGGCCAACGCATCGCGTGCAGTGCATCGCTCGAGCTCTTGGAGCGTATTGCCCGCGGCGACGGGCCTGACACCTGCGCCATGATACTCGGTTACTCCGGCTGGGGGTCAGGGCAACTCGAGAGCGAAATGAAGCTGGGTTCCTGGATTCCCGTCGACCTCGACTACGAGATCGTCTTCGAAACCCCGATCGAGCAGCGCTGGGAAGCCGCGCTCGCCACGCTCGGCATCGACCCGGCGCGGGTCATCGACAACCAGATCGCAAGCGCCTGAGCACGCCGGACTCCCCGGCGAGACCGTCGCCTTGTTTCGGCTGGGGTCAGAGGCTACCTCCCTCCGCGATGAGGTTTCGCCTCGACAGCTTGGCCTGGATCGCCCTGCTTGCGCTTGCAGCGGCCTGCGGCGGTAGCTCGGCTAGCATAAAAAAGACCGGCAAGAGCACGCTCGATCCCGATGACGACGCGCGCACGGGCTACGAGAAGGCGCTGCTCAATTTCCGACGAGGAGATTGCCTCTCGGCCGAGCCGACATTCCGAGAGATTCGTCGAGAGTTCCCCTACAGCCGTTTCGCGGCGCTGGCGGAGCTTCGCATCGGCGATTGCCAGTTCAAGAACGAAGCCTATCCCGAGGCAATCCAGACCTACAGGCAATTTGTCCGGATTCGCCCCTCGCACAAAGAGATCCCCTACGCGCGATTCCGAATCGCCGAGTCCTATTACAATCAGATTCCCGGCGGTTGGTTCATGACGCCCCCTGCCAGCGAGCGCGACCAGAGTGCCGCCCGAGATGCGCTGATCCAGCTGCGTCGGTACGTGGTGGACTACCCGGATGATCAGCGTGTTCCCGACGCGAACAAGCTCATGGAGAAATGCATGAGCCTGCTCGCCGCCCACGAGCTCTACGTTGCGCGCTTCTACCTCAAGCGCGAAGCGTATCGAGGCGTGATTTCACGACTCAAGGGACTGCTCGCGTCCTACCCGGGAAGCGGAGTAGAGGCCCAGGCCTTGCTGCTCCTCGGCCAGGTCTACCTGAGGACCGACGAAATCGAAGCGGCGCAGCAAACCTTTAGCGAAATCGTCCAGCGGTTCCCCGAAAGCGGCGAGGCCAAGCGCGCCCGGACCCTGCTCGGCAAGATCGGCTGAGGCCTCCCGCGCGGATTTCTGGCCACCGATCCGTGCGATCGCTACCTTCGGGCCCATGGCTCCTTGGGCTCAACAGATTTTGGACGCGGCAAACGAGCACTACGACCGCGCCGAGTACCCGCTTGCTCAGCCCTACTACGAGAAGCTCGTGCAGCAGGGCCTTCGCTACCCGGACGTGTTCAATCGGCTTGGGGTCATCTACCATCTCGGTGGTCGGCTACCCGAAGCGCGTTGGTGTTTCCAGCAAGCGCTCGAGGTCAACGCGGGCTACCTCGAGGCGGCGCTCAACCTGACGGTGACGTGCAACGAGCTCGGCGAATATGGCTCGGGTGTACGCACGCTGCAGCGGGCCCAGCATCAGTCCGATTCGTCCAACGACGCCTATCGTCGCGGTAAACTCGCCAATCTTCACCGAGCGCTCGCTCGCGCTTACCTGGACCTGGATCGCCCCGAAGATGCAATGCACGAGTTCGGGCGCGCGCTCCGGCTCTGTCCGAAGTTTCACGACATCCGCCTCGAGCTTGCCAAGCTGCTGAGGCTCCGGGGCAATGCACACGGGGCTCGCGAGGAGCTGACGCTCATCCTGCAGCTAGACCCGGCGCACCACGACGCTCGCGCACTCTTGGGCGTTATCGAGATCGAGACCGGTGACCACGGCCAGGGTCTGCGGCACATGCACGAGGTGGTCGAGCAATGCGCCGATCACCCTGTCGCCCGGGCCTACCTTCAACAGGCTGATTCCGACTACCAGCGCGCATCCTGAGCGCAGCGCCTGATCGCGTTGTAGGCGCCGCAAAGGGTGCCACACTACTCGCGCCGTGCTTTCAACTGTTCTTCTGCTCGACGACGATGCCCAGTTTCGCGCCACTGTTGCACCGGCGCTCGAAGCTTTGGGTCTGCGCGTTTTGGCGGCCACCAAGGGCAGCATCGCCCGCCAGTTGATCGATGACGAAGAGCCTTCGGTGCTTGTCGTCGACGGCTTGCTTCCAGACACCAACGGGGTCGCCTGGATCGAAGAGCTCCGACGGGATGGCTTCGAAACTCCAGTCATTTTCGTGTCGGCATTCTATCGGGACCTCCCGACCTTCAGGCACCTGACCCAGGAGCTCGACGTGGCCAAGGTGTACCACAAGCCGGTCACGGTGGATCGATTTGCTCGCGCGGTTGCCGACGTCGTGGCGGCGGCTCCTCAACGTGCCGCGCCCGTAGCGGCACGGCCGGTGGAGGACTCCATGGAGGACGTTCTGTTCCCTGATGAAGCTACTGGGCCCGGTATCGCGGCCGGAGACCTGAGGGGGTCGTACGTCAGCCTGCTTCCGATCGCGGCAGACAATCTCACCGGAGCGATTCGGAGGGTTCACTCCGAGGCCGACCGAACCAGTGTGGTCGCCGAAGCGCTTCGTCAGGCTCACGATCTCCATGGCGCCGCGGACACGCATGGCTTCGCCGAGATTTCGGACGCCGCGGGTCGCATCGAGCTCGAGCTTCGCCAGCTTCAGACCTCGGGTCGGCTCGATTGGCCCACGATGTTCGAGTCGATCGATTCGGTGCGGGCCCATGCTGCGGCCGCAGTGGGGCGTCCGACCGACACCGGCTCCGTGGCGGCCGCACCGCCCTCGGTCACACCGGCTGCAAGCTTCTTTTTGCATCGCCCAATCCCCAAGGATTTCGTGCCAACCGTGCTCGTCCTCGAGGACGATCCGGCGATGATTGCGTATCTGCGCTCCGCCCTCGACGAGGTGCTGCTGCACCTGAGGCCGGTTTCGACGGTCGAGGAAGCGCTCAAGATTGCCGGCCGGAACGCACCGACCGCAGTCCTCGTAGGCTGGCCCCTGCAGGACCGTGACGCGCTCCCAGGTTTCCTTCAGCTGTTTCGCAGCTTGCAGGGCTGCGGCGAAGCACCGGTCATTCTACTCTCGGTCGACGACGACCCTCACACGCGAGCACTTGCAGCCCAGCTCGGCGTCGACATTTTCTTGCCGCACCCCATCGAGCTCGTGCGTCTGCATCATGCGCTGAGCACCGCAGTCGAGAGGGCCATGACACCGCTTCCCAAAGTCGCCGTCCTGCGCGATCCCGACGCCGCACGCCAAATCGAAGAGGCCGGCATCGAGTGCTTCCTCTACTTCAGCTTCGACGACCTCTTGCGCGAAATCGACGTCCAGTGTCCGGATGCGATCTTGTTGGGGTCGACCGTGACCGGAAAGCAGGTGCCGGCGATCATTCGCATGTCGGCATGGGACTCCGACTTTGCGCTGCTTTGCTTCGACGACTCGCCGCTGGCCGAAGTGCGCGAGATCAACGAGACCCTCGATCGCGCGTCGGGCTGGCTGGTGCACCTTCATGGAAACGCCGATCGGATGGCGCGACTACGCCGGCAACAGTTGCGCTGCAGTCAGACCGGCTTGCTCACGCGACCCGCAGCAGTTGCTGCCCTCGAGTTCGGCCTTTCGTCCGCTCAGCGTCACGGACGAACCTACTCCGTTGGTCTGATGCAGACGACCGGGCTCGATGGGCTCGACCACGTCCAAGCGAGGCGCTTGCGGAGCTACTTGGGCCGTTTGATCTACTGCAGGTTCCGGCGCGAGGACGTGCGAGGGCGCTGGGACGAAGAGACCTTCGTCGTCGGGTTCGACGGCGCTAGCGCGCGCTCGGTCGTCGAGGTCGTCCGAAGGCTTCAATCGGATCTCGGCACGCGCCGAACCCGGCAGCCGGAGGAGCTCTGCTTCTTGCACATGGCAGTGGGTCTCGCATCGTATCCTCTTGACGGGGATACCAGCCGTTCACTGATTCTTGCCGCCCATGAGCGCCTCGAAGCCGCAGTCGAACGCGATCCAGACAGCCTGGTTTGGCGCTAGCATTGCTCCTCGCGTCCCTGAGCCAGGCAGGCTAAACTTCGGGTATCGAACCGATTGCGAAGCGCGGCCCCGCAGAAGCCGATGTAGCCGCCGACATCGAAGTCGCCGATCCGAGCTTGTTGCTCAGGCTGACCGGCCCGGGTGGCTCGAACTTGCGGACGCTCGAAGCCGAGCTCGGTGTATCGATGGGCCTGCGGGGCTCGACGATTCACGTGCACGGACCCAACCGCGACGTCGAGTTGGTGGAGCGCGTGCTTCACGAGCTCATCGATGCGCTGCAGTTCCGGGATCTCAGCGCGGTCGAGATGGCGCGTGCGGCGCGGACGCTCCGCGCGCATCCACAGATGAGGCTTCGGGCCCTACTGGACGACGTCGTACTGACGACTTCGAGCCGGCGCATCGTTTCCCCAAAGGGCGTTACCCAGCAGAGTTACATCCAGGCAATCCGTAGCCACGACATCGTTTTTGGCATCGGGCCTGCCGGGACTGGCAAAACCTACCTTGCGATGGCGATGGCGATTCGTGCGCTTCAAGAGCGGCAGGTCAAACGCATCATCCTGACGCGTCCAGCAGTCGAAGCTGGTGAGCGACTTGGTTTCTTGCCTGGTGATTTGGCGGAGAAGATCAACCCCTACCTACGACCGCTCTACGACGCCCTGCACGACATGATGGAGCCCGGCCGCATCGCTGCGTTGATCGAACGGGGCACGATCGAAGTCGCGCCCTTGGCTTTCATGCGGGGCAGGACGCTAAACGATAGCTTCGTCGTCCTCGATGAGGCGCAGAACACGACGCGAGAGCAGATGAAAATGTTTCTGACTCGCCTGGGATTCGACTCGAAGACAGTCATTACCGGTGACGTGACCCAGATCGATCTCGCCGGCGGAGCGCATAGCGGACTGAGGCACGTTGAGAAAGTGCTCTCGAAGATCAAAGGCATCGAGTTCATCTATTTCACGCATGCCGATGTTGTGCGGCATCCCTTGGTCCAGCAAATCGTCCAGGCCTACGATGTCCACGAATCGGACTCTTCCGACGATGACATCTAAGCGCTGCCTGGTATGCTAGCCGCCACATGACCGATCGAATCTATGAAGGCGCGTTGGACCTGATCGGCCACACGCCCTTGGTGCGGCTCGCACGAATCACCGGTGACAAATGTGCTGAGGTCTGCGGTAAGCTCGAATCGAACAACGTCGCCGGTTCCGTCAAAGACCGCCCCGCGCTTTCGATGGTTCTCGCTGCCGAGGAGTCCGGGGAGCTCGTCGAAGGCTCGACGATCGTCGAGGCGACCAGCGGCAACACCGGCATCAGCCTCGCGATGATTTGCGCCGTCCGCGGCTACCGCTGCGTCATTGTGATGCCCGAGGACATGAGTGCGGCTCGGCGCCATTTGCTCAAGTCGTATGGCGCCGAGGTGGTGTTGACGGCTGCCGAAGACGGTATGGCCGGCGCGGTGGAGCAAGCGGAGCGAGTATTGGCGACGACACCTGGCGCCATGATGTGCGGTCAGTTCGAAAATCCCGCCAACCCGGCCATCCATTCCACTACGACCGCGGAAGAGATCTGGGAATCGACCGGTGGCAAGGTCGATGCATTCGTTGCCGGTGTCGGCACCGGAGGCACGCTCACCGGCGTCGGGCGCGTGCTCAAGGAGCGCAACCCGAACGTGCGGGTGGTGGCCGTTGAGCCGCGGGCGAGCGCGGTTCTCTCGGGCGGGAAGCCTGGGCTGCACGGCATTCAAGGCCTCGGCGCGGGTTTCGTTCCGGCTGTGCTCGATACCGAGCTCATCGACGAGGTGATCACGGTCACCGATCTTGCCGCCGACCGCATGACGAAGCGTCTTGCTCGCGAAGAGGGCTTGCTACTCGGGCCCTCTTCCGGCGCGAACGCTCACGCCGCGCTCGAGGTCGCGCGCCGCATGAAGCCCGGGCAGCGGGTCGTTACGATCTTGTGCGATGGCGGCGAGCGCTACCTCTGCTGATCGGGCATGAGCGAGCTCGTTAAAGTTTCGCGGGCGCTGAGCCGTGTCGTTTCGAAGCTCGAATTCGGCGGCCCGGTCGCTGAGGTCTACAATCCCCTCCAATACGCGAAGCGCCCGCATGAGCTCTATTTGAACCGCTTTGGCACTGGCTCGAAAGAAGCCGTGCTCGTCGGCATGAATCCCGGGCCCTTCGGCATGGGACAGACCGGCATTCCCTTCGGTGACGTCGGGTTCGTTCGGGGTTGGATGGGCATCGAAGCCCCGGTCGACCGGCCCGCCAACGAGCATCCGAAACGCCCCGTGCTTGGTTTTGACTGCGAGCGGTCCGAGGTCAGTGGCTCGCGTCTTTGGGGATGGGCGCAGGAGCGCTTCGGAACGCCGGAGCGCTTCTTTTCCAGGTTCTTCGTGCTCAACTATTGCCCCTTGCTGTTCATTGAATCCACCGGTCGCAATCGCACGCCCGACAAGCTCTCCGCCGACGAACGAGCCGCGCTCCTTCCTGCATGCGACCGTGCACTGCGCACCGCCATCGAGATTCTCTCGCCGACGATTGTCGTGGGCGTCGGCGGATGGGCGACCAAGCGCGTGCGCGCCGCGCTCGGCGACGAGGGTCCGGAGATCGGCACCGTCCTGCACCCGAGCCCTGCCAGCCCGAAGGCCAATCGCGGCTGGGCGCCGCAAGCGGAAAGCGACTTGCGAAGGCTGGGTATCGACTTATAGGCGCGCATGGCGCGTGCATGCGCTATGCTCCGCGTCGGGGGTCGAGCAGATGCCGAAGAAAGTCGTCCAAGTTGCGGCCATCATGGCGTTCATCGTCGGGTGCGGTCACGAGTCCGCTGCGACGCAGCAGATACGAAGTGCCGCGGCGGTCGATCTTGACTGTAACGAATCGATGATCGAGTTTGTGGACGACCAGGCCATGCGGAAGCGCGTGAGCGGTTGCGGCCGCACGCTGACCTACATGTACAAGTGCAATGCCACGGCGGGCGGTGGGCAGGATTGCCGCTGGAAGCCGGTCCCGGACGACAGCAACAAGCTGTGACGCTGTTTAGCCCCCGTCGGGCTGCGCAGCCACGACCTGCTTTCGGAGCTCGGCAATGTCGGGGTTGTTCGGATCGAAGGTGTTCGCGCGTTTCAGCGCCGCGGCCGCTTCGGCGAGATCTCCCCGTTCGAGTGCCGCGCGGGCGGTTGCGAGCTCGTCCTTGGCGGCTTCCTCCCGTTCGTGAGGAGACAAGGTGTCGGGGCCAGCATCGGTAACCGGGGTAGTGGCAGCGGCAGTGTCACTGGTAGTGTCAGTGTCAGTGCCAGTGCCCGTGTCAGCGCCAGCGCCAGCGTCCGCGTCGGCGACGGTGCCCGTGTCGGTGTCACGGTGCTTTGGGTCGCAGTTTTCGACCGCGATCCAGAGCGCCAGCAGGACTCCGAGCGTCAACGTTAGTACGAAAGGTAGGCCCCTGCGTCTTCGCCCCGTCTTGGACGGGTGGCGCCCGTCGTAGGCTTGCCTAAGCGCGGAGACGAAGGTGCGGGCGCTTGCGTAGCGCTCGGATGGGATTTTTCGGAGCGCGCGGAGGATAGCCGCATCGAGCGCGGTTGGAATCGCAGCGCCTCGGTTTGCCTCGCTCGGCGGGACCGGGTCGGTGCTCATTACTTTGTGCGCAACGGCCATCGCCTCGGTGCCGGGAAACGCACGCTCACCACATGCGGCTTCGTAGATGACGGCGCCGAACGAGAACAAATCGCTCTGCTCGCTGTACTCGCCGCTCCGGAGCGTCTCCGGGGCCGCGTAGCAGGGCGTCCCGAGGAACTGGCCCTCTCTGGTGAGATCCGCATTCGGCACCCGGGCGATACCGAAGTCCGCAAGCTTCACCTGGCCGTTGTCCGTGATCAGCAGGTTCTCGGGCTTCAGATCGCGATGAATCACCCCTGCGATGTGCGCGGTCGCCAGCGCATCCGCGACCTGCTGGGCGAGATCGAGGAGCTCGTCGCGGGACAGAGGGCCGCGCTTCTTGAGCGCTTGCTTGAGGGTGTGTCCGTGGACGTACTCGAACACCAGATAGGGGCCGACCCTCGGGTCGTCTCCGACATCGAATATCTGAACGATATTAGGGTGTTGAAGGAGAGCGGCAGCACGGGCCTCGTTTTGAAAACGGCGTAGAAAGATCTCGCGCATTTCGACATCGAGCGCGAGATCGCGGAGTGTTTTTACCGCGACGGGCCGGGCGAGATCTGCATCGTGCGCCAGATAGACGTTCCCCATCGAACCCGATCCGAGGAGCTGGTCGATTCGGTAGCGGCCGATCTGTTGCGGCAGTTCTTCCATGGGCGCGATCTAGTGCATGCAGGAGCCCGGGGCTAGAGACGATGGAGCTTCAATGTATTGGTGCGCCCTGACGTGGGCCAGCTTACCACCATCGCGAACGCCTCTCCCCGTTGGCAAAGCTTCTCCCTCACGAGCAATGAGGTTGCGATCCGCAACGTTTCATCGAGCGATTCCGGAGGCACTTCGAGTCGCGGAATCACGCCCCATTCGAGGACGAGCCGTCGCGCGACCCGCACGTCGCTGGTGACGGCCAATATCGGCGCCCGGGGCCGATGCTCCGCCAGCAAGCCTGCCGAGCGACCGTCTTTCGTGAACACCACGACGGCCTTCAGTGGCAGGTGAGTCGTCAACACGGCCGCAGCGCGTGCGGCCGCGTTCGAAAACGGCCAGTCTTCCTCCCCAACGCTTTTAAGCTCCTGGAACTCCCGCGCGAGATCTTCGATGTAGTCTGACTCCACCTCTCGAATGATCGCGTCCATCATCTTGAGCGCCTGCACCGGATACCGCCCGGCCGCCGTTTCGCCGCTGAGCATGACCGCATCCGTCCCGTCCATCACCGCATTTGCAACGTCCGCCGCCTCTGCGCGCGTCGGCCGCGGGTTTCGAATCATCGAATCCAGCATCTGCGTGGCGGTGATCACGATTTTCCCGCGAGCATTGGTCTCACGGATGATCCGTTTCTGAACCATCGGCACCTTCTCGGCTCCAAGCTCCACGCCGAGGTCTCCGCGGGCGATCATGATTCCATCGGCTGCGTCGACGATTTCCGCAAAGGCCGTCACCGCTTCGGGACGCTCGATCTTGGCAATGACGGGGACGTCTCCTGCCAGGGCTTTGGCTTCCCTCACGTCATCGGCCGATCGCACGAACGAAAGAGCGATGTAGTCTGCTTCGAGGGCGGAGATCGCAAAGTCCAGGTCTTCGCGGTCCTTGGCGGTCATGGCTGGTCCGCTGACCGGGACGCCGGGCAGATTGAGACCCTTGCTGTCCGAAAGCGTGCCGCCGTCCTCTACGATCGTGTGAACCGTGTTGCCCTCGACGCGGTCGACTCGGAGCCGGATGAAGCCGTCGTCGAGCGCAATTGCATCTCCAGACTGAAGATCGATGCCCAATGACTCGTGACTGACCGAGACGATCTCCTGATTCCCTTCGACCTCATCGGTGGTCAGCGCAAAACGATCGCCAGGCACGAGCTCGATCGAGCCTTGGGCGAACTTCCCGATGCGCATCTTCGGGCCCTGCATGTCCGCCAAGATCGCCATCGGCCGCCGTGCCTCGGCCGCGACCTCGCGAACCAGCTTTGCCATCTTCGCGTGCGACTCGTGGTCACCATGCGAAAAGTTGAGGCGCGCGCAGCTCATGCCCGCTCTGACGAGCTCGCCGATCTTCACCGTGGTGTTGCTCGCGGGCCCGAGCGTGCAGACGATCTTCGTGCGTCTCACCGTGCGGTTGTAGCTGGGTTCGGCGACTCGGCCAAGCTACCGGTGACGGTAGCGGTCTGGTTCCCAGCGGCTGAGCTTTGATTTGAAACCCAGGCGGACGACAAAGGTCATGTAGAGCGTCCATTGCGTGCGATCTGAAATCGGCTGCGTGTTTCGATACGATGGATCGGTGTTCACGTAACGGGTGGCGATTCGCAGCCACAGCCCTCGCACCGTTGTGAGCGGCCGATACAGGGGCAGGGCGAAACCGAAGCCGATACCGAGCCCGGTGCTCCGGTTTCCGTCGAGCAAGAACGCCGGACCGATTTCAAAAAAAATCGATTGCAGCAACAGGTCGACAAACTCGACCCAGGTTTGTTTGTAGAGAAAAAAGAGTGCCGGGAAGAGGGGGCGAAGGTCGACACCTAGAAACAAGTGCTGGCCGGAATCGGGGCCCCAGCGGCCCGAAAGCACCAGGCCCGCTACGTCCGCCACCAGGAAACGGGCCTCTCCAATCACGTTGGGGTCCGCCTTTCGGTTGAGCCAGGTGGCGCCTGGTCCGGCCCCGAACGCGAGCGTTAGCCCGCGATCCCAGCGCCCATAGAGCCCGTCTCCCTCACGTTGCGCGCCCGCGGGCACGGCAAACGACGAGAGGACGAGGATCGAGCCGACGATCACCCCTAAACGGGTGCCCCGTGTCATGATTCCCCCATGCACCGGCCCGCGTGGCGGGTCAAGAGATTGAGGCTGTAGACTGTACGCATGGGGCGTCCGTTCGGCTTGGGGCTTCGAAGCCAGCTCATGCTCGCGCTCATCGTGGCGTTTGGCGCGGCATTCGTCTTGCTGAGCCTGGTGACAGCCAGGCTCGATGAGAGTGAGAGCGCCCAAGAGCAGCGGACGCGGGCCGTAGGGTTGGCACAGGCGCTCGTCGCAGGGGCCGGCTTCGACGGTGAGGGACTGAGCGAGGAAGTGATGGGCCGGATGCTCCACGAGGGTCTGGTCAGACGCGTCGAGATCCACACGCTGGACGGCTTGTCGCGAAGCTGGGGTGTGCTCGAGGGCGACCCCGATGCGATCGTGACGACTGCGAGCGGGGTGGAGCTGCGCGTTTGGGTGCCTGCGAGCTATCGTGGCGATGCGGCGCGACGAAGCTTGTTCGTCTTCTACCTCGGCCTGACCGCGGCCACGGTGCTGCTGCTAACCTACGTATTGCTGACGTACTTCATCGTGCGTCCGATCGATCGACTGCGCTTGGCTTCGGAGCGCCTGGCCGCAGGGCGGCTGCGCACCAGCGTTCCGGTGCAAGGCGCTGCCGAGGTTGCGCGTTTGGCAGCCACCTTCAACGAAATGGCGGCGCTGCTTCGAGAAGACCGCGCATCGCTACAGGATCGACTCGAAGAGCTCGAGCGCACGACCGCCGACCTGACTACCGCGCAGGATCAGTTGATTCGCAGCGCGCGTCTAGCGGCGGTCGGCCGCCTGTCGGCCGGCGTTGCGCACGAGATCGGGAACCCGCTAGCGGCGATCCGCGGCTTGGTCGACCTGATGGAAACAGGCGACCTCGACCCCAAAGAGGAAAAAGAGTTCGTCTGTCGCATTCAGCGGGAAACCGAAAGGATCCACCATACGATCCGCGATTTGCTTGATTTCTCGAGAAACGAGGCCCCGCAACAGGGACGGATCGAAAGCTCGGCCGACCTGTCGGAGGTCGTGTCGGACACGATCAAGTTGATCGACCGTCAATCCCGCTTCCGCGACATCGAGCTCGCCCTCGCCCTGGACCAGGGCCTACCTCGCGTGCGCGGCGATCACGAACGCTTGCGACAACTGTTGCTGAACCTGCTCTTCAACGCAGCCGACGCCCTCGGCGGCAAGGGGCGCATCGAGGTGCGAGCGTCGAACGGCAACGGCGCAGTGCAACTCACCGTCGCCGACGATGGGCCGGGAATCGACGGCGAGATCATCGATCAGGTGTTTGATCCTTTCGTCACGACCAAGGCAGCCGGGCAAGGGACGGGCTTGGGGCTCGCGGTTTGCCACACCATCGTCGAGCGACTGGGGGGGTCGATCGCGGCGGCGAATCAGGAACAGGGCGGGGCGGCGTTTGAGGTTAGCTTGCCGGCCGCGGTTTAGCAGCGGCAGTGTCAGCGCCAGCGCCAGCGTCAGTCCGGTTGGAAGGCGTTTTCGATTGCGGTGTCTTCTGCCGCTTCGGTCTCGGGTGTGACCGGCGTCCGATCTCCCAGCGCCTCCTTAATCGCCGCGGCCTGCCTTCGTGTGGCCCCGGCCTCGATCAACTGCACCTCCGTGGCTGCCATGACTTCGCGCAGCGATCCCAGATTCCGCAACAGCTTCCCGCGCGTCTTCGGACCCACGCCCGGAACGCCGTCTAGCTCGCTACGCAGACGCCTCTTTCGCCCCACCTTCTTCCGCAGCGCATTTGATGCGCGGTGCGTTTCGTCGCGCGCCAGGAGCAGCAAGGCGAGCGCTGAGTTGGCTCTCACGGGCACTGCGTTCTTCTGGCCTGGGCGAAACACGCGGTCGCCTTCTTCTTCGCCAGTTGACGTGACCCGTGGCTTTGCGACCGACGCGATTTCGAGGTCGGGTGCACCGATGTCTTCACGAGCGCGGACGGCGACTCCGAGCTGACCCTTACCGCCGTCGACGACTAGCAAGTCTGGCAGCTCCCAACCTTCTTCTTCGTTCTTTCCACGTCGCAAGCGTCGCATCAGCACTTCATACATCGCGGCGTAGTCATCACCACCGCTGACGCCTTTGACGCGAAAGCTTCGATATCGTTCCTTCCTGGGCGTCCCGTCTTGCAGCGATACGAACACCGCGACAGTTTCCTCACCTCCGGTGTGTGAAATGTCCACGCACTCGATAAGGCGTGGGAGAACCGACAAGCGCAGCTGTCGCTGCAGATCGGTGAGGCGCGCCTCGACGTCCTCGCGTGCTCGTTCTTTTTCGTTGAACGCATGCTCTGCGTTCTCGCGCGCAAGCTCCAGGAGCTTGGCTTTGCCTCCGCGCTTGGGCTCTAGGATCTGCACGCGGCGTTTTCGGTTCTCGCTGAGGAGCTCTTCGAGCGCTTCGCTCATTTCGATCGGCATGGGCACTAGAATTTCGTCCGGCAGCGACGGCCGATCGGAGTAGTGCTGGCGAAGCAACGCGCCAAGCATCTCGTCGTTTGGCACCGCAACCCGTCGCAGCGGAAGCGTTCGCACCGCAAACAAGCGTCCGCCGCGCATGCTCAGCACCGCAACTTCGACTTGGTCGCCCTGGCGGTGAAAGCCGATCACGTCCTGGTCCGACTTCTGCACGCTCGCGACGCGTTGCTCTTCACGAGCGCGCTCGACGGCGCGAATCTGATCACGATAGATTGCCGCCCGCTCGTACTCGAGTCCGCCTGACGCTCCCTTCATCCGTCCATCGAGGTCGCGTACCAGCTCATCGTGCCGCCCATCGAGAAAGCGGGCGACGTTGGTCACCTGGGCGCGGTACTCCTGTTCGTCGACGTCCAGCACGCATGGCCCGGGGCAGCGCTTGATCTGATACTGAAGACAAGGCCGCGACCGCATGCGGAGCTCCGTATCGGTGCAGGTTCGCAACTGAAAATAGCGGTTCACCAATCGCAGTGTCTGCCGCGCCGCAGTTGCCGAGTGGTATGGACCGAAGTACTGCGCACCATCGGGCTTCGGCCTCCGAACGACTTCCAGCCTCGGCCACGGCTTCTTCACATCGAGCCGAAGAGACAGGTACTCCTTGTCGTCCCGAAGCTTCACGTTGTACTTCGGCTGGTGCGACTTGATCAGCTGGTTCTCGAGCAGCGCAGCTTCTTTGTCCGTGTGAGTGACGAAAGTTTCGATGTCGCTGAGCTCGCGTTCGAGTCGGCTGACGAAAGCACGCAGGTCGCTCGACCCCGCTTGGAAGTAGCTCCGGACGCGGTTCCGCAGGCTTCGTGCCTTGCCAACGTATAGAACCTTTCCGTCCGCGCCATGAAAGACGTAGACCCCAGGCGATGCCGGAAGCGTATCGAGCTTTCGCTGTGCTGCGTCCGCAACCACGCCGGACGTATACCACTGCCATCCCCTTCGTTCGCCCCGCGGCTCAGTTGGCGCGAATCAAGCGCTCGTCGGTCACGACCACGTCGACTGCAACATCGAACGGCAGCTCGGGCACCTCGGAGATCAGCTGAAAATCATAGGCAACCGCGCATGTGCACGCATTCACGAGCCGGGGAATCAGCCGATCGTAGTAGCCGCCGCCGAACCCGATGCGGTAGCCGCGAGGATCGACCGCCAAGGCAGGAACCAACGCGAAATCGATGTCGTCGGGTTCGAGGCGTGCGGCTTGCGCCGGAGGTTCTGGCACGGAAAATGCGCCGTCGACGAGCACGGTTTCGCGATCGATCAGGTGCAAGCTCAGCCCGTCGCCAACGACCCTCGGCAACGCAACCCGCTTTCCCGCGTTCCACGCGGCTTCCATGCTCGGGCGCGTTCGCACTTCATTGCGAATCGACGAAAAGGCAAGAACCGTCACCGCGCTCTCAAGCTCTGCGAGTGCGAAGAGGCGCTTGCTGATTTCAGCCGAGCGCGCGTCGCACGCCGACTTGGGAAGCGCCCCACGCACTGTGCGCATTTGATTCCGCAACGCCAGCTTGGCGCGCTGACGGAGCTCGATTTCGGCTGGCTCCGTCTGGTCCGCGCTCACGGCTCGATCTGCTGCGCGAGCTCGGCGTCCGCTTGCAGGCGTTGATCGATTCGTCGAATCGCCGTGCTGACGATCTGACGCGTCTTCGCCTCGAGAGTCTCTACGCGCCTTTCGGCCGCGTCCAAATCCTCGGCGAGACTGAGCGCCACTACGGCGAGCAACTGCGTAGGGGTCGCTGCGCGCGCGGCTTTGGGTCCGAGCGCCTGGACCCGCTCGTTCACGATATCGGCTAGACGTTGAAGGTAGGTTTCGTCGGCGTCCGAGGACATACGATAACGGGCGCCGGCAATCTCGATCTGAACGGTGCGCTTCACGATTGACGGGAAGGTAGTCCTCCAGCTCCGTGGGCGTCAAGGTGGGACATACACACTCATCCCCCCGAAAGGTTCCGCTGCGATCGGAATCCGACTACGAGGGTTTATGAGAGAGGCGGCAGGCGTGTTATGTTTGATCCTCGGGGGACAGTAGGGGTCATGATCAAGGTTAGTTGCCCGTCGTGTAATGCGGCTTACGACGTGGACGAGCACCGTTTGCCCGACGACGGGCTTCGGATGCGCTGCCCAAAATGCAGTGAAAGCTTTCAAGTTCATCGCGATGGATCGACCGCGAAAAGTGGAGGCGGAGCAGCTCCAGGAGCGTCGAAGCCTCCGCACGGCAAGCGGACGAAGGTTGGGATCGGCCCGACGGCGCCGCCGGGGCCTCCGGTCGCGGCGATCAAGTCGCAACCTTCCGATTTGCCGATGCCGGCAGAGGAAATCGATCTGCCCGCGCCTTTTGCCGGCGCAGATCCCTCAGATGTGCCGCCGCCTTCCATCGATGCGTTCGGGGATCTTCCTGCGCCGAAGACCGGCGCCCATTCGCTCGAATTGGGTGCATTCGATGAGTCCGAGGCGGCCGACCTGCCTGCCCTGAAGGGGGAGCCCACGCCATCAGGCTTCGACCCGTTTGCGGACTTGGACTTGCCGGTGCTCCGCGACGCGCCGGGCGGGACCGATCTCCCGGCGCCGCTTGGCGGGCCCCGGGGAGCCGACGTTGACTTGCCCGTGGCCATGGACCGCCCGCGAGACGTCGGGGCCGGCTCGCTCGCCGACGAGGTCGATCTGCCCATGGCGCTGACCGACGCCGACCTGCCCACACCGAGGGCCGGGTCGGCCGTACCATCACCAATTTCGCTCGAATCCGACCTGCCCGTGGCGAGCGAGCAACAAGATCTGCCCGTCGCCCGAGACGACTTCATGGACCTCGATATCGAGGGGCCCGACCGCGTTCACGGCGGTGGACCGATCGAGCTCGACCTCCCCGATGGCGACGATCTCGCTCTCGAGATGGATATCGAAGGGCGTCCGCGAGCACCGGAGCCCCCGCCGCTCTTAGGCCAAATCGAGGGTCCGGAGCAGGTCGCCCGCGATTCTGCTGAGCTCGAGCTGCCGGAGTCGTCCGACCCGGAACTTTCCGGGTTCCCCGCACAAGACGGAGACGGCGTGCACCGCATGCCGCGTGTCGGCGGCGCCGGGCCGGATTTCGAAGCTCCGCCGGCGCGCAAGCGAAAACAGATTTCGATCAAGCGGCCGCCCTGGCTGATGAAGGCCCTGGCGGTGCTTGCGATCGTTGCGATTGTCGTCGGCTCGGGCTTTTACCTAGGCACGACCAAGTACGGCCTATTCGGGATACACCTGGTCGAGCCGTTCCTCCCCGCTTCGGGCGATGCGGTCGTAGGCACGCAGGCGATCGAGGAAGCCGAGATGATCGCCTCCACGGACACCTACGCCGACACGCGGAAGGCGCTCGCCAAGCTCCAAGCGGCACGCGAAGACGCAAGCTTGAATCGCGCACTCGTAGCGAGGAGCCTTCTGCACGAGTCTTACCATCTAGTGCGCTACGGGCAGGATGTGGAGAGCTCGAGCGTCGCCGATACGCTCCGAGTGCAACTGCGACGCAGAGGTGACGAAGCGCCTCGGGTTCATGTCGCGCTTGCAGCCGATGCTCTGCGCAATGCCGATACGAGTACCGCGAATTCCGAAATCGCGTTGGCCTCGCAAGACGACGCCACCGACGTCTATATCGACTTGGTCGCCGGTGAGATCGCGCTCAAAGCCCGCCAAGGGCAAAGCGCCGTCGATGCTTTCGACCAGGCCATGAAAAAGCAAGACAGCGCCCGGGCACAATGGGGGCTCGCTCGCGGCTATCGGGTGCTCGGTGATCTCGAAGCGGCTGCGGCCGCGGCCCAAGCGACTCAGAACCTGAGCCCGAACCATGCGGGCGCTCGCGTTGCCGTCGCAAACTTGCTCATTGCAGACGGTGAGATCGACGAAGCGTACGCGCTACTTCAAGCTCCTGCAGGCCTCACACCGGTCGAGGGCGCCACACTACAAGTCGCGCGCGCCGACAAGTCCGCAGCGCTCACGCTCATCGCACGCATCGAGGAACGCCGAGGGCGCCTTGGTGCCGCTCGCGAGATGTACGAGAAGGCGATCGAGCTCGACACCAGCAATGCGGAGGCGGCGCTCGGAGCAGCGCGATTGGTCTTGCGGGAAGGCGTCTACCAGGACGCATACATCCGCTTCAAGACCGTGCTGGGATCAGAGATTCGCCCGGGCGCCGAGATGGACGTGACCGGGAAGCCCAAGTTCGTCGTCGAGGCCAAGCTTGGCGCCGTCGAGGCGCTCCTCGCGATGAAGAAGCCCGAGGAAGCCAACCAGCTGCTCGCCGATCTCCAGACACCCGAGCCGGTGAGCGCGGACGTCGAGCTTTGGCAAGGCAAGATCTCCGAAAGCTTGGGCGACAGCAAAGAAGCCGTGAAGCACTTTCGGAGCGCGATCAAGCTCGAGCCGAAATCCATTCGCGGATACATGGCTCTCGCCCAACATTATACGGAAACCAAGCGACCCGGCGAAGCCGTTGGCGTTCTCGTGGAAGCGCAGAAGAATGTCGAAATCACCGCCGAGGTGAGGCGCCTGGTGGGCTGGGCGGAGTTGCAGCGGAATCAGGTCGATGATGCGATCAAACAGTTTGAACAGGCGCTCGAGATGGAGCCTCGCGATTCCTCCGCTCACTTCGGGCTCGCGATTGCCTACCGTCGCACGGCGAAGCTCGCCGAGGCTGCTGCGGCTCTCGCCAAGGTCGAGGAGCTAGACGCGAATTTTCCCGGCCTCCCGTTGGAGAAGGGCCGGCTCGCCGAGGCAAGCGGTGACGTGGACGCCGCTACTGAGAGCTACCGCGAGGCCTTGCTAGAGTCGCCCGACGACGCCGCGCTGAAGTCGCGCATGGGGGCGGTTCTGGTGCTCGCGGGAAAATACGACGAAGCGGAGAAGCTCCTGCGTGAGGTGCTCGACGCTCAGCCGTACTCCGCGGAGGCTGAGCACTATCTGGGCCGCGTCGAGTTGGAACGAGGCAACGTGGAGATCGCACGACAGCGGTTCCTTCGCGCTGCGCGTCTAGAGCCGGAAAGCGGCGAGTATCGAATGTACGTCGCGTGGGCGGCGCTCGAGTCGAACGAGATGAGCACGGCGTTGCGGGACCTCGACGCGGCGTTGAAGATCGATCCGACGCTCGGTGATGCGTATTGGCTTCGCGCGCGGATTCGGATTCGCGCGGGAACTGTCCGCGACGCTCTGGCTGACTTGCGCAAGGCCATCGAGCTCAGCCCGCTGCGGATCGAAGCGTGGGCGGCGATGGGCGAAAGCCACTATCAGCTTGGGCAAATGAAAGAAGCGATCGCGGCCTTCGAGAAAGCCGTTGCGGGCGCGCCCGAGCAAGGATACTGGTGGTACCGGTTGGGGCGCTTGCAGCTCGATGAAGGACGGCGGGCGCCGGCGTTTGCATCGTTGGACAAGGCGACCACGATCGGCGACGAAGACCCTGTCGGAAAGGCCTGGGTCGCGGATGCGCACCGACTGACCGGAGACATCTACTACGCCCAGAACAAGCGTCCGGAAGCCATCGTCGAGTACGGCCGCTATTTGGAGCTGGCCGATCGCGAGGCGATCGATAGGGCAGACGTCGAGGCCAAGCTTCGCAAGATGGGCGAAGGCCTAGACTGAGTCCATCTCAGTCCAGCTGTTCGCGACCAAACGCCTCGGGTATGAGGGACGCGAGCTCGTACTCCGCCCGCCCGCTGTCTGCATAGCTTCGTATCGGAAGGCTCGGCGCAAGCTCGGCCAAGCATTGCCGGCAGATACCGCAGGGTGGAGTGGGGCTCTTTGCGCCTGATGTGATGACTAGCGCCCGGAGCTCGCGCTCTCCGGCTGCGACTGCCGCTGCCAACGCGGCACGTTCGGCACAAATCGTCGCGCCATAGCTGGCGTTCTCGACGTTACAACCTGCGAACACCGCGCCGCTCTTCGTCAGGACAGCCGCACCTACCGCGAATCCTGAATAGGGCGCATAGGCGTTTGTGCGAGCCTGTGTCGCGGCGTGCTTCAACGCATCCCAAGCGCTCTCATCCATCACAGCGACTCCAGCACGCCAGACAGCAGTGATTCGAATCGCGACCGCACTCGACCAGCGGTTTCCGTCACTTCTTCGTGACTCAATGGGCCCTTCGCGATCCCGGCGGCGAGGTTCGAGATGCACGAAATTCCCAGCACGCGGAGCCCCATGTGACGTGCGGCAAGCACCTCGAGCACGGTGCTCATCCCAACTGCGTCGGCTCCAAGCGTTCGGAGCATTCTCACTTCCGCAGGTGTTTCGTATGCGGGCCCGACGAGTCCGGCGTAGACGCCGCGCTTGAGCTCAAACCCAAGCCCGTGCGCAACGCTGTTCGCGGTTTCGATCAGCTTCGGGTCAAACGCGGTGCTCATGTCGAGGAAGCGTGGACCCTGCCGATCGTCATTCGGGCCGAGCAGGCTGCTCGTTCCCGTGAGGTTGAGTTGATCGCGGATCGCCATCAGGTCCCCCGCTTCGAAATCCGGCGCAATCCCTCCGGCGGCATTGGTCACGATTAGAGTCTCGGCGCCGAGCATGGCCATCAAGCGAACACCGAATGCGACCTCCCTTGCAGAGTTGCCCTCGTAGAGGTGGGCGCGTCCCTGCATGGCGACGATGCGCTTGCCCGCTCGTCGTCCCGTAACGAGATTGCCCGCATGCCCGGACACACCCGAGAGCGGCATATGGGGGATCTCGCCATACGGGATCGTATGCCCATCCTCGAGACTGGTTGCGTAGTCGCCCAACCCCGATCCGAGGACCATGGCGACATCGACCTTTCCCGTCCGGCCGGCAATCGCTTCTTCGGCTCGCTCGAGTGCCTCCATCATCGCGTCCGCATTGTACGCTACCTCGGCTATAGTGCCCGCCGGATGAGGAGACGAATTGCGATCACCGGTTTGATGCTCTTGCTTGCCTGCTCGGGGAGAGGCGTCGATGGACCTGCCAGCGAGACCGCTCAGGAAGTCTCGGAGACCGACGAGGTAACGGTCCTCATCGAGTCGCCCGACCTGGTGTCGATTGTCCCCATCGCCACAGCGAATGAGATTCCAAGGAATTGCTCGAGGCCTGTCGAAGAGACCTGCAACGCAATCGACGACGATTGCGACGGCGTCATCGATGATGGCTGTGGCTACGGGGCGGGGCTGATGCAGGTCACCGTTTCCTGGGACACGGGCGCCGACATCGACCTGTACGTCACCGGGCCGCTCGGCGACACCTTGAGCTTTCAGCGACCGGCGACCCCGACCGGTGCTCGGGTCGATCACTCCGGACGCGGTGATTGCGTCGATATGCCGAACCCGCGGACCGAAAACATCCGTTGGGTCGGTGCGCGGCCGATCGACGGGATCTACGAAGTCGAAGTTCACTACTGGGGAGAGTGCATCGGCAGCGGCGGCCCGACGAACGTGACCATTTCTGTCGCCGTCGGGCACAGGATCGCCGGCCAGTACCGCCACAGCTTGTTGCCAGGTGAGCGGATTCGCGTCCTTCGGTTCGTCGTCCAATGAGCGTGCGCCGGGACCGCGCGTTCTTCGCCGTGTGCTTGGCGTTGCAGGGATCGGTCCTCGTCGGCTTGGCAATTGCAGCCCGGTCCGGGTGTCAACCTTCCACCGTCGTTGCGGGCCTGGCCGCATGCTTCATTCCGTACCTGGGAGTGATCGCCTCGTCGCGCTCGGTGGGGAGCCCGCGGGCGCTGAACCTGATCGCGATGTTGAGCGCGTTGACGTTTGGCGGAGCCTTTCTCTTCGCACCACCGCTCCTGTCGGACGACCTCTATCGCTATCTTTGGGAGGGGCAGCTCTGGCTCGAAGGATTCAACCCGTATCGTCTCAGCCCCGATGACCCCATCCTGGTGCCGCTCCGCGACGAGCTCTGGCCGAAGATCAACAACAAACCCCTCGGCAGCATCTACCCGCCGATTTCGCAACTCTGGTTCGCCGCCGCAGCATGGCTCGGGGGAAAGGTCTGGACTGTCAAGCTCTTGGCGCTTCTGGCTCACGTTTTCTCTGTTGCAGCGCTCAGCCGAGTCTCTACGTCACGCACGGCGCCACTGGCCCTGGCGCTCAATCCATTGCTGCTCAGCGAAGGCGCGCTCAACGGTCACTTCGACATTCTCTGTGGGCTGGCTTTGCTCATGGCAGCATGGGCCCTGGCTCAGGGTAGCTTCGGCAGAGCCGGCATCGCGGCCTCTGCCGCCGTCGGCCTCAAAGTGGTTGGCTTGGTCGTCGTGCCGCTCTTCCTACGCCGACCCAAGGCCCTGCTCGGAACGGCGCTCGTGTCCGCTCTCTTGTTGGTGCCGCTAGTCGTTTCACGCGGACCTCTGGACGCCGCCTCGGGCCCAGCACAGTTTGCCAGCCGTTGGCGTGGCAACGAGAGCCTGTTTGGTCTGATCGGCTGGTTGAGTCGCCAGATCTGTCCCGAGGGCTCCGCTGACCTGGTCGCTCGTTCGATCGTCGTGCTGGCGCTGCTGCTACTTTGCGCGCTCGCCGTCTACCGTCAGGTGCCTCCGCTGCCCGCAGCCCGCGCCCTCGTCTGGGGGGTCTTGCTTCTGTCGCCGCAAGTTCACCCTTGGTACCTCGCCTGGCTTCTTCCACTCGAGCTTGCAGCCGGAGGGTCGGCAGGCCTCGTGTGGAGCGCTGCGGTGCTCTGCGCCTACGCACCACTCGACCTTTGGGTCGCCGAAGGGGTTTGGCGGATGCCGTTGCGCCTCCAGATCTTCGAGTATGCGGTCGTCACGATCGCCCTGATCGTCGACCCGCGGCGCCCGACCCTCCGAAGGCCCGGGTCTCAGGGGCAATTATCCCGTGATTCAAAGGGTTTGGCGTAGTATCCTGTCGCTCCGCTCACCAGCCTGGGTTTTGGCTTGCAGGGTGGGCCGCAACCCCTAGACTACGCGCCCCTGAAACCCAGGGACTGACGGATTCATCTATGTACGCGGTCATTCAAACAGGCGGAAAACAGTATCGGGTTGCCGAAGGCGACACGATTCGCGTCGAAAAACTAACCGGCGATGTCGGCTCGAAAGTCGAGTTCACCGACGTCCTGATGGTCGGCGGCGAGAAGGTCGAAGTGGGTAAGCCGCATGTCGGTGGGGCCAAAGTCACGGCCGAGATCGTGGCGCAGGACCTCGCCAAGAAAATCATCGTTTTCAAAATGAAGCGCCGGAAGGGTTACCGGAACCGTCGCGGTCACCGGCAGCCGTACACCAAGCTCCGCATCGACAGCGTGAAAGGCTAAGGAAGCGCCATGGCACACAAGAAAGGTCAGGGCTCGTCCCGCAACGGTCGCGACTCCAAGCCGCAGTACCGCGGCGTGAAAGTGTTCGGTGGCCAGTCGGTTCCCGCGGGCAGCATCCTGGTTCGCCAGGTCGGCCAGACATTCCACCCCGGTGCAAACGTCGGCGTGGGCAAAGACTACACGCTCTGGGCCAAGGTTGACGGCGTGGTGACGTTCGAGCGTCGTGGCCGTTCGGGCAAGCGCGTCGCCGTCTATCCCGCCGACAACTGAGCGACTCCTTGCAGGAGCGTTTCCCGGCGCCCGAGTTCGACTCCCCCACGGGGAGCGTCTTTCCGCCACCTGCCGGGCGCAGGGTCTACTGCAACCGCAACCTGCGCCTCGATCAGGTCAAAGCGGTCGGCTTCGACATGGACTACACGCTAGCGATATATCGCCAAGCGGAGATGGATCGCCTCAGCATCGAGGCGACCGTCGGCAAGCTGGTGGCCCGGGGCTATCCCGAAGAGCTCCTCTCGATGAAGTACCGCACGGACTTCCCGATTCGCGGGCTCCTGATCGACCGGAAGCTCGGCAACGTGCTCAAGATGGACCGCTATCGGTACGTGAAGACCGCGTACCACGGCTTCCGTAAGCTCAGCCGTGAGGAGCGCCGGCGCGCCTATCACACTCGGCGGCTACGGCCGGGCACCGGCCGCTACCATTGGGTCGACACCCTCTATTCGCTGTCGGAGGTGGCTGTCTATGCAGCCGCCATCGAGCACCTCGACCGCCACGGAAGCAAGATCGACTACGGGCAGCTCTTCGCCGACATCCGGGAGTGCGCCGATATTTCGCACCAGGATGGCTCGATCCTCGACGTGGTGCTGGAGGACTTGCCCCGGTACGTTGATCGCGATCCTGAGCTCGGCCTGTTGTTCCACAAGCTTCGAAGCGCCGGCAAGCGCTTGTTCCTGCTGACGAACTCCGGTCCCGAGTACACCGACGCCATGATGAGCTACTTGCTCGACGATGCGCTCAGCGAGTACCCGAGCTGGAAGAACTACCTCGACTACATCTGCACCGCCTCCAAGAAGCCGGGCTTTTTCACCGGCAAAGCGCCTTTTTTTGACGTCGAGACCGGGGCAGAGAGCCGAGAGCCGGGGCGTGGGCGGCTGTACACCGGAGGCAATATCGGCGACCTCCAGCGAGCTCTCGGGTTTGCAGGTGACGAGGTCCTCTACGTCGGCGACCACATCTACGGCGACGTCCTGCGAGCCAAGAAGGAATCCACCTGGCGCACCGCGATGATCATCCAGGAGATGGACGCCGAGCTTCGGGTGCTTCGGGAGCACGCCCTGAGCTTCGAGCGCGCGGACTCGCTCGAGCAGATGCGGGATGCGGTCCAAGACGAGATCCGTGAGCATCAGGCGCGGCTCAAACGCGCCGAACGCAAGCTGAACGAGCATGAATCGGGCCCGGAAAAAGCGAGCTGGGACGCGAAACGTGTCCGTCACAGGCGCTCGATCGATCGGTTGAGGGCTCAGCTCAAGGACCTGAATGCTGAACGCGCGGCGCTGCACGACGTCCTGGACGAAGCCTTTCATCCTTTCTGGGGCTCGGTGTTCAAGGCAGGCAACGAGGTCTCGAGCTTCGGCAGCCAGATCGAGCAGTATGCTGGGCTGTACACCTCCAGCGCGACCAACCTCGCGCAGTACTCGCCGATGCATTACTTCCAGAGCCCTCGGCACCGGATGCCGCATGAGAACGGCACCACGCTGGGCACCTAGGGAGGACGCGGGAGTCAGCGTCGGTGTTAGCGACAGTGGCAGTGGCAGTGTTAGCGACAGTGTCAGCGTCGGTGCCAGCGTCAGTGCCAGTGTCGACGAGTGCGAATTTTCTGTCCGAACATCTCTCCGCGTGTCTATACTGCACGCTCACAACAACGGAGCGTGATATGGCGAAAGCTGCGACCAAGAAGGCTGCGAAGAAAAGCACTGCGAAGAAGCGGACGGCGAAGAAATCGGCGCCGAAGAAGAAGGTAGTGAAGAAGGCAGCCAAGAAGCGCGCAGCGCCGAAGAAGGCAGCCAAGAAGCGGGCCGCGAAGAAGACCGTCAAGTCTGAAACCGCTGCATTGAAGAAAAAGGCCGCGAAGACGAGCGCCCAGATGAAGAAAAGGCTCACCAAAGCCAAGAGGGACGCCGCAAAAGAAACGGCGGCGTTGAAGCGCAAAGCAAAGAAGACAAGCGCCGACCTCAAGAAGAAGCTCACGAAGGCAAAGAAGAAGGCCAGTAAGACAACATCAGCGCGCAAGAAGCAGGCCAGCAAGGCGATTGCCGATCTCGAAAAGAAGGTCGAGAAGGCAGCGCAGGAGTTGAAGGCAAAGACGTCGAAGAAGAAGGCGCCCGCCAAAAAGAAATAGGCGCTGAACACACCGCCGCCGACACGCTCGCTGACGCTGACGCTGACGCTGACGCTGACGCCGGCACTGACACTACCACCGTCCCGGGGCGCAGCCCCGTGGTCGATGCCCAGCATCGACTCTACGGGGTGGAGCCAAGGGGGATCGAACCCCTGACCTTCGCACTGCCAGTGCGACGCTCTCCCAGCTGAGCTATGGCCCCTAGATCGAAGGACGCCGTTTTGCTTCGCGGCTCCCGGTTTGTCAATCGCACGCTGCTGGTTTCGCGTTTGGTTTCCAACGCTCGCCTTGGCGGCCGGAAATCTTGACCTTTTAGGCCTGCCCGGCGAAAGGAAAAGGCGATGCGAGCGACCGCTTTCTTCGCCATTTTGCTCAGCGCTTGTAGCGGGTACGATGACCTCGCGCTGCTCGATGTGGAGCGCATCGACCCTCCTGAGATCGAAGCTGGGGGGACCCTTCGAATTCACGGCCGCGGTTTCCCGCTGGGGCACCCACCGGAGATCGTGCTGCGCGGTTCGGTCTACCGTCCCGGGGTTCGCGCGAGCACGGTCGACGCACGCCTCGCCGGCGAGGTTCGTTCCGAGTCCCTCATCGAGATTCCGATTGGAGAAGAGCTCATCGAAGCGCTCGGAGGCCGGGCGACCGTCGACGGAGAGCTGCGGGTTGGATTCCGAGCTGCGGATCGGCACCGGGATGTGTTTTCGGCGGAGCGAGTCCGGATCGACTTCCTTCCCGACACCTCCGCCCAACTGCGCGTCGAGGGCGTACGCGAAGAACCGGTTGGACCGCTCGGTGCCCAGAGCTTTGGCCTGGAGCTCTCCCGCGAAGAGCTCGGCACCGCAGGTGTTCGCGTCGTCTCGGTGGACCCGGATCGGCTCGCCGCAATTCAGGGCGTGAAGCCGGGCGACTCAATCGTCGGCCTCGATGGAATGAGCCTCTACAGTTGGCGCGACTTCGTTCCCGATCCCAGCCAAAGCGAGTCGACCGTCCTGGTCAGTCGCGATGGGCTTCGTGGGGTTCACGCGATCCGTTGGCCCCACGAGGCCACCGAACGCTCCGCTGAGCCGCTCGTCGTCGGCCTCTTCGTTCTTCTCGGACTGCTGCTGGGCTGGCTTTCCCCGGCAACGCTTTGCTTGCGCGCGCAGTCCTTGAAGGTCTCGCTGTCGGTGTGGCTGGCTCGTTCGAGTCTCGTCCTGGCTTTCGCGACGCTCTTGCTCTTTGTTTCTGCTTTCCAGTGGACGACCATGTGGATCTTGGGCTTGGGTACCTTTTCCGCGCTTTTCAGTCTGGCCACCCGGCATCGCGCCGGAGCGTCGAGCTTTGCGTTCGCCGTGGTTGCCACCCTCACTATCATGCTGCTTGCGCGAACTGCCAGTATCGCAAACATCATCGCGGTTCAGAGCCCGCCGGTCCTCCGCTGGTATCTCTTCCAGTCCCCTGCTTCGTTCCTTGCGTTCGCCGCGTATCTTTACGCGGTTGGCACCGTGAGCTCTCGACCCAATCTTTCCGCATCACTCTATTCGTCCGCAGCAGCCGTACTGGGTGCCGCCCTCTTCCTCGGCGGCTGGCCGTTGGTCGGCTCGGTGGCGGGTATCGCCGCGCTCGTTGGCAAGGCTGCCGGGATCATGATTGCTGCCCGGGCGGTCGATATGAGCCCCAAGACAGCCCTGACCTTCTCAGCCCTGGGCCTCGGACTCGCCTTGCTCGGGTTCCTCGTCGACCTCGGCGCGCTCTTTCCGCAATGGAGCGCCCTGGTGGTAGGCTCTGTCTGCGCGCTTGCGGTGCATGCCCTGGTGCCCCCGCTACGCCGCGAGTCGGCTCCGGCGATCTTCTGATCGTCTAGGCAACTCGACTCAGGAAATCCTCCAGGAGCTCGCGCTGCTGGTCCGACGGCGACAAGAACTGCAAACCGGCCTCGTAGCGCCCCTCCCCGGCGGGCTTGCTCCAACGAATCGACGCGGCGCATTCGAATGGCGAGCGATTCGGATCCTCGATGCCGTCCTGGGTCAAAAAGAAGCTGACCGTGAGCACCTCGCCCGCGCTGAGAGGACGCTCGAAGATGATTGCAGCACCGCCGCTGCTCAGATTCTTCATCTCTGCATGCTGGGTCTGCCCCGAGATGCTGAGCTCGCAGGAGATGCGGACCGCGTAGCGATTGTATTGTCGCTTCTGAATCTGCAGAGAAGGAGGTGTCGTCACCCCTTCATGATGCGAAAGATATCACGCGAAGCAAAATTGTTGGCGTCAGTGAACTTCTGACCGGCGCGCCCGCGACTGCGCCCGCACCTCGTCGGCTTCTGCGCAAAGCTCTCCGTTTCCCGGCTCGTCACGCAGCAATGTTGCGTAAATCGCAAGCGAGCGCTTGAAGTGACCCTGGTCCGCAAGGATGCGCGCCATGGTCCGAGTGGGGAAGGGCTCCTCGAACATGCTGGCACTATTCGAAAACACACCCACGGGAGGACGGCCAGGGGGGCCAGAGGCGGACTCAGCCGGGTTCTCGCGCCCGGACTCGGCTGCGGCCCCGGACTCGGATGCGGCGCTGGTCACGGACTCGGTCGCGCCCACTGGCACCGGCCCCGACGTTGGCACTTCCACTGGCGCTGACACTGGCACTGGCACTGGCGCTGACACTGTCTCTAGCACTGCCTCTGGCACTGACGCCGACACTGGCGCCGACACTGGCGCTGACACTGTCTCTGGCACTGCCTCTGGCACTGCCTCTGGCACTGTCCCTGGCGCTGTCTCTGGCGCTGACGCTGGCACTGAACCTGACGCTGTCACTGCTTCCGGGGGCTCGCCCCGTCGAGGCTGCGCAGCGGTCTCTTTACGGGGTTGTTCCTGCGCGGCTTGCAGCGCCCACTTTGCGAAGCCTAGCACTTTGCCCAGAAAACCCTCGGGTTGTGCCCCGCTGACCTGGATTCGAATCGCGTGAATCAGTTGGCCGCGGCTCATCGCGTAGGTGTCGCTGACGCCCAAGCGCTCCGCTTCTTCGCGAAGCTCCGGCGTCGTCAGATTGTAGAGTCGGGTCAGATCCATCGAACCAGGTCCGGGTTCACCTGTTGTAGCGCGTTCTTGGCCATGTCGCAGTCCTGATCGATCTGCGCGCGCAAAGCCTCCAACCCATCGAACTTCGCCTCGCCGCGGATGTGGGCGACGAAACCAACTCGCATGCGCTTTCCGTAGAGATCTCCGTCGAAGCCAAGCAGATGTACCTCGACAGAACGTCCCGCGTCGAAAGTCGGCCGATCGCCCAGGTTGGCGACACCGTGGAGAAGAGGGGCTCCCGGCTCGTCGAGCACTCGGGCAACCACGGCGTACACGCCGTCTTTCGGCAGTTGAACCGGCTCCACTTCGAGATTGGCAGTGGGAAAGCCGAGCTCCCGACCGCGCTGATCGCCCCGCGTGACCAGCCCGGTGGCTTCGTGGACCCGCGCCATCATGATGGCCGCATCCTCCACGTTGCCGTCTTCTCTGAGGATTCGGCGAAGCCGCGTCGAGGACACCGCCTCGTCTCCGTACACGACCGGCTGCACGAGCTCGACCGTGAACCCCTCGCGGTCACCCCAGTGGCGCAGCGTGGTGATGTTGCCGGAGCGTCTGTGCCCGAAATGGAAATCGGGGCCTACCACGACGCCCTTGGCTCGACAGGCCTCCAGCAGGACGCGCTCGACAAAGCGGTCCGGGGTCATCTTCGAGAACTCGCTGTCGAACGGCAGCACCACCACGTCGTCGCAGCCGGCCCCCTTCAGAATCTCCACTCGGCGCCTCATGTCGGTGAGCAGCACGGGCGCCCGCTCGGGCACCAAAACGGCCGTCGGGTGTGGCTCGAAGCACATCGCCAGCGTTTGCCAGCCCTGTGCGTCGGCGGTGCGCTTGGCGGCGTCGATCAGCGCCCGGTGACCCAGGTGAACGCCATCGTGGTTGCCAGGGGTGACGACAGAATCGGTGCGGCGCATCAGCTCAAAGGCCCGGGAGCGGTGAACGTGCTCCTCCTTCACTCACCTACAGCGCGCTCGGAGACACTTCAACTCGAATGCGCCCGATATCCACGTTGATGACGTAGGGCTTTCGGTGCTGTATGGTTGAAAACATGGGGAAATCAAAGGGGCGAGTCGCTTCTGCAGAGGGTGCTCCATTCGAGGAGGTCATGGAGCGCCTCCAGACAGTCGTCGAGCAATTAGAAGAAGGAGATTTGCCTCTCGAGGAGTCTCTGGCGATGTTTGAAGAGGGAGTCCGCTTATCGCGGGCCGGAGCGAAACGACTGGATGAAGCTGAGCGTAGGGTAGAGGAGCTCCTTGCAGCCGGAGACGAGCTGCAAACGAGTCCTCTCGAAGACAGCGAAGCGGGGGAACAATGAGCCAAGTCCTCACGGTACCGACACACTTCAACGACATAGGAGAGCTCTCTGAGGGCTTTCTCGATCGAGTCGAACAAGACACGCTTATCTTGTACGGCCCCGTGGCCTACGAAGACGGTTCCGAGATCGAGTTCGTGGTGCTGCTTGCCGATGGCACGGCCGCTCTCGAAGGCACAGGCCGAGTGCGCGCCGCGGTAGATGGCGGCGCCGACCGTGTGCCGGAAACCCGCTACGATGTCGTCGTCGAAGCACTTGAGCTAGACGGTCGCTACGAAGTCGTATTCGAGCGGCTCGTGCTCGCACGCCAAGCGGTTTCCGACCCTCCGCCTGTCGATCCAGAAGAAGACCAATCCACGAATGAGATGGACGCTGCGCCCGACGCTGGGGAATCAGAAGCGGAGTCTGCTGACGAGCCCAGTGGAGACGAGCCCGTCGTCGACGAGGCGAGGGCTTACATAAACGACATCGAGCTCACCGCCGATGAGGTGTTCTCGCTTGCGCCAGACGAGGTCTACTCGGTCGCACCGGAAGAAGCCGATTCGGAATCGGTTCCGCCTGAGGAATCCGTGCCGGATACAGAGCCGCCCGAAGCATCCGAGGACGATCCGGAAACGTTCGTCGACGACGCTCAAGATGACGACGAAGAGGAGCTGGCGACGGTGGTCGCCGCGGTCGACGCCGAGGCCATGATGGCGGATATGGCTGAGGCCGGCTCGGAAAATGAACCTTCGCTCGACCTTTCTCCAGATGCCCAGGCGACGCTAGAAGCAAATGCCGACGCTAGCGATGAGCGCGCGCCGGCCGAAGAGGCCTACGATGAGGCCATCGCCGGCACCAAGCTCGAGCTCGATCCGGACTATGCGTTCGAGCACGGGATCGCTACCGAGCCTCAAGTCGGCATGCCGGTCCCCATTCCATCGATGGCAGCGCCGCCTGACGCGCCGCCTGCACCACCGCCTACGCTCCGGCTTGCCGAGCCTCCGGACGGCCTCGCCCGGCCTTCGCTGGCCCAGGCCGACGACTCGCTCTTCGCCTCGGACGGCGAGGTCAGCGATGTCCACACCACGGGCCTTTTCGCCTACGAAGATGGGCTTCCGATTCCGTCCCGGCCACCGCTTCCCGATCCCAATGGCTCGCGATCCGTGGCTAGCAATGAAGCTGGGGACGACTCCGACGTCGAAGAGTCGGAGCCACTGGAATCCAATGACGACGAATACGAAGAAGTCCGCCTCAGCGATTTTGCCGGCGCAGTCGAAGAGGGGTGACAGGTCATGAGCCGCGTCGCCGCTATCCTCGTCTGTGTGCTCAGTCTCATGGTGACCACGCAGGTCAAGGCCGACGCCGTCGTCCACGTCAAGGTCCGTAGTGCCGACAACAGGCCGGTCGACGGTCGTGTCGAGCTGAGTGGCGGTGGCGGCACGTTCACCTGCACAACCAGTCAGGGGAGCTGCACCATGCGGTCCGTACCCGGAGGCCGATACATCGCCGTATTCAGACCGAAGAGCGGCAGCGCGACCGCCCCCAAAAAGGTAATGATCCCCCCTGACGGCAAAGCGGACCTGCTCATCGCCGCCAAATAGCCACCCTAGTTGGCGCCAGGCACCCGCGAAGTGTCATCATCTTGGCTGGGGACCAGGCGAGCGGAATGCGCAGGAGTTGGATACTGCCCTGTTTGGGGGGCCTTGTTGTATTGGCATGCGCTGGACCGCTGCACGCGCAGGCCGACCCGGCATCCGATGAGGACGTAAGGGAAGCTCGGCTCATCGAGGTCCAGAACACCTTCAGCGGCCCGACCGGCGGCATTCGCATCGTCGACGCAGCCTCTGGCCCCTCGGGCACCTTCCGTCTCGCGTTCAATACCGAGTTCTTCATCATCAGCGACTACTTCGTCCCGACCGACCAGGCGCGCCACTTTGCTGGCAACCTCTCGCTGAGCATCACGCCGACACAGTACCTGGAGGTCTTTGCCTCGGTCGAGGCGACATCGGCCTGGGACGACTCCAACGATCCGATGCTCATCCAGCGCGTCGCAGATCTGCTCCTCGGCCTCAAAGGTTTCTATCAGGCAAAGCCCTGGTTTGCGGTTGGCGCCGACGCTAGCGTCGCGTTTCTCGGAGGCGTGGGTGACACGAAAGCGACCCTCCGCGCGACGAGCTTCGGCTTTCGCGCCAATCTGACGTTCGACTTCCGTGAGCACGAGCGCCACGACGCGCCCGTGATCCTGCGCTTCAACGCACAGTACTGGTTCGACAACTCGGCAAAGCTCACCGAGGGAATCGAAGACCGAAGATACGACGCGTTCGGTGGGATCGTGCCCCGTTCCGTAGAGACCCGCCACCTGCTCACCGCGTTCGAGCGGTTTGCTTATGGGGTCAATCGCACAGACTTGGTGCGCTTGGCGACCGGTGTCGAAGTTCCACTCAAAGCCCGCAAGGTAGGGCTCCATCCGATGCTCGAGTGGCGGTGGGACATACCGATCAATCGTCAGGGCTACGTATGCGCTAACACCCCGGACCCCAATGACGACGGCTGTGCGGCGAATGAAGGGCCCAAAGCGTTTCCAATGGAGCTCACGGTTGGCTTGCGCATTCTTCCGCCGCCAAAGGGGCTTGCGTTCACGGTTGCAGCCGACGTCGGGCTCACCGGGACCCGCAACTTCGTCCGAGAGCTAGCCCCGACCGCGCCGTACAACATCATTGTCGGCATTGCCTATGCGTTCGACCCACGCCCTGCGGTTCCTGTCGCCCCGGTTGCCCCGAGCCCGATCGAGCCGGTGGCCGCACCGCAACCGACAGGCCAGCTCCGCGGCCAGATCCTCGAGAAGGGTAGCGACCAGCCGGTGTCGGATGCTCTGGTTTCCGTGGTTGGCGAGGACGTTTCCCCACAGCTCACCGACGCCGCCGGGCGGTTCGTCACGTACGGATTGCCCGAGGGCGAGGTCCAGCTCGAAGTCTCGCATCGCGACTACGTGACCGCGCAGTGCCGTGCCAGCGTTCCATCCGACAGCGAATGCAGGCTCGTGCCTTCCAGCCTCGACGGGCAACTGCGGGTCGTCGTGGTGGATCGTGACGGCGATCCGATTCCCAAAGTCGCCATCACTGTGCGGGGACCCTCCGAGCACCGACTGATTTCCGATGCGTCTGGCGCCGCACGGGTCGAGGCACTCGAGGCCGGGTCGTACACCGCTTACGTCGATGATCCTGTCTTCCTGATTGCGGTTGCCGATGTCGAGATTCACGAGCGCCGTGAAACCACGCTACAGCTGCGCGTCCTTCGCAAACCCTCACGCCCGAACGTCGTGGTGAAGAAGAAACAAATCGCGCTGCGGCGCCAGATCAGCTTCGCGACCGGGAGCGACGAGATCTTGCCGAATAGCGAGCCTCTCTTGTTAGAGGTGGCTGATGCGCTCCTTCGCAACCCCGACCTCGAGCTCGTCGAGATTCAAGGGCACACCGACAATCGTGGCAGCCACGGGCTCAACATGCGGCTTTCGCAAGAGCGCGCGGAAGCTGTCCAGGAATGGCTGACGCAGCACGGCGTGGAGCCGGCTCGGTTGATGGCGAAGGGCTACGGGCCTACGCGTCCGCTCGCGCCGAACATCACGCAGCAAAACCGCGCTCGCAACCGGCGCGTTCAGTTCAAGATCGTGCGCCGCGCCGACCTGACCGCCGCCGCATCACAGTAAGCCCAAGCAAGGCAGCGAACGTTGCCCAGAGCGTTTCGGCAGGAGCTCGCGCCGCGCTGGCGCTGCACCCGCCGCCGTTCGAAGTGCTGCCGGGTGCATCGCATGCGATCTTCTCCCCCGCGGCGGTGGTCTCGCAGTTGAGCAGAAGACCGCCCACCGGTGTGGCGTCGCACGACTCCTCCAGGTTGCCCGGCGGGTAGATGTCGCAAACCGCGTTGATGTCGTCTTGTTCGAGGGTCCGCTTGTCGAGGGAGCTCCGATCGGCTCGGAAGTACATGGTGGCCCTCAGACAGCCGGGCTCGTCGGGATCGCAGTGACCGATACCGATGAAGTGTCCGGCTTCGTGGGTAACGATGCTGCGCAAGTCGGCGTCGTCGTCCCCCTCGCAGCCCGTATCGGGGCAGTCCGCGTAGGGACCGCCGGCATTGTCCATGGTGGCGGGCTGGTCGTTGATCATCATGTCCGCGTCGAGGATCTCGCCGGTGTTCGTGTTGCTCCAAACGATCGTCACTGCGAAGGCAAGTGGCTCGTATGGAGGACGGCCAAGCTCGTCCGCGCAGGGATCTTCCCATGGGTCGAGGAAGGCGATGGTGTTCACATTGCCGGTGGTGTTGAACTCGGCTCGCTTGCACGTCGAAGGCATCATCGACGGCTTGAAGACCAGATTTGGAGTACCCCCGCCGGGGCATTCGGCCTCTTCCCAGGTCTCGAACGCCGCGTTCACCGCGTTCTCGATATCGGCATCGTCCATCCAGAACGAGCCCCGTCGGTCGATCGCATATGGCAGGCAAGGGTGATTCCAGATCAGGGGTTCACCGGTTTCCGCGCAAGCGGTATTGCCGACCTGCGGTTCGTCGTCGGTCGTCATCCGGCAGTAGGCGGAGGCCCGGTCTGCGTTGAAGCAAGCGAAGAGCGCCAATACAACGGTCGCGACGCGGGACAGGGAGCGGAGGTTGCGATGTCTCATCGACGCCCCTCCTGCTGTCCGGTGATCTCTCGCAGCTTCGAAAGGAATGCGTCGAGGCGTTCGGGTTCCGGCACAGCGCCGAGGCTCCGCTTCAAGCGGCCTTGCGAGTCGCGCCGCAGAAGCATTAGACCTTCACGGCTCTGGCGGACGGTCTCGATGCCTTGTTCCATGCGCACCCGCATCACACCCTGCCCCATGCCGACCGCTCGGAACGCGGTATAGGGGCCGCCACCACGAACGAAGACCAGCACGCGCTCGCCGACGTGAAAAGTCGCTTCGCCTTCGACGCGCATGGCGATGTCCCCGATTTGGCCGCCCAGCGTTTCGACGATCACTTCGCGTTCATCAGGTGCATTGCCTCGAATCTCAAGCTCGACCGCGATGCGATGCCAGGTCCCGATCTGGCCGTCCGGATGCAGGAACGACTCCGAGAAGAGCACCCGGCCCAAGACGATCCGATCGGCCTCCGCGGTCAGCTCCTCGAGCTCGAGCCCTTGGAGGATGGAGCCATCGGCGGGGCTGGCGACGAAGAAAAGCGCCAGGACCGGTGCGATCAGTCCATAGAGCAACCTGATTCTAAGCATTTCCTAATGCTGGGGGCCCTCGGGCCGTCCGTCAAGCGATCCGCCCCACACGATCTCGATTGACAGTTTCCCCCAGATTTTCGTACACATGGCTCCATGTACCAAGAACTGTTGTCTCGCCATCTACGATCGGCGATTGGGGTGCTTTGCATCGTGGCGATCGGCGGTTGCGACGTTGCCAAGTTCACCGCCGACTCGACGGCCGGGTTGTTCACCCGAGCGGCCCCCGCGTTCGAATCGTACTGGGACTACGAGCTCGCCGGCGAAGCGGTTCCCGCGACCATCGTGCAGTTCGAAGGGATCCTCCGGGTCGTTCCCGACAACGAGGCGATTCTGTCGCAGTTGGCCCAGGCCTACGTCGCGTATGCGTACGGCTGGATCGAGGCCGAGGTCGAAGAGCTCGAGTTCCAAGGCGACTACGACGAAGCGGAGGTGCAGCGTCAGCGCACGCGTACGATGTATCTGCGTGCGCTAGACCTCACGCGGCATCGGATTCGTCTGCACAACGAGGACGTTGATGCTGCGGTCAAGGCGACCGTAGAAGACTTGGAGGCGTGGCTCTACGCAGCATTCGTCGAGAAGGCCGATGCTGAGATGCTCCTCTGGCACGGGTACGCCTGGGGATCTTACATCAACTCTGCCAAGGATGACATGGAAGCTGTTGCGGACCTGGCGTACGCCAAGGCGTTCGTCGCCCGCTCGATCGAGCTCGATCCCGACTACTACCATGCCGCCGGTTACACGTTCATGGGCGTCGCCACCGCGTCGGAGATGGCCGGTGACATGGACGCAGCCAAGGTCTATTTCGAGAAGGCGCTTGCCCGAACCGAGCGACGGGCGCTCATGACCCAAGTCAACATGGCACGCCACTATGCCGTGAAGCAGGGCGATCGAGAGCTTTTCGACACGCTCCTGACCGAGGTCATGGACGCCCAGGATCCACTGCCCGAAGCGCGGCTTGCCAATCGAATGGCCCGGGTGCGCGCGGCCCTCTACATCGAGAACGCGGACCAACTTTTTTAGTGATATCAAACACTAACGAAGTTATTCTCCGAAACCCCGGCGATTGAGGCTGAGCGGGCTTGCCTGAGGCAGGGAACCAAGAGTGAAGTACATCCGGCGTCTAAACAGAGGGCTCGCCCGCGGCGAGGCAGCGATTGCCGCTGCCGTCCTTCTGATCATGATCGCGGTCGCCGCCACGCAAGCAGCCCTTCGCAACCTCACCAACCTCGACTTCGACTGGGCCAACCTCGCCCTCGAGCACATGGAGTGGGCCGACTCGTTCCTGCAGAAGGGCACGCTCTGGCTGGCCTTCTTCGGCGCTTCCCTTTCAACCTATGACGAGAAGCACATCGCGATCGACGTGCTCCCCCGGATCGCTCCACCCCGTGGCAAGCAGTTGCTGCGCGCCATCGTCTCCGTCTTCGCCTCGGTGACTTGTTTCTATCTCGGGCGCGTCTTTTGGCTTTCGGTGCTCAACAACGCGCAGGAGATCCCGCTCGAGTATTCGGTCCTCGGCGCTTCCGATGAAATGATCCACATCTGCGAGGCGCCGCTCCAGGTCTTGGCCGATGCGGGGCTCTCGAGGCCGGATCTGTTCTGCGCGCTGCGGAGCGGGCTCGAGGTGTTCGGCGCCACAATGTCGACGCCGGACGTTGCCCTTCAGCTCATCGTGCCGGCGATGTTCATATTCATGGCGGTGCGGTTCATCATGCGCGCCGCGGCAGCCAGCGCGGCGTTCATCACCAAGAAGTACCCCGAAGACTCGGAAGGGGACGACTGAGCAATGGACGGCATTTGGATCGTTCTTCTGATCGCGCTCGCCATCCTCGGCGCGCCCTTGTTCGCCATCTTCGGTGCGGCTGCGATGCTGCTGTTCGGTGAGCTGCCAGACACCAGCATCACCGGCACCGCCAACGACGTCTTCAGCGAAAAGTTCGCTGACTCGCCGCTTCTGGTAACCATCCCCCTGTTCACCTTCGCCGGCTACGTGTTGGCAGAGAGTGGAACACCGCATCGCCTGGTCAAGCTCTCGCGCGCCTGGCTCGGGTGGATGCCTGGCGGCCTGGCGATGGTCTGCCTCGTTGCTTCGGCCTTCTTCACCACCTTCACCGGAGGCAGCGGTATCACAATCGTCGCCATTGGCGGTCTGCTCTATCCGGCCCTGGTGTCGGACAAGTACGACGAGAACTTCTCCCTTGGTTTGGTCACCACGGGCGGCTCGCTCGGGCTCCTCTTCCCGCCGAGTGTGCCGATGATCATCTACGGCGTCGTCGCCGGCATCATGATCGAAAAGCTCTTCTTGGCTGGTTTGATCCCCGGCATCATCACCGTCGCGGCGCTGGCGATCTACAGCTCGATCACCGGCATCAGGAAGAAGATGCCGCGCACGAGCTTCGACGGTGCCCACGCCCTCAAGACCCTCTGGGAGGCCAAATGGGAGGCGCTGCTTCCCGTTGCGCTGCTCGGTGGGATGTACAGCGGCCTGCTACGCATCCACGAGGCTGCGGCGTTCACGGCCATTTACACCTTGATCATCGAGGTGTGGATCTATCGCGACATCAGCTTCCGTGGGGACCTCCCGCGCATCATCCGAGAATCGATGACGCTGGTCGGCGCGATTCTCGCGATTCTGGCAACTGCGATCGGCTTTACCGCTTTCCTGATTCAAGCCCGCGTGCCGATGGTGATTCTTGAAGCCATGGAGGGCTTAATCACCTCTCAGGTGATGTTCCTCATCGCGTTGAACTTCTTCCTCATCGGCGTCGGAATGCTGATGGACATCTTCTCGGCGATTGTAGTCGTGGTGCCGCTCATCGTGCCCATCGCGCTCCGCTTCGGCGTCGACCCGTACCATCTAGGCATCGTCTTCCTGCTCAACCTAGAGATCGGCTACATGACGCCGCCTGTCGGCCTGAACCTCTTCATCTCGAGCTTTCGCTTCAACAAGCCGATCACTCAACTCTATCGATCCGTCTTACCGTTCATCGGCCTTCTCGGCCTCGCCCTGATCATCGTCACCTACATCCCGTCCCTTTCGACCTGGCTCCCGAACATGGTCGAGAGCAACGCCGTGACTCTCGATTCGCCCGAGGACGAGATGGACGACGAATACGACCTGGACCTCGACGCTCTAGAAGGTGACGACGAGGAGCTGGACCTGGATTCGCTGGAAGAGGACGAGGAGCTCGACTTGGACGCGATCGAGGCAGAGCAGACGCAGTAGGTTAGACAGTGATTCGCGTCTACGCGTGGGCCAGCGTGGTCGATGCTTCTTGTAGTACTGCGAGCCGGTACGCGATGTCGCCGGTGATCTGGCCTGGGGCGCTTGCGACTGAGTTGACCCGTTCGAGCAGCCTGCCGAGGCGGCGTTCTAGATCTTCGCGGGTGAGCTCCAGCCTGGTTTGCATCGGGGGTAGTTTCTTGCGACGCGCGTCGAGATAGTCGTGCTCGCCTGCGGCGCGCCGCTGTCGTTCGTGTTTGCTGAGCACCGTCGCGGAGTGGACCTCCCGTAGCGGAGACTCGCTCGAGACGATTGCAGGGAACGGGGTCGGGCTGTTGATGTCGACCACGCGGGTGAAGTGCTGGGCCCAGCAGTGATCCTCCCCGCGGCTCGTGTCGCTAATGCCAACGATCTCGAGGCTGGGGTCGCCCAGGCAACCACAGAGCTCCCGAAGTGGTTCGAGCTTGGCCTCGCCGCTGTTGATGTGGTCGAGGGTCGAATAGTGAATGTGGTCGACGCCGAGCGCTTCGCCAGCCACCTCCACCGTCGGCTTCGGGGAAGCGCTGCTCAGCACGACTTCGATTTGCGGCCATTGGGCGCGAACCCAAGCGACGTCGTCGTGATCGATCACCTGGTCGGGCTCGTGCCGGCGCCAAATGTGCCGCGCGAGCTCGTTCAACACGTCCTCGGATGTCGTTTGCAGGTGCCGAAGCAGCGTAAGCTGCGGAACCCGTTGCGCCGCGCGAATCGGGTCAGCCACGAAGTGCCGGAAACCGCGTCGCCTTAGCCAATCGAGCCGAGCTGCGGCCTTGCCCCACAAACCGTAGTACACGCCCGGGTATGCCCAGATCTTGGCGCTGCGGACGAGATACCGCGCCGTCTTTCGCGGATGAACCCAATCGATGAGGAAGCTCCCGTTTCGGAGTCGGTCTTCGATGCGCTCAAAGTGCTCGCGCCCGTAGCCCTGATATGCACAGAGCTCCCATCCGAGGTCTTCGCCCAAATCGCAGCCCAGGTGAGTCGTGCGGTCGAGGTCGAGGACCAGGTAGCGGGTGTTCGCCGTCAGCACCCGCGAGCAGAGATCTCGAAACGTCGCCACTTCGCCGTGCCGGACCAAGCGGTCCACCAGGCGGTTCGGGGAGCTCGTCGATGCAGGGCTCGGTTCCACAGGGCCAATCTAGGTCGGCGGCAGCGATTCGTTTGTAAAACTTAGGTCACATCGGCTAGATCTCCTTCAGGCCTCAGACGTCTACCCATGTGTGACCGTCCGAACAACAAGCTATCGCGCGCCGATGATGGAGGCTCTGCGTGAGCGATCTGTCGGACGAGGAACTGTTGGGGGCGTATCAGAACGGCGACACGGAAGCGTTCAAAACTCTATTTGGTCGATATCGCGGACCGCTCTTCAACTTTCTGCTGCGCCGGGTCCGCGATCGAGGACGGGCCGAGGAGCTCTACCAGGACAGCTGGACCAGGGTCATCGAACGCTGTGCGGAGTTTCGTGGGGACGCGAAGTTCTCGACTTGGCTGTACACGATCGCTCGGAACGCGTGCATCGATCATCAACGGAAGATGAAGTTTCGTGGTCACGCCTCGCTCGACGAAACTCAACGAGGGGCGAGTCATTCGATGGTCGAACGCGTTGCCAATCCGGGGCTGGGGCCAGACGAGCTTGTGGCTGGCGAGGCGCTCGGGCACCGTATTGCGAGAGCGGTGGAAGAATTGCCGGAGGAGCAACGGGAGGTGTTCTTGTTGCGGCAGCTGCAGGGGATGGCCTTCAAAGAGGTCGCCGAGGTCGTTGGTGTGCCGGTGAACACGGTGAAGAGCCGAATGCGCTACGCGCTGGAGCGGCTTCAGCAGGGGCTCGGTGACCTGCAGGAGCAACCGGGCAAGGGAGCCGGCGAAGCATGAGCTGTGAGGAATGCAAGGAGCAGGTTTTCGAGCTGATCGAGCGTGAAGCGGTCGATCCCGAAGGCGTGCGCGCGATCCTCGCAGACTGTCCGGACTGCCGCGCCGAGTTCGAGGCGATGAAGGCGGCGCTTGCGCTTGTCGATCAGCTGCCGGCCGAAGAGCCTCCTACGGACATCGACGCTGCGATTCTCGCGAGCGCCGAGCGGCAGATCCAAACGACCGCGCTCGAACCGGCACCGGGGGCCGAGGAAGAGCCGCAGGTGGTCCCGTTCCGCAAACGCATGCTTCAGGCCCCGCCTTGGGCGATGGCCGCCATTGCGCTGCTTGCCGTTGGGGTGGGCGTCTGGTCGATCCCACGAGCGGTCCAGCTCGAATCCGACGCCGCGCGGCCGGAGTTCGAAGCCAAAGGAGCCGTTCAAGTGGCGGAAGCGCCGATCGAAGAGCAGCCGATGGAAGAGCCGTTAGGAGGCTTGCAGAAGTCGGAGGACGCCGTGGTGGCAGCGATGGATGAGATCCGTGACGACACACCGAGTGCAACCGTGGAGTCAGCCAAAAGCAGCGGCCGGTCGGCACGTCGGCAGGCACCCCGCGCGAAGAAGGTACGCGAGGCAGATGCGAAACAGGCCTTCTCCGAGACCGACGCGGAGAACGTCGCGAGGGCGCGGGCCGCGGCTCCAGCTGCGGCGAAAGACGAGGGCCTCACCCAGCCGTCTGCGCCTGCTCGAGGTATCGCTGTGGCTGCGGATGCCGAGCTCTCTGCGATGGAGTCCGAGGACAGCGCCCCGAAGCGCGGGGAGAGATCTCAGTGCGCAGCCAAGATCGCCGCCTTCGAGCAGCGGGTCCGCGATGACGAACGCTACGAGCCCGAGCCGGAGGAAGAGCTCGCGATCGGTCGTTGCTATCAGACGGTCGGCGATACGGCGAAGGCCCGCAAATGGTTGAAACGCGCCGCCGCAAACCCCGCGACCAAACAGCGCGCCCGAAAAGCTATGGAGCGATTACCTGCCAACTAGTGTGCGGCTCCCGGAGATACCAGGCTACGGCCATCACCAGAGCGCCGATCACCGACCAGACGACCGTGCTGTGCAGGCCGGGCCAGAGCTTCTGCAGCGGCCAGATCTCCTGGCTGAAGAAGTTGTCGGGGAAGGTTTCGACGCCGTTGAAGCCCAAATGTGCGGGCGGATCGGGCGGCATCTTCGCCGTGCCGAAGATCCAATCCCAGGAGCTAAAGATGATGCCGAAGTTCACGGTGGTCTTGGAGTCCCCTTCGTAGTCGTGATGCCAGATGTGCATCCGCGGGCTGTTGAGGACGTAACGCCATGGACCATGGCCCAGGTTCAGGTTTGCGTGATTCAGGTGGCCGATGAGCGTGCCGAAGATGGCGTGGAACATCAGCGCTTCCCAGCGAAAGCCAAAGAAGACCAGTGGCAGGTAGAGCACGGACTTGTAGACAATCACCTCCAGCCAGGAGAAACGGAAAGAGACTATCCAATCCATCTCGCCGTCTTTGACGCTGTGGTGCGCCTTGTGGAACTCCCAAAAGAGCGGCACTCGGTGCAGCAGGTTGTGCACACACCATTGGATGAAGTCGAGGACCACCAAGGCGACGATGATTTGCGCCCAAAGCGGCCAGTCAGCCGCGGCGTTGCGATACACCGCATCGGTCAGCCCTTCGGCGCCCAGCCAACGGTCGACGTGCGGCAGGATCCAGGTGCTGGCCAAGCCTGCGAGCAAGAGGCCGAGAAAATGACCGTTGAACGCGAGGTGGATGAAATCGGACCAGAGCTTGGGCCGCAGCTGCTCTTGACCGGGTCGCCAGGGAAAAAAGCGCTCGAGAAGAAACACCAGGCCCGAAACTGCGGCCAGGCTGATCGGGTACAAATAGGCTCCCATCGCCGCTAGGGATAGCACGTCTGTTGAAACCGCACGCGCCGTGATATCAACGCAGGATCATGATTCTGCTCAACCCCAAAAAACACCGCCGAGCCTATCCCGACCAGCGGTCCCGCGAAGTGATGCTCAAGACGATCGAGTTCTTCGAACGCAAGGGCAAACAGCGCATCAAAGAGGATTATCACGCGATGGTTTGGTACGCGGATTTCCTCGATTTCGTCAAAGAGGAAAAGATCTTCGCAACCATGTGCACACCGGCGGGCAACGGCGCGCCCGACTCGCGATGGGACACATGGCGGATTTGCGAGTTCGCAGAGATCCTCGGCTTCTACGGCCTGCAGTACTGGTACACCTATCAGGTCACGGTGCTCGGTCTCGGGCCGATTTGGATGAGTGACAACGAAGCGATCAAGCAGCGGGCGGCGCAGGCCCTCGAGCAAGGCGGCATTTTCGCGTTCGGCTTGTCGGAAAAAGAGCACGGCGCCGACGTGTACTCGACGGACATGGTTCTCACGCCTCAAGGCGACGGCCGGTATAGCGCCAGCGGGAGCAAGTACTACATCGGCAATGGCAACAAGGCCGCCATCGTATCGACCTTTGGCAAGCTCGCAGATTCAGGCGACTACGTCTTCTTTGGCGCGGACTCGCAGCACGAAAACTATCACCTCATCAAGAACGTTTGTGCCAGTCAGAACTACGTTTCGGAGTTCGCGCTCGAGGACTACCCGATCGATGAGAGCGACATCATTGCAAAGGGGGAGCACGCCTGGAACAGCGCGCTCAACACGGTGAACATCGGGAAGTACAACCTGGGCTGGGCCTCGATCGGCATGTGCACCCACGCGCTCTATGAAGCGATTCACCACGCTTCGAATCGACGTCTCTACAACATGCACGTAACCGACTTCCCGCACGTGAAACAACTGTTCACGGATGCGTATGCGCGGCTGACTGCCATGAAGCTCTTTGCGCTCCGGGCCGCGGACTATATGCGGGTCGCCTCGCCGGAAGACCGACGCTACCTGCTTTACAACCCAATGGTGAAGATGAAGGTGACGACCCAAGGTGAGGATGTGATGAACCTCATGTGGGACGTGATTGCGGCAAAGGGCTTCGAGAAGGACATGTTTTTCGAGCAAGCGGCCGTGGACATTCGGGCCTTGCCGAAGCTCGAAGGTACGGTGCACGTGAACATCGCGCTCATCGTGAAGTTCATGGCGAACTACTTCTTTGCGCCCGGTGACTATCCCGAGGTGCAGCAGCAGAGCCAAGCGGCCAACGACGACTTTCTGTTCGACCAGGGTCCTACGAAAGGACTCGGCAAGATTCGCTTCCACGACTACAACATTGCGTACTCCAGCCGGGACACCGCGAATCTCGGCGTGTTTCGCGAGCAGATCGCGGCCTTCAAGGAAATGATTTTCGCGGCTCCTCCCGACGAAGCACAACGAAAAGACATCGACTTCCTTCTCGCTGGCGGAGAAATTTTCGCCTTGGTAGCGTACGGCCAGCTGATCTTGGAGAACGCCAAGATCTATGACGTCTCCGATGATCTGGTTGATCAGATCTTCGATTTCATGGTGCGCGACTTCTCACGCCACGCGCTGAACCTCTACTCGAAGCCTACGAGCAGCGAAACGCAGATGGCCGCCTGTCAAAAGATGATCCGCAAGCCGGTGTTCGACGCCGGGCGCTACGAGCGCGTATGGCAGCAGGTGTACGGCCTCCGAGACGAATACGAAATGAACCCCTGACGGTTCGCTGCAACCGGGCATTTCCCTACTGAAAGGTCACTTCGCGGTCAGAAAGATGCCCGCCAGCTCGTCCTTTGCCTCGCGGCTCATCAAGCGTGTCGCTTCTTCGGCAAGGGAGGCGCCTTCATGGCAGACCTTGTAGACGGCTTCGGAGATCGGCATGTCGACCCCTTCTCGAGTGGCGAGCTGGTGAACCGCCACCGACGTGCGATAGCCCTCTGCGACGGCCTTCTGGGAGGTGACGATCGCGCGCGCGGTCTTGCCCGTCGCAAGCTGTTGGCCGAGCTGGCGATTGCGTGAGAGCTCGCCGTTGCAGGTCAGGCTCAGGTCACCGACGCCTGCCAGGCCGAGAAAGGTGAGCGGGTTCGCGCCGAGCGCTACACCCAAGCGCGCGAGCTCCGCGAGGCCACGGGTCATCAGCGCAGCCACCGAGGAAGCGCCGAGCCCGAGCCCATGTGCCGCGCCGCATCCCACCGCAATGACGTTTTTCAGAGCGCCCCCGAGTTGTACCCCCACCACATCATCGCTCGCGTACACGCGAAGAAGCGGAGAGTGGAGGATCTCTTGCACGCGGCGGGCCGTCTCGATGTCGGCCGCTGCGAGGCTAACGTCCGCCGGCAACTGGGAAGCGATGTCCTTTGCAAAGCTCGGGCCGGACAGGTAGGTCGCGCTCTTGGCGTGGTCGGGCAAGGTGTCCGCCAGAACGTCGCTCATGAGCGCAAAGCTCTCTTGCTCGATGCCTTTCGCAGTCGACGTGACCAGGGCTCCCCGGGGCAAGTGCGGCGCAGCCTGCGCCGTGACCGTTCGCATGAAGCTCGAGGGAACCACGAGCAGGACCAGGTCGGCGTCGTGCAGCGCCGTTGCCATGTCATTCGTGAAGAGCAGAGCGTCCGGCACGGAGAAGCCGGGCAGATAGGCGGCATTCTGGCCTTCGGCCGCAACCCGTTCGGGCAGCCCGTCATCGTACGCCCAGACGCGCGTGCGGTGACCCAAGTTGGTGCTGTAGAGCGCAAGAGAGGTGCCAAAGGCTCCCGCCCCGAGGACAGTGACGTTCGTCATGATGCTTCCTGGTCCATCGAAGCGACGAAGGTAACGCC
>Ga0209567_10000055_pt1 | contig 49280 bp, 45 predicted proteins | sample COG_12_FD_184756 | JGI IMG/M metagenome (GOLD analysis project Ga0209567, IMG submission 184756) | Pelagic marine sediment microbial communities from the LTER site Helgoland, North Sea, for post-phytoplankton bloom and carbon turnover... | ecosystem: Environmental > Aquatic > Marine > Neritic... | reverse complement strand
TCGAGGCGCACAACACCTCCTACCTCCTGGCGCGAAGGGACGGGCACCTGGTCGGCGCGGTCGGCTACGCCCACGATGCGCGCCTCGACCATGCGGTACGCATCTTCGAGCTCGTGTGCGCCGACGAGTCGCCGGTTCGTGTATTGCTCAAAGAGCTCATGCGCAGGTCACGCGAGGTATGGCGTGTGGACTACGTCGAAGTTGACGTCAACGCCCACGCCCCTCGCATGCAAAAAACGCTGCTCGATCTCGGCTTCGTCCCGGTCGCCTACCTGCCGGCGGCGGTGTTCCACCACGTGGAACGCCTCGATACAGTGCGGATGCAACGGTTCTACGTGCCGGTTCGAACCACCGGCCATCATCTGATCGAGGAAGCCGAACCGGTGTTCGAGACGGTGATTCGGAATCTCAGCACGCGGGCGATTCAGCCAAAGCTCGTGCGGTTGCTGCCCAGCACGCGCCTCGGGCAGGGCCTGAACCGCGAGCAAGTGGCGCGTCTTTCGACGCTCTTCGAGACAATGAGTTTCTCCGATGGCGACACGATCATCAAAGCCGGTGAGCGCGACGCGCGGCTCTATATCTTGCTGTCCGGCGTCGCGCGTGTGCTTTCCGGAGACGAGGAGGTCGGTTTGGTAGCCCACGGAGAGCTCCTCGGCGAGGTGTCACTCCTCCGGAAAACCCCGCACACGGCCACTGCGATCGCGGAAGGGACTGTCGAAGCCGCTGCGGCTCGTCACGAGGACCTCACCCAACTCCTCGAGCAGCGGAGCGACATCGGCTTGGTGCTCTTTCGAAATTTGGCGACCGGGCTCAGCAACAAGCTGAGTCGAACCGATGCCTTCCTCAGCATCAAGCCATGGGATTAGGTCAAGCGTAGAACTGCTTGACCCAGCGGCGGAACTTCGCGATTGGGCCATCGCCCGGGATCAGCGCCGGGAGCTCCATCGGGACTCGGTGTTCCCAGATCTCCTTGTCTTGCAGCACGTCGGAGATGATGAACCGATGGATCACACGAACTTGGGCACGGGTCGCGGTTCGCCAGGGCAGAGGCAGGCCGCGTATCGCTTCGGGCACGAAGGGAGGCGGGAACTCGGAGCTCACACCGATGCCGAAGGACATGTTCTCCTCATCGAGCTGTGTGGCAGTGAGCAGTACGCGATAGTGGATACCGAGCTTGGGCACGCGAAGATCGGTCACCGATAGGCCCAAGCCGTGCACGTCGGTATCGAAGATGGACCGGATGTGGGTCGTCGGCAGAAACGGATTACGTCGGGTGAAGCCAAACTTCGAATGCAACCGGGGCCCATCGATTCGTAGCACCGGGTCCTCGAGATCGGTGTAGTCATGCACGGCGGCGAAGTGTCCGAAGTCCACTGAGTTCTCGGCAACGTCCTGGACATGACCCTTGAGCGTGAGCACTTTGGTGACCGGTTCAGTCCATCCCGCAGTGTCGTAATGAGGCAGCTCCCAGGTCGGCGCGGTGTCGTCATGCCTTGCGAACACGAAAATACATCCGAGCTGCTCCATGACCGGCCACGTTCGAAGCGACAGCGGCACTTCCTGGTTGCCCGGGTACTCGGTGCCAATGCACTTCCCTTTCGCGTCGAATCGCAGACCATGAAAGGGACACCGAAGCGCACTTCCAACGACCCGTCCGCCGTAGCCGAGATGGGCGCCCATGTGCGGGCAGATCGGATCGACGACCGCGACGATGCCCTGCTCGTTGCGAAATACGACCACTTCTTTGCCGTTGATCTTGAAGACCCGGACGTGTCCGGCAAGGATCTCCGAACTGGTCGCAATTCGGAACCAGCCCGATGGCATCGGCAATCGGTGTCGTGTGTGCTCGGTCAATCTTCGAGGCTGATGGCGCCGGTTGGGCAGTATTTGACGGCGAGCTCGACTTTCTCCCGGAGCTCTTCGGGTGGCTGCTCCTGCAGGATGGTCAGATACCCTTTATCGTCCACTTGAAAGACTTCGGGTGCCTCGCCCATGCAGTTCGCATGCCCCTGACAAAGATCGAAATCTGCTTTGATGCGCATCGGTGTTCCTCCGTCGAGCTCGACAAGAAGGTGAAATAACACAAGAATCAACGCGGCCAAAACCCGGGGATTCACAGCCAGCATAAAACCCGGTAGGAGCACGTTGTGACAGCACGAGTACAGAGCACCCCGGCAACCATCGCCCAGGGCAAGTTGAAGAGACCTCCCAAGCTAAAAGGCGGCTTGCCGTTGATCGGGCATACGGTCGCTTTCGTGAAAGACACGATCGGTCTACTCCAGAGGACCTACGACGAGTGTGGACGTGTCGGGCGATTCAGGCTCTTCGGCAAGGATATGATTCTCTTCACGGGTCCCGAAGCGCACGAGGCGTTGTTCCGGCAACCCGACGAGGTGCTGAGCCCCAACGCGGCCTACAAGATGATGGTTCCCGTTTTTGGCGAGGGCGTTGCATACGGTGCCGAGCCAGCAAAGATGGCTGAGCAGATGCACATGCTGTATCCCGCGCTGCGCAACAATCGCATGCGGACGTACACCGAGATTGTCGCGCGGGAGACGCTGGATGTCATCGCCGATTGGGGCGCGGAAGGCGAAATCGAGGCGAGCGCGTTCTTTGGGATGCTCACGAACTACACGTCGAGCAGCTGCCTGCTCGGCAAAGAGTTTCGCAACGAGATGAGCGAGGAGTTCTCCAAGGTCTATTACGATCTCGAGCGGGGGATCGTCGCGTGGGGCTACATCCATCCCTACTTGCCGATTCCGGCATTCCGCCGGCGGGACAGGGCCCGCGCGCGCCTAGGCGACATGGTTTCCGAGATCGTCGAGAAGAGGAAGCAGTCGGGCTATCGCGGAGAAGATTTCCTTCAGACCCTCATCGACGCCGAGTACTCGGATGGCACCAAGCTCAGTGACCACGAGATCACGGGCATGTTGGTTGCCGCGATGTTTGCCGGGCATCACACCAGCTCCGTGACGACCGCTTGGACGCTGATCGAGCTCCTACGCCACCCGCGCTTCCTCGAGGAAGTGCGCAGCGAGATTCGTGGGTGCTACGGAGACTCGGAACAATACACGTTCCAATCCTTGCGCGATCTCGAGAAGACCGAGAGCGCCGTCAAAGAGGCGCTGCGCATCCACCCGCCGCTGTTCATCCTTCTCAGGGCTGCGCTGCAGGACTGCGAGGTCCTCGGTTACCACGTCAAGAAGGGCAATTGGGTGGCGGTTTCGCCGATGGTCGCGCATCGCGACGAGGAGGTGTTCAAGAACGCGCTCGACTACGATCCAGATCGATACGGGCCGGGGCGTGAGGAAGACAAACGCCCCTTCGCGTACATCTCCTTTGGTGGCGGGCGGCACAAATGCATGGGCAACGCGTTTGCCATCCTTCAGATCAAGGCGATCATCGCCGTTCTGCTCAATCGCTATGACTTCGAGTTAGCCGGCGACCCAATTGAAACCGACTTTCAGGGCTTGGTCTTGGGACCAAAGCCTCCCATTCGTATTCGCTATCGCCGTCGAGGAGAAGCCGATGCCCGCGTTTCCGCGTGAAGAGTTAGAAGAGATGATGGAGCGGTGGCTCGAAGCCAACCGCAATGCCGAACGCGAGGGCGACTGGAGCACCAATCTGGGAGCGCACTACACCGATGACGCCGTGTATCGCTGGAACGTCGGGCCCAATGAGGAGTTCTGGGCGCGTGGGATAGAGGAGATCAAGGAAGTTGCGCTCGGCTACCACATGAAAGGCTTCGAAGACTGGGTGTACCCGTACGAAACGGTGCTCATCGACGAGAAGCAGGGTCAGGTCGTCGGGTTCTGGCGACAGCTCGCACCCTTCAAGCGGCCCGATGGGACCGATTATGAGATCGCGGGGGTCGGAGGTTCTTGGTTCAAGTACGCGGGCAACTTCAAATGGAGCTGGCAGCGTGACTTTTTCGACTTTGGCAATGCGAAGTCGATCTTCATCGAGTTGGCGGGCTCTGGTCATCTGAACCCGACGATCCGCCAGAAGATCCACCAGCAAGCCAAACCCAGCGCCGAGCTCTTGCCGGGGCACGAAACCCTTCATCCGGAGCCGACGAGGCTAGAGAAGCTCAAGAACCTGCGAGCGATGATCCGTATCGCCCTCTTTGGATGAGCGGCATGATGACCGGTGGCGCGCCGCGATGGTTCTCCGAGAACCCCAGCAAGGCGTGGGGCGAGAAGTTCTTCCTCGCCTACTCACCGGTCTGGATGACCATGATGGGGCTCGTCATGGGCCTCGGCGTCACCGAGCGGATCGGCGAGTGGGGTTTCATGGCGATCGCTGTCGCTATTGCGCTCCCGTTGGTGTTGGTGCCCGCCTTGATCCGCGACGAACGACCGCTCGGCCGGCGTTGGTATCAAACGTACTGGTTCAAGGCAAACCTCTACATCGCGATTTTCAACTTTGCGGCGAACTACTTCGGCACGGAGTACTTCTTCGACATCCTCGGGATGGTCTACGACTACCCGATGATCGAGCTCAACTTGGATGCGACCCTCGTCGGATCGGGCGAGCAGCGCGTGCCGGTCATCATGTACCTACTCACGCAGGCGTATTTTATCACCTATCACACGACCGCAATCATCGTGCTGCGCCGAATCCGCACCTCCCGGCTTCCGATCGGCGCGATGCTCTGGCCGGTCCTGGTGGTGGTCGTCGCCTATTTCTGGGCTTGGATGGAAACCAGGGCGATGGCCAACCCGTGGATCGAGAGCCAATTCTACTACACCGACATGGAACGCATGCTTGCCTACGGCTCGTTGTTCTATTCGCTCTACTTCATCGCGAGCTTTCCGATCTTCTACCATCTCGACGAGAACCGGGACACGAGCTGGAGCTTGCCGATCACGGCTGCCGCTGCCTGTAGTGCGAGCCTGCTCATGCTGTTCCTCCTGGATTTCGCCGCGGCGATCTTTGGTCCGATTTGAATCAGTGGAGAGCAGGAAATGACATCGAAGCCCCTCAGAGTATTTCAATTCGCAACCGGCAACGTGGGCACCGAAATGGTGCACAAAACGCTGCAGCACCCGGATCTCGAGCTAATCGGGCTGTTTTGTTTCAGCGAAGACAAAGTCGGCCGCGATGCGGGCGAGATTGTCGGCATCGATCCCATCGGCGTGCGGGCCACCAACAGTGTCGACGACGTGATCGCCGCCAAGCCGGACTGCGTGACGTACTTCGGCGTTTGGCCGGACGTCGATCTCTTTTGCAGGCTTCTCGAGCACGGCATCAATATCGTCACCACGTCAGATTGGATCACCGGCTATTCCCGTGACCAGCATCATCCACACCCTTCGGGCAGGAAGCCGACGGAGCTCGTCGATGAGGCCGGCAAGCGTGGCAACGCGACACTCTACGGTACCGGCATGAACCCGGGGCTGGCGCAGATCCTGGCCATCGCGAACACCGCAGGCCTCTCGCGCGTCGACCACATTCAAGTGATCGAAACCGTTGATGTCTCTTGCCACCATTCGGTCGACACGTGGAAGAAGCACGGCTACGGACGCCCCGTCGACGACCCCGAAGTCCCCCGCATGATGGAAGCCGGCGCGACGGTCTTCGCAGATTCGATCTACATGATCGCCGACTGCTGTGGTATTGAGATCGACGAGATCGCCTTCGAGTGCGAGCTCGGGGCGTGCAAGGAAGAGGTCGATCTAGGATGGTGGGTTCTCCCGAAAGGATCTGTCGGCGCCAGTCTTGCGAAGTACATCGGGAAAACGAAAGGCGAGCCCAAGATCGAGGTGCACCTCGAATGGCAGATGACCCCGGATACCGAGCCGAAGTGGAACGTTCAGAACTGCTACGTCATCACCGTTCGGGGCAACCCCCAGATCATGAATCGCCACATGATCCTTCCCGCAATGGACTCGGGGCAAATGGACTGGAGCGACCCTGCTTACATGGCGTCGATCGGCATGACGATTACGGGCATGCCCGCGCTCAATGCGATCGAGTGGGTGTGCAACGCTCGCCCCGGCATCATCACCAGCGCCGATTTGCCTCTTCGCGCGTTCGCGGGACGGTTTCACGATGGCCGGTGAAGCGCGCCTTCTGCCAGCAAGCTCGAATGGCTTTGGCGAGCTTGTTGGCTCTGATTTTCGCGACCTTTCCCAACGGCGCATCGGCCAATACGGAACCCACGGCGTACGACACGCGTAGCGTCTCGATGGGGCAGACCGGGGTGTCTTTTCTCGAAAGGCCGTCCGCGATTGCGATCAACCCGGCGTTGCTGACAGGGATCGAGAAGTTCTCGTTCTCGGTCATGTTCAACCCGATGTTTCTCAACACTTGCGCTCCGGTCCAAGGGCCCAACACCAACATGTGCACGGGTGTCAGCTTCGGGCCGGTGGGGTCGACGTTCTTCGCCTGGCGCATCGCCGAGCGGATGGTCTGGGGAGCGGGTATGTATGTCGAGGCGGGGTACGGCGCGACCTATGACGACGTGCGGAACGTCGATGGCGAGCCTGACGAAGTCGTCGGGACCGAACCGCAGGACCAATCGGTGACCTTCTTCTCCGCGGAGATCGCCACGGGCCCGTCGATCGAGATCAACGAGAAATGGAGTGTCGGCATCATGCTCCGGCTACCGATCGCGATCCAGCGTGCAGACCTCTACCAGAACATCGGTGCGGCAAGCCCAGTGCCGAACCCCACCTACGGCCGTATCCGCAACGAGATCGGCGGCGTCGGCTTTCCAAGTGTACGGATTGGGTTGTCGTTCAAACCCAACGACACGTGGACGATCGGCGCAGCCTGGCGCGCGTACACCAAGGTCAAGATGACCGGAACCACCCAAACGGGCATCGAGATTCCGGGACTCGAGACTCTGAATGCCGAAGCGGACTGGGTGACCCCCAACGCCCTCCAGTTTGGTAGCAGCGTGAAGCTCGTCGACAAGAAGCTGCTGCTGGCAGCTGAGGTCCGTATTCAGTTCCACGGGGCCAAGAAGCAGGGCAACCAGACTCAGACCATCATCGTGTCGCTACCGTCTGACTCCAACCCAGCCCTCGAGGACCTCCTGCCGGACCCGACCGTCGCACCGCTCTACTGGAAGAACGTGTACCTCCTGAGGCTTGGCCTCGAGTACCAGGTCATCGACCTGCTCGCGATTCGCTTTGGCTTCCTCGTCGGCAACTCGAACACTCGCGAGCCCTTCGCGCAGATCTTCACGCCCCCGCCAGGCATTACTACCAGCGCCCAAACTGGCCTCGGCTTCAGCTGGGAGAAGGTGGACTTCGATCTCGGAATGCTCTTCTCGCAGTACGGTGCCACGATCGGTCCGGAAGTTGCCGAGGATCCGGTCGAGGTCAACGGCGAGCTCATCAACGTGTGCTCACAGGACCAAGTGGTTCGCACTGGATGTGCTGGTGACTACAAGATACGAACTTTCTTTTTCTCCACGCAGCTGACTTATCATTACTAGTGCGCTACGCAGTGCGGACGTGATGCGTGAGAATATCGAAATCAAGGGAGCGCACGAGCCCCGCTTCGAACCGGTCGCGAAGCTCATGCGCAAGCAGCTCAAGCAGTATGGCGGCGGCGCGGCGGCGGCCGTGTTCCTGGAAGGCAAGCCCGTCGTCGATATATGGGCCGGGCCGGGGCGCAATGACGGCACGCCGTGGCAGCAAGACACCATGTCGATCTGCTATTCTGGCACGAAGGGGATCACTTCGACCGCGATTCACATGCTCGCGACCGATGGCCTCATCGACTACGAAGCGCCGGTTGCCGAGTATTGGCCCGAGTTCGGGTGCAACGGCAAAGAGCGGATCACGGTTCGGCAGCTACTGTCTCATCAGGCGGGCCTTCACAAACTCGCGCACCTCGTCGACAAGCTTACCGACATTTTGGACTGGGATCTGATCGTGTCGCGCCTCGAAAAGACGGAGCCAGATTTCCACCCAGGCACCGCAAACGCGTATCAAGCGGTGACGTTTGGCTGGCTCGTAGGGGAGCTAATCCATCGGGTCTCGGGCCTCACTGTACCGGAGTTCGTCGAACGGCGGATCGTCGAGCCGCTGAAGCTCGACGGCTTGTACATCGGCAATGCCGACACGCAGATGCATCGCCTTCCCGATTTCGTCGGGCTGCCCGAGCTTCAGAGAAACGGTGCCAAGCCTTTAACGACTGATTACCGTGTCCCGTTCTGGGTTCGCTCGAAGCCGATGCGGGACCTATGTCGTCGCGGGCTCACGCCTCGAAACGCCAAGGAGCTCTATTCGCATCCCTCCTTTTGGAAAGCTTGCTTGCCGGCGATGAACGGCGTCGCGACTGCACGCTCGCTCGCCAAGATGTATGCCGCGCTTTCGATGGGCGGTGAGCTCGACGGCGTTCGACTGGTTGCTCCGGAGATCATTGAAAAGGCAACCGAGGTGCAAACCAAGCGCGCCGACAAGGTTGCGATCTACCCGCTGCATTGGAGGCTCGGATACCACCGCGCGGACGCGTTCTTGATGGACGTGCCCGAAGCGTTTGGGCACTTCGGGCTGGGCGGCGCCGGAGGGTGGGCCAACCCGGAGCTGAAGCTTTCGTTTGCCTTTCTCCACAGCGGCTTCCCGGTTACGATCATCGGTCAAGCGCGGACCGTCATGATGACGGCGGCGGTGTATGAATCTCTAGGCGTCTACAAAGGGGTCTGTCACACTCTGCGGCACGGCCCGCTGGTAGACTTGGTGCCGAGACACTCCTAACAAGCGACCGTTGGAGAAGAGAAATGACCGAGAAGATTGGCGTCGTTGGGGGCGGGATCGCCGGAGTCGGGGCGGCATGGTCGCTCCACAGCGCCGGCTATGACGTCGAGCTCTTCGAGAAGTGCCCCGCTCTTGGAGGAAACGCGAAGACGTTTCGCTGGACCGTCGAAGGCGGCCACGCGGACTCTCCGCTGCTCGTCGTCGCGTGGCCGCGAATGTACTACCACAACTACGAGTTGCTCCTCCGCGAGCTCGGTGTGGGCATCGAGAAGTTGCCGATCTCGTACTTCGTGCAGACCCCTGACGGGCACTTCTGCCAAGACGGGAACACGGCGCTTCAGCAGCGTTTCGCGCCCGAGTTTCGCCGTTGGAAGAAGCTCGTTGCATTCGTCACCAAGGTGAATGACTTCTTCCTGCCGAAGAACAAGCGGGACTCGATGTACCACTTCTCCTATTTCAACCCGCTAAACTTCATTCCGCTCTATTGGATGGCGCGGCTCTTCGGCATTTCAAGCGCGTTCTGGGACACCATCTTCGTACCGATTCACTGCGCCAGCTTCATCACCACGTCGATGCGGGGTGTTCCGGCGGTCATTCTGCCTTTGCTCGAGAGCATCGTGCCGCTCGAGGAGCCTACTCAGATGGGAACCTGGCGAGGAGCACCACGCCAGGTATTCGACCGAATGACTGAGCCATTTGCCGACAAGGTGCACACCGATCACGAGATCACCAGCGTGAAACGCTCCAACGGGGGCTTCGTCATCGGAGACGCTAAGGGGCGGACCTATGCAGTCGACAGGGTGGTTTTTGCCTGTGACGCAACCTCGGTACTGAATGCGCTCGACTCTCCGACTTGGTTGCAGCGGCTCCTCTTCAGCAAGGCCCAGTACGTCGACGACGTCGATCCAACGTTCTCGAAGTTCGTGGTGCACTCGGACACGAGCATCCTTCCGGAGAAGCACCGCGAGCGAATCCTCTCCGACTTCAACACCTACTCCGAGATCGACGAAGTGGGCGCGCTCGAATGTACATTCGTCATCTCCGCGCAGAACCCAAGCATCAAAGACGAGGGCGTTCCCATGTTGGTCACCTTCAATTCGAAGAAGGCGATTGGAAGCGTGCAAAAACGCATCGAGCTACCTCACCCGACGCATACGATGTCGCTTCGGAACCTCATCATCATGTCGATGATGCGGTTCGTGCAGGGCAAAGACGGCATGCACTACTGCGGTACCTTCACAACGCCCGAGGGCGGCCATGACTTGTCATTCATGTCTGGCCTCGTCGCTGCCAACGCGATTGGTGCCCCGTATCCATTCTCACTCGACAATCCCAGCGCAGTTGCCGACTTCAACCAGATGCAGCGAATGATGCTGAAGTCACGGTCCCGCCGGCCGCTCTAGAGGAAGAGGCCGTACGAGCCGTCGAGGATCAAGCGGACGCTCGCCGAGAGCCCCCACAAGGGAAAGACGAGCCACATCAAGTTGGTGATGCCCACGAACAGCAGCAGGTCTCTCACCGAATGCCCTTTGTGGCGCCCGTTGTTGAAAAATTGGAAGAAGTAAACAGCGGTTCCGTAGAACATCTCCCAGAATATGATGATGCCAACTATTCCGAGAACGCGTGCGGGAAGCAGCTCGAATGTCATCCCAAATGTGAAGATGATCGTCGGGATGATCGTCGTAAAGCCATTTCCGACATCGATGTTGTAACCAAAAGAACGGCGGTCGGAGTAGCCGGGATCGAATAGCGAGTAGCTCGACCAAATGACAGTCCACTCCCGGAGCGAAAGCACGCGGAGCAAAGGGATCGGTCGCGCGAAAACCTCTCTAACGCGTTTCAGCTCGTGCCCGCGATACGGCTCCTTGATAGCTTCGTATTCGGCGCGAATCTGGTCTTGGCAGACGAATAGGGCGATCTCCCACCAGCTGATCAACACGTTGATCACCAGGAAGAATGCCAAACCGATTTGCGTAAGGTTGTACACGCCGTGAATGCGTTGGTGCAGCCACGTGTGAAACAATGTGCCGCCGGCGACGACGATACCAATGACGGCTGCAGTCGGGATCGCGAGCCCTCTCGGTTGTGTGGTGGATTCCATCAACTTTCTCCGTAGCCAGACCGTTCCCCCGTACTATGATCCGCTCGGAGGCAAAGCAAATGAGTGCGGTGAAGCAGCTGGGCTATTTGGTCTTCGAGGTGAGCGACCTCGCGGCATGGGCCGATTTCGGGACGAAGATCCTGGGCATGGAGGTGGTTGATGCTCGCAGAGATGCCGGCTTTTCCTTGCGAATGGATGGCTATCATCAACGGTTCTTCATCGAGCCCGGGCCCGCGGATGACCTCTCGGCGGTGGGTTGGGAGGTCGAGGGTCCGGCGGCACTCGAGGAAATCGCAGGGCGTCTCGCGGACGCCGGACACGTAGTGTTACCGGGCACACCCGAAGAAGCTGCGCGGCGAAACGTCGAGGCGATCATCCGCGCGAATGATCCGGCTGGAAATCCCATCGAGATCTTCTACGGCCCCAAGATGGCCACCGAGCCGTTTGTCTCCGAGGTCGTACGTTCTGGCTTCGTGGCCGACGAGCAAGGGTTCGGACATGTGGTCGTGGTCTCGCAGAACATGGACGAACACGAGGCATTCTACGCGACGATGTTCGGGCTCAAGCTCAGTGACTACATCCGCTGCGAGTATTTCGGACACAAGATCGACGTCACCTTCATGCATGCCAACGCGCGGCATCACTCGCTAGCCTTCGGGGGGGGCCAGTTGAAGCGCATTCACCACTTCATGGTGCAGGCGAAATCCGTCGACGAGGTCGGGATGTGTTACGACCGCTTCCTCTTGTCGGGCGGAATGGTTCACCAAACGTTGGGGCGTCATCCAAACGACAAGATGTTTTCGTTCTACGGGTACACGCCGTCGGGCTTCCATTTCGAGTTCGGTTCCGGCGCGATCGAAGTCGACGACGACACCTGGGAGACCACAACCCACGACAAAGTCAGCGAGTGGGGCCATCATCCGCCCCAGGTGCTCACCAAGGCGTATCGCCGCGCCAAAGAATCCCGCGAAAAGAAGGAGTGAACGGCATGGTCGTAGAAGCAGTCCCGGAGGGAAAGTACGTCGATGTCGGCGGTGGCATCACGATGCACTATCACGAGGCGGGTAGCGGCGATCGCGGTGTCATCCTGTTCGTGCACGGCAGCGGCCCCGGAGCGAGTGGTTGGAGCAACTTCAAGGGGAACTATCCATTTCTTGCCGAGCATGGCTACCGGACGATCGCGCCCGACACCATGGGCTACGGTTACTCGACCAAGCCCGAAGAGGGAGCCTTCAGCCTCGATGACGTCGCCGCTCAGTACAAGGGGCTGCTCGACGCGCTTGGTGTGGACCGGGTAACGGTCGTCGGGAACTCACAGGGCGGAGCGATCGCGATCACCATGGCGCTCAACTACCCAGACCTCGTCGAGAGGCTCGTCTTGATGGCTCCTGGCGGCCTCGAGACCCGGGAGACCTATATGGCGATGGAGGGCATCAAGGCGATGATTCGGGTCCTCTACAAAGAAGGCATCAGCAAGGACACGATGCGCAAGGTTTTCACGCTCCAGCTTCACGACGAATCCAAGATCACCGACGAGGTCATCGAAGAGCGCTACCAAGTCGCGATGACACAACACAAGGACAACATCGCCCGCATCCACGTCACAAACCAAGAAGATCGGCTCGCAGAGATTCACTGCCCGTTGCTCTGTTTCTGGGGCGCTAACGACAAGTTCTGCCCCTCGAGCGGCGCATCCAAAATCGCTTCTTGCTGCCCAAACTCCCGCACGATGCTGATCGCCAACTGCGGTCACTGGGTCATGGTCGAGTACCAGAAACTCTTCAACGACCTAACCCTAAAATTCGTCAACAACGACCTCGGCTAAGGCTATTCGGTGGCGATTGCGTTTTCGACGGCTTCGAGGAGGCTCTTGCTATAGACACGGCCGGTGAGGCTTTCCCGCGCCTTCTTCGCGACCGCGTCCCATTCGGCCTTGTGAGCCGACGTGTCGACTTCGGTCATGCCGCGCTTGACCAGAGACGCATAGGCTCTGTCGTCGTCACGGCGCGCAAGGCTGTCGTTGGCTCTTGCCGCTCGTTCGCTGGTGTCGATCAGAACCTTTTGGTCGTGCTCGGTGAGCTCGTCGAACTTCTCTTGCTTGATGAGCGAACCGCCGACGAGGATGCCCAAGTTCTGCTTCGCCATGTAGTTGAGGCGCGTGTACCACTGGAGCGCTACGGCAGCGAGGGCGGAAGCGGGAACCGTGTCCAGCATTCGCGTTTGCAGGCCGCCATACACTTCAGGAACGCCCATTCGAACGGCGTTGGCGCCAATCGCGCTGATATACCCCGCAAACACAGGGTCGTCTTTCCACGCCCAAGGCCGGAGGGCCTTGAGGTCATCGGGCTTGGCGAACTCTTCCATGGAGAAGATGCGGTTCTTCCCGGCTTCACCCCAAGCCAACATGACGAAACCGTTGTCTTTGAACAACTGCGCAAAACGGTCGCCAAGCTGCGTGCGCGCGCGCTCTAGCTGCTCGTACTCGGTGATCATTCCGGGAGCCGTCAACACCAGCACCGACCGGGCCACCATGCCAAGCCCGGTGGTCGTCACCCCCGCCGCGTCCATCTGCCCCGCGCGCACCTTGCGAATGAAGTCGCGCTCGTCACCCTGACTGCCGCCAGAATAGAAGCGAAGCTCGACTCGATTCTCGGTTTCTTTCTTCAGGCTCCGGTTCCAAGCCTTCATGACTTTCATGAACCCCGAGCCCGAAGGCGCCAAAGACGCAAAACGGATGATGATCGGGGATGCTGCGTTTGCTTGAGGAACGGACACCGCACCGGGCAGCAGGAAGGCACTCACGGTGAGGAGTGCGATGAAGGCATGTTTCGTTTTGCTCATGGTTTGCTCGCTGGGGCAGGGGATACTAGCTCAATCGCAGCGGTTCGACACAGGTCTCTTCGTGACGTGTCTGTCATGCGACGCCACTCTGGCGGTCGGGATTCAAGCTCGGCGCACCTACTTGTAGGCAGCTCCGCTTCGAATCAGCTTTGCCGCGCGGTAGCCGATCAGCATGCTTGGGGCGTTGAGGGCGGAGACGGGGGTCCAGGGGATGGTCGAAGCGTCCGCGATTCGCAGACCCGTCACGCCACGAAGGCGAAGTTGAGGGTCTACGGCGTCGGCTTCGCTGTCGCCCATGCCGCAACTTCCCGCGAAGTGATAGGTCGTGATCGTGTTCTTCCGGACGTAATTCGCGATGGCGTCGTCACTCTTGACGCGTCTCCCGGGCATGAGCTCCTTGGCGCCCCATCTTGCCAGGCCGCTGGCGGCGCCAATTTCCCTTGCGAGCCGAACGCCTTTCACCATCGTCTCCATGTCCTCCGGATTGGAATAATAGGCTGGGTCGATCAGGGCTTGCGTGGTTACGTCCGTCGACTGCAGGCGAAGGGAGCCGCGGCTCTTCGGCTTTCCGAGGATCAAGATGATGCCGAACATGTGGTCGGTGAATCGTTGGATCGCGCCGATCTTGAACGCCGCCCCGACCATGCTCCGCACCATCTGTCTCGATCGCGGTCCATACACCGCATGCGGGACCACCATCGGAGGAAGCATCCGCTGCATCATCTGCCGCATCGCCGATGGGGCAGGCCAGTACACGTAGCAAGTGTCGCTTTGCCGGGCGGGAAGATCGCTATCTTCGTTCGTCCGGAAGAAGCTGTAGAGCTGAGGGTAGAAGCAGTCGATGTCGTTCTTCGTCTTGAAGAACACCGGCACGTTGGGATGGTCGTGAAGCCCCTCCCCGACGCAAGCGCGGTCGGACACGACCGGAATATCGAAACTTCGCAGGTGTTCGCTCGGGCCCACACCGGAAAGCATCAACAGCTTGGGGGTTTCGAGTGCGCCGGCACACAGAATGATCTCCCCGCTGGCTTCGGCTCGTTGGAGCGCTCCGTCATGCTCGAATTCCACCGCGCGGGCTCGCTTTTCTAGGGTGAACACGACCCGGTGTACTCGCGCGTCGGTGAGCACCGCCAGGTTTGCGCGTTCGCCGGCATCCTTGAGGAACGCCACGTACGAGCTTCGTCGCTGCTCCCCTTCGTACGACATCCACTCGTACCCGATGACGTTGCTCATGTTGCCGTCGTTTAGGTCTTCCTTGCGCGCGAAGCCGAGCTCTGTCGCCGAGGTGATGCAGGCTTCCGTCCACTCGGTCGCTGGGCGTTGATGAGGTCGCAGCGTTCTTTCGATTGCTTTGAAGTCATCTTGAATGTCGTCCCAGTGCCATCCCTCGGGCCACTCGTCGTAGTCCTCCCGCGACCCGCGGGTGTAGACCATTCCATTCACCGACCCGCTGCCCCCCATGACTGTGCCGGTGCCTGCGAAAATACGCTGCTTGGCCGAGTGCTCCTGCGGGACGGAGAAGCGCTCGCCCATCACGGCATCGTTGATGAAGGCTTCTTTGTAGCCCTTGGCGACCAAGGTCTCCGGATGCTCTTCAGCGGTTGGCCCGCTTTCGAGCAGAAGCACGCGGCGACTCGGGTCATTGGCCAGCTCGGCCGCGACGATGCATCCAGCGGAGCCTCCGCCGACCACGATGTAGTCGTACTCGTGCATCACTGTTTGCGACTGAAAAGCTTTAGGAAGCCGCGCCACCGTTGCGTGAAGCCGCTCCCGTACATGAGCTCGATCACGCCGCTGAAGACGCCGTAGTCCTTGCCGGCCACCGGAAATACGCGGTTGGCTTGATTGATTGGGAGCCGGTCGTCGACCACCGCCTTGATGTTGCACATCGAGCGAAGGCCCTCGCGTCCGTTCATGCGCCCGTACCCAGAAGCCTTGACGCCGCCAAAGGTGAGCCCTTGCGCCATGTACGTGATGCCGCCGAACTCGTTGATGGCGCTCATCCCAGCTTCGAGCTCCGACGCGATCCTCCGCGCGCGCGGCCGGTTCTTGGAGAAGACCGACGACGACAGGCCATAGGACACCCCATTGGCAACATCGATTGCTTCGTCATCGTCTCGCACTCGCATCAATAGCATCACCGGCCCGAAGACCTCTTCCTGCGCAATGCTCATGTCAGGTGTCACATCCGCCAAGATCGTGGGCTCGAAGTAGTCGCCTTTGTCGGTGAGCGTGCGCTTGCCGCCCGTCACGAGTCGTGCCCCCTGTACGATTGCGCCGTTGACCGCTTTCTCGATCACGTCGAGCTGGAGCGGGGTCACGATCGCACCGACGTCGACGACTCCCTCTCGGCTGCTGCCCTGGCGAAACTCGCCAACCAACTCCGCTGCGCGCTTCTCGAAAGCTTCATAAATGGCGTCGTTGACCAGGATTCGCTCGGAAGCGACACAGTTTTGCCCGCAATTGATGTAGCAACCCGCGAGCGCCGCATGCACGGCCTGCTCGAGGTCAGCGTCGTCGCACACGATGAACGCGTCCTTGCCGCCGAGCTCCATGACAACCGGGACCACGCGCTCAGCACTGGCCTCGACTACGCGGCGCCCGTTGTTCACCGAGCCGATGAACAGAATCGTATCGACAGCGGACCGCGCAAGCGAGGCACCGGTGGGTCCATACCCTTGCACCGCTTGAATGAGATTCGGATCGTGTCCGGCTTCCGCCACCACGCCACGAAGCGCGTCGATGAACTGTGCGCTCGACCAAGCAACCCACTCGGACGGCTTGAAGACAATCGCGTTCCCCGACATCAGGGCCGGGATCAACGGATTGACGATATTCTGAAACGGGTAGTTCCAGGGAACGATGGCGGCGACCACGCCGAGCGGGTGGTACTCGAGGCGCGCCTTCTTGTGCACCAAGAACCCCGACGAGACCGGCTCCGGGCGAAGGTGCTTCTCGCCATTCTTGATCATCCATCGGAACTTTTCGCAGGTGGGCCAGATCTCGCCGACCAATGCGTTCTCGCGCGTCTTGCCAGAGTCGCGTTGCACCGCGGCACAGATTTCGTCTTTGTGGTCGACCGTGTACGCAAGCAGCTTGCGCAGTACGTTCCTTCGCTGTTCGAATGAGGTCTTGCCCCACGCCCGCTGCGCGACTTTGGCTCGCGCGACCGCTGCGTCCACATCCGCCGGGGAGTCGATGTGCACCTCGCCGAGCGGCTCGCGTGTGGCGGGATCGACGCACGGGATGTGGGTGGCCTGTTCCACGGGGCTCGCAGAGCGCTCTGCCGAAATCGGAATTGACATTCTGATTTTCGCCTTTATCATTCCGACCCACACGTGTCAACGACCGCCGCCATCGCAAAAGCCCAGGAATCCCTACGCGACAGGAAGCGTGAGCTATATCGCGAGGCGATCCTCGATGCGGCTGAAAGAGTCTTCGGCGAGGAGGGTTACGAGGCTACCAAGGTGCAGCGGATCGCCGCGGAGGCAGGTGTGTCACTCACCACGCTCTACAGCGTCCTCGAGTCCAAGTGGGAGATCTATCGCGCGGTTCACCGCCGGCGATTGACCGAGGTCATGGGTCTGACGCAAGCCGTCCTGCAGAAGGACATGTCCTCGCTCGACATTCTCATCGCCGGGACGCGGGTGCAGCTTGCATTCTTCATGCAGCGTCGCGACTTCACCAAGATGCAGCTCAAGGAAGTTACTGCTTGGGCTACGATAGAGCTTCTGCGAAGCCCGGAGCAGGTCGAAGCGCTCGGCGTCGGTTTGAACCTGATGGCGAGTTTGCTGCGGCAGTGCATCGAAGATGGATACCTCATCGATGACGACCCCGAGCTCATGGCGCGGATGATGATCGCAACGCAGCAAGTCCGCTTGGCCATGTGGATGGACCGTGGCTGCCTCGAAGATCCCGACCGGGTGGCCGATGCCGCACTTCGACACCTGCTTCGGAGCTATTGCAAACCGGAGCAACTCGCTTCGGCGCTCGACGCGGCCGATTTGGGGGGTGCATCATGAGTGTCGAGTTTCACCAGCTCGAGGTCTCTGCGGTCATTGTGGAGACGGCCGACTGCAGCTCGTTTCAGCTCAAGGTGCCTGCCGGGCTCGAGGAAACCTATCGGTATCGTGCGGGCCAACATCTTACCTTCGAGCTTCCCTGGGACGACTTCACGGTCACCCGCTGCTACTCGCTCTCGAGCTGCCCCGACCTCGGCGAAACCCTGAAAATTGGGGTCAAGAGAGTCGAAGGCGGGCGGATCTCCAATTGGTTGAACGACAATCTGAAGGTTGGTGACTCGATTATGGCTAGCGTTCCGGAAGGGCGCTTTGTCCTCGACCCCGAGACCCGATCGGGGGCCCCGCTCTTCTTGTTCGCGGGCGGGAGCGGGATTACGCCGATCGTTGCACTGTTGAAGAGTGCGCTCGCTACCACCAAGCGATCGATCGCGCTGCTCTACGCCAACCAGGACCGGGATTCGGTCATTTACGGCGCGGAGATCGATCAGCTCGCAACCGAGCACCCCGATCGGTTGGTGGTGCGCCACCACCTCGACGCGGACGGTGGATATCTCGAGCCCGCCGAGGTTCGCGTGCTCCTGCACCACACCGACATCGCCGAGTTCTACATCTGTGGCCCCGAGCCGTTCATGGAGCTCATCGAAACGACGCTCGACGAGGCCGGGGTCCACGAAGAGCTCGTCTACATCGAGCGCTTCGTCTCTCCCGCAGATCCCGATCGTCTGGAAGCCGGCGCGATCGATGAAGCGTCACTCGAAGCGCCAGACGCGTTCAGTCTCTGGCTCAACGGACGCTCCCGCACGGTTCCCTACGAGGCGGGCAAGACCCTGCTCCAGTGCGCGCAAGCCGCAGGCTTGCAACCCGCACATTCGTGTGAGTCAGGCTACTGCGGCTCGTGCATGGCCCACGTGAACACGGGCAAGGTTCACATGCGCACCCACGAAGCGCTGTCCGGGCGGGACATAACACGCGGCGTGGCCCTCCTTTGCCAAAGCGTTCCCGCGAGCGGCGAGCCACTCGAGCTCGACAGCGATTCGACATCTTTTCGAGCTGCATCGGCCGTGAAGTCCTCTTACAGCAGGCGTGCTTCCCAGCTTGCGGCCGTTGCTGTCTTCGCCTTCATGTTCGTCGGAACACTCATTCTCAGATTGGTGCACTAGGTGGTAAGATGACTCCTCGAGAATCGACATGAAGGTCTTGTACGTCATCCTGGTCAGCTACGCGTCGGCCGGCCTCGCGCAGGCGGTGCTCTTGTACGCCTATCGGTCCAAGGACGCGCAGCAGTACATGATCAGCGATGACGCCCACCGCTCCAAGAGCGATCGAGAGCTCTATTGGAGAGTCGCCCTGAACATCGGCGTGTCGGTCACGCTGATCTTCTCCGTGATGTTCGGCCTCGGCGAGTATCTCTACTACGACCACGCGGCCCCAGCGTGGCGGTACGCCCTCGAGGCGGTGACCGTCATTCTACTCTACGACTTCGGGTACTACTTCATGCATCGCTACCCATTCCACGAATGGAAGATCCTGCGCGGAGTGCACTCGGTTCATCATGCCGCGAGGAATCCGCGGCAGATAGACAGCCTCTTACTACATCCGGTCGAGACCATCCTTGGCCTCGGGTTGTTCTTCGGATCAGTGGCCTTGGTCGGCGGCGTACACATCTACACCCTGGGCGCGCTCTTCACGACGTACACCGCGCTCAACATTCTCAATCATGCCGGCATCGATGTGCCACACTTCCCGTTCAAGACCTTGGGTGTGCTGGCGGCGAAGCACGACCGGCACCATCACAGCATGCTTTCCGGCAACTATGCGTCGATCACGCCGCTGCCCGACATCATCTTTGGCACAGTCGAGTAATTCATGACCGTTAGTTTGGTAACAGGAGGCTGCGGCTTCGTGGGTGCAGCGATTGCGCGCGCGCTCAAGGCCCGTGGCGACCAAGTCATCGTTCTCGATTTGGCGCCCGAATGTCCCGTGGAGGGCGTCGACTACCGGCGCGTCGACATCACCGACAAAGCTGCGGTCAACGAAGCGTGCCGCGGCGTCGACACGATCATCCACAACGCCTCCATCGTTCACACCAAGCAGAACAAGCAGGACGTGGTCTGGGCGGTGAACCTCGGCGGTACCGAGAACATGCTCGAGGCAGCGCAGCAGAATGGAGTCGCCCGTTTCATCTACATAAGCTCTGGCAGTGTCGTTTACGAGGGCAAGGACATCGAGAACGGCGACGAGAGCCTACCGTATTCCGCGGTCTCCCAAGCCCCTTACGCAGACAGCAAGATCGCAGCGGAGAAGGTCGCCCTCGCGGCGAACGGGAAGGGCGGCATGGCGACTTGTGCCCTCCGGCCTCACGTCGTCTTCGGCCCGGGCGACAATCGCTTCATGCCGGCTCTTCTGGCAAAGGGTCGCAATGGGCAGCTGCGCGTTCAAATCGGGCGAGGCGTTTGGCTTTCCGACTATACGTACGTGAGCAACATGACCGACGCTGTCCTCCTCGCCGACGAAGCGCTCGCCAAAGATGGCTTGAACAGCGTCGCCGCGGGCCAGGCCTACTTCATCACCAATGGCGAGCCGATGCCGTTCTGGGATTTCATTCGCAAAGTTGCCGCCCGCCTCGGTTTTCCTCCCATCAAATACACAGCTCCCAAGTCGCTCGTCTACGCGATCGCAGCTGTCAAAGAAGGCATCGACACGCTCAAGGGCGGCACGCTCAACGCGGAAGACGGCCTCACCCGCTTCGCCATCCGCTACATGTGCACGCACCACTACTTCAGCATCGAGAAAGCGCGCCGCGACCTCGGGTACAACCCTGCCGTCTCGGTCGACGAGGGCATCGAGCGGACCTGCCAGCACCTCGAAGCCATCGGGGCGGTTTAGGCGATAGCGCGCAAGTCCGAGATCGTCGTGACTGAGGCGGACGGTTTCTCGGGAAACTCCTCGGAGAGCAGCCAGCGGCAGAACACGAGTCCGTCCTGGTGGCCGCCCGTGCCGATCCAATTGCCGAGGCCTGGATCCTGTTTGGAGACGTAGACGGTCCAACTTCCATCGCGATTGAGGGTCGCCTGGGAGGAGTTCAAGGAAACCTGGTGATATCGCGCGTCGAAGGACTGCATGTAGGCGTTCCAAGTTTGAACTCCCCAATAACAGCACTTTGGTGAGCGGCCCCGAATGACGAGCACTTCATCGTCGGCGAGATCGAACGTGCCCATCGCGTAAACGTTGTCGGGCGTTCCCCATCCCATCCCCTCGGGCTCGAAACCAAATGGATCGCCAAGCATGTTGGGCTCTTCCGAGGCGGGCGGTGGGACCATCGCCGCGGTTTGGCTGACGAAGTTTCCAACCGCCCGCAGTTTCTCGGAAAGACTTGCATCGGTCTCGGGGCCGGGGGCGGGAACGTCGGCGGTGTTCTCGATATGGATCTCCGCGAGCCGGTCGCGGTCGCGATCGAAGTAGTACTCCCGAGAGATCACGCACACCGCACGAGCACCGATCTTGAAGTGATTAGGCTCGTCACGCTCGTCCGGTCCGAAGAAGATCTCGAACGATCCGTCGTCGGCGAACTCGATCTGCGTGTGGTTGACGTTGGCGGCAAGACTGTCGGACCAGGAGCCATCCGGCTCACCGGCATACGCGCAAAAGCTGAGGTAACAGGCATCGCCGCGGTTCCCCCAGATGCGATAGCTCTGATCGCCGCGGGCTTGTGTGAAGCAGTATATCGAGTCGCAGTTGTCGCCGAGGATCTTCTGGGTGGGCCGTGCGAGCGGGACGAACGCAGGGCGGAGGGGATCGCTTTCGAGGTAGAGATCGAAGCCGTAGCTCAGCAAATGGGCGAGATGCCGGTACCCCTGAAGCTGGCTTTGCTCGCTCAGGCCTCGGAACTCGTCCGTGAAGGTCTCTGGGAGCTCGCGCAGTGCATCGACGAGCTCGACAAAGGCGTCGTGGGTATCGCTCACTTGAAGAATGCTCCTCTCACGTGCTTCGTTCGGCAAGACCGAAATAGTCGATGTATTCCTGGAAAGGCGCCCGGTCGTGTTCGGGGTCGATTCCAAAGTCCTCGGGAGTGTAGGTGTGCGAACCGTGCTTGTCGCGGGTGTTTTCCTTCATGAAGGCGAGCATTTTGGCCTCCACTTCATCGGTGAGCGGGTAGTCGAAGTGCGCGTACATTCGCCGCACGACGTCGAGTGGGTCCGACACGGTTTCACTCATCTTCACGTCGAAGAACTGTTCGCTCTTGTGCCTGAGCCGCCTGCGCTGCTCGAGAGACCTATCGATCAGCTTGGCCCACCAGTCGAGCTGCTGGCGACCTATTTCGTGCAGATCGATGGTATCGGTCGAGGCTCCTCGGAGCGTGGCGGTCAGGCTCGCGACCGATGCGCAGACCTTGATCGGGTCCCGGTGGGTATGCACGATCCGGGCATCGGGAAACACGTCGAGAAGCGTCTCGATCAAATGAAGGTGCGCGGGAGACTTCAGCACCCAACGCCCGCCCTGAACGCCGCCTGACTGCGCGTGCTGCAGGAAACACTTGTGGAACTCATACGTGGGACGCATGTCCTGCTCGTCCAGCCATGCCTGGTACGAGGGCACGTTGAACTGCACCTGAAGCTGCTCGGACATGAAGCACATCGTGAACACCGCCACGCATTCTTGCGGCATCGTCGCCCCCATCGGGTGCATGGCGGCGAAGCCCGGGACCAGCTTGAAAAGTTGGTCGAGAATCTTTTGATCCTGGCCGATGCGCGGGTCGGTTTCCCATGCTTCCGGTGTGGCGGGCGGCACCGGGAACTGCACCTCCCAGAAGAGAGGTGAGCGATTGGTGGGGTCCTGTTCGAGCAATGCATGAAGAATGGTCGTGCCCGTGCGTGGCAAGCCGACGATGAATAGCGGAGCAACAATCTTCTCCTTGGCCACGGCGTCGTGCTGCTTGCGCCACTCGGTCAGCTTCAGACGATTGACCAGGTTATCGGTCACATACCCCTGGACCATCAGACGGCCGAGTAGGGTGAGGTCCGCTTCGCTCTCGGCGCTGGCCAAGAACCGCCGCAGCCCTTCCCGGAAGCCATCGCCGCCGAAATCTGAGCTCCCGGCTTTCTTGATGGCCCTGTTGATCAAGCTGTCTTCATCGAGCGCTATCGGGTGCATGCCCAACGCATTGGCGGCGCGACCGACGGAGTTGATCACCTTCACGCCGAACGGCCTATGGGGCTCCCCGACCCGAATATTGCGGGCTTCCCTCACGCCCCTTTACCCATGCACGCGTCCATGACTTCGTCTCCGTACATCATTCGGTTGAGCTCCTCGAAATCATCGCCCTGCGGGATGCTCATTCCCCCGCAGACGCTGAAGACCTGGCCGGTCACCCACTTGCCCATGTCGCTGGACAGGTAGACCACTGCGTCACCGACTTCTTCGGGGTCGCCGCCTCGCCCGAGTGGTGTGCTGTCGACCAGGCTGGCGAGAAATTCCTCGGAGAAGTTGTCCGCGAGCGCTTCGGTCTTGATGTAGCCCGGGGCGATGCAGTTCACGCGAATCTGGAACGGAGCGAGCTCGACTGCCGCACAGCGCGTCAGCATTTCGAGGCCGGCCTTGCTGGTGCTGTAGGGCGCCATCCACTTCTCGACCTTCGAGCCGCCGACCGAGGAGATTGTGATGATGCTTCCGCCGCCGTGGTCTTTCATCGAAAGCGCCGCGTGTTTGATGCAGGTGGCGGTGCCAACGATGTTGAGCTCACAGCAGAACTGCCAGGCGTCGACGGGCGCCTCGAGAATCGGACCGGGGTAGCCGCTGCCTGCGTTCGCCACGAGGATGTCGAGACCGCCATCCTCTGCCGCCGCGTGAATCGCCGAGATGACTTCGTCTTCGACGGTGATGTCGCAAACCTGAAACGAAACTTCCGCGTGCGGGACGATCGTCTTCAATCGCTCAACGGCCTCTTCGAGCACGTCATCGCGTCGCCCTACGATCAACACCCGAGCACCCTGTTCGAGGAGCCGCTGAGCGCAGCCAAAACCAATCCCGGTGCCACCGCCGGTCACCAGCGCTCGTTTGCCATCTAGTTGCATCACTACCTTCCCTTTCGAATGACGATTCGGCATCACCTTCCGCTGGCAGGTGCCAGCGCTCGTAGGTCACGCTCGAGGTCGATGAGGCCCTCGTCGTCGGAGCCGTAGTAGCCTCGGATTCGCGCCTGCGAGTCCACGAGTGCGAAGGAGTTCGAGTGGGTGAGCTCGGTCGACCATTGCGTCCGGCCATACCCCACCTTAAAGCCACCGACGACGAAGTCTTGAATTGCGTCTTCCTGCCCAGTCACGAAACGCCAGTTCGTCTCGTCGAGGTGGTTCGTAATCATGTAGGCCTTCATCACTTCGGGAGTGTCGTTGCGGGGATCGACACTGACCGAGAGGAAGTGTGCACTTGGAACGTCTGAAAGCCGCCCCTGAAGCTTCTTCATTTGAGCCGTGAGTTTCGGACACGTCGAGCGGCAGTGGGTGAAAACGAAGGCCGTCACCCAGACGCCGCCCTCCATCGATTCCGGATTGAAACCATGCTCATCTTGGTCGACGAGCGTGAAGGCCGGGAGCTCTGCGATGATGGGTACATCGTCCGCGCTCCTCTTGGAGCACCCGAAGGCGAGCGGGATCAGGCACAAAATCACTGATGCTGCGCGGGCCGTTGACATACGCACACTCATACCATACGGATTTTCGTCGAGCGCGACTGACGAGGAGAGGTCCCATGATGTATTCGAGAACCGGTTTCACCACGGCTTGCTTGCTCGCTCTTGTGTTGGTGTCCGCTTGCGGGACCAACGGCTCGGAGGACTTCACCGAGTCGGGGTCCGTTGCGGCTTTCGAGCAACTCCCATTCGTGTCGAACGAGAAACTCGGGATGTTCAACTACATCCATTCGATTTCGATCACACCACCGGACGCTCTCAATGCCGAAGATTGGGGCCCCGCTCTTCCGTTCGGGCAGCCGGACAATGGAGCTCCAGGCGGCGGCGTGAACATGCATCGGTACAGCCTTGCATTCACCGAGTACGGCGTCTCGATGCTGGCTGAGCTGACGCCCGCCTACCGCGCGCGCCACATCGAGGCACTGGACGGGATGATCCAGAAGATGTTGGACCCCATCGTCTGGGATTACTGGATGCGCGGCGACGAGCTCGGCTTCGATTGGGGCGGCGAGAACCCCATTCACCCCTACAACATCATGTACACCGGTCATCTTCAATTGATGATGGCCTTCTATGAACGGCAAGCCGGCGATCGAAAATACATCGACAACGACGTCACGCTCACGACCGAAGACGGCTCTCAGACATGGACGACCAATCTGGATGCGCTGTCGCAGGACATCCATCAGCAGAGTCTGGCCAACAAGGACAGCAACGGCGACAACTTCTACTCGGTCAGCTGCGAGACGCCGTGGGTTTTCACCTGTTGCAACACCATCGCTCAGCTCGCATTCGCCATCCTTCCCGAATCGATCGAGCTAGATGCGGCGACCGCCAACACGCGCTTCGTCGAATGGCATGGAGAGCACATGCTCGACCCGGAAACCAAGTATTTTTACAACAGATACAAGCCCTATGAAGAGGTTCCAGAGGTCGATACGGCGGAGCCGGGCGCGTACTCTTCATGGGCCCATCACTTCATGCATGGCTTTGCTCCGGAATTCGTCGAGCAGCACTATCCCACTTTCATCGGCAATGCGGTCGAGGTCTTTGCACCGGATACCGCGATCGTGAGCTTCGGCGAAAACCGCAATGGCGAGATCGAAGAACCGAGCATGGTCGACCTCATCGGGACTGGATATGCTGCGGTATTGACGCGAGAGATGGGCGATGCCGACAACTATGCGCTCCTTCGGAACGGGTTTGATTTGATTTCGGGCGAGCTTCTGTGGGTAGGAAATCAGTACGGCTATCTCAATCGCTCCGAATGGCCCGCGTTCATGGCGCTCCCGAACGGCTTCACACTCTGGGCGGAGGCCACCACGGCCGAGAACAACTTCCGGTCTGTCGTGGAAAACCCGCGCGGTCTGGACTTCTATGCGCAGCCGGAGGTGGCCCGCGTTTCCAACGAAGACGCCTTCGTCAACCAGGCCGTCTGGGATGACCCGGTTCTGTACGTGACGATCAACGGTGCAGACCTGGCCACCGAGCCCACCGACTTGGTGGTGCGCAATCTCGACGAGAACGGCGCGTACCGCGTCTACATCGGCGAAGAGATCTACAGCGGTTGGACGCGCTCCGGCACCGAGCTCATGATCACGACGCCGGCTCTATCGAGCGACTTGCTCAAGGTCAGAGTCGTCGAAGCCCAGTAGCGCCGATCATGTACGCCAAAGTTGGCGGACGGGCCGCCGTCCCCCCCAGGCGCGGCCCGTCCCCCGTTCCCTGGTCACCCTTGAGATTGTTATGAATCCCCAGGGGTGTAGGCGTCCAGTGGCACCGACAGTTGTTTACAATTCTATTCATCCCTTAGGTTTAGTTTCGCGATCTCGGTTCTTCCCCCATGGATCCGGGAGAAAAGCCGACTCGACACCCGCAATGCGGTAAAACGACGGGGTTGCTGAGGGCACGCGAGCTGATAAGAGGCTCGCGTTCGGGGGCTTTCGGCCCAGGCGGGGCGAATCGAGTGTCTAACGAGATTGTCATCCTTCTCACTGCGTGCGGCGTCCTCATCGTGATGGGGGTGCTCGAGCTGATCCTCCATCGGGGGCGGCTCAAGCGGATTCCCATTCGCATTCACGTGAACGGCACGCGCGGCAAGACCAGCGTGACTCGATTGATCGCAGCGGGCCTTCGTGAGGCAGGTGTTCGTTGCGTGGCCAAGACCACGGGGACGGTTCCTCGATTCATCTTGCCGAATGGTCGCGAGGTGCCCGTGTACCGCCCCGGCGGGCCGAATGTCATCGAGCAGAAGCAGGCCGTCACCATGGCCGCCGCGCAGCGGGCCGAGGCGCTCGTCGTCGAGTGCATGGCGCTTCAGCCGCATCTTCAGTGGCTCTCGGAATCGAGGCTCGTCCGGGCCACGCACGGGGTCATCACCAATGCGCGGCCGGATCACCTCGACGTGATGGGCCCCACCGAAGAAGACGTCGCTCGCGCGCTTGCGGGAACGGTCCCAGTCGGCGGCGTGTTCCTGACCGCCGAGCGGAATCACCGCGCATTCTTCGAGCAGGTCGCCGAGGATCGAGGCTCACGCTTTCATGCAGCGGAAGACATCAGTCAACCGCTGATGCCGGAGGATGTCCGGGCTTTCCCTTATTTCGAGCACCAGGAAAACATCGAGCTCGCCCTCGCGGCTTGCGAGGAAGTTGGGGTCGACAACGAAACGGCCCTTCGCGGGATGTGGAGGGCCAAACCAGACCCCGGTGCGATGACTGAAGCTGAAGTCGAGTTCTTCGGTCGCCACATCGTCTTCGTCAACGGATTCGCCGCGAACGACCCCACATCGACCCGTTACATCTGGGAGCAATCGTTGCGCCGGCACCGGGAGTTGCACAGGCGTATCGCCGTGTTCAACTGCAGGTCGGACCGCGCCGATCGCTCCCAGCAGCTCGCACGGTCGTATGCCAGCTGGACGCAGGCCGACGAAGTCGTTTTACTCGGCTCGGGGCAGTACATCTTCGCTCGCGCCGCCGTGAAGAGTGGCCTCGACCCGACACGATTGGTTTTCGTCGACCGGACCCACCCGGCCGACGTCTTCGAGATTCTGCTTGGCCTCGCCGAATCGTCAGCCCTGGTGATGGGGCTCGGGAACATTGCGGGGCCGGGATTGGCACTAGCGGAGTACTTTGCCAATCGGGGGAGAGATCATGCCAGAGATTGAGTTGTTGACCCTATCGATCGGGCTCGGCCTTGCGGCCAGCCTGCTGTATGGCGAGCTTTTTGGCCTTGCCGCAGGCGGCATGGTCGTCCCAGGCTACGTCGCCCTCTATGCGAACAAGCCGGTCGATGTTGGGCTCACGCTGCTCGCCGCACTCGTGACCTTCGGCTTTCTGAAGGGGCTTTCGCAGATCGCGATCGTGTACGGCCGTCGCCGAACGGCGCTCACAATCCTGATCGGCTACCTCGTCGGGTTGACCTTCCGGATGTGGCTGGATAGCCAGATCACGCCGTTTGCCGAAGGGGCTATCATCGGCTTCATCATTCCGGGGCTCATCGCGATCTGGTACCAGCGTCAAGGCGTGCTCGAGACGACGCTCAGCCTCATCACGGCGGCGATCCTCGTTCGTATGGTCTTGGTCGTGTTCATCGGGGACGTGACGATATGAGGGGGATGTATTGGAAGCCCGAGGGTGCATCGCAGGTACAGCGTGCGCTGGTGGCGGCTCTGGCCATCGTCGGCCTCGTTGCGGTCGAAGTGTTTCCCACCGAAGAGCAGCAGCCACACTACGCCGAGAAGATGCTCGCCGCGCGCAAGGCGCAAGACGCGTTGGACATCATCCGTGATGCGTCGGAACGAAGGGGGCTCCACCTCCGCGCCAAGACCGATCCCTCCGGCTCCAGGATGATCGGCGAGGTGTTGTCGCCGATCACCAGTGGCAGCGGAAGCCTGGTGTCCAAGCAGACCTCGGTGAACCCGAACTTCGCCGCGGTCTTGGTGCAATGGGCCAAGGACCTGCGACTCAAGGGCGGCGACGTGGTTGCGGTCGGGCTTTCCGGTTCTTTCCCCGCAATGAATGTGGCGGTTTATTCGGCGCTTCACGAGCTCGGCCTCGAGCCGATCATCATCTCGAGCACGGCTGCGTCCCAGTGGGGCGCGAACGATCCCAACTTCACCTGGCTCGACATGGAGGCCGTCCTCCGCAAGAACGAGGTCTTCCCCTACAAATCCGTGGCGGCCTCTCTCGGTGGCGTCGGCGACGATGCGATCGGCTTGACGAAACGCGGCCGGCGCATGCTGGAGCGGGCGATCGAGCGCAACGAGATCCCCGCGCTTGCCGAGATCGAACCGGAGGAGACGAAGGTCGAGCCGGTCGACGAGGAGGCGGGGCAACCCGTTTCGAACCTGGCGCTCGTCGATCAGGATCGCGTCCGCGAGCGCATGCGCGTCTACTATGAAATGGCCGGCGATCGTACGATCAGGGCCTATGTCAACGTCGGCGGCGGCACGGTCTCGGTCGGCACGAAGGTAGGCAAGCGCAAGTTCTTGCCGGGCGTCAACCTCCGGCCGCCGAAAGGCATCGAGGAAATGCCCCCTTCGGTGCTCGGTGCTTTTCTCGAGACTGGCGTGCCCGGCATCCACGTGACGCGGATCATCGACCTGGCGGAAGAGTACGGCCTCGAGATCGCGCCACGCATCATGCCCGAGGTAGGCACCGGGGACGTTTTCCAGAAGCGTCAGCCAAACCGCTGGCTTGCTGGCATCGTGTTGGCTCTGATCCTGTTGTCACTCTTCGTCGTCGCCCGCGCGCCCTGGGGCACCCGCATGCTGCGCACCACGATTCCCCCGGAAAGCATCATGCCGCCACCACCACGAGTTCCCGGTGGCTTCGTTCCCCGGGTCGGCAAGAGTGACGGCAACGGCACAACCACCGATCCTCCACACAATTGAAGACTCCCCGGACCGTGCTTACTCAAGGGCACTTGGGGGTCCTCATGCTTCGTTATTCGCCTTTTGTTCCGCCAGACCTATGGGCCGCGAACGGGCTCGCACGGTGGCCGGTCAAGAACTCATGTCCTCAAGGACAATAATCCGGCTAGTGGCGGTGGTGGCGATGCCTGCGACGGTGTTGCTTCGCTAGCTCTGCGTGGCCGCGCTTCGTGAGCTTCGGCGGGAACACATACGCTGCCAGGTGATCCAAAGGATCGAGAACCTCGCCGTCCTGAAACAATCCAAAGTGGAGATGTGCGCCGGAATCTCTCACCCCGGTGCGGCCCACCACGCCGAGTCGCTGTCCGGGCTCCACCTGGTCTCCGACCTTCACGCCGTAGCTCGCGAGGTGCGCATAGAGTGAGATCACGCCGTTGCCGTGATCGACTTCCACGAACAAGCCTCGCGGACCCATGTGCCTTTCGTGGACGAGCACCGCACCCCATGGCGCGAGCGGAATGTGAGCGCGGCGTTCCCAGTCGACCCCCGCAAAAGTGACGGTACCCGCGGCCACAGAGCGGACGGGCTCGCCGTGCTCCGATGCGAAGTCGATACCGTGATGTGGGCGACGCCCGCCGTCGCGCGGCTCACCCAGGCCGCTGATCGCAACGCGTGGATAGCCATCGAGTGGGCTCACGAACGAGATCGCTTGGACCCCCCGGCCGCCTCGATTCAGCCTCGCAAACGTGCTCAGCAGGCGTCTTCGGGCGGTGAGAATCCGGTCTTCCGGCCCCGTGTCGCCCACGTGGTCCCCCCACACGAAGTGCGACACTGCGTGGCGGTGAGGCACGGAATCAAACGCGCGATCGATATCTGGACACTGTTGTCCGAATACGTTCAAGAGCGCCGCGGCGAAGTAGACGTTTGGCTCCGGGCTCGCGAGTGCGCGACGGCGAAACGGAAACGCGCTCACGTCGAGCTCCTCACGAGTCCATCCGCCATCGGCCCACACCCCGAACTGATATGTACCGTCGTGAATGTTGCGCTGATGCATGCCTTGGTTGATCAACGCCAGGCCCGTGCCGTAGCTGTTGTCGACCTCGGTGTTGCAATTGCTTTGCGCATACACGAGCGCCGCGAGCAGCCATGGGTCGACGTCGAACTCGAGGCTATACCGAACGATGGCCCGCGCGTAGAGTTCGAGTTGGTCGGCCTTGGCGGTTGAGGGACACAACTGCGACATGGCCTGCGCGAGCTCTGTCGGAGAGACTCGTGCGGGCGAGGCCGGCTCTTCGGGCCAATACGACAGGTCGACCAGCCCGCCTCCTCGCGGACGCAGCCCCAACCGGCGCATCTCTTCCGCCGTAAGTGGACCCTTCGGGCCCTCGCGCCAAACCTCTGTAGAGTCGTTCAGCACCACGCCCTGTCGAAGCCGCCGCTTCCATGGGGTGTCCTGGGCGTGGCTCGGCTGCAGGGCGGCCGTGAGGGCGATGAAGACGGCTAGGGTTAGAAGACTGGCAAGGATTCTCAAGCGTTTCTCCGGAGCTTTCAGAATGCAGCTCCTGAACCGACCCTCCAACTTAATGGCGTAAGTATCCGGACTGTTTCAGGTCTTCAAAGGTTTTGCGACCTTGGGCCATGTCCGCTAGGGTGCCGATCAAGCCATGCGGCGAAACGCGTGATGACTAGGCACGGAGGGACAGACATTTCGGGGGAGCGCCTCGCATCGCTTGCAAACCGTCAAGAGCTTTTTGCTCGGCGGCAATACGAGCCTGTGATCGCTCCTCAAGCGCTCCAGTCGACGACGTCGACTTGGTTTGGCGTTGGCGTTGCTGCGGACGATGCAAGCTGCGGTCTTCCCGTCGATGTGCTGATTCTCGTTTTCGCTCAAGAGATGGTGCGCAGAGAGCTAGGTCTTCCCAAGAGCTCCATCCTCATTGCCGACAGCAATGCGTGCAACGCCGGTGTGCCGAGGCTGGACGTACACCGCGCGGCATCGCTGGCGCAGGCGCCGTTGGAAGCGCTCGTCGATCGTTTTGGTTTCCCTGTCGAGATCCGGCGATCTTCTTCCTTGGCACCGGCGTCTGAGGTGGAGCGCAAACAAGAGGCTCTCGAGATCGACAACGGTTATGTGGCGCAGCAGCTAGTCCAAACCGAGATCATGCGTACTCGCGGAGCCGCGGTGAAAGTCGGGTGGGCCCTCTCGGCTTGCACCTACGATGAGACATACTTCGATCGCCTGTACAGGAACCGCTTTGGCGACCAAGTCACGTTCGCCTATACGATCGGCGGTCGGACTCTCAACTCGCAACGGCCGCGCGCGTGTCCGTACCTGTGCCGGGAACCGCAGGATCGCCTGCTCCTCGGGACCAAGGAAAACGCCGTTCGAAAGCTCTACAGTGACGCAGCCTCGCCTGCGGTGCGCGGCTACCGCCGGTTGATCGCAAAGCTTGCTCGCGCATATCACCATCTCACCGGAGACGACTCCGGCACACCCGAGAGCTTCCTTCAGTTCGTCGTCGATGCGTCGGCAAGTCCCGCTACTGCAGGAAAGCGGCCAGTCCGCGAACCGCGAGCGGGCGCCCCGTCGAGCTTCGCTCCCTGATCTCACGCACTTGTGCGTCGGTCAGCTCACCTGCTCCTCGGCCACTTTGGCCGGCGCGCAGAAACGACTCGGGGCTCACGCCGCGTTCGAGCAGCAATGCCGTTGCGTGGTCGAAGACGGACTCGCGTCGCTTCATCGCATCGAAGCTGCTCTCGATGACAGCCCGATCGACCGTGCGTTCGTCGCACTCCCAACCCAGGAACTCGACGATCCGTTCGATGGACGCTTTGCGGTCGCTCAATAGGTCCTCGTAGCGCACGATCAATACGTTGGGGTCCGACGCTCTCTCGTGCCAACCAGCCACGTGCTCGAACCACGAGCCGTATTGCACGCGCCCATCCATGAAGCGCCGGTAGAAGTCGTCTAGCGTTCCTTCGAACCCGAGATACGCCCGGTAGAAGTGGAAGTACGACGTCAGCACATCCAGGCCGTCCCGCTCGACGTAGATGTAGCGTGCGCCGTCCGGAAGCCATTGCCTGGGTAGGTGGCTCTTGAACACCCGGGGCGGGGGAAAGCGCCCGAGGTCTTCGGCGGTGACTTCACCGATGGCGAGCGAACGCTCGAACCATGGTGACACTTGGGTGAGGTGCGCTGGATCGGGCTGCTCGTCGTGAGTTAGCAGATACAAGATCCATTGAGTCAGAGTCGTACCCGAGCGCGGGTAGCTGGAAATGAAGACGTCGGTAGGCCGGACCTGGAGCTCCATCCGGCCCCGCAGGAAGTTGGCGATCCGACGGGTGTTGTCCAGATTGCGAACTGCGACGTCTATCGCGTTCGTCGCCAATCCGAGGACGCGGCTTGCCGTCCCCTGAAGTCGGTTTCGTGTCGTGGTCGTCTTGGTTGGCCGCATGATCAGACGCTGACTACCCTAGCACTGCCGATGGAAGCCCTAGCACATATCACGACGCCGGAGTTCGCCGTCGCGTTCATCGTGAGCTTCGTGGCCGCCGCGCTCCACAGCACGGTGGGCTTCGGCTTCGCGCTGCTCAGCGTGCCCCTCTTGTCGCTTCTCGATCCACTGTTTGCACCGGTGCCACAACTTCTGGTCGTGTTTCCCCTGACGCTGGCGATCGTGTTTCGCGAGCGCCACGCCGTCGATGTCCGGAGCACGCTTTGGATCTTTGCTGGGCGGATTCCGGGCGCATTCATCGGAGTAGCCCTCCTCAAGCTGCTTTCGGTCGCCGCGCTCGACGTCTTGATGTCGCTCATGGTGATCACCGGCGTAGGGATCGTCGTCAGTCGTGGAACCTTTCGCCGAACGGCCCCAAGGGAGCTCCTCGCCGGGGTGGCTTCGGGAATCATGGCGATGGTGTCCGCGATCGGCGGGCCACCCATTGCGCTTCTCTACCGAAACGACGCCGGTCCGACCGTGCGTGCCAACCTCGGCCTCGTGTTCGCGGTCGGTCTCACGATTACGATCAGTGTACGGGCCGCGGCCGGAGAAGTGAGTTGGGACGAAGTCATCATTGGCGCCGCTTTGCTCCCGGCGGTTTGGTTGGGGCTTCGCGCCAGCCGCCACTTGATCCCGCGCGTCGACGGTGCCCGATTACGCAACGCCATCGTTATCGTGGCAGGCGCCGCCGCGGTGTTGCTGCTCGTGCGGGGCGTGTTCAACTGGTGAAGTGAACCCAGGTCGTTTCTGGCTGGAAACGCACCGCGTGCCAGGCCGACGGGACCTCGGGTTCGCTCCAGTAGTAGAGCCAGCGCGCGTCGACCGGGGCGATGTTCGTGCAGCCGTGGCTTCGCACTTTGCCGAAATCGGTGTGCCAGTAGGCTCCATGAAGTGCGTATCCGCGGTGGTAGTACAGCGTCCACGGGACCTCTTCGACTTCGTAGAACCCGTCGATCGGATCGGTCGCGTTCATCGTCGTGGAGATGTACTTCTGCTGAACTTGGTACAGGCCGGTTGGCGGCTCGTATCCCTCTTTCCCGCTCGAGATCACCGTTGCGTAGACCGGCTTGTCGCCTTCGTATGCAACGAGGGTCTGCTCCGAAAGGTCGACGTGAACCCATTTCCCATTGGCTGGCACGCCGCTCGGACGCTTGGTCCTATACGCCATGCGCACTTCGTCGCGGCGCACCGCCCCCGCTCGGCCCGACACGTACGCGACACCCTCTTTGGTGAGCTCTTCTTCAACCACGAACCTCGAGTGTTTCTGCGCCTTGCCGGCGATGCGGTGCTTGCTGTCCTTCAGGTTCAGCAAATCCCGGTCCTCGCCGTACACGATCGCGAGCGGGAGATGCCAACCATCCCGACCTAACTCCTCTCCACGGACCACGTCCGGGTTGCGGAGCTCGACGTCGGTTTCACGAACGAAGCGACCGCGGACGGTGCGGTAAAAGACGGCACCGTCGGCTTTGCGGGTCTCTTTTTCGGCAAGCGCGAGGAAGTAGTCGCCTTCCATCAGCGATGACACCGCCTCTGGTGTGGGGCCCTTCTTCTCCATTGCGCGCCGGGCTTGCTTCTCTTCCTGCACGGTCGGAATACGGTAGTAGCGCGGAGCACGCTTGGTGATGACGCGAGAGTACTGGTACGGGAGGTGGTCTCTGACCTTGGCCGGGGGCACCCCGTATCGGTTTGTGCTCGGCGTATCGCTGACGTGGAAGCCGAGGGACGAGCAGACATACCCAAACGGCGTGGCCTTGTACCAGGTCCCGTTCTTGCAGCCGGAGCCGCTCACTGAGTTGCCGAGCTTGAGCACGTCGCCACGGCGCACGACGCCGGCTACCTTAGGGCTGCTCGTGGCCTTGTCGTAGACAAACGCGTCATAGTGAAACGCAGACCCGAAGCGGCCGACCTTGCCCGGATTGTTCTTCGGGCTTTGTTGGCGGTCGTTCCACGCATCGAGCCCTGGAGCCCGGAGCACGTGTTGCCCGTCGATCATCTCGACGTGGGGCTGTTGCCCGGTGGGCGCGTGCTCGCCAAAGGCGACCGTCCCACCGCTCACGCCGGCGATCAGGACCGCCAGGCATAACCAAGACCATCGATTCGAGATAAACCGCAGCATGTAAGTCGCTTTGAAGTCGGCGCCCGACCCTCCGTGCGCCGAAACCCGAGGATAGCGCCACTTTCGCGGGATTCAAAAGATCAGCCATAGCTCGCTCTGGGGGCGCAATTTCTGCAGTAGGAGATGCCCGGTTGCCGGTGCTAAACCCCCGATCATGCCTTCCGAATACGCCCAACAGGCGCTCTCGAACCTTCGCGATCCCTCCGACTTCAAGTGGTACGTGATCCCGCTGCTCGTGATTGTGCTCTACATCTACCACGACCAGATCGGCCGAAAGAACTACAGCGTCGTGCTCGCCGGCCTCGCGCTATGGGGTATGGATTGGTTCAACGAGATCTGGAACTCGTTGGTCTTTCACTTCAGTGGCTACGCGCCCGTGTGGGCTGCGCCTGGCGAGACCGCGTACCTGATTCTGATCGGCCTGAACATCGAGATCTGCTTCATGTTCGCGATCCTCGGCATCGTGACGACCGTCATGCTTCCAAGCAAAGAAGCGAAGATTCTGGGGCTGCCCAACCGTTGGGTCTTTGCGGTCTTCTTCAGCGCGCTCGCGGTCTTCATCGAGTATCTGCTCAACGCGGTGAATGCGTTGACCTGGGACTACTCCTGGTGGAACCGCTCGGCTCCATGGCTGATCTTCTTGCTCGGCTACTTCCCCTTCTTCGTGGTCGCCTACTGGGTGCACGACATGAAGGACATCAAGAGCCAGGCAACAGGGGTCGGCGCGATCCTCACCTTCGACGCGATCTGCCTAATCGTCTTCGGCCCCGTCCTCGGCTGGATCTAGGCGATAGTGTGGGGGCGGTGGGGTGGGACAAACCAACGCCGAAGGCGACCGGGATCACCCACGCTCGCCGCCTCAGCCCTTGCTACTCGCTTACACCTCTCTGGTAGCTCTGCTGTTTTTCGAAGCGCCGCTCTTCTTCCGCCGCTCGCTCCTCGCGAGCTTTCCGCTCCTGGTAGGCCTGCTCTTGTGACGTCATTGCTGGAGTGATCGCCGCGTCGGCGATCCAGGTGTCGCTCGAAGCAAAGTAGATGTAGACGGCCTTCTTGCCGCACCCCGTCACCCCTACTTGGCTGGCGCGCTTGCGGGCGCCCTCGGTGGCAAGAACCTTCAACTCGAGCTCGTCTTCGGGGCAGGACAGGTCGAACGATGCGCGCGAAGTGATCGTCTTCATCGCGCGTTTATCGTGTCCGCATGCGACGCAAAGCGCGGCAACTATTGCTGACACAAGAACCATCCGACTCGCAATCATTCACTGAAGTCTAAGGGACACGCTCCCCCTCCAAAACACAAATCGTTCCAATATCTTACAAACCACACCGCGAAAACCCAGCGTCAGCGCCAGTCCTGGTGCCAGCGCCAGCGGCGGTAGCGGCGTCGGCATCACGGGTTTTCGCGGTGTCGGTCGTAAGTGGTTGAAAGAAGAAGGTTTCGGGAGGGGGAGCGTGTCCCCTAATTTACTGTGCAGGGGCCGGTGCAGGGGTTTTTGGCTATGCCGGTTTCGTAGAAGGTGACTAGTGTCGCGCCGATCCCCTCGAGCTCTGTTGCTCGTCCGTGGGGGTCGTCCATCATGTCGTCCCAGTGCGGGATGTTGGTGATCGGGGGGGCTGGGTTGCCGAAGTCGATTTCGATCATGGCCGAGCCCTGGTGCTCACCGCTGACGACTTCGATGCCCCACACGTCTCGAATCGTCTCTGCGAGGTTCACGACTCCGCCGATGGTGCGGGCCATGATGTGTGCGCCGAGATTGGTTACCTGATGGTCGGCCTTCGACACTTGGATCAGCACCTCGTGCGCAGGCGTGCCCGGCAAGCGATTGGTGCGAATGTACTTCGAGTACCCAGTTGGCTCGGCCCTATCCCACAGCCCCTGAATCAGGGCGAGGATCATTTGGAGGTCGAGCGCGTTCCAGCCGTAGTTCTCGTAGATCTGCCCCGAGTATTCGTCGAAGTTCACGCTTCTGTTGAGGAGAAGATTGTACGACTGCCCCGGCACCGCGAGCAGGGCCCTTTCAATGTCGAGGTTGAGCGCCATGATGCTTGCGCCCAAGATCCCGCCTTGGCTGCCGCCGAAGTAATAGCGCTTGGATCCGTCGATCGTCGCGCCGCCGCAATCATTGGTGAGGGCTTGATTCAACGGGGTTGAGGGCCCGCCGTCGGCTTCCCGCGACAGCGTCCGCATCGCCATCATGAAGTTCAAGAAGCCCTGCTGCATCCGTTCGGGGATCGCACGGAACACCGATACGTCGGAGCCGACGATGGCGGCGAGCACGGTTGGGATGTCATCGTTCGCGAAGCCAATATGGTCCAGTCCGAAAGTAGCGAAGTTCCCCTGAGCCGCCATCTCCTGGAAGCCCAACACCTGCTCTTTGGCTCCAAGCTGGCCGTGGCCGTGCTCTACAAGCGACGCGGGCGCGCTTTGCGCGCTCACCGGTACGATCATGGCGGCGGCATACTCGAAGGTTCCGTTCTGCTCCGGCAGCCCATCGCTCCCCAGGTTGAGCAGGCCACCTGTTTCACCCTTCGTCAGGTAGAGGGGCATGTCGAACGTGATCTCGAGACGGCAGGCGATGTCGTCGTTGATATCGTCGTTCTTGAGCTCGATGGTGTAAGGCACGCCGTCAGGAAACTTTTCGAACGCATCGTCCCGGATATGAACCATCGCGCTCGTATTGTTCTCCCGGCTTGCTGTAGTGAAGTCCCACGCGACCTGAAGATCGCCGCGCGAGATCCCCGCATCTTCGAGAGTCGAAAAAATCTCTTCGAAGTGAGCACGACGTGATTCGATGACCTGATCCTCTGATGGGTTGTCGTCCCGCAAAGCCTGAAAACCCGGAGATGGCGCGACGAGCTCTCCATCACCGTCCCGCACGTTTCGAATCGCCACGATGTAGCGAGTCGCATCCTCAGGGCGGATGGCGGGGCGCAGCATCAGCGCCTGCTCCTGCCGAAGCTCTTCGATACCACGATCAATCGTGAACGACGGTTGGTCTTTGCCCGCGTCGATGCGGAGCTTTGCCTGAACGACGTACTCATCGAGGTCGACCCAGTGCGCCAGCCTCTCGCTCGTTTCCGCGTTGATGATGACCGTCGGAGATGTCGCCTCCAACGAATCCTGTATGTTGTTCGGCGTTGCGAGCCCTGCCACCGTCGCGCCGGGGAAGTGGGTCATCGCCGCAATGCCAGGTGAGAACCCGTCCATCTCGTTGAACGCATCAGGATTCGAGCGAGCTCCGAAACCACTCACCGGCATCGTCACCTCGGGCAGAGCGAGTCGAAGCCCGGTCACCGTGCTCGAATCCGCAACGGTCCAGTAGTCGTTGGGGTAGGGGAAGCCGCAGTAGCTCGGCGTCAGCGGATCGCACCCAAGAGGCGGGGCAGGAACCGTTCCTCCGGTGCCGCCGGAGCCTTCGGCGCTGGTATCGCCTCCGCAGCCGGCGGCGAAGAGGGCGAGCGATGATGCAACGAGAAGGAAAGAAAAGTGCTTCATTAGGCCGATGCTAGATGGGACTGCCTGCGGTGTCTACCGCGTCTGGCACTGCCCCCCCCCCCCAAAACATGCGCGGTAGCGCGAGCCCGAAGGGCGAAGCCCGGCGCAACGCGCCGCCAAGCGCGAGCGCAGCGAAGCGCGCGGAGGGAGGACTACGGGTGGGGGTGGGCGGGTGGTGTAACTAGACTGTCTACCGCTTGAACTCCCGCCCCGATGCCCCCAAGAAGCACGGATGAAAATTGCCGTGGTAACGGGAGGTGGCGGTGGTCTTGGTAGCGCAATCGCTCGAGGCCTCGCTGACAAAGGATTCGCCGTCTTGCTCACCGACATCGACGAGGAAGCCGCCGCGGCCGCTGCGGAGGCCATCGGTGGGGATGCCTGGTCGATGTACCAAGACGTCAGAGATGCCGAGTCACATCGCGAGGTCGCGCGCGCCGCGAACCAACGCGGGTCTCTCGAGCTGTGGGTGAATAACGCCGCTGTTCTCTATTGCGAGAAAACGTGGGATCACAGCGACGAGGCCGTTCGAAACATGGTCGACGTCAACGTATCGGGCGTGATGTGGGGAGCTCGCGCCGCCGTCGAGGCGATGCGCGCCAAAGGCGGGCACCTGATCAACATCGCCTCGATGTCGTCGATCGCGCCGGTCCCGGGGTTGGCGGTTTACGGTGCGACCAAGCACGCGGTTCTGGGTTTCACCGTTTCACTGGCGGGGGATCTCAAACGGGCAGGGCTGCCGATCAAAGTCAGCGCTGTTTGCCCGGATTCCATCGATACCGACATGGTCCGCAACATCGAAGGCTCGCCATCGGCCAGCCTCGTCTTTGCTTCGGCGAAACTGCTCACCGCGAAAGAAGTAGCCAGTGTCGTGCTCGACCTCGTTGACGAGCCTAGGCTAGCAGTCAGCGTGCCGCGCTCCCGGGGCGCGCTGGCCCACATCCTTCGCCCCTTCCCCTCGCTCGGCCTCAAGGCGCTGGAACCGTTTCACTGGTTTGGGGAGCGCCAACGGCGAAAGACGACCGGGGGGCGCTAGGCGTCGCCGCCATCTTCGCGGTAGATGTGCACGTCACGCTGCGGGAAGGGGATCGAAATCCCCTCTTCGTCGAAGCGTCGCTTCACCTCGCGGGTGATATCCCAGTAGACGTCCCAGTACTCGTCCGTCTTAGCCCAGGGCCTGACGACGAAGTCCACCGACGAATCCCCGAGCGTATGCAGTCGGATGACGGGCTCCGGGTCTTTGAGCACCTTGTCGTGACTGGTCACGATCTCGGTCAGCACCTTCTCCGCCTTCGGAATGTCGTCCGAGTACCCAATCCCAAACGTCATGTCGACACGCCGCTGGTCTTGATGGGTCACGTTGCGAATGACACCGCCCCAGATCTGCTTGTTCGGCACGACGAGGAGCTGATTGTCGAAAGTGAGCACCATCGTCGACACCAGGTTCATCTGATCTACCTTGCCCATGACACCGGCCGCCTCGATCACGTCGCCGATGTCGAAGGGTCGATAGACGAGGATCATCAGCCCGGATGCAAAATTCGAGAGTGTGTCTTGCAGCGCAAAGCCGATGACGAAGCCGACGATACCGAGGCCGGCAAGCAGTGGACCGACCTCGATTCCGAGCTGTGCGATCGCCACGATGATCCCGAGCAGAACGATGAGTCGGCCGGTCATCTTGATGAAGAAGTCCCGCGCCAAGCTGGAGATGTTGAGCCTCGACCGGTCGAGTCCTCTCCGTACGACGCCGCGTCCGATCCGGGCCACGATCCAGAAGGCGAACAGGATCAGGAGGAAGGTCACGATCCGGAAGAACACTGCTGCGCCGTTGGACTTGAGCCAGTCGCCGCCGTTCGCCGTCCACTCTTCGATCAATCCCGTCGCGACATCCTTGTTGAGAATGTCGTCCGAGAGCTTCCCAGTTGCGCTGATGATCCCTTGCCGAAGCTCGGCTGTCTCGAGCCCGTATTCGTCCATCAGGTCCGCGTTCAAGTGCTGGGTTTCCGCCAGCAAGTCCCGCCTCTCCTTGAGATCCAGGAGCTCCTTTTGCGCGTCTGGGTCTTCGTCTGCGCTGGGCCGAGCCGCGATGTCGTCGATCTTGTCCTTCGCGTCCTGCAGCGCCCCCGCGACGATCTTCGAGCGAGCCTCCAGGTTTTCGGTGAGGTAGCGGACGTCCGCTTCGACATCGAGGCCGAGCTTCTTCCGCGCATCGACGTTTTCGTCCAGCTGCTTGAACAAGCTGTTCGAATCCGACAGGGTCGTATCCCGCACCTCACGAGCCTCTTCGACCTCCTCGGCACTCCCTTTGTCGATCACGTCGGTGAGGTCGACGATCCGCCCACCCAAGTCCTTCAGCTCCTGCCGAATCGTTACCGCGTCTTTTTCCAGCGCCGCGGTCGCGGTTGCACGCCCTTGAGCGACATCCGCTCCCGCGTCTGCGCCGTCGACGACTAGATCGACCAAATCTGAGAGGCCACGCCGATACCGTGAGCGGCGCTCGATCAGCTCCTTCTCGAGCATCGTCGCGGCACTTCCCTCCTCCTTTGCGACCTTCTGACGAAGCTCTTCAAGGTCGGCTTCGCGTGTCTCCAAGTCGGCGACGAGCTCCTGCGTCTGCTGCGCGACGGTCTTCTCCTCTAGCGTTTCGGCCGCCTGTCCGAACGCCGTGAGCGAGAACAGAGAGCCAAGCGTCAGAATCAGCGCGAAACTCGCGACTCGCCCACACCGACTGGCTTGCGTTGTCGTGTGCATATTCATTCCTCGTGAAATTCCATTGCCCGGCCGAGAGATTGGCCCCAAGCAAGCGAGAGGCTGTGCTACTCGAAGTCGCACCGACCCTCAAGGCGGCCAGAGCGTTGAACAATGCGGTTTCAGGCTATAGAGTGGCGGCGATCAAGGAGGTCGAGATGAAGAGGACGAGCTTGCCATGGACGGCACTCTTGGTTGCGCTTTGGCTGCCCGCCACGTGGGTATCCGCCCAATGGGACGCGTCGACGCAGGAGGGGACATCCACCACGGCCACGACGGCCCCCACTCCGCCACCTGCTCCGCCTGACGAGATGGTGTCGACCACGCCGTACCCCGGGGTAGAGCAGCCGCAGGAGAAGAAAGGTCTCGAAGTGAGCTTCACCTGGGCGCTCGGCATCGGAGTGCCAATCGCCTTGGACGTTCCCCGCGACGTAGTTCGCCCCGGCGCAAACATCTTCTTCTTCGGCGGCGCCGACTTTGGCTGGTTCGTCATCGGTGGCGACTTTGGTCTACAGTGGATACCCGTCGATTTCGGCTCCGGTTTCACGCCACCCGGCACCAGCACGGTCCTGTCGGGGCGTCGTCCGCTGACCCGCATCTACCTCTCGGCTCCCGAGATCCGGTTCCAGGTGCCCGACCTCAAGGTCGTGCTTCCGTACATCACCGGTTCGTTTGACATGAACTTCTGGAACTTCGCCGAGACCACAGTGGGCTGCGGCTATTGGTACTGCAGCCAATACTCCGTGTACCGCTTCACGCCCGGGTTCACAGGCAAAGCTGGCGTCGCCTTCAACGTCAATGAAAGCGGCGTGTACATCGATGTCGGATTCCAATACTCGTTCACCGGCAAAGGCAACTTTTTCCAGAGCTCCCAATGGTGGTTGGCGCCCTACGTGGGCGTTCTCGTCCGGCGGGGGAGGTAGCCTTGCTCAGCTAGCGACGGCCCCGGCCGCCCCCACCGCGACTTCGCCCGCTTCCACCACTCCGGTTCCTGCCGCCGCTGCTCTTACTACCCGAGCTCGAGCCGCCGCGGTTTGAAGGCTGTTGCGAGGGCTTGGTGCTCGGCTGCTGAGAGGGCTTAGTGCTCGGCTGTTGCGAGGGTTTGTTGCTTGGCTGCGAGGGCCTGGTGCCAGGCTTGGACCCGCTTCCATGACCTGGGCTCTGGTTGTGATGCCGATAGTGCGCTTTGCGGTGCGTTTGTGCGTGGTGATAACGATGGTGTCGATATGCGGGCGCCCGGCGGTAATGCGCGTGCCGGTGATACCAGTGGTAGTGGTAGTGCGGGTGCCAGATCGGATAGAGGATCAGCGGCGCGACGTACACGCCCGTATACACGTACACGGTCGCCGTTGACGCTTGCGGCTCGACCGTCTCGGTGGATGCCGCTGGGGCCTTTTCCGCGTTTTCAGCCCCGTCCGGTCCACCCGGGGCGGGCGTCGCTCGATAGACGACCTTCTTGGTCCCCGATTTCGCCCAACCGGCGTCGTGAAACACCCACTGCTTGCCGTCCCACTCCCAACGCGACGGAACCAGGATCATGTCTTTGACCTTGTAGACCCACTCGCCGCTCTTCCATTCGAACTGCTCGCCCGTCCACATCCAATGGCCGGGGAGCCAATGGTACGACGTCTTCGCAAGTAGCTCCGCGGTCGGCTGCAGCTCTTCGAGATCCTCGGGCGTCTCGGGGTGAGGCGGCCTTTCGTCCGTCCCGTCTACGGGAGGCGCTTCAGCGGGCGGTGCATCCTCTGGCGGGTCGGGCATGTCCTCCGGAATCTCGTCCGCGGATCGAACATCATCTCCCTCCGACGCTTCCTGCGCCAAAGCCAAGGCAGGAACCCCCGCAGCCAGCAGAAGCACCAAGAACAGTCGCATGACGGGTCCGACTTGGGCGACCCGGACCTTATTCACCGTTTCCGAGGCGTATCGCGATGAAAGCCCAGTCCTTCTTCGAGCCACGGAGCCTTGCGCCCCAGTCGCTTAGCGTCATCTGCCAACCATACTTGTCGTGCAGCGCCCGGGTCGCAGACTGCTTGCCGGCTTCATCCTCGAAGAGTCGCCCGGTTCCTTCGTGCCAGGGGCCCTTCAGCCCGCCCCGCACGTTGCATTCCGCGATGCGGATCTTCGGGTTGCGGCGCAATCGCTTGACCTTGTAGGAGCCGCCGTTGGTGAAAATCACGAGCTCGTCCCCGTCGGGTGCCGCCCATACGGGGGTCTGGACACCGGTCCCGTTCTTTCGGAAGGTTTCGAGGTTCACGTAGCGGGCTTTGGACAACGCATCGAAGGCAGACATGGCCCGATCATAACGCGGTTTGGCTTCCGCGCACGGAACCGCTCTAGGCCGCGCCCTCGAGTTGCGCCATCACCTCATCGGTGAGGCGCGGTATGACATCGAGCGCGCCCATGTTCTCGTGCACTTGCTCCACGCGGCTCGCGCCGGTGATGACCGTCGATACACGGGGGTTCTTCGCACACCAGGCGATGGCGACTTGCGCGGGGGTACAGCCCAGCTCCTTCGCGACTTCGACGACCCGCCGAATCCGAGCATGGTTGTCGGGCGTGGTGATGTAATCGCTCAGCCACTCGTACCCCGGCAACGCCGCGCGGCTTTCGGAGGGCACCGCGTCCAAGTACTTCCCGGTGAGAGCGCCCGAGGCGAGCGGGCTCCAGATCGTCGTGCCCATTTCATGCTTCTCGTAGAGCGGCGCGTACTCCTTTTCGACGCGGTCCCGCGACAGAAGGTTGTACTGAGGTTGCTCCATCACCGGCTTGCGAAGCCGATAGCGCTCCGCGATGTCGTACGCTTCTTCGATGGCATCTGCCGGCCATTCCGACGTGCCCCAGTAGTGAGCCTTCCCCGATGCGATGATGTCGTTCATCGCCCACACGACTTCTTCGACCGGCGTCTCCGGGTCGTGTCGATGGCAAAACAACAAATCGACGAAATCCAGGCCCAACCTTTCGAGCGAACCGTCGATCGCATGCATCAGGTACTTGCGATTGAGGGTCTTGTTCATGTTGGGGTCGTCGCGCAAACCCCAATAGAGCTTGGTCGACATCACGTACGACTCCCGCGGCCAACCAAGCTCACGGGCGACTTGCCCCATGATCACTTCCGACTTGCCGCCGGCGTACACCTCGGCGTTGTCGAAGAAATTTACGCCCGCCTCCCAGGCAGCTTGCATGCACTGCAAGGCGGTTTCGTTTCCCAGCTGATTGTGAAACGTCACCCAGGACCCGAACGACAGCACACTGAGCTTGAGGCCCGTGTTGCCCAGTCGCCGGTATTCCATCTCCACGGCGTCGTTCCTTCCTTTTGCGTCAGTTGATGGGCGCGCCGTCGTCGATCCACTCACGAACGGCGTCGATCTTTGGAGTGCAAAGACCGTCGGGATCGAGCTGCGGCATCTGCGTCGTGCCAGCCGCCATTCCTTCGCCCAAGAGCTTGTTCATGAGATACGACGCGCTGCTGTCGCCCGACGTGACGCGTTTGCCCTCGACCTGCTCGGCGTCGACGTCGATGAGATTCGTTTCCGATGCCGCCAAAGAGCTGAGGTCGAGCATCTCTGCTGGCGCGTTGGCGTCATGGCAGGTGCTCGCCGTGCAGCTGATTTCGAAGACGTCGGTCTGAATCGATGTCAGCGTCGGCGCGATCTCGTCGATGCAGGTGCCATCGCACTCCACTTGGCCGGTGAGGCATCCGCTCTCGCCGCTGCCGCTGTCACCGCAACCGATTATCCACAAGCCCATGCCGCCGAGCACAGACAACCCAAGGAGAAGTTTCTTCATGGCACGCGTATAGTTTCTGCGTCGCGCGCCGTAAAGCCCTCATGGCTTGCTTCGATCAGCGGCCCCCCATACCATCTCCGCCGGGCCGAGAGGAGTCACGTCATGTGGTGGGTCGGTAGCAAGGGTTTTTCGCTGCGTAGCTTGGGGTCGCTTCTGTTCGCCGCGCTGTTGGTGGTCGCTGGTTGCGAGTCGGGCGAAACCCAAGTTCAGGGGGTCTTGGTCGCGTCTCCAAGTGGCGCTGTTCGGATGTCAGTGGTTACCGACGACGAAGGGCGGATGACCTACACCGTTACGAGAGACGGGGACACCATCATCGAACCGAGTCCGCTTGGTCTCGTCTCGACGACTCACGATCTCACGACCGGTGTCACCATGACCAGCAGCTCCCGCCGCACGATCGATGAGTCTTACACCATGCTCACCGGCAAACGGCGAGAACGCCAAGTCAACGGAAGTGAACGCACGGTGCCGTTGCGGACTGCGAACGGTGCTCGCGCCGAGCTGATCATGAGAGCGCACGAAGACGGCGTCGCATTTCGTTATCACCTGCTCGGAGAGGGCGAATCCGAGGTGATGAGCGAGTCGACCGGCTTCACGATTCCGTCAGGCGCGCGCCTGCTCAGCAGGTCCTACGATGGCGGTGATGTGACGTTCGTAGCAACAGCAGGAGCGTACGAGCAGCCGCCGGCGATCCTGCCGCTCGGAGAAGCGATCGACGCGACGGGTTTCGCATTCCCAACGCTTTTCGAGCTCGAGGAGGGCGCGCGCTACGTCATGATCTCCGAGGCGGATCTCGATCGAAGCTACTGCGGGACACGTCTCAACGAAATGCCCGAAGGAGGGCTCTATCAGATCCGCTTTCCCGACGAGAGAGAAGGCAAAGGCATCGGCGAGGTTATTCCGAAGGCACCGCTTCCACTCGTGACGCCTTGGCGGGTCATCGCCATTGGAGATCTTTCGGCCATCGTGGAGTCGACACTGGTGGACGACTTGAGTCGCTCGTCGGTCCTCGAGGACTCGAGCTGGATTGCGCCCGGGCGCGCCGCTTGGTCGTGGTTCAGCCAAGAGACGGGCACGCCAGAGCTTCAGTCGGAGTACATCGACTTCGCGGGACAGTATGGTTGGGACTACGTCCTCATCGATGCCAACTGGGACCAATGGGACGACGCCGAGCAACAGGTTCAGGATCTCGTCGCCCAGGCCGCAACCGTCGGTGTCAAGCTCTTGCTCTGGTACAACTCCGGAGGCCCGCACACCACTTCGCCCGGAGAGACGCCGCTCAATCGAATGCTGGAACCGGTCAGGCGAGACGAGATGGAGAAAATCTCCGGCTGGGGCATCGCCGGCATCAAGATCGACTTCTTCAATAGCGACAAGCAGGATCGCATCAACCAGTACATTGGCATTCTCGAAGACGCCAAGGACTACCAGCTTCTAGTCAACTTCCACGGCTCGACCGTTCCCCGCGGTTGGCAGCGCACTTATCCCCACCTGATGACCCACGAAGCGGTCAATGGCGCAGAGAACTACAAGTTCATTGGGATCGGTGGCGGCCCGACCGCGATCATGAACGTCCAGCACGTGCTGCTACGAAACATCGTCGGCTCGATGGACTACACGCCGGTGGTGTTCGAAAGTGCGCTGGATTCCACGGGGCTTCCCTACGCACACTCGCTCGCGCTTTCAGTTGTGATCGAGTCTGGTATTCAGCATTTCGCCGATCGGGCGGACTCGAACACCGAGGTGGGATACCGCGCGGTGTTCGCGGCGTATCCGTATGTCGGCGACTTTCTTTCGACCGTGCCGGTCGCCTGGGACGACTCGCGCTTGGTCCGCGGTGACATCGACGACCACGTCATCTTGGCGCGGCGTTCGGGGACAGCTTGGTACCTTGGTGGCATCCATGCGGCGGAGGCCCCCATCGAGTACAGCTTCATGCTCGATTTCCTCGACGAGGGGACGACTTATGAGCTCGTCCTCATCGAGGAGGGCGACACGCCGAGCTCGTTCGAGCGCACGATGCTGACCGTTGACGCCGGCGATCCGCTGGTGATCTCCTTGCCTCCCAATGGTGGTTTCGTCGCGACTTTGATCCCGCAGTGAACGATCGAGCACTTCATCGATGAGCGGAGAGTCTTCCATCCGAGCTAGGGTAGCGGCATCGCCGATTTAAGTTTACAAGGAGTATCGCGACGTGACAGGGGAAGCCGCACTTCAAACCAGCCCGAGCTCCATTCCGAGCAAGCCGATCCCTCGGATGAGGGGGCATTGGTTTTGGGGATGCGCGCTCGATCTAGCACGGGAACGTCGGGAGTTCTTGATCGACGGGCACGAGGAATACGGCGACGTGTTCGTCTCACGTGCACTGGTCCGCGACCTCATGTTCGTGCGGGATCCAGCCGTCGTGAACGCAATCAACGTCACCTACTGGGCGGACTTCTACAAGCCGGACTACATCAAGACGATGTGGAAGCCGTTTCTCGGGAACGGCCTCGTTCCGAACGACGGAGAGTCGTGGAAGCGTCAGCACAAACTGATCCTGCCAGGTTTCCACAAGCAGCGCGTGGACGCCTATGCGTCGATCATGGTCGACTTCACTGAGCGCATGCTCGATCGCTGGAGGGAAGGCGAGCGAAGAGACATCCGCACCGAGCTCAACGCGCTCGCCCTCGAGGTCGTCGCTGACACCCTCTTCGACATCGATATCGGCAAGGGTGACTCCGAGACCATCCGTGACGCGCTGGCAGACATCAGCGAGATCTTGGTCACCGATGCCGACAAGATGATTCCAAGGCCCGACTGGTGGCCTACCGCCGAGAACCGGCGGAAGAACCGCGCCATTGCGAAGATCGAAGAGATCATCCGGCGTGTCCATGAGGAGCGGTTGACGAACAACAAGGACCGCGGCGACCTCTTCTCGCACATGGTGTTCGTCGAAGACGAGCGAGGGCACATGTCCGACAAGCAGCTTCGCGATGAAGCGATGACACTGATCTTCGCAGGGCATGAGACCACGGCACATGCCTTGACCTGGACTTGGTATTTGCTCTCCAAAAACCCCGAGAAGGTAGCCAAGATCCGCGAGGAGCTCACCAGGGTGCTACAAGGAAGGCGCGCCACGGTCGAAGACCTGCCGAACCTTCCCTACCTCGAGATGGTGGTGAAAGAATCGCTGCGACTCTTACCCTCGGTATGGGCGTATGCACGCCAAGCACAGCGAGACCTCGTCATCGACGGGTACGAGATCAAAAAGGGGCAGACGATCACGATCAGCCACATCGCGATGGGTCGCAATCCCAAGTACTACGACAACCCGATGGAATTCCGGCCCGAGCGTTGGACGCGTGAGTTCGAGCGCAGCTTGCCCCGAGGCGCGTACGTCCCATTCGCAGGCGGGCCGCGCGTGTGTCTCGGCAAGCAGTTCGCCATGATGGAGATGCGAATGATCCTCGCCACGCTTCTTCAGCGCGTAGAGCCGAACCTCGCCGAAGGCTTCGAGCCCGACTTCGTCACCGAGCTATCGATGCATCCCGGCGAACGCGGCATGCAAGCCGACGTTCACTTCTACTAAGCTCGAAGCGCAGGCTGTTCTCGAATGGTGCGCTTCGCGAATATCCGCCGAAAACGCCTGATTACAAAGGGGTATTCGGCCTTTCGGGAGATCTTCGGCTGATCCTCAAGAAAGAAACATGAAACAACTCTTGTCTGTTGTCTCATCCTGTGTTATCCCTCTATTCGTAAGCTTGGGCTGCGTCACTTTCAGAGGCTCGATATGGCAACAATTATCATAGACGACTGCATCAACTGTGGGGCTTGTGAAGACGAGTGCCCCAATGGCGCAATCTCGATGGGCGAGGAGATCTTTGTGATCGACCCCATGCTTTGTACCGAATGCGTCGGTCACCACGATGAGCAGATGTGCGCCGCGGCGTGCCCTCCGGAGGCCTGCGTCCAGGATCCCGAGCGAGTCGAAAGCGAAGAGACGCTCTTCGAACGAGCGCAGAAGGTTCATCCAGACCGATCCCTCACCCTCACCAACGACACCTCACACTTCCGTGCGAAGCAAGCTAGCTGAGACTCGAAAGGAACGAACTGATGTCCGATTTTGACGTAATCATCGTGGGTGCCGGCCACAACGGCCTCACCGCGGGAGTCGAGCTTCAGCGCGCTGGCAAGAAGGTCCTCATCCTCGAGAAGACGAACTGGCCCGGCGGACAAGCAGCGACCAAGGAGCTCTTCAAGGGCTACAAGCACAGCGTCGGCGCGTGGGCGCTTCTGATTTTCCGGGAGGAACTCATCAAGTACCTCGAGATGGACAAAGAGGGCTTCGAGCTGATTCGTCCGGAGAGCTCGTTCACCGTGTTCGGCGACGAGGATGACACTCCCTTCATTGGCTACACCGATCCGATC
>Ga0209567_10000053_pt1 | contig 51313 bp, 50 predicted proteins | sample COG_12_FD_184756 | JGI IMG/M metagenome (GOLD analysis project Ga0209567, IMG submission 184756) | Pelagic marine sediment microbial communities from the LTER site Helgoland, North Sea, for post-phytoplankton bloom and carbon turnover... | ecosystem: Environmental > Aquatic > Marine > Neritic... | reverse complement strand
CTTAAAAATTACAGCGAGGCCAAAAAGCGAGTTTTTTTTATTGATTATGATGGTACGTTAACAGGTTTTAAAATTGATCCACAAAAAGCAAGCCCGGATGAATCGCTATTTAAATTATTAGACCAGTTGAACGAAAAGGAAGAAAACGATATTTATTTGATAAGTGGACGTGATAAAGAAACTTTTGGTCGCTGGTTTATGCATAAAAAATATAATATGATTGTGGAACATGGAGTTTGGATTTCAGAACAAGGCGAAGAATTCAGAATGCTGGAAAAGGTTAAAAAAGACTGGATGGGAAAAATATATCCGGTATTGGAATCATTTGTAGACAGAACCCCTGGTTCCTTTATAGAAGAAAAGAACTATTCTTTGGCCTGGCATTATAGAAATACCGATCCCGACTTTGGAGCCAACAGGGCCACAGAGTTAAATACGGTGCTTACAAGTCTTATTGGTAATGATGATATAAGCGTACTAAATGGTAACAAAGTAATGGAAATCAAAAGTAGTAATGTTAATAAAGGCAGGGCAGCTATGCGGGTACTGGCACCGAAGGATTATGACTTTATTTTTGCCATTGGGGATGATTGGACAGATGAATTTATGTTTCAGGAACTTCCTGAAGAGGCAGTGACCATTAAAGTAGGGATGCAAAATACCCAGGCTAAATATTATATTGAAAGTGTTTCGCGGGTACGAAGTATATTGGAAAAGTTTATTTAGTAGTTATCATACTTTTTATATCTAAAATTACCTAGCAGGTAGTAATTATACCAGAGATATTAGCAAAATAATAATATGATAATACCGATTTTTATTTTACATCTATGCCTTGTGTAGTTTAAAACAAAAGCAAATGTATCTTTTCTGAGTGAATTTTAGATTTAACATTATTAAGATAGCTAATTTGTATAAATTCCTGATCCTAGTCGTATTTTAGTTGAATTAACTGGAACTAATCCTTCGGAAATTTTATAGCCTATGAAAATATCTTCTACTATTTTGCTATTAGTCTTTTCGACTTTAACCTATTCTCAAAGTGATTCTCGCTTATATGAGATCATTGATAATGTCTCATCAGAACGTATAAGAAATGATGTGACAACACTTACAAACTTTGGTACCAGGCATACACTAAGTGATACGACTTCAGCGACGAGAGGAATTGGCGCTGCCAGACACTGGATAAAAAGTGAATTTGAAAAAATATCCAAAAATTGTGATAACTGCCTGGAGGTGTTTTTCCAAAAAGATTTAGTTAAAGAGGGTGAGAACCAACGTATTGTCCATGATGTTTGGGTGGTAAATGTTGTCGCAATCCAACGAGGCAGTAAGTACCCCAATAAGTTTATTATAATGAGTGGAGATATTGATTCCAGGGTTAGCGATCCCACTAATTTTACTTCAGATTCCCCCGGAGCAAACGATAATGCCAGTGGTATGGCAGGAACTATTGAAGCCGCCAGGGTTTTGAGCAATTACAAATTTGAAAGTAGTATTATTTATGTAGGATTATCGGGTGAAGAGCAAGGACTTTTCGGAGGAAAAGGTCTTGCCGCATATGCCAAACAAAAAGGATGGGAAATTTTGGGAATTTTGAATAATGATATGATTGGCAATATAAGTGGTGTTGACGGGGTAGTGAGTAATCGCGATTTTAGAATTTTTTCAGAACCAGTGCCTCCCACCGAAACAGAACAGCAGCGTAAAGCAAGAAGATTCTATGGCGGAGAAGTAGATGGTATTTCCCGGCAACTAGCAAGATATGTTTATAAAACTACAAAAATGTATATGCCGGAAATGAATCCGATACTAATTTACAGACTAGATCGTTTTGGAAGAGGTGGACACCACAGACCATTTAACGATGCTGGTTTTGCAGGTATCCGAATTATGGAAGCACATGAAAATTATACCCAGCAACATCAGGATATCAGAATGGAAAATGGAATAGCCTACGGCGATGTATTGGAACATGTAAATTTTGAGTATGCGAAAAAACTTACGGCAGTTAACACCATAAATTTAGCATCCATTGCCTCTGCGCCACCGGCACCGGAGGAAGTACAAATAGGTGGTATTGTACAAGCTTCGGTAAAATTAAAATGGAACAAGTCTGAAGGAGCCACTGGTTACAAGATTTACTGGCGTGATACCACATCACCTACCTGGGATCACAGTCGCTATGTTGGCGAGGTTAATTCTTTCACATTAGATGGAATAGTTATTGATAATTTCTTTTTTGGCGTTGCGGCCGTTGGAGCCAATGGACATGAAAGTATTATTGTATTTCCAAATAAAATTTTTAGAGAATAATAAAACATCATGAATAGAAGAAACCTTCCCCGAGTCTTTATCTTCATCATTTTGCTTACAACTTTTTTGAATTCCTGCCAACCTGGAAAAGAAACAGACAAAGAAGCTATAAACCGGCTTTATTTGCCCGATTTAAACCAACTCTTTGAAGATTATGAACGACTAGACAGCACTGGGGCATACAATACTTTTGCATATAAGTTGGTAAATGCGAATAGAGATTTGAATTCTTCCGAATTATATGTAGAAGCGGCATCACTATATGCACAGGCCGGACAATCAGATTCTGTTGCTATCTTATTGCATAAGGCTATAGATAATGGCATGGCCAACCCAAAAATAATCTCGAAGCTTCAAGTTGTAAAAAATAATATGGATACACCTTTATGGAGAAGCCTGCAACCGAGATTAGACTCCATACAATTACAGCTTCAGAACGTTTCAAATTACAGCATGGAATTAGGTTCAATGACCCTTTTTTGGGACTATTTTGAACGAGCTGCAAAAGATACTGCCAATGCCAAAGATATCTTTAAAGAATTTATATTTAAAGGTCCAAGAGAGTTGCGTGATTTTTATGTAGTGCGCTACATAAATTTGAACAATATGTATGGACAAATGATAAATGCCTCACCAGATTACTTCCATTACTTAAAAAATCAGTTTAATCCGGATAGTACTAAGGCCTTAAAATCGAAAACTGCCGGATGGATGCGTAATTTTAAAAATATTTACCCTAAAGCCGTTTTTCCTAAAGTATATGTGGTACCGGGAATTTTAAACTCTGGTGGAACAGCAACTGAAATGGGAATGTTTGTTGGAGGTGATATGTATGGCAGATCTGACTCAATGCCCACCGCAGGATTAACTAATTGGCAAAAAGAAGCTATCATGAAGGTTTCAGACCTACCGGGACTTACCATACATGAATTAATGCATTTTCAACAAAATTATCAGGATACTAAAAATAATGAAACAGTTCTTGCTCAGGTAATCGGTGAAGGGGTATGTGATTTTCTGGTGGAATTGTGTTCCGGGGAAGAATTAAAGAATTCCAATCTTATGTATCTTAGTGATGAAGAAAATGAGCAGAAAATTATGAATGACCTTAAAAACGATTTATTTTCGGAAGACAATTCAAAATGGCTGTATAACGGAGGTTCAATTGATGACAGGCCTCATGATCTGGGATATGCGATAGGGTACCTGATTTCTAAATCATATTACCGCCATGCTGAAGATAAACAAAAAGCAGTATTTGAGCTTTTAAACACAAACGACTTTCTCACTATTCTTAAGGGAAGTGATTATTCTTATCTACTGGAAATGGACCTTTAATTTAATAGTTCTTATTTTATTAAAGCAAATATCATTTATGTGCCATTCTCCCTTTAATTAATATTCGCATATGGGCAGAAAAAAGTAACGTAGAATCAAAAACTGATAAAACTAAAAGGGCCTTAATAAAATAGCCATTGAAAATAGGTGTTGCTTATAAATTTTTTAATATGATTAGATTTTTACTTCTTGCCGTCGTACTTCTTTTAGTACTACCTGTTTACTGCCAGGCACCACTTTTTACTGCGCAAGACACTCTTAGAGGAAGTATTACTGCCGAAAGGGCATGGTGGGATTTGAATTATTACGACCTGGACATTGAAGTTAATCCGGAGGAGAAATATATTTCGGGAAGCAATACCATCAGATACAAAGTATTAAGTGAAAATCAGGTTATTCAAATAGACCTGCAATCACCGCTGAACATAACAAAAGTAACTCAAGATGGTTACGATCTTGTTTTTAATTCCATAGGGAATGCACACTGGGTTACCCTTTTAAAGCCACAAAAAGTTGGCAAATACAATGAACTAATCGTTTCCTATTCGGGGTATCCGAAGGAAGCTGTTAATGCTCCCTGGGATGGCGGGTTCTCCTGGAGTACGGATAAAAATGGCAATTCATTTGTCGCAACTTCCTGTCAGGGTCTGGGAGCGAGTGTCTGGTGGCCCAATAAAGACCATATGTATGATGAAGTGGATAGTATGGCCATTAGCATAACTGTACCAAAAGATCTTATGAATGTTTCCAATGGTCGTTTAAGAGAAATTGAAGAAGGTGTAAATTCTAAAACATACCATTGGTTTGTTGCTAATCCTATTAATAATTACGGTGTAAATGCTAACATAGGTGATTATGTCTATTTCGGCGAAACTTTTCAGGGAGAAAATGGACCGTTAAGCATGGATTACTACGTACTAAGAGATAATCTAGGTTCAGCCGAAAAACAATTTAAGCAGGCTGGCCTGATGATGGAAGCCTTTGAGTATTGGTTTGGCCCCTACCCTTTCTATGAAGATGGATACAAATTGGTTGAAGTTCCTTATCTGGGGATGGAACACCAGAGTTCGGTAACCTATGGTAATAAATACCAGAATGGATATTTGGGTAATGACCTTTCCGGGAGTGGCTGGGGTTTAAAATTCGATTTTATTATTATTCACGAATCAGGACATGAATGGTTTGCAAATAATATTACATATAAAGATATTGCAGATATGTGGATTCATGAAAGTTTTACAGCCTACTCAGAAAATCTCTATTTGGATTATTATTTTGGCACAGAAGCTTCAGCAGACTACGTAATTGGGACCCGAAGCAGGATTCGTAATGACCGGCCTATTATTGGTGTATACGGAGTTAATTATGAAGGATCTGGAGATATGTATTATAAAGGCGCAAATATGCTGCATACACTCAGACAACTGCTGGAAGATGATGAAAAATGGCGGCAAATATTACGTGGATTAAACAAAGAATTTTATCATCAAACGGTCTCTACACAACAAATTGAAGATTATCTAAGCGAACAAACAAATATTGATCTAACTGCTTTTTTTAATCAATATCTGCGGACAACTAAAATTCCGGTTTTGGAATTTAGCCTTAAGGATGGTATAATTAAATACAGATATACCAATATTGTTAAGGATTTTGACATGCCTGTCAGAATTAAGGTTAATGAACATGAACAATGGCTTTTTCCCAAAGCTGCATGGCAAACAAAAAACTTGAATTTTGAGGGCGCAGCACAAGTTCTGGTAGATGAAAATTTCTATATTTTGGTAAAAAACTTATCTGAATAAATCCTTTAAAATCTATGTAAAAATAAAATCGGAGTTAAGAATGCGTTATTAGTAGTTCATAACTCCGACTTGATTGATGTTTTAGAAATAATTATTTGTTTGCGAACTTAACGTTCAATACAACTGCGACCCCTGAAGTTTTCTCCTGCTGGTCTTTCGGCACATAAACAAAATATACCTCCTCTGCCTTTACATCAAGATCTGTAACAAGTTTTATAGCTACTTCTCCACTTCGTTGTCCTTCAGTAGCATTGGGCATACTTCCCTTTCCTAATAATTTACCATCCGGAGCATTTAAACGCATTTCAAAATCCAGTCCGGACTTAGGTAGGGCCTGTCCTCCAATTGCTAAATATACAGCCTTCACCCCAGACAAATCTATATTCTCCAAAGCAAACCAACCCTGTTTGGCCGGAACGATAAGTAAATCTCTGCCACCAAACGAAACGGGCATAAATCCATCATTTTTGGTTTTATCAGAAAAAGCAACAGTACTACCCATTAAATAAACCTTTTCTAAACCTGTTAGTGGTCTGGCTTCCCCTGTTCCTTCATCAGTATAGCTCGCCGTAAGTACTAAGACATTAGACCCAGGAGTTGGTTTTGGGACGATTGTACCCTTGGCAGGAAGTGATTTTTTTGCTGTTTTTCCTTCTACCAGCGATTCGATATACACTGCAATTTGTCTGGATTCAACGTTGGTAATGTTGGGATGTGCCGGCATGGTCACTTCACCCCAGACACCATTTCCTCCTGATTTGATTTTGCCCTGCAAATAACCAAGTACATTTTCGTCGTCCTTATATTTTTCAGCTATCTGTAAATAGGTTGGCCCAATTGAAGTCTCGTTAACCTTATGGCAGGTCTTACAATCCATTGATAAAGTAAGACCTTTACCAGTGACCGCAGCCGAAACCTCCTTATGACCCATTGAAAGATTTGCCTGATCCATCCCTTCCATATAATCAACTGAAACAAAAATATTTTCTTCATCAATTTTCCCACTACCATCGGGATCGTCCACAGAAACCTTGTAATTAACGGGAACACCGGGTATAAAGAACGAGGTGTTGCCTCCACTAAGATCTATAGACACCACAGGTCTGGAATTTCCTGCAACCACCGTTATCACCTCGCTGGTAGCTACGGCGTTTTTATCATCCTTTACCTCTACAGAAACCCTGTATTCTCCTGCTTTATCATAGGTATATTCAATGGAATGCTCAGGTGTCTCCATAGTAGTTCCATCTCCGAGATCCCATATATATTTTACTTCATCCTTTTCCCTATCGATTGCCTCAACTTCTGCTGTAATATTCAATGGCAAACTACCAGAGGTCTTATTTACGATCATGTGATCAATAACTGGAGGTCTGTTTCCGCTATTGTATTCGATATAGCTTAGTCCCGAATCATCATTTTTTGAGTACCAACCACTCCCGTATTCAAGAAGGTAAACTCTACCGTCTGCACCTACCTCCATATCTATTAGGCTATTGACCTCAATATCTGAAGAAAAAGGTTCCATTTTATTGAATGTTCCGTCTTCAAAGAGGCTAACCGCTTTCATCCAACCCCGCATCCAATCATAGATGAGCACCTTTCCATTATAGTATTCGGGAAGTGCATCTGTACCATTGTAAAGATCTGAATAATAAACAGGCCCCGCCATAGCATTTCTTCCTCCTGTACCTATCTGGGGAAAATCTGAAGACTCGGCATAGGGGTAATATATATACGCAGGCATGGCTTTTGGGAGCTCTTTTAAGCCTGTATTATTTTTTGAATTATTGAGGGGCTTTTCAGGATCAAATATTTCACCGCTAACCCCAGTTTCGTAATTGTACTCTACATAAGTTTTATTATCCGCTATAAAAAGTGGCCAGCCAAAGTTGCCGGCCTCCCTGGCCTGATTCATTTCATCATAACCTCTGGGGCCCCTTGTTAAAAGGCTGTCTTCCCTTGCATCCGGACCTACATCACCCCAATAAACATAACCTTTTTTAGGATCAACTGAGATTCTATAAGGGTTTCGGTGACCCATAGTAAAAATTTCAGGCCTGGTTTTTTCCATTCCCACCGGGAATAAATTATCCTTTGGAATGTCATAAGAGCCATCTTTATTGACTTTTACCCTCAAAATCTTACCCCTTAGATCATTCGTATTGCCAGAAGATCTGCGGGCATCATACTGCTGATGTCCTGGAATATCGTTTATAGGAGCATATCCACTATGAACATATTTAACCCCTTTTTCATTAAAGGGTGTGGTATTATCGCCTGTTGACAAATATAAAAGTCCGCCAGGCCCAAAGGCGATAGATCCGCCTGTATGGCAACATATTTCACGCTGGGTGTCTACATCCAGAATTTTTTGTTCGGAGTCCATATCAAAAACTCCATCTGCAAATTTAAATCTTGACAATCTGTTTACAGACTTATTCCCTGTTGGAGCGTAATAAACATATATCCAGTGATTTTGAGCATAATTCGGATCTTTTTGCAATCCCATAAGCCCTTCTTCGGCATTAACATCAGGGTTAGATAATGTTTTATGATAAACATCCAATAATGCCACTTGACTTAATTCTTTGGTATCTGCATTGTAGAGCATAATTTCACCTCTACGTTGACCTACTAGAACGTCGTTATTGGGTAAAATGGTCATCTCCGTAGGCTCAAAAAACTCTGCTCCACCTACCAGGGAAACTTTTGAAAATCTATCTATGTCCGGTGGTATCTGGGAGCTTACTTTAGAATAATCAAGTATTAGATTATCCCCTATGGCGTATTGGATGCCACCTAATAAATGTTTTAAATATTGTTCTTCGGTAAAGGACTCTGATGTATGTCCCAGTGCAGTGTAGAATGCCCTACCACCATCGTATTCATGGTACCAACTCATAGGATGGTAATCACCGTTATTACCTCCATCGTAGGTAGTTTCATCAATGGTAATAAGGACGTTTATATCCGGATTTATTTTTTTAAAGTTGTACATTTCGTCTGTCCTATGCCAGATAGTATCTGCAAAGAAACTGGTTGCCGCAAAAGCCTTATCCTTTATAATAAAATCTGCCTCTGGTGTACCAGAAGGGTGGCTATGAAAATAGGCACCAACCAATTTCCCATACCAATTCCAGTCATACTCCGTATCAGTAGCAGCATGTACACCTACAAAACCACCACCAGCCTGAATGAAACGTTCAAAACCAGCTTCCTGTTTATGGTCCAAAATATTACCAGTAGTGCTCATAAATATTATAGCCGAGTATTGTTGTAATGAGTCTTCTTCAAAGATTGCCGCATTTTTAGTGGTGTCTACTTCAAAATTATTTTCGGCGCCTAGTTTTTGAATGGCGGCAATACCATCAGGTATAGATGCATGCTTAAATCCCATAGTCTTTGAGAATACGAGCACCTTCGGATTTCCTTTTCTTTTTTTGGAATCGCAGCCAATAAATAAAAGACACCAAAAAGCCATTGCCAAAAGAAAAATATTTTTCATTAATTTTAGGTAATACGTTTGATTAAAAAATATAGAAGCTTTAAATATAAGGATAGTATTTGTTATTTTCTTAAAAGAAGATATTCATTAATGCCAAATTCGAAAAATTCATGTCAAATATCAGGTCATCACCAGAATTGTATTTTAAGACTTCAGAAGAATGGAGACAGTGGCTTTCAATTAATTACGCCATTTCTAAAGGCATGCACCTGATTTTTTATAAAGTTGAAATGAAAGTGCCTGGTATGAGGTGGGAAGAAGCAGTTAAGGTTGCCCTTTGCTATGGCTGGATAGATAGTACCGTAAAGAGCCTGGGCAATGGTAAAAGAAGACAGTATTTCTGTCCTCGAAATCCAAAAAGCGTTTGGAGTAAACTCAATAAAACTTATGTACAGGAACTTATAGAAAATGGATTAATGCATCAAAGCGGTTTAGAAATAATTGAACTCGCCAAAAGTAATGGATCGTGGAATGAACTGGATAATGTGGAAAATGGTATTATACCTCAGGACTTGCAACAGGCATTTGATAAAAACGTAATTGCATTCCAAAATTATCAAGATTTTAGCAGGACATATCAGAAAAGTTATTTGTATTGGTTAAATCAAGCCAAAAGAGATGTAACAAGGGCTAAACGAATAGATCAAATCATTGAATTATGCGCTGAGAATATTAAATCTAGATAACTATTGCCCGAATAGAAAAGGAATCGATAAATTATATTTGACATAGCTGTGTGCTACTTTGACATTATAATTGCGGGTGACGTTAAATAAGTTATATGCAGTTGCTGTATTTTTAAATGAAATTTAATTAAATTAAAAAATGACAAATCATGAAAAAAATTCTTATTGTAATCTATTTATCCATATTTATTTCATGTAATCAGGCACAGGATAAAATAAGTGACACGGCTATTTTAATCTCTAATGTTACGGTCATTGATGTAATTACAGGGGAACTTCTCTCCGGCAGGCAAATGGTAATTGACTCAGGGAAAATTAAGAAAATTGTAAACAGTATAGAAAATGAAGAGGTTTATAAAACAGTAATTGATGGGCAGGGGAAATATGCCTTACCAGGCCTGGCCGAAATGCACGCTCATATACCTTCGCCGCCCACATCTATAGAACGAACAGAAGAAACCCTTTTTCTATATCTCTCTAACGGTATCACGACCATAAGGGGAATGTTAGGTCATCCATCACATTTAGAATTGCGAAAAGCGGCAGAACAAGGGGAACTGCTAAGCCCACGAATATTCACTTCAAGTCCTTCCTTAAATGGAAATTCTGTTACCACAACTGAAGAAGCCAGGCAGAAAGTAATATCCTATAAAAATGACGGATATGATTTTTTAAAAATTCACCCTGGAATTAAACTTGATGTGTTTGACGAATTGGTTAAAACTGCTGATGAATCGGGGATTTCATTTTCCGGACATGTACCGGTTGATGTTGGTATTCAACACGTCTTAGAGAGTAAATATGCCTCCATAGATCATGTAGATGGGTTTTTAGAAGGTTTGGTACCTGGTTCAGCAAATGTTAATCCTAATGATAATGGTTTTTTTGGCTACAATTTCACGCAATTGGCGGATACATCCAAAATTGATGAACTTGTTGAACTTTCTAAAGAGAACAAAGTCTGGATAGTACCTACTCAAAGCCTTTTTGAAAGATGGTTTGCTCCTATAGATGGAGAAACACTTCTTCAACAGCCGGAAATGAAATACATGCCTGCATCAACCCTTTCAGAATGGAGAAAACGTAAGGAAGCATCAACTGGTCCGGGCACAAATTTTGATGAAACGCAATGGGAGACCTTTATAGACATAAGAAGAAAACTTATCTATGCACTGAATAAAACCGGGCAAGGTCTGCTTTTAGGCTCAGATGCTCCACAATTATTCAATGTTCCCGGATTTTCCATCCATCACGAAATGGACGGGTTGTTAAAGTCAGGATTATCTCCTCTAGAAATAATACAAACCGGAACAATTAACCCAGCACTCTTTTTTGATATGGAATCTGTTTTCGGCCAATTAAAGGAAGGAATGGCCGCAGATATTCTACTGGTTAATTCTAATCCCATTGAAGACATAAACGCCTTAGAAGACTTGTATGGGGTAATGGTCAGAGGGATATGGTTAAGCGAGGAAGATATTAATCAAAAACTTCAACAAATAGCAAAAAATGCTTCTATTAACTAGTTATACTCCCATTTTGGTTACCTAATATTAGATTAAATGTTATTTTTACATTAAGCCTTTACTTCATATTAAGCCAGCGTGTCATCGTTATTAATAACTACATAGGTAACAGGCATAAACATAATGTCTAAATTACCCAAGGAATACCAATTTATAGATCTTTCAGACTATGGTAGGCCAATTGCACGAATCATAGCAAATTCTTTAAAAAATACCAATTTTACCCCGGTCCATCTAACCATCGGATTTATAATTTCGGGTCTTCTTGCAATCCTATGTATCCTTAATCATTATTACTGGGCCACTGCATTCTTCCTAATATTGAAGTCAATTTTGGATGCGGCAGATGGAGAATTAGCCCGTATTAAAAATCAGCCCTCTTATACAGGACGGTATTTAGATTCTGTTGCAGACATCATTCTTAATCTAATGATCCTGATTACGATTTGGTATGTTACTGACGGGTCAGTAGTGTATACAATCCTCGCTTTTATTGGTATTGAGTTGCAGGGAACCCTCTATAATTACTATTATGTTATTCTGAGGAATAAATACAAAGGTGATACTACAAGCCGGGTCTTTGAACGCAAAGCACCAAAAGCCATGAGTGGAGAGAAACAGCGCACGGTTAATTTCCTTTTTGGGCTTTACATCATTTTATATGGACTATTTGATAGGATAATTTATGGTTTAGACAGAAGGGCTGTAGTAAGTCAAAATCTTCCCAATTGGTTTATGACAGCTGTTTCTACTTTTGGACTTGGATTTCAACTTTTAATAATAGGTGTAATGCTTATGTGTAATCTGGAATCCTATATAATTCCCTTCTTCATTGGTTTTTCCCTATTTATTTTTTTATTTATTGCAATAAGAAGGATACTAAATCGGTAATTATCTTTATTTTCAATCCTCAATCTTAAATTATAAGACCAGAAATGAAAAAGCTGTTTGTTCTATTCTTTTTTCTGTTAAGTGCCGGAATGCAGAGTCAATTACTAATGATTCCTGATAGGGTATTTGATGGAGAAAATTTGTTTACTAATTGGATCGTTGTTGTGGATGCTAATCATATTGATTACGCCGGACCTCTTGATAAATGTCCAATAAAAAATATAAAAGACACCATTTTGCTTAAGGGGATGACACTTCTACCAGGAATTATAGAGGGGCATTCACATCTTTTGCTACATCCATATAATGAAACCAGTTGGAATGATCAGGTGCTTAAAGAATCTCCGGCAGAACGGGCAATCAGAGGTGCCGTTTATGCCAGGAGATCATTATTGGCAGGAATAACAACAATGCGGGATCTTGGTGCAGAAGGAGCAGGATATACTGATGTTTATCTAAAAAAAACTATTGATGAAGGTATTGTTCCGGGACCCCGCTTACTGGTTGCCGGCCCGGCAATTGTGGCTACCGGGGCTTATGGCCCAAAAGGGTTTCATGACGGGGTAGCCGTCCCTTTGGGAGCGGAAACCGTAAGTGGAATTGATGAAGCTATTAAAACAGTACGCAGCCAGATTGGCAATGGATCTGACTTTATTAAAGTATATGCAGACTACAGATGGAAAACGGGTGAACCAGCCCAACCCACCTTTTTGCAGAATGAACTTGAGGTTATGGTAGCTACGGCTGAAAGTGCCGGAAGTTACGTAGTAGCTCATGCGAGTACTCCCGAAGGAATTCGCAGGGCAGTTCTTGCAGGTGTAGAAACCATAGAACATGGGGATTTCGGTACTATAAAGGAATTTAATTTAATGAAAGAAAACGATGTTGCCTTTTGTCCCACGCTTGCTGCCGCGGAAGCCGTTGAGCAATATGGTGGTTGGATAAAAGGTAAGGGCCCTGTACCCAAAAGAATTATTCAAAAGAAAGCTTCATTTGAAGAAGCCTTAAATTCAGGGGTTGAGATCCTTTTTGGCGGGGATGTCGGAGTTTTTAGTCATGGAGAAAATTATCGGGAAATGGAGTTAATGGTAGAATACGGGATGACCCCTATGGCTGTGCTGCAATCTGCAACTTCCATAAACGCGAGTGCATTTCACCTTGACGGACTTGGTCAAATCAGGAAGGGATTTTTGGCAGATATCATCGCGGTTCAAGGAGACCCTACCAAGGATATTTCGGTTATAAAATCGGTTAAATTTGTCATGAAAGATGGAGAAACCTATTTAACAGTCAAATAAACCAAAACAATTAATACAAATCAATTTAAAAATAGGGCTCGAAAAATATAAATTGAAAGTGAACACTTTATGAGAAAATTGGTAGCCATTCTTATATTTTTTTTTGTAGCGGTTAATCAAGCTCAGGAAACAGGAGAAAATGAATTAGGAGCATGGTATATGTACTTTGGGACCAATAAAGTTTCGGAGCGATTTAGCATTCATTCCGAAGCTCAATTCAGATATTATGAAACCACAAGTAATTTCAATCAATTACTACTTAGAGTTGGCCTGAATTATCAAATTAGTTCTGAAGCCATTGCTACTATTGGTTATGGCTACATTGAAACCGATACTAGTTTTGAAGATATCCCTAACGAAAATAAGTTGCTGGAAAACAGAATTTTTGAACAATTTATCCTCAAAAACAAAGTTTGGGAACTATTATTTGAGCATCGGTTCCGCTTCGAACAACGCTTTTTGAATTCAGGAACGTCTTCTGACACTCAGCATAGAGCCCGGTATAGATTACAAATCACACTTCCACTTACCAATACCCTTTTCCTCAACTTCTATGATGAGATATTTTTGAATCTTCAGGATGACATTTTTAGCCAGAACAGACTGTATGCAGCTCTGGGGGTATATATTGTTGAAAATTTAAGTCTGCAGTTGGGGTATTTGAAAAACCATTTTAATACTACTAATTACGATCGCTTGCAGATAGCCGTTTTTTACAACCCGGATTTACGTCGAAAAAAGAGTGAAGCAAAATAACCTATTCTTACTAAAGCTTCAATAGTATGACTAAGTTTCAATTATAAAAACAACCTACAGTTAGGGATTATCAATAATTCGGGATTAAAACCTAAACTTAAGAATATTCAAATTGTTCAACCTTAAAGAGTTATTGCTATATTTTACATAAACTAATCTAATGATTGCAATTTCCATCTGTAAGAAAGTTTAGTGCCTTACATTCGACTATCAATTAATTAAAAAGCAATATGAGCCTACAAAAAGTAATATTTCATAATAAGTCGGGCCAGAAATTGGTGGGAAGACTAGAGTTACCAGCAAATCAACTACCACATAATTATGTGTTATTTGCCCACTGTTTTACTTGTAACAAAAACCTGTTAGCCATTAAAAATATAAGTAAATCACTAACTTCCAATGGTTTTGGTGTTTTACGTTTTGATTTCACTGGCCTGGGTGAAAGTGAAGGAGATTTTGCAGACACTAATTTCTCCGGCAATGTCGAAGATTTGATAGCTGCAGCAGAATATCTGGGTAGCACACATAATGCACCAACTCTTTTAATAGGACATTCTCTTGGGGGAACTGCAGTACTCCTTGCGGCAACAGAAATAGCTTCGGTAAAGGCTATAGCCACGATTGCAGCACCTTCTAATCCTGTGCATGTAAAAGATTTACTTAAGAGTAATATCGAAGAAATAAACTTAAAAGGTAAAGCCTTGGTTAATTTAGGCGGACGCGAATTTACTATTAAAAAACAATTTCTGGAGGATTTGGAAAATAGGACTCTTCCACAAACAGTTAAAGAATTACGTAAACCTATTTTGATATTACATTCACCACAAGATCAAACCGTTGCTATTAAAAATGCAGAAGAAATTTATATTACCGCACATCATCCAAAGAGCTTTATTTCTCTAGATGGGGCTGATCACCTACTATCAGATAAAAAGGATTCGTCCTATGCAGGTAAAGTAATATCGGGATGGGCACTACGTTACCTCGAAATACTTCCTGATAAAAGCATTAATTCTAAACATCAGGTGGTAGCCAGCCTGGATGTGGATGAAGGATTTTCAACTTCAATGAAAGTAGGTAATCATTATATGATAGCGGATGAACCGGAAGAATTTGGTGGTAATGATTTTGGACCTTCTCCATATGAATTGGTCTCAGCAGGTTTGTCTGCCTGCACGGCCATGACTATTAATATGTATGTAAAACGGAAAGGATGGGACCTGCAAAATGTTGAAGTGCACACCTCATATAGCAAATCACATGCAGATGATTGCCGGGATTGTGAGTCGCCCGGGGCAAAAATAGATACTTTTCACAGGGAGCTAAGACTAACTGGCAGTCTTGAAGAGAAGCAGACTCAGCGCATCTTGGAAATAGCAAATAAGTGTCCGGTTCACAAAACCCTCCACAGCGAGACCCAGGTTATCACTAATATAATAGCGTAAAGAAGCATTCCTTTTGAAGGGAATGAACTTAGAACCAATATTCAGGTGATGGATAGGTATTAAATGTTAGATAAACACAATATAAAATCTATTCTTCTGTGTATTTACCTTAAAAAGGGAATAAGGGAGCCTATGGTTTAATTCAAATGATTTTAAATATTGTATTGACTTGCCAGTGATTATTATGTAACTTTCAAACATAACTAAAAACGAAAAAAATGAGGAAAATACAAATCATAATCCTTAGTTTGGTTCTTGGTCTCTTTTATAATTGTAAGGATGGCAAAAAGGCTGATAAAGAGGGCGATGTTGTTTCGGAAGAGCCTACGGAAATCATCATGGTTGAGGAAATGAATGTAGAGGTTATAAAATTTTCAATGGAACCCAAAAGTGACAGTAATGTAATGGGAGAAGTTGTTTTTACGGAGGAAAATGGTACGGTGATGATGAAAGCTACCTTAAGCGGTCTGAGCCCTGGAGAACACGCAATACATATTCACGAAAAGGCAGATTGTTCTTCTGCTGATGGCAAGTCTTCCGGTGGGCACTGGAATCCTACACATGAACCACATGGAAAATGGGGCACAACCGAGGGATATCATAAAGGTGATATTGGTAATTTTATCGCGGAGGCAGATGGTAATGCCGTTGTTAAATTTAGTACTGATCAGTGGTGTATAGGTTGCGAAGAAGTAAATATGAACATTTTGGGTAAGGCCGTAATTGTACATCAGGGAGTTGATGATTTTACATCTCAGCCAAGTGGTGCCGCCGGTGCCAGAGTAAGTTGTACAGGAATCATTGAATAGAAAACCTATAACGTTATTAAAAAATGGCTGCTATTTTCGCAGCCATTTTTTGTCTTAAGAGGTCTATTCGTTTATGGTTTTTTCAGTAAAAGTCTAATAGTATTAATAGTCCAAAATTATTAAATTTTGACTGCCCAATACTTTTGATATTTGAATTGTAAATGATTCATTTCTACGCCCTATTTTTTTCTCAAAGAATAATGGGCTTTAAAAACTTTAAATAGAAGGAACGACATAACTATAAACCAAACAGAGAAAATGTAGTATTCCATAACGAGGTTGATTTGGGTTAAATTCTCGAAAACGTACTAGTAAATAAATTCAGATTTCTGTAATACTTGGGGCATTGCAGAAATGCTCTGATAGCATTTGAACGTTAAACATAAGCATTTCATCTATAATTTCCTAAAAAAAAGTTAAAAAAAACCAAAATATTAAATGAAGTTAGCATTGATTAATTTCAAATTTTCTAATCCAATTTGCAGTTTATCAAAAATAAAATTAAGTTGAAAACTTTCATAACCTATCTATTTTCATTTTTAATAACAAGGAGAACAAAGTGAATGTCCCATATTTTGTTTTACTTTGAATTTTAAAAGCTTAAGCCAATGAACCCATCCGCATCCGGTTGGATTGACAAATTCGGGCATGATGTAAAAGATAATCTTGAAGTTTTTGCAGATTTCAGGGATCTTTACGGGGGACTTAAAACATCCGGTTTTGTCTATGGTTTAAATATCAAGATTCCACGTTTTATTAACCCTGAACACACTTTATCTGAGGATGAGAAGGCAAAGATTAACCTGCTAACAGCCTTATTCTTTACTTTTAAATTAGAACACAACAATTCTAATTTTGATGATTTTCTTCAAACAATTTTTCAATTTTATCGAGAACTTAATATTAGTAATATTTCTTTCCTTAATAAAATCCTTGCCGGCAGTAAAACCTCCAAACAACTCGAAAAACTGATTGAATCAAGGGTTTACCTGGGCGATAATGTATTTAGTAAAACCTTCAACAGAATTATTACCAACTCTCTATTATTTATTGATGTTCTTACATTCAAATATTACTTGAACGGGGGCGAAAATATTAGGGAACACGCTCAAACGTTAGAATACCTGACTATAAATGTTACCTCACATGCACTAAACTCTAAGGAGAAAAACAAAACAGACGAGCGTTTAGCCCAACTTTTTGCTTCTTCAATGACATTTATTGATGGCGAAAAACAAAAATTTGATGGTTCATACAGAGTCCAGCTATTGAATAATTCAGCAATCTGGGAAAATCATTATTTTCTGGATGTGGCATGTCTTACTGTTTGGGAAGATAAAACACTGGAATATCAGGAATCCGAATTTATCTTTGGTATTGGTAAGGATCTTGGTTTTGAAAGGAAAGAGATTTCCAGATCATTGGAGGAAATTACTTCCTTCTTTGAAAAAAACTCAGCGAATATCCCCTTTCTGAAAGACCCAAACATGGCAGTTCAATTTTATGACAGCATGTCCAAAGTGGTCAATAAACTAATCCTGAGAAACAATAAAAGACTTCAAAAAGAATTATCAGAGAGTAAAGAATTGATGCAACTGCTTTCTAAGTCCACGGTCAAGGACCTAAGTCCGGAAGAAAAGGTAAAAGTTCAAAATCAGCTTATAGATATTTTTAAGAGCATACCTTCCCTGGCTATATTTTTATTACCCGGAGGTGCAGTTTTATTGCCAATTTTTATTAAATTAATCCCTAAATTACTGCCCTCTGCATTTGATGACAATAGGGTAGATAAAAAGTCCGGAAAAGCTACAAAAAATCAACTATAAGAAAAATCTATAGTTACATTTAATCAATTCTTTATCAAATATTTAACGGTGTTTATTCTAACCATAACTTAAAATCTCTAACCCTTTCCCTACTCACGATTATTTCCTGTTCATTATAGCGATTTAATTTGATTATTAGGCGAGAATTGGTGTAAGAAATAATGTCTTTTATGTGATTGATATTGACATAGAACTTTCTGCTCACTCTAAAGAATATTTGTGGTGATAATTCATTCTCAAGGTTATCTAATGTAGTATCCAGAAGATAGTTTCTTCCTTCTGTCGTTGCAGCATATGTACCTTTATTTTCGCTATAGAAACTTTCAATTTCATCGGCATTGATAATTTTCAGATGCTGCCCAAGTCTAATAGTGAATCTTTTTTTGTATTTTCTTTCAAGGGGATTAACAAGTAATTTTTTAATATCCTCAAAATCCAGACTTATCTGATCAGGATCCGGTTTCAGGTTTTGATACTTTTTAACTGCACTCTCCAACTCTTCATCGTCAATTGGTTTTAGAAGATAATCTATACTGTTAAGTTTAAATGCCTGTAATGCATATTCATCATAAGCTGTGGTAAAAATAATAGCACTATTAACCTCAACCAGATCAAAAATTTCAAATGATAAGCCATCCGACAATTGAATATCAAGAAAAATTAAGTCAGGATGTTCATTTTTCTGAAACCATTCCACTGCTTCTTCCACAGAATGAAGCATTGTAGATACACTAACATTAAGTTCAGTGAGCAACCTGGCTAGTCGTCTAGCAGCGGGTTTTTCATCTTCAATTATCAATACATTCATCCAAATAATTTAATCAGTTACCGTTATTGCCATAATAATAGAGCACTTTGTCTTAATGCTTTTATTTCTTGAATTTTTCAGCTTCACGTTTGTCTTTTTCAATATATTTCTGAATTTGACGTTCTTCCCATTTTTTTCCAAAGAATGGGTTAAAATTAAATACATGTGCCCAATGAAATGCCAGTCCAATTCCCCAGAATATTAAAGTAAAAAAAGTAGGAAATTGCCAGAAACTTTCTCCTTCAGCCATATTCCTTATATAAATATTCACAAGAATAAAAGAATTGATCACTATGTAAACAGCCAAATGTATATAAAATCCTTTTATCTCTTCCACTCTCTTCTTAGCCCTTTCGAGCTTATTATTATTGCCAATATCCATTAGTATCATATTTAATATAATTTGTTATAAATAGTTTACTCCCATCTGTTTTGATGTTCATCTTCCCGCATGATCTCCTTAATCTTGCGCTCTTCCCAATCCTTCCCAAAAAATGGATTTAAATTAAAAATTTTAATAGCGTGAAATATTATCCCAATTCCCCATCCGAATGCGGCCCATAAAAACCACATATACCGCCACTCGTTCGTCCAGTAGTTTATTATAGCCAAAAGCGAAATTACTAGTGTATACGATAATAAATTTCCATAGAATTTCTTTAAGCAATCTACACGTTCTTTTGCTCTGAGGTATTTAGCTTCTTTATTAAAATCTTCCATAATATTTTTGTTAATAGTTATTTATATATTAGTGTTATTCCAAAAATGGGCCCTAAGGGATTATGTTACAGAGTAGTTCAAAAACCTTCCTTATTCATTAATTCCTGTATTTTCCTTTGCTCCCATACCTTCCCCCACAAAGGATTAATTCCATAGGCAGCCATACCCTTAACTAACAAGCCAAAGCCCCAGCCAAGTGCCGGAAAAACTGCCCAGGGAAAGCTGGTAGTCTGATAATTTATCCATATTAGAATAGGGATAACCATGCAGTATAAAGTAATACTGACATAAAATTCCCTAATAGCTTTTACTTGTTCTTTTGCCCTTAAATAACCGGCATCTTTTCTATTGTTTTCCATGATTCCTGTTTTGTAAATGATTCTGTTATTAATTACAATTCAAAATTCCGAAATGTTGGACAACCTTTTAAATTTAAGTTTCTCAATCGTATTATTAAACCGATGAATTGTAATTTAGAATTGACTGAATCCCATCCTAAAACTTATCATTATCCATTAATTCCTTTATCTTCTTTTCCTCCCAGCTCTTCCCCCATAAAGGATTATAACCATAAGCCTCTATTCCGTGCATTAAAAGTCCAAAACCCCATCCCAATGCAGGAAAGATTGCCCATGGAAAACTTGTTGACCTAAAATTTAACCAAACCAAAAATGGGATTACAATGCAATAAGCAGTAAGATTTCCATAGAAACCTTTAATTGCCTCTACTCGATCTTTGGCTTTCTGATATCTCTTATCACTGATATAGATTTGCTGTGATTCCCTCAAGCTAATCATTTTAGTAAGCATAGGTAACGAGATTGTAAAATCCTTCGAGGTCTTTGTAATTTGAACTTCTTTGTCCGAAAGGATACTATAACGCTGTTGAATATTCCTGAGGCCTACCCCACTACTCTTCTTGACCACCTGTTTCTCTTGCAAATTATTCTGAATAACAAGTGATTCGCCGTCTTCGAAAACCTTAATATGCAAAGGTCTTGTAGTGGTAACTACGTTGTGTTTAACCGCATTCTCCAGTAAAAGTTGAAGGGAAAGCGGCACTATCTTAGCTTCTGGGTTACTGCACTTTTCCGGAATATCGAAGACAATACTGTCTTCAAATCTCATTTTTAGTAATCGTATATATGTTTTAGCAAACTGAAGTTCCTCGTCAACAGTTACCAGGTCCTTGTTTTTTTGTTCCAGAACGTACCTGTATACTTTAGATAGGGAGGTAGTAAATTTTTGCGCCTGATCAGGATCCTCCTCAATTAAACTTGTAAGTACATTAAGACTGTTAAATAAAAAATGAGGATCTAACTGATTCTTTAAAGCATCGAACTTTGCGGAAGCTGTCCCTGCAATTATCTTTTGCTCTTTGACTTTTTTATCCTGTAATGCCCTGTAAAAGTAAAGCGCATGAAAAAAAACAATAAATACAATGGTGATAATTAGTGCTATAAGGTAATGGATGGCCCTTTCTCCAGCGAGAAATTCCTCCCAATTAGCCCCCTCAAAACCCATTCGAATCAATATTCTTATCCAAAGAATGCCAATCATGGTGAGAACTATTCCGCCAACGGCTCCTATAACCAGTCTGTATTTGCCGTATTTTTTCCAAACGACCCGGTGATTTAAATAATCAAAAAAAGCACTGTTAATAATGGTCAGTATCACGGAATAAAGCAGATTATAACCAACACCTACGAAAAATTCTCTATCAAATTGAACTGAACCATTTGCAAAAAATTCAATACCAATAAAAATGACGGATAAGACCAGCCCAATAAATACCCCAACTAAAAATGTCTTAAACAGAAATTTCATTATTTAAAGCATTAATTATTTATTAACTTTCTGATTATCACAATTATTGAGGACCATTTTCGCTCTTTCTTTTCCCCAATTAGGATAAAATGGTCCTTCAGGTTTAAAGTTAGTAAAAAGTTCCAATGACCTTGCCACGTCTTTACAATATGGTGTGGTGTCATTTCCAAAGTATTTGGCAGAACCCATGTCCCATTCAGCCTTAGACAAAACCACTCTGGGATTATCAGGGGCCAGGTCTAATGCCTTTGCATATATAGCAACATTCTTTGCTGAGAGGGTCATTCCATAAGTGGCACCATCAAAAGCTATCCAGGCTGTATGGATCATTGCCTGCTGTACTGGTATTTCGGGATTATCAGGCGATATGGCCTTGGCGAGATCATTAGATTCCTGCGCTTTTTCCAGCTGTTGGTTTATTTTTTCTTTATCTATTTCGCCAAACGAGCGCAAAGTATTTACCTGAGCAACATAATAATATGGCAGCCAATTATCCAATTCCACCATCGCAATGCGTTCAAAAAGATTGGACGCTTCTGTTGTCTTTTCCTCTCCCCAAAGGGCAAATGCCTTTTGCATCCCTTTGGTATATTTATCCTGTCCAAATACAGTTAGTCCTATAAAGAAAGATATTACTAATAATGTGTTTTTCATTTTTTGGTGTTAAAAGGTTAATAGTTCAAAAATGCCACAAAACCAGTCCCTAAATAAAAAAGACTTCCTGAACTGTAGTTTTTGAGTGACTAATTGTAATTTAGACCCTCCTATAGTGGAGAATAAGCAACGTTAAACTTATGTATATCCCACAACACTATAAAAATGAAAATCTGAAAGAAGTAAAGGAATTCATTATTAATAACTCCTTTGGTATTTTGATAAACCATGTAAACGGAAAACCCTGGGCCACGCATATACCGTTAGAATTAGAGAAGGATAACAATGGCAATGACATCCTTTTAGGTCATATTGCAAAAGCAAATCCGCAATGCAAATATTTCACCGAAGGCACTGAAGTACTTTGTATTTTTAACGGTCCACATAGTTACGTTTCTTCATCCTGGTACGCAGAAGAAGAAGTTCCTACCTGGAATTATATTGCAGTACATATCTACGGATTATTACAAATACAGGACGAAAAGGCGCTCATGACTTCTCTTCACAAACTGGTAGACAAATATGAACAACAATCAGAAAATCCCATATCCATGCATAATTTGTCCAAGAACACCCTCAGGCAAGTTAGGGGTGTAATAGGTTTTGAGATTCAAATCAAGGAAATACAGGCAGCCTATAAGTTATCGCAAGGTCGTGAACACGATCATCCAAAAATAATCGAGGAGTTAGAAAAACGAGACACCAGCAGTGGACATGCTATAGCAGAAGCCATGAAAAAAAATAACAACTTAAATAAGTAAGTTTAAATTAGAAGAAAACTACTCTTTTCACCTTTAAATGGTATGTAATCTTCCCAGCAGAAATTCCTTATATGACTTGCTTATTGGAATAACTTTTCTGTCTATCTCCAGATGACTATCAGCTACAATATCCAATTTGCATATGTTAACGATAAATGACCTGTGAACACGTAAAAAACAACTAGCCTTTAGTTCATTTTCAATTGTTTTTAAAGTACTCACAACCAGGTATTTACCTATTGAAGTTATAATATTACAATAGTTTCGTTCGGCCTCAATATAAAGAATCTGGTCTAACAATATTTTAACCATCCTCCCATTATGCCTAACAAAAATTCGATCTGGTAAAACCTGTAAATTACTTTCCGTCTGGTATGTTTTTAACCTTCCGTTATCCTTTATTTTCTCGACAACTAGTGCAATTGTACGCTGAAGATTTAATTTGTTAAAGGGTTTCGAAATAAAAGCATAAGGTTGTGTTTCTTTTGCTCTTGAAAAAGTGCCATCATCATTATTAGCTGTTAAATATATTATAGGTATTTCATTTTGCAGATGAATAGCAATAGCTGCATCTATGCCATCAATAGCTCCTTTTAGATTTACATCCATCAAAATGATATCAGGTTTATTTTGATTTGCATTACTAATTGCGTCTTCACCTTTGGAAACAATACCAATGACTTCGTAACCCAGTTTTGTTAATTGTAACGAAAGATTTGCGGCGATAATCATATCATCTTCCACTATTAAAATTCTAATTAACTTCTCCATTTTTAAGCTGCTTTATGGTTTTGAAATTCAAAAGAAACTGCTGTTCCCTTCTTGACACTTAAGGACATTTTACCTTCTAATTGCCTGGTGAGTAATTCTATTAATTGAGTGCCAAAGCCTGTACCCTCGATCTTTTCATGATAATTTTTCCCTATACCGTTATCTGACACTTCGAGGTGTAACTGATCCCCCAATTCTATTAGAATAATTTTTATAAGTCCATTACGATTTTCTGGAAAAGCATATTTTAGAGAATTGGTAAGCAACTCATTCACTATTAGACCTATTGGAATAGCAGTATCCACATCCAATTCAAGTTCCTTCATCTCACAAGCTATATGTACTCTCTCTGAAGCCCCGTAAATTTCTACAATATAATTACCAAGTTTCATGAAATATTCCTTCATTTCAATGGAAGAAAAACTTTTCCCCTGATAAAGTTTTTGGTGAATCATACTCATACTATGCACCCGATGCTGACTTTTCTGCATGGCGGCGGCAACCTTAGAATCCCCTACTTGTTCAGATTGCAGTGATAATAAACTAGAAACTATTTCCAAATTATTCTTTACACGATGGTGTATTTCTTTTAGCAAAAATTCTTTTTCATCATTTTGCTTTTTAAGCAATCGGTTTTTCTTCTTATTGGTTTGTATGGTATTGTATAAAAGTATTAAAATTAAGAGCAATAAACCTCCAATAAGGATCATCATCGTCTGCCTGGATCTTTGTTTTTTAATTTGATTTTCCTGGACCATGATTGTACTCTCTTTTTGAGCCACATCAAACTCTGTAAGTAATAACGAAATATGCTGATCTGCTTCTGCCGTAAATATCTCCTTTTTAAGTTTATCATACTCCGCATAGGCCTGATAGGCTTCCCGGTAATTATGATTTCCGGCATAGGCCTTACCCAATGCTTCATAGGCCTGACTAAGATAAAAATCATCTCCAAAATCATCAGTGGCAATGTCAATACTTCTCTCAAGACTCTCAATTGCCGAAATGTATTTTCCCTGTAGGTTTTGTAATTTACCTATAGACAGCCATGAACGCATTAACATAAAGTTATTATCCAACAATTGCCCATATTTAATGGCATTTTCACCTGCAAGATCTGCGGCATCAAAATCGTTCAGATAGGCCTTTAAATATACCATAGAAATATATACATCGCATAAATTATTATAAAAGCCATATCGCTCACCAATTGCTATAGAATGTTCGTAATAATTAAGAGCTTCTTCATGTTTATCAAGCGCCAGATAACAATTCCCAACTACATACAGTGTAAAATCATAATCCAGGTCGTTTAATCCTCTTTCTTCAAAAAGAACTAAGGCCTTTAGGCCATATTCCAAAGCCTTTTCATAGCGTTCTTGTTTCCAAAATATATTACTCAAATCGCTAAAAGCAACGGCCATTGCTCTTTTATCTTTTAATTGATCTCCTAATAGCAGCGTCTCCATAGCAATATCGGCTGCCTTATCCAGTTTGCCCTGTCTTTCATATACATATCCCAACTGAGTATAGACCAATGGCAAGTCTTTCTCCAAAACTTTTTTCATAGCGGATTCTAAAGCAAAGCGTGCGCTATCCAGTTTTTCCATCCTTAAAAGAATAGCGCCCTCAGTAATTTGAAACCTGCCTTCCCATAAGGAATCTTTTTTTTCACGAGTTAGTTGTAATCCTTCCTTTGTAAAATTTAGCGCTTTTGTTAAATTCCTGGTATGCCAGTAATAGGCAAGGTCATTGAGAATATTGAACTGAATTGTATCTATTTTGCTTAAAGGGTATGAACTCTCAAGGGAGTCCAGATATGAAGTGCCAAAATTATCTGTATCAACAAACACTCTTTTGTAGGAATTTTCAATATCAAAGTCCGTAATCTGGGACTGAAGAAATTTAGGGCTCAAAAATGAACAAATGAAGAAAACCAAAACCGTTAAAAATCGGCTCACCGCTTTAAATTAAAAATAATCGATGGGGAAAAGTGATTCTCTAAATATACAAATTATAACGTAATAATTGCTTCGCTAAGTGAAAATAGACATTCGGACAATAAATAGGGCTATTCGTCCATTCATGCTTTTATTTGTGCCAGTATATTACGTCTTTAGCTAACCGCATAGGTGTAATGAACACTTATCGGGTAATCTGTGTGGAAAACCATGTCCAAATCTGTTATTAGTATTTTAATTTTATTAGTTGTAATTACAGCTTGCAAGCCGGAGAACAAAGGCGCAAAATTGTCTATGAACGATAAACTATCCAATAATTTAAGTGTATTTATTGATTCATGCTGGAATGATCAAAAGGTATCCAGACTAAATAGTTTAGTTGAGAAGGATTTTATTAGATTACTCAATGGTATCAAAGTGGCAGGGAATAAAAATGAAATGGCGGCTCACATGAATGTTTTTTTTACAGGTTTTCCTGATCTTAAAATTCAATACAGTGATGCGTATATTGAAGGTAACAACATATTTATGAACTGGGAATGTACCGGAAGTAATACCGGGGTGTTTGGTGAGATGCGGGCTACAGGTAAAAAAATTAAGATTCAGGGGCTTTCACATCTTTATTTCACAGAAGAAGGAAAATTATATAAGGAAGACGTGTATTATAACGAACTAGATCTGTTGCAGCAATTGGGTTATACCCTTACAGCACCCGTACTTGAATAATTTTAACCCTATATATTAATTAGTTTAACCAAAATAGAATCAACAATGAGAACATTAAAGACAGGATTAACAAGTTTATTTTTACTAATACTTACCGGGGCCATAGGCCTCGCCCAGGACGAGAGTAATTCACAGGCATATTGGGTACATGAGGATGTAGTAAAACCCTCTAAAGTCGCCGATTACGAATCAATTTGCAAAGAATTTAATGATAACCTAAAAAAACATAACATTCAGGAAATTAGTACCATTGTCACCAATACAGAAGATGACCGGTATTTATGGGTATCGCCTATTGCAAATATGGCAGAGATTGACAAGCCAATCTTCACAACCTTGATGGAAAAAATGGGTAAAGAGTCCTTTTCCAATATGTTTAACCGAATGGATGAATGTTATGATGTTGAACAGGATTATATCATAAATTTAGACAAAGCACTCTCCTATATGCCCGAAGGCATCACTCAAACACCTGAAGGTGAAGATTATCGCAAATTCTTCTATTTCTATATTACACCTGCAAACCGGGCTTTGGTAAAAAAGAATATGGAAGCCATAACCAATTTATTTGCTAGTAAAGGCTCAAAATTCTATTACAGGGTTTACAAAAGTGGATTCGGTACCAGAGGAGAATTTTATTTGGTAGCAGCGGCTGCAAAAAATGCTGTTGACTATAGTGAGAAGGTAACCGCAAACAATGAGCTCCTAGGTGATGATTGGCCTAAATTATACAACGAATTAAGAAGTAATTTGTTAAAATTTGAGGTGTTTACAGGAAGTATGAGACCAGACATGGCTTATAGTCCATCCCAATAAATATTTGCTATAACCCCCAATAGTCAAAACTATTGGGGTTTTTACTATTTTCTAACCATTAAAAATTAAAACATGAAAAAAATTCTCTTATTATGCTTAGCAACTACATTTTTTATAAGCTGTAAAAATGCAGAACCCAGATACTTCTCTTCTTCACCGGAAATAGATATGGCAAAAGCTCATATTAAGGCCTATAATGAAGGAGATTGGACCGCCTGGATGTCGCATTACGCAGATACGGCCAAATTATCTCACAATACCCTGGATGAGAGCTCACCGGCAGAAATACTGGAAGGTCTTAAAGAATTACTAGTGGCTACTTCAAGTTATGGATTTACAGACAAGGATATATTCTACGAAATGGTAATTGATGATGACAATGAAAAATGGGTGAATTTCTGGGGTACCTGGGAAGGAACCGTTGCAGCCAACAACCAGGAACTAATAATTCCGGTTCATCTTACTGTACAATATGTGGATGGCAAAATGGTAGAAGAACATGCGTACTACGATTTATCGGAGTATATGGCGGTAATGCAAAAAATTGAATCTGAGATGGAGGTCGAGGAAGAAATAATGGAAGTCGAGGAAGAAATGATGGAAAATTAGACTAAAGCAAAAATTTAAAAATAAATGAAAAAAATATTTTTAATAGGCCTTGCTGTATCTCTTTTTATGGCATGTGAGCAAAAAGCGGAAAGGTATAGTACATCCGGTTCTGAAATTGACCTCGTAAAAGGGTTGCTGGCCGATTACGAAAAAGGGGATTGGGACAGCTGGAAGGAAAAATACGCTGATACGGCAAAAGTCCACTATAATCAATGGGATGACAGTATAACCGTGACCCAATCTATGGAAGGGCATAAAGCTAATATTGCCCTTCTAAGCTCATATGGATTTGGTGAAGATGTGGTTTATGAAAAAATAATAAGTGATAATGGGAATACATGGATTAATTTCTGGGGAAGATGGGAAGGCACCCTTAAAGAAAATAACAAAGTAATTGTATTACCTGTGCATCTCTCTGTGCGCGTTTTAGACGGAAAAGTGGTGCAGGAAAATGGTTTTTGGGATAATTCTATCATGCAAACGGCACTCCGTGAAATTGAGGAGATGAAAAATATGCCTGAACTAGAAAAAATCATTATGACCAACCATGATGAATTGGTTGAGGCCTGGAACAATAATGATGCTGAAGCCTTTAAGGCACTTACCGCTGCTAATGTCATCAGGAACTCTAATGGCATAAGAGAAGCCAACAACCAGTCTGAGTATACAGCATTGATGAAACAATTCCATACTGGTTTCCCGGATTTCGAAGTAAGACTGGACGATTATTTTCTTAAGGATGGAAAGTCCTATTTAAATTGGACCTGTATCGGCACTAACACCGGGCCATTTATGGACAATCCCCCAACAGGTAAAAAAATGGAGATCCATGGTTATAGTGTTTGGGTATTTGACAGCAATGGACTAGCGGTTCAAGAGGATGCCTTTTTTGACAATATGGGTATGTTAAGTCAATTAGGATACACACTAACACCACCTAAGGCTAACTAATATTAAAATGCAAAATAAATTTCTAACCTAAAATTAAAATCAAAATGAGAAAAATTCTTTATGTGATATTACTTATTCCTTTTTTGGTAATGTCCCAAGGCACAGATGAATACGTGGTCCTGGAAAATGTAATGTTAACCGCTATTCCGTCTAAAACCATGGAATTTGAAGCAGGATTAGCCGCACATAACAAAAAATATCATGCAGAAGGTACCCATGGCGCCCGTGTTTATTGGATCTCGAATGGGAAAAATGCCGGGAAATATATTTGGGCAATGGGTCCTTTACCCTGGAGCGCAATGGATAGCAGACCGGCCGCTGATGGGCATGACGAGGATTGGAGTAAAAATGTGGTTCCTTATACCACAGCTGAAAGTGACGTTACCTACTGGAAGTTTCATCCACAATTCTCCAATTTTCCCAACGATTTTGACTTAAAGTATTTATCTGTATTCATGGTAGATTTCAAACGATTTAAGTATCCTGAAATGATCAGTATTCTGGAAAGAGTTAAGAAGGTAAATATGGAAAAAAATCCTGATGATACTTATGGCGTTTACACTAATGAAATGCCCGATACCCAGGATGGCAGAGATATGGCCTTTGTAAATTTCTTTAGTAATTCTGGTTGGATGGGTCGTGAAGACACTTTTCCAAAAAAGTTTGAAGAAGTACATGGCGAAGGAAGTTTTACGAAATTTCTTCAGGACGTAGAAGCAGCAACCAACGGAGATCGTTCAGAATTATGGTCATTTAGGGAAGATCTAAGTGGACTTAGCGGTACCGTCAATGCTCAAAACAGACAGTAGTTATTACAAATATTGATAAAAACTAATGCTGTAGTTTTAAAATGAAATAGATTTTAAACTAACCAACCTTTCAAAACCCGGTAAATACCGGGTTTTGTTTTGCCTATAATTTTTGCAGGTACCATACAGGTTTGTAAATACTTTAAGACCTATATTAGAACATTACAACAATCTTTATTAATTTACTCTCAAATCCAAAATACGAATCATGCAAAAAATTCTTTCACTTCTATTCGTTGCATCCTTTATTGGCTTTACTGCTTTCGGACAGCAAAAAACCAACCTGGAACTCACAGATATTTTTAACATGGAATTTGTCTCTGATCCGCAAATATCGCCGGATGGGACCAAAATTATTTATGTGAGAAATTTTAAGGATATAATGACCGATAAGAATCTATCAAATTTGTGGATAGTAAATTTTGACGGCACACAAAACAGGCCCTTAACAACCGGAAACCAAAATGATATTGCTCCACGTTGGTCGCATGATGGTCATAAAATTGTGTTTAAATCAAACATGCAGGATGATAAAATCAAACTTTTTATGATGTGGATGGACACCAAAGAATATGTTGCCCTTACAAATACAACATCATCCCCGGGAGGTGTTAGCTGGTCTTATGATGATGCACATTTGGCATTTTCAATGTTTGTCCCAAAAAAATCTGAATCTATCATAAAATTACCAACTAAACCAGAAGGTGCTAAATGGAACAAACCCCCTGTTTATATAGATGAACTCAATTACCGTGGTGATGGTAAAGGGTATTACAAAAGTGGTAATGACCAGCTTTTTATTTTATCTACTGATGGGGGCACACCGCGGCAACTCACTTTTACAGAATATGATCATAGGGCTCCAATATGGTCAAAGGACAACCGGAGGTTGTATTTCACGGCTAACCTTAGTGAAAACCATGAATTTGAACCAAAGAATAGCGAAATTCAAGAGCTTAGTTTAGCAGATAATTCTATTAAAGCACTTACGGATAGGCTCGGACCAGATATGGGCCCTGCACTATCCCCGGATGGAAAGCATATTGCCTATACAGGATTTGATGATAAATATCAGGGATATCAGATCACTCAATTATACCTTATGGATGGAGATGGGACAAATTCGAGACTTCTCTCGGGAGATTTTGACAGGGATATTCAGGACATTAGTTGGTCTGGGGATGGCAAGGGATTGTACTTTCAATATAATGATAAGGGAGATTCGAAAGTAGGTTTTATTTCTACCACAGGTAAAGTAACTCAAATATTAGATAATTTAGGAGGTCTCACCTTAGGAAGGCCCTATAATGCAGCTACTTTCACCGTATCAAAGAACAACAAATTCGCATATACCTTAGGGGGTACAAAGCATCCCGCTGATTTAGGGGCATTTTTTAAGGGTAATAATCAGAGAATTACTAAACTTAATGATGATCTTTTTTCCTATAGAAATTTGGCTGAGGTTGAAGAACTTTGGTGGGAATCTTCTTTCGATCAGAGAAAGATACAAGGTTGGCTGGTAAAACCACCTGATTTTGATCCTTCCAAAAAATACCCTTTAATTCTGGAAATTCATGGTGGGCCCTTTACAAGTTATGGATCGGTATTCTCAGCTGAAATCCAATTATACGCGGCTCAGGGTTATATGGTATTATATGCAAATCCAAGAGGTAGCACAAGCTATGGTGAAGAATTTGGGAATTTAATTCATCATGATTACCCAAACCATGATTATGACGACCTCATGTCCGGCATCGATGAAGTAATAAACCAAGGGTTTGTAGATGAAGAAAACATGTTTGTCACAGGAGGTAGTGGCGGAGGAGTACTTTCTGCATGGATTGTTGGGAAAACTGATAGATTTGCTGCTGCTGTTGTTGCCAAACCGGTAATTAACTGGTATAGTTTTGTGCTTTATGCAGATGGGGTCGGATTCTTTTATAAATACTGGTTTCCAAATAAGCCCTGGGAAGATCCAAGCAACTATCTCAAGAGATCACCACTTTCATATGTAGGAAATATTTCAACCCCTACAATGCTATTAACAGGAGAAGAAGATTACCGTACTCCAATTGCTGAATCTGAACAGTTTTACGCCGCCCTTAAACTGGAAAAAGTGGAAACCGCAATGGTAAGAATTCCCGGAGCATCACATGGTATTGCCAATAAACCCAGTAATCTGATTGCAAAGATAGCAAGTGTATTAGCCTGGTTTGAAAAGTATAAAAAAGGCTAATACTAAAGATATTCTACCCCGATTTTTACCAAAATGTATATAATTATAACTATCTTAAAGGTCTATAAGACAGACTAATGATACACAATAAATACTGGCAGGCCTTTTTCGCTCTATCGCCCATAATTATTTTATTTATTATGATGCTGGGGTATTTTGTTTTTCTATTTTCTATACTTAGCAATATTCCCGAATTGGAGCAAGCTCATGATGGGCCTCCTGAGCTAATTATAGAATGGATAGGCTCTTTCTTTATTGTAATTTTTTTAGTGATACTACTTTCTGTTGCAAGTTTGGTATTCTTTATCGTACATGCCGTTCAGAATCCGAATCTCAAGCAGGGGCATACGCTGCTATTATGGATCTTATTGTTCATTTTTGTTAGCGGCCTGGGAGAATTGATCTACTGGCTGGTGGAAATTGTAGCGAAGAGAAGCGAAAATGAACGATTAGAATAATCTTTCCAATGGAAACCAGAAGATCCTTTATTATAAAATCCGTACTTGGTGGTGCTGCGCTTTCGGTACCTTATTTTGATGTATTTGCTTCAAACTCCGCACTGAACTCTACAGAGCCAAAATTATCACTTGCACAATGGTCATTAAACAGGGCTTTTTTCAAAGGTGAATTAAACGCTATTGATTTTCCGGATATTGCAATAAACTCATTTGGTCTTAATGCAGTTGAATATGTAAATGCATTTTATAAAGAATACGGCAAAAGTGAAAAGTTTTGGAATCAACTTAAAAATAAAGCCAATGCTGCCGGGGTTAAAAATCTCCTGATCATGGTAGATGATGAAGGAGAACTTGGTAATGCCAATAATAATGAACGTACTCAAGCCATTGAAAATCATTACAAATGGATCAATGCAGCCAAACTCCTAGGGTGCCACTCTATAAGGGTGAATGCATTTGGACAGGGAGATAAGATCACATTGAAGAATTCATTAATAGATGGTTTAGGAAGGTTAAGTGACTATGGTGCTAAAGAAAAAATTAATGTACTGATTGAAAATCATGGCCTACATACTTCAGATGGTAATTTTATGATTTCAATACTAGAAGAAGTTAATAATAAGTATTTGGGAACTTTACCAGACTTTGGTAACTGGTGCCTTAATGCCAAATGGGGAAGCACGCAAAATGACAAATGCACAGACATGTATGATCCCTATCAAGGAGTTGCCGATTTCTTACCTTATGCAAAAGGGGTAAGTGCAAAATCTTACAATTTTGACGCGAAAGGCAATGAGACTTTTCTGGATTATAGAAGATTGCTTAAAACCGTAAAAGATTCGGGATTTGATGGTTATATAGGGATAGAATACGAGGGCGAAAAACTAAGTGAACCCGAAGGCATCAAGGCAACCAAGGCGCTGATTGAAAAAGTCTGGCTCAATTTAGATTAAGACAGTTTTTAACTTTTCACATAATCAAAACTACAACCAATATTCATTTGAATTATTTTAAATTAATCGCAAATAATTGAATGGCATCTTGTTTTCCCCTCAGTATCAGTTTGCCAATTTCGGTAAGCGAAAAAAAGGGGTCCGAATTCAATTTTATAACCAGATCTTCTGATATCAAAGCCCTTGCGCCGTAATTATTGCACTCCGATTGAATTCTGGATGTGGTATTCAAAGCGTCTCCAGTATATATTATATCCTTTTTAATAATCCCAATTTCTCCCGTTGTGACCTCGCCAATATGGAAACCCGCTTTAAATTCCGGTACCAGTCTAAATTGTTCAATATAATGAGACTTTTTATCTTCAAACACCTCACAAATCTTATGGAAACAAACAATACAATTATTATTAAACAGTCCCTTTTTCTCTGGCCAGGAGACAACAATTTCATCTCCTACATACTGATATATTTCTCCTTTGGTTTCCAGGATAGCATCAGTCATATCGGCGTAATAAGCCTTTATCAAGTCAAAATATTTTCTATGTCCTATCTTTTCTGCTATAGTTGTTGAAGACTTCATATCAAGAAACATAAATACTCTTACTTCTTGTTTAGGTTTTACGTATTTGCCAAAGGAGTAATTATAGAACACCTCGTTTCCCAAATATGTAGTTATTTCAGAATAGAATAATGCGATATCTAATATTATTGCGGCGTAAATGATAACACTCCAAAAAGAGAATTCCTTCATAAAAACTATGAGGCTGTTATAAACAACCGGTTCAAAAACAGAACTATTAAAGCGGATTGAATTTGTAACCAAAGTGAGAACGCATAGAAAAATGATTAACAGAAGCGTGTAAAAGGTTCCTTTAATGAATATCTTGTTCCAAAACGGTTTGTCCTGATATCGCTTTCTTAACCAGGTTACCTCTATCCAACCTTGTGCCAATCCCATAAGAAAGCTTCCAAGACTCGTATATATTAAGGCATTCTTAAAATCATATTTATTACCCGTAGCGGGGTATATAGGTGAATCACCAAGTAATCCATATTCAAGAAATACATAGACAAGTCCGAATAGTAGCCAGATAATTCCAAACGTAAGCGTCTGTCTTAAATAACGATAATTTTTCGGGCTTAACATAGGAAGGTAAATATAAGAAATCCAAAGTGACTGCGTAAAATACTATCATTGGCACCGATATTACAATTTAAACACAGACTGCGTATTTAAAAGTACTTCACTCGATAGATTGAGGTGGAGTTCAAATAAATCAGTTTAAAAGCTGGTTGCCAATAAATTCTCTAGTCAGGTGGATTCATAAAAAAAAACTACTTTTAATAACTAACTAAACAGATCCACAATAAACCAATTAATATGTCGCAAATTTCTATTAGCTCGGTCAAACCCAGATTAACTTTTTGGCAAATCTGGAATATGAGCTTTGGTTTCCTGGGAATCCAATTCGGGTTCGCTCTGCAAAATGCTAACGTAAGTAGGATTTTTGAAACTCTGGGTGCATCCAAAGACGAATTGCCAATTCTATGGCTGGCAGCCCCGGTAACAGGCCTGTTGGTACAACCAATTATTGGTTATTACAGCGATAGAACCTGGCACCGTAGATGGGGAAGGCGCAGGCCTTTTTTCGCGATTGGAGCAATTCTTGCCACTATCGCTTTATTTGCAATGCCAAACTCAACAGCACTTTGGATGGCAGTAATTATGCTGTGGCTGATGGATGCATCAATTAACATAAGTATGGAACCATTTAGGGCTTTTGTTGGTGACATGTTGCCCAACGAACAGCGGACCAGCGGATTTGCTATGCAAAGTTTTTTTATTGGTTTAGGCGCTGTAATTGCCTCTGCCCTGCCTTTCATAATGACGAATTGGTTTGGAATAGAAAATATAGCCGCGGATGGAGGTATCCCGGATTCGGTAAAATGGTCTTTTTACATTGGGGGCATTGCCTATTTCACTGCAGTAATGTGGACGGTTTTTAACACCGAAGAATATCCACCCGATGATATTGAAAAGCTTAAAAATGAGAATGCAGAGAAAGGAGTATTCACCGGACTCAAAGAATCTTTTATGGGAATTTTTAAAATGCCCAAAACCATGGTGCAACTGGCATTTGTACAATTTTTTTCCTGGTTTGCATTATTTGCTATGTGGATCTATACAACATCAGCTGTGACCAGCCATATTTACGATACATCAGATACTGCTTCTTCGTTATACAATGAGGGTGCAGATTGGGTAGGAATTTGCTTTGCTGTATATAACGGAATTGCCGCCCTGGTAGCCTTTTTATTGCCCGTGGTGGCTAAAAAAATCAGTAGAAAAATGACACATTTAATTGCCCTTGTTATTGGGGGAATTGGATTGATTTCTATCTATTTTATTTCAGATCCAAATTTACTGCTGGTATCCATGATAGGAGTTGGTATTGCCTGGGCAAGCATTTTGTCAATGCCCTATGCTATGTTATCCAGTATTTTACCTGCTAATAAGATGGGTTATTATATGGGGGTTTTTAATTTCTTTATAGTAATTCCTCAAATTGTGGCGGCAGGCATCCTGGGCTTTATGTTAAAGTCTTTTTTTGGCAATATTTCTATTTATGCTCTGATTATAGGTGGAGTTTCAATGATCATTGCCGGATTCCTCTGTTTAATTGTTCAGGACAATGAAGCGGCTGTTGATTTTAAAATAGAAAATATTTAATATCAATTTTATTATGTAAGAGATATGAATTACACGTTGGCATTCGATGTTTATGGTACCCTTATAGACACTTCTGGTATATATCTGACTTTGAAAACGATAATCGGAGCGAAAGCCTTGCCTTTTATGGATCTTTGGAGAAACAAACAGTTGGAATATTCATTCAGACGGGGTTTGATGAATACGTTTGTGGATTTTTCTGTATGCACCAAAGAAGCATTGGACTACTGTTGCTTGTTCTTTAAAATAAAATTAAAACCAGGCCAAAAGGACGATTTAATGAACGCTTACAAAATTTTGCCCATATTTGATGATGTTGAAAATACATTACAGAATCTACAAAAATCAGGATATCCCTTATTTGCATTTTCCAATGGCAGTGAACATAATGTCTCCACATTACTGAATAATGCAGGAATCTTGGATTTTTTCGACGACATTGTAAGTGTTGAGGATATTCAAATGTTTAAACCGAGCCCTTTAGTATATCAACATTTTAATGACAAAACCAAAACTTTGAAATCTGATTCCTGGCTTATTTCCGGTAATCCGTTTGATATTATGGGCGCAACTTCTTATGGTATGCATGCAATCTGGGTACGGCGCTTACCCGAAACCATTTTTGACCCTTGGGATCTGCAACCTACAGCTACTTTGAATAATTTGAACGAATTGCCGTCAATTCTGGATAAATTCAATTCAAAATCCTAGGCCTCTAATGCCTTTTTAACATAGACTTTTGCCAAATGAGAGCGATATTCAACATCGGCAAAATGGTCGGTCATAACTTCAACATCATCAACCGCATGTGTTGCCGCATCGCTGTTCCCATTATACGCTTCTTCCACGGCTGTTGCCCTATAGGGGGTATCTGCTACTCCAGTAATACCTACTTTTACTGTATTACCATCCTTAACTACAGCTACACCCACCACTGCAAATCGGGATGCGGATTGGTAAAATTTTTGATAGTTGCCATTGGTAATCTTTGGAAACCGAACCGCAGTAATGATTTCATCTTCACTGAGAGCCGTGGTGAAAATTCCTTGAAAAAAGTCGGAGGCTACGATGGTTCTACTGCCATTTTTTCCTTCCACCTCTATTGTTGCTTCAGTAGCAAGGACAACTGCAGGATAATCCGCAGATGGGTCTGCATGCGCCAGACTACCGCCAAGGGTTCCCCTGTTTCTGACTTGTAAATCACCAATGGTTTCTGCTGCTTGTGCTAAAATGTTTACATGCTTGTTGACCATTACTGAAGTTAAAATTTCTTTATGAGTACAATTGGCTCCGATAACAATTTCGTTACCTTTTTCCGCTATTTTATTTAACCCGGGAATACCACTGATATCAATGAGAATTTCAGGACTATTTAATCTTAATTTCATTGCAGGAATAAGACTGTGGCCTCCTGATATTATATTTGCGTCAAATCCATGTTTGTCTAGTAGCTTTACGGCTTCGCTCACCGTCGATGCTTTTATATAATCAAACTTTGTAGGTATCATAATTGGTTAAATTTAAATATTAATTCTGCATTACTTTCCAAACCCTTTGTGGAGTCAGAGGCATTTGAATATCCTTTACTCCCAAATGAGCTAATGCATCCACCACGGCGTTAACAACCGCAGGTGTTGAACCAATAGCTCCGGCTTCTCCCGCCCCTTTTACGCCAAGTGGATTATGTGGGCATGGAGTTATTGTCCTATCAGTTTCGAACATGGGTAAATCATCAGCTCTTGGTATGGCATAATCCATATACGAACCGCTCAACATCTGTCCGCTTTCGTCATACACGACTTCTTCCAGCAATGCCTGCCCTATTCCCTGGGCTACCCCTCCATGAATCTGTCCATCTACTATCATAGGGTTCATCACGTTGCCAACATCGTCGCAAGCAATAAATCGTTTCAAGACTACCTTACCAGTATCGGGGCAAACTTCTACTACCGCAATATGGGTTCCAAAAGGATAGGTAAAATTAGTGGGATCATAAAAACTAGAGAAGTCTAGCCCCGGTTCCAGTCCATCAGGATAGTCATGGGGTACGTAAGCAGTCAGGGCAACGTCGCCAAAGGATATGGACTTATCTGTTCCTTTTACTATCCATTTTCCTGCCATATACTCAAGATCCTCTTCTGCCGCTTCTAATTTGTGAGCCGCAATTTTAGCGCCTTTTTCCAGAATTTTTTCAATGCTTTTTATGATAGCACTTCCTCCGACAGCCAAGCTTCGCGAACCATAAGTACCCATGCCGAATGCTACTTGATCCGTATCACCGTGTTCTATTAACACATCATCCATGTCTATTCCTAATTTATCTGCCACAAACTGAGCAAAAACGGTTTCATGTCCCTGACCGTGAGAATGTGAGCCAGTAAATACTGATACCTTACCCGTAGGTTGAACCCGCACATGTCCAACTTCAAATAAACCGGCCCGGGCACCTAACGAACCAACTACTGCCGATGGGGCAATCCCACAACCTTCAATATAAGTGGATATTCCTACTCCAAGTAATTTTCCATTCTTACGGGCCTTTTTTTGTTCCTTACGAAAATCGTCATAATCCAACATTTCCAGTCCTCTTTTTAAAGTACTTTCATAATTACCACTATCATATTGCAGGGCAACCTGGGTCTGATAACCAGGTTGTTTAACCCCATCAAAAGGTGGGATGAAATTTTTAAAACGTATTTCGGCCTGGTCTAAACTCATTTCCTGAGCTGCTTTAGATATCATTCGTTCCAATAGATAAGTCGCTTCTGGTCGCCCGGCACCTCGGTAGGCATCCACTGGTACTGTATGGGTAAACGGAGCAATTACATTAAGATGTATTAATGGAGTAGTATAAACCCCCTGGAATAAAGTTCCGTGTAAATACGTAGGAACGGCAGGAGCAAATGTTGAAAGATAGGCCCCCATAGCGCAGTATTCATCAGAAAGGAAGGCCACAATTTTACCATCCTTATCAAATCCCATTTTGGATTTTACCATATGGTCTCTGCCATGCGCATCAGTCAGGAATGCCTCGCTCCTGTCAGACGTCCATTTAACCGGTCTTCCTATCTCTTTAGTCGCCCAAACTAACAATGCTTCTTCAGTGTAGTGAAAAATTTTACTTCCAAAACCACCTCCGACATCATGGCTTACTACTCGAACTTTGTGCTCTGGAATGCCAAGAACAAAAGCACAGAGTAACAGGCGTATTAAGTGGGGGTTCTGAGTACTGGTATAAAGCGTCCATTTATCACTATTTATATCATAATCCGCAATATAACTTCTTGGTTCTATGGCATTAGGCGCCAATCTTTGATTCTTAAATTCCATTTCCGTAACATGATGGGCAGAAGACAATGCCGCTTCAACCTCAGATCTGTCGTTACCAATACACCAATCGAAAGCCGCATTATCCGGCCATTCCTCATGTACCAAAGGTGCCCCTTCTTCCATGGCTTTTTTCGGATTAGTGACGGCAGGTAGTTCTTCATAATCCACTTCTACAAGGTCCACGGCATCACGCGCCAACTCCAAACTTTCAGCAATTACAATGGCCACTGCTTCCCCTAAATGCCTTATCTTATCCTTTGCCAACAGAGGATGTACAGGTTCTCTCATGATATCCCCATTTTTAAAATTCACCTGCCACCCACAGGGAACTCCGTATTGCCCACAACCATCCTTGGCTGTAAATATAGCCACAACTCCTTCTGCTTTTTCTGCTTCCAATGTGTTTATACTTAGTACCTTGGCATGAGCATAAGGACTTCTTACAAACGCAGACTGGGTCATTTTAGGCAACTTAATATCATCAGTGTATTTACCTGCACCTTTCAAAAAACGAGTATCCTCACGTCTTTTTACTGATTTCCCTATAAAATTTCCCATGATTTAACTGTTTATTTTCTCAGCAGCATGCTGAATAGATTTAACAATATTGTGATATCCTGTACATCTGCAGAAATTACCTTTTAACCCATCCCGTATTTCTTGTTGGGTAGGATTAGAATTATTTTTAATGATATCAACTGCAGTCATCACAATTCCCGGAGTACAGAAGCCACATTGCAGACCATGGTGTTCTTTAAAAGCCTCCTGTATGGGATGCATTTGATCTCCGTTAGCTAAGCCTTCTATTGTAGTAATCTCGCAACCATCTGCCTGAACAGCTAAAATGGTACAGGATTTCACAGCATCACCGTTGAGGGTAACAGTACAAGCACCACAACCACTTGTATCACAGCCCATATGTGTACCGGAAAGGTCCAAAATTTCCCTCAAATATTGAGTCAAACTTAATCTTGGTTCTATATCATGGGTGTACGATGTCCCATTGATTGTAATTGATACATTCATTTATACATGATTTAGTTACTATTTTTCAATTTATGGGTCATATTGCCGAAATGCCGAATACTAATGTACTTCTTCCAACTCCTTTTCCATAGCTTGAAAAAATTGCTTGGTAAGGGTACTGATTACACCGCTCATGATCCGTTGTCCCATACGTGCAAGCATTCCGGATAATCTTGCATTTCCGGTGTAAATTATTTCCGTATTTACACCTTCATTCGGTATAAGCTTCATTCCAATATCGGCTACCACATTGCCCATTTTACTCTTCTGATCCAATATGAGAACACAGCTTTCTTTTTTAACTTTATCTTTTATAGATAAGATGCCTTTAAATTCTCCTTTTACCGGACCTACCTTTACCTCAGAAATTGCTTCATAACTATCAATGCCCTGTGCTTTCAACTTCTTAATACCGGGAGTCACTTTTACTAAGATATCAGGGTTCATGACCATATTCCAAACGATATCCGGTGTAGTTTTTAAAGTGTACTTTCCTGTTATCTTCACTTCTAATTGATTGGTTTATGAAGATAGAAATTACGAAGCAAAAATTTTAACTATTGGGTAGTTTTTTTTGATTCTACTTAAAAATTCAGGATAAGAATTTTAGTTTATTTAATATTTTATAAAAAATACTACCCATTTAATAAATTCCTCCGGGATTGAGCCTGCTGCAGGGCGCATTTGAGACTTTCTAAATTATGTGCTGATGCTAATACATCTATGTAAGGAAGAGCAGTTTTCATTCCAATAGCTTCCGGAGAGAAATTAGAGCTGCCTGCTAAAGGATTCAACCAGATAACTTTTCTGGTCTTTTTATATATGGTAGACATAGCCTCTTTCATAATTGCCGGGTTCCCCGTATCCCAACCATCACTTAAAACGAAAACAATTGTTTTTTTGTCCAGGAGACGATACCCATAATCTTTTGTAAAATCAGATAAGCAACTGCCTATTGTTGTTCCACCAGACCAGTGTGGCACTCTTTCGGAAATAGTATTGAAGGCCTCCTCCAATTCATAATTATCCAAAATTTCACTAACGCGATGCAAGGCGGTACTGAAAACAAAAGTTTCAATCTTGTCATACGTATTTTGAAAGGCGTAAATGAGATGTACAAAAAACCGACTATACAAATCCATGGATCTGCTAACATCACAGAGTAATACTAATTTCAGCTTTTTATTCTTTCGCTCACTAAAAATAATTTTATGAATAGTACTGCCCCGCCGCATGTTGGCTCTGATGGTACGCTTTAAATCAAGTTTAGTCTTTCTTTTAGTAGTTTTTCTTAACCTACTTTTTTGATGGATTATCTTTCTCGCCAGCTTTTGCAACAATCGCATCATGAATTGCATTTCTTCACGACTTAAATCCGAAAAGTTTTTCTTAGTTAGGATTTCCATATAACTATAAGAAGAAAAAGCTTTTTCATCATCTAAAGGATTTAGTTTTAGCCAGTTTTTTAGTGCCTCAAATTGTGCGTCTCTTTTTTGTGTTTTGCCCTTCCTTTCATTTTTTATTGGTATATCCTTCGTTTTCGCCTTTACAGCCTTAGAAAGTTGATCCCAAAATTCCTGATAGAATTCATCAAATTTTATAAACTGATATTGGGTTTTAGTCACCGCTGCTTTAAGAGCCTCCTTAAAATATTTTTCCTGATTGATAGGCATAAAAGAAATGGCCTTGAGTGCATCGGTTTCTTCAATTGTTCCCAATACGTATCCTTTGGTTCTTAAAAAGCGACAGAACAAAATAACATTTCCCGAAATTTCTGTTTGGTATGTAATGAGCTGTTCTTGCATGATAATCCGCATTTCTTTTATACTAGCTTTCGCTAACACTAGATGATCCTGGATACCACACCAGTCTTCTCCAATAATTCAGAGAGCGAATCTTTTATTTGCCGCATGTCTTGCCAATCCTTTAATACAACTCCTAAGGTGTCTTCCACTATTTGTTGATTCAAGTGCGTAAGATGCATAGATGCCAGAGCTCTGGCCCAGTCAATGGTTTCGGAAACTCCCGGTGTCTTCTCTAACCGTAATAGTCTCAGCTCCTTCATGAAAGAACAAATTTCTTTTCCCAAGTTACTATCTACTTCAGGAACCTTTGTTTTAACGATCGCCAATTCTTTTTCAAAGTCGGGATAATCAATCCATAGGTAGAGACACCTTCTGCGCAGTGCTTCAGACAACTCCCTGGTTCGGTTGCCGGTAAGTATTACTTGTGGTATGTTCGTAGCCCTTATAGTCCCAACTTCGGGAATAGTGACTTGCCAATCGGACAATACCTCTAACAAAAAGCTCTCGAACTCCTCATCAGAACGATCAATTTCATCAATCAACAATACTGATTTATTTTGCTGGGTAATTGCCTGTAAAATTGGTCTTTTTAAAAGAAATTGATCCGAAAAAATAGTTTCTTCCAGTTTTTTAAGGTCCCCTTTCTTCCCCTCCTGCATCTTAAGATAGAGTAATTGGTACTGGTAATTCCACTCGTAAAGGGCATGTGTACTATCCAGGCCTTCGTAGCACTGCAACCGTATCAATTCCGAATTCAAGGCCTTAGCCATTACTTTCCCTATTTCGGTTTTTCCAACACCTGCAGGACCTTCTACAAGTAAAGGCTTTTCCAATTTCATCGAAAGGAATATAGACATGGCTATTGCATCTTCACCAATATATCCGTGATCCTGAAGCATTTTTTTAATCAGCTGTAGCTCCATATTTTTCATTAAGGTTCTTATCAAATAGTTTGTTGATTAAGATACCTAAAATCATCTTCCAGTACAAGTTTAAGTCTTACAATCCCAAAAAACTGTTTGTTTTAATAACCTGCAACCGGGATATTACAAATTGTCCAATTGGTTGCTTTTTTTATCTGTACTAATTGTCCAGAAGAATCCGACAAAAAAGTAACATCAACAACCTCCAATTGAGTTTCATAACCCATCATAGATACAATAAGTAACAGGGGTCCGCTCTCGGAAGCGGTAAAGTTAAAATTCCCGGATGAATCTGTGGAACTACCGTCATTAGTTCCTTCCAGATAAACGTTAGCACCTGTAACGGCATTATTATTCATATCTATCACCGACCCGGAAATAGTTGTTTGCCAGTATAGGGATATCGAAAACAATGAAAAGAAAATTAGGCGGATAAGCCATTTCATACCAAAAATTCTTATGAGTTATTGATGCAAAATTGGGTCGCATTCCTTCCATAGAATAAATTAGATTACCCAACTGTCCTTTAAATTAAGATGAATTGAAGCCCTAAAATACTAACACAATTCAATCCCAATTTTCTACAGTTGGGTACGGAATAATTTTGAATGATTGCCAGTTTTAAGAGTTTTGAGCCATCATTAATAAATTAAAAACAGAAACATGAAAACACTGGCACTTATTTTAGGTTTACTAATTTCCGGGATGATCGCAAATGCGCAGGATACCAAAGGCATCACCCTTAAGATCACTATCGAAAATGTTCTAAGTGATGAAGGTCAAATTCTGGCGGCATTACATACCCAGGATACATTTATGAAAGGTCCGGGAATCCAAAGTTTTAGCTCTGAGGCAAAATCTGGAAGCATTTCCTTTACATTTGAAGATGTAAAGCCCGGTACTTATGCAATTTCATCTTTACATGATGCAAATGGTAATCAAAGAATGGATTTCGAGGATAACGGCATGCCAAAAGAAAACTATGTGATGAGTGGAAATGAAATGATCATGGGGCCCCCAACTTTTCAGGATGTTAAATTTAAGGTGGGTAGCGAAGATCTTGAATTTAAGCTTAGTTTTTAAATCGGTATAAAGCATAAAAATGCCCGCATTAAGCGGGCATTTTTATTTTAGGTGTTGTTTAAAAGAAATATAAATTATATCCTGAATGACCAAGCTATCATTCTGTTGCATAAAGTATTATATCTCCGCTGCCAGCCAGGCTTTCATCATGTTCTTTATTCATCATAAAATTATTAAATATCTTTCTCTTATAGTATAAATTTTATTGATAGTTTTTATATTTGTATTACACAAATTTATGATAAATGACCATTACCCAATTGCAATATGTTTTGGCTGTTGCGGAGTACCAAAACTTCACCCTGGCTGCCGAAAAAAGTTATGTTACACAGCCCACTTTAAGCATGCAGGTACAAAAGCTTGAAGACGAATTGGACGTACTTATTTTTGATAGAAGTAAGAAACCGATCCGTATTACAGAAGCGGGTCAAAAAATTGTTGCCCAGGCGAAAAACATTGTAAATGAAGCAGAACGAATAAGGGATATTGTTGATCAGGAAAAGGGGTTTATTGGCGGTGAATATACACTGGGTATTATTCCAACAGTTATGCCCACTTTACTACCGATGTTTCTTAAAGCGTTTATCAATAAATACCCAAAGGTAAATTTGATAATAAAAGAGCAAAGTACAGAAACCCTTATAAGGAATATACAGGAAGGGCATTTAGATGGTGCTATTGCCGCAACACCTTTGAAAATTGAGTATATAATAGAAAGGCCATTATACTATGAACCTTTTGTTGGATATGTACCCAAGAGCCATAGACTTAGAGAAGCAGATAAACTAAATCCAGGAGATTTGGATATTAGTGATATTTTATTATTAAAGGACGGGCATTGTTTTAGGGATGGCGTAATTAATCTTTGTAAGACATCAAAAAAATATGAAAATGAGCATTTTCAGTTGCAAAGCGGCAGTTTTGAAACATTGGTAAATCTGGCCGATGAAGATATGGGAATGACTTTATTACCTTACCTGAACACCATGGAATTAGATGATAAAAGAAAGAAAAATTTGAAATATTTCCATAAGCCCTCTCCAGCCAGGGAAGTAAGTCTTATTTATCACAAAAGTGAACTTAAAATCCAGATTACACGAGCATTAAAAGAAGTTATTTCGGGGATTGTACGTGGAGCAATTACGTTTCAGGATGTAAAAATAATTAGTCCCATACATAAAAATTAAAAGCCACCCTTTTGGGTGGCTTTTAATTTATGCTTTAAGATAAATTAATGTGGGGCGTAACTCTGGCTTATCTGTTATAAAATCTTGTAGCCAGGCTTTTAATTCTTCAATTTCGTCAGGCAATAGTTTAGTTATTGCCTTTTTGAGTTCTTTACTAAAGAGTTTTACATCAAAACTTACTTTTTGGAGTACGGTTTTATAGTACTCCAGCATAGATTTTGCCATATTGAGAGTTTGCTTTAATTAGATTGTTATGGCAAAAATAACCAAAAATAGCTTTATATTATTGTGTACATTTCGTTAAAAATTGGATAAATTCATGTTAAAGACAAAATTCTACTACTTAAGTGATTGATATTAAATTGAAAAGCTTCCTCAATATTTGCGGTTTAATCCTATTCTCAATTCTTATTGGAGCCTGTGCTTCTGGTAAAAAGTTGAACAAAACTATCACTGCCACATTGAATCTTGAAACTTTCAAAAATCACTTTACCGGGATTATGGTATACGATCCAATATCCATGGATACTTTGTACCGACTAAACAGTGATAAATATTTTACACCGGCGAGTAATACAAAAATTTTTACCCTATATACATCATTATTGCTACTGCCCAAACAGATTCCCGCATTGAAATATTGTAATTTGAACGATACCCTGTTTATTGAAGGCACAGGTAATCCCTCTCTATTGCATCCGTATTTAAACGATAGTTCTGTAATCCGGTTTTTAAAGGGTTTTAAAAATATCTCCTTAAATCAGAACAACTTTAGTGATAGCAGATTCGGACCTGGTTGGGCATGGGAAGACTATGACAGATATTATTCTGCCGAACGCAGTGCCTTACCAATATTTGGTAATGTTGTAACTATCTCTAATGTAGATAGCTTACTTGTTATTCCCAACTATTTTATATCAAATGTAAACCTGATAAAAAACACTATTAATCGTGAGATCGACACTAATATTTTTTATTTCGATCCTACAAGAAAAGACACTCTTGAAATTCCATTTAAAGCAGATAATGATGTAATTCAGACACTTATGGAAGCAGCAATCGGGAGAGAAATCTCAGGAGTTCAAAAAATGCCCTGCGAAGAAAAAATGATACTCTCAGGAATCCTAACCGATAGTATAAATAAAAGAATGATGCAGGAAAGTGATAACTTTTTAGCTGAGCAATTACTCCTGCTGGCCTCCTCTACCCTATCAGACACTTTAAACACCAGGACGGCCATAGACTATATGCTGAAAAATCACTTTAAAGATCTAAAACAACCGCCCAGATGGGTAGATGGTTCCGGACTTTCCAGATATAATCTTTTTAGCCCTGAAGCTATGGTATATGTTTTGAACGCGATTCATGGGGAGGTTCCAAAAGAACGACTATTCAATATTTTTGCAGAGGGCGGAGAATCGGGTACTTTAGCTGATTGGTACCCGGGAAATCCCCATCCATATATCTATGCTAAAACAGGGACGCTGGGTAACAATCATAATATCAGTGGGTATTTAATAACTAAATCCGGGAAAACCCTGATATTCAGTTTTATGAATAATCATTTTACGAATTCCTCCTCCGAAATAAAAAAGCAAATGCAGTATATATTCGAATGGGTACGAGATAATTATTGAAATATGTTATTTATGCTTGCGTATTGTAAGAGCATAATGGTTTTTGCATCCTTAATTTCGCCATTTTTGATCATGTCTAAAGCCGTATGGAATAGAACTTCCAGTACTTCAATATTTTCACTCTCATCCTCGGCACCCCCACCATCTCCTACTTTCATTTGCTCGTCAAATTCACCAATAAAAAAGTAAAGTATTTCAGTTACTGAGCCTGGTGACATATAAGATTCAAACACCTTTTTTACATGATGTATTTTATACCCGGTTTCTTCCTCGACTTCTTTTTTGATGCAATCTTCCGGATGAGCCCCATCCAACAACCCTGCACATACCTCTATCATTATACCAGAAGGATTTCCATTTAAGTAAGTGGGCATTCTGAATTGTTTGGTAAGAATAACTGTTCCTTTCTGTTTGTTATACAACAAGATAGCAGCTCCATTTCCACGGTCATACACCTCGCGAATCTGAGTTTCCCATTCTCCATCCTCCTTTTGATATTCATAAGTGTACTTGTATAAGGTGTACCAATTATCTGATAAAACGTCCTTTCTAATATTTTTAATCTTGCTGTTGTTCATGTTCGGTGAGACTTATATTAATTGAAGTATCATATATAATTGGTTATACGGTAAGTGCATTATTTAAATACCTTCTAAAAGGGAGCATTTCTCTGTATACTTTAATAACAATTTCTTTAAAGTCATTGCTTAATACCTGATCTCTTGAAAGCTGGTGAACTACGGCATATGATTTATTTCTCAACAAATCAATGTAAGGATGCTCCTTTGTAAAACCTTTGGGAGCACCTTTCAACTTTTCATCAATATATAGTGAGCCAAAAGATTCTTTAAATGAATCTTTATTGATAATTTTTATTAGAACTTCCCCATTATAATCTATTGCATCTCTTATACTTCGCAGAGATTTTGGTTCCGGTCGCCAGATTCCCCCTGCAAGCAAGGATTCATTTATTCCAATCTGAATATAGAAGTCTCCCGTCCCGGGTGCCTTATCCAAACCAGCGCCAAAATGATCCTTATAAACAGGTTTGTGTGGGTGATACATAAGATTATTGTTAATCCTGTTTATGCCCTTTTTCCCTGGAGTGCGGTAATAATACTTATCAATATCTGCCAGGGTATTATCCAGATCATCTAACCAGCTAATAAATTCTGCACGAATTTCCTTGTACCGTTTTCGGTTAATATCCATCCAAACCTTAGAATTGTTCTTCTCCAATTCACCTAAAAAGTCAAATAGCTTTTTAAAATTCATAAAGACATCAGTTTGGTACTACAGTTTTACAGGTGATTATTTAGAAACGGTTATCACCATCCAACAGATCCCCTATTCCTCCTAAAATACTTCCTTCACCTTTGTCTTTTCCTCCACCTTTTGGCGCTGCGGCCCAAACTCTACCTGCCAGCCTGCTAAAAGGCAGGGATTGAATATAGACCGTTCCGGGGCCTCTCAAAGACGCGAAGAACAAACCTTCACCACCAAATACAGTATTTTTGATTCCTCCGACAAATTCAATATCGTAGTCTATATCCTTTGTAAACCCTACAATACAACCCGTATCAACTTTTAAAATTTCACCTGGTCCTAACTCTTTCTTGGCAAGGGTACCTCCGGCATGAACAAAAGCCATCCCATCACCCTCAAGTTTTTGCATTATAAAACCTTCACCACCAAACAAGCCCCTGCCAAGACGTTTGGAGAATTCTATCCCAATAGATACTCCTTTCGCAGCACATAAAAAGGCATCTTTCTGACATATAAATTTTCCATGCTTTTCAGATAAATCAATGGGCAAAATCTTACCTGGGTAAGGAGAAGCAAAACTAACTTCTTTTTTGCTTTGACCAACATTTAAAAAAGCAGTCATAAACAGGCTTTCTCCAGTAAGAACTCGTTTTCCTGCCGAAAATAATTTGCCAAGTATACTGTTATCCTGGTTGGAACCATCGCCAAAAATGGTATCCATCTTTATGTCGGTATCCATCATCATAAAGCTACCGGCTTCCGCAACAACAGCTTCCTGAGGATCCAATTCTATTTCCACATATTGCATTTCTTCCCCATATATGTGGTAGTCAATTTCGTGATTTGTATTACTCATATATTTCTTTTTTTATAAAGTTAGACTGTCAACTATAAATATAAGTATCTGGCTATTACAAATTGTTACATTTTTTGAATTTTGATTAAGCACAATCCTGCCTTAAACAATTTGGCTATTCTATTTAAGCTTTTATTCTCTAAAATAAACCCATAAGAGGGTTGTATAATACCAAAAAGTTATATTTACAATATGGATTATAAAATTATTACAATTATCTCAATTGCCGCAGCCATAGGATTAGCTTACCTCGCTTTTAAATATCCTAAGAATTTCTCAAAACTCAACATTGTATTAATCATAGGATTCACTGCTGCCCTTTTAATGATTTCTGCCTTTTATGGTGGTATGATAAGCTCCAGTATAGACACTCTGGGTGCCAGCATTGAGCAGAAAACAAAAGCCAGGTATCTTGCAGATAGAATTGCGAATATGAAGGAATATGAAAAAGCGATTACTTCAGCATGGCTTGCTTATATAATAACTATAATATACCTTGTTGTTTTAGATAGACTCCCAAAAATGTTTAGTCTAAAAGATAAGGGTAACTAAACAACTTAAGGTTAATATTGCAAGGTTCGGGAAGAAGTCAAATTCTACTTCTGACTATTTCGCAATTTCACCGTCCATTCAAAATTAAACGTAGAAACCACTAGTCCGGCTTCATTTATCCCAACAGATTTCATCCAAAAGGTTTGCCCCTCTCCAGTAACAATAGTTTGGTCTAATGCTTCTTTTATCTTACGCCCATCCACGCATGTGAAGGTAATTTTACCAGTCGCTTTTTTAGAGAAATTACCATTATTATTGGCAACAAGCATGGAAATGCTTTCACCACGTTCACTAATCTGTGTGCTAACCATAATACCGGTGCTAAGTTCAGCTGCCATACCCTGAACAGCCCAGAACATTGATTTAAATGGGTTCTGATTAAACCATTTATGCCTTACGGTAACTACAGCTTTCTCTTCATCGTAGGATCTTAGTCGAACCCCGCACCACCAGGCTGATGGTAACTTTAAAAAGGCAAAGACATTGAATTTGTTGGGACTTAGGCTCATTGAATACAAAATATTTGGTAAAAGTAAGTATTCTATTTTAACTGAGAAATGTTAATTATTTGTTAAATATTAGTACTATGTTTTGCATAATACCTTCTTTTAGCCATATATTTGCATAAGAAACTAATATGCCATGACAGAGACATTGACCAAACACGAAAGAAGTTTATCCGCAGTTATTCATGCTTCTACCCTTAGTAAGTACTTTATTCCCTTTGGCAACTTCCTTTTACCATTGGTATTATGGATTGCAAACAAGAAGGAACACAGCTTTGTAGACTACAATGGGAAGCAGGCTTTAAATTTTCAAATTAGCCTCTTATTGTACTCTATTATTCTTGGAATGATATCGGTTCCTTTCATACTTGGATTTATACCAAGCATTTTTGATGGGGGCTTATTAGATATTCGCGATTACAACGAGTTCAACAATATCAATTTTCATTTTATAGGTGAAAATTTACATTTTGGATGGTGGCTTTGGCCTCTTGGAATTACAGGAATGTTACAAATTGCGCTCTTTATTATTAATATAGTTTATACCATTTTGGCGGCTTTAAGGACAAATGAAGGGCAGTATTTTAAATATCCCATAACGATCAATTTTATAAAATAATAAACAGCATTAATCAAGCTGTATAATAGGAGTTATTCATCAATAAAAAAAGGAGTTTATTTATCAATCATCATCAAATGAAAAGCAAAAAAACGAACAGTTAACCAGATGCTGAAATGAAGCCGTGGTACACGGAACAGCACAAAACAGAATTATGAAATTATGAACATAGAAAACACAAAAGCGCAGATGCGAAAAGGAGTTTTGGAATATTGCATACTCTCCATTCTAAGAGGAGAAGATAAGTATGCTTCCGAAATTCTTGGAAGCCTTAAGGACGCAAAGATGCTGGTGGTTGAAGGCACTATTTATCCTTTACTAACCAGGTTAAAGAATGCCGGGTTGCTTAATTATCGCTGGGAGGAATCAACCTCCGGCCCACCCAGGAAATATTACGCACTCACAGAAACCGGTAAAGTGTTCCTGAAAGAATTGAACATTACCTGGGATGAACTTAGAGGAGCAGTTAATTTGGTTACCAATACTAAAAACAACTAACAATGAATAAAACAGTAAATATAAATC
>Ga0209567_10000052_pt1 | contig 51686 bp, 36 predicted proteins | sample COG_12_FD_184756 | JGI IMG/M metagenome (GOLD analysis project Ga0209567, IMG submission 184756) | Pelagic marine sediment microbial communities from the LTER site Helgoland, North Sea, for post-phytoplankton bloom and carbon turnover... | ecosystem: Environmental > Aquatic > Marine > Neritic... | reverse complement strand
CGATCTTGTCTTGGGCCCGTGGGTTTTTCAAAGCACGGTTCGTTCACCAGGCCCTGGTTGTACCATCGGTTGTCGCGGTTGTACTTCAAGCTGGGATGATTTGAAATCGCCTTGAGCATATCCAAAGCACCCACACTGTTCCCGGCGAGAACGTCCCACATCCTATCGATGCCGCCACTCCAGACGATCCAATTATTACGGCCCTTTACGACGGCGGCGACGGCATCTTCGGGTGAGATCCCTGGCAGGTATGGTTCCAGCGCCGACGCCACTTCCTGGGGACGTTGAGTGATGCCATAATCCATATCGCGAAAATAATCCTCGTCCGCCGCCGGAAAGGATTCGGCGGTCCGGCCTACACAAAGCGCCTCGTCCAATACCTTACCCGAACCTTTACCGCAGTTGGCATTTCCAGAAGTGCCGGCGCTCAGATCGGTAGCACTTGTGAGTCCCAAAATACCGACAGCGATGATAGAGATTACTATGCGAGTGATCTTAGTCTTCATTTCGATTCCCCAACGCAATACTGTGTTGTTGTGTAAAACTGTCCAGAGCTATACGGAAAATCTAGCCGATTCATTTCATCATCCGAATGTTCGCGATGCCGCCATACCTTAACATTGTCGGCCTTTGACAAGGATTTGAGGCCGCCTGGCGGGAAGTTCGGGCCACCGTCGCGCCTTTCACGAGTAACGGATATCCAATATGAACATGGCTGTGTAATAACTGCAGTGTTACCAATCAATGTCAAAATGTTAATCGACCTTTCAAATTCCTGGATGTGGGTTTTCCCACATACTTACGTTACAAATGAAGGTTATTGTAAATCGAAGAAGCGGCGAGACTTTAGAACTTAAAGTCAAGCCCGCTCCAACGACTTTCCAAATTAGTCGAGACAAAAAACTAAAGTACCATAAATGAATATTCAGCTTAACTTATTTGTTGCGACGAAAATTTCCGAGTATTTCCGGATAGCCTGGCCCGCATAGGAAGATCTATGCGGCATAATGACGAAAAAGTGGACCTCAGGCTGCTGTCGCTCTTGCATGCACTCCACGACGAGGAGGAATTCATGCGGGAACTGCGGAGGCTTACAGATTCCTGTTTAATCAATGACGGATCTTGGGAACAGATCCGTCAGATGGGCGGGGATCTGGCCCCGGAAAACGGTTTATTCACTACACCTGCCGGCGCCAATATTGCAGATACGCCTGAACAAGAACGCATGCCTGGAAAGAGTTTCAAAAATATTGCATTCGATCGGCGCGGGACGGACAGGCGGGCGACCAAACTGCCCTGGCTGGGAACGGATCGGCGTAATTGGCAGCGGCGGCATTCCGCCCGCCGCCAAACCGACCTATAGCGGTATAAGTCCGTGAGCGCCGTAGTAATAGAATTTGAGCGTACACCTCGGAAAAAGCTTGGGTATTGTGCTGTTAGCGCAATAAAATACCCGTGACCTGGAGCGGAGATTGCGATGGAAAACCATCAAAAAAAATGAATTTGGCCACGGTTTCGGAAATCGATTCATAATATGACCCCACAGTCCACCTTCATGGTCTGCGCTGAAATCTACCGCGACAAGGTAGAACAGCTGCGAGCGTTGTTGGCCACAATGAATTCCGCGCCCGGTGTTGTAGATCCCCAAAACGGTCTGGTTCCCTTCGCTCGATTTGATCGTTTGCACGTTGTGCGCTTTGTCATCATCGAAGCGCAAACAACGGATGATATAAATATCTACGGTGTGCCCACCCGTCCCTGGTCTCCTACCCTGATATTTTTGGGCGATTGTGATGGACCATTTGAACTTTGCCTTGCTGAATTGGCCGAACGTGCCGGCCCGGGGCTAAGAAAGCTATTTGCTCATTGTCAGAACTTCGATCCCGAGAGAGAAATTCTTTCGGAATGGATGAAGAGAAACAACAAAAAGCCAGCGGCAAATTATATCAACTGGATTGGCAGGACCGTCACGCAGATTCATGAAGAAGCCGCTTTGCATGAAGCACTAAGAAAACAACTCGAAGCAATGCGGCAGGGGAATGACTCCTTAACGCCACAACAAATTCATCAATCCTTGCGAGATTTCGTGCACGACGAAATAAAACAGGGCAGACTCGTCTTGACGAAAGCACCGGAGACCCCTTTGCTGTGGTGGCTGGGTAATTTAATTCACAAAATCAGCGTACCGCTGGTGCTGCTTCTTTTGACCCCCCTGCTGCTGGTATTGTCACCATTCCTAGCCGTAAGATTACGTTCGCTTGAACGCTCGGACCCGGAAATTGCGCCCCGTCCCGACAGAGACGCGGTTGCCCGCTTGGCGGACGCGGAAGATAGACTGATTACCAACCAATTCAGCGCCTTTGGAGACGTAAAACCCGGGTTATTTCGAAGATATGCCGTGATTTTTTTTCTGTTTGGGCTGAACTATGCCGCTCGTCACATATACAACAGAGGTTACCTTACGCGAGTACAAACTATTCATTTCGCCCGTTGGGTCCTTTTGGATGACAAGCGCAGATTGTTTTTTGCCAGTAATTATGACGGTGATCTGGAAAGCTACATGGACGACTTCATCAACAAGGTTGGCTGGGGTCTGAATATCGTGTTCAGCAACGGTGTCGGTTGGCCCAAAACTCGCTGGCTACTCAAGGACGGTGCGGAACGCGAGCAAAAATTCAAGTATTTTTTACGCAGGCATCAACACTACACCGACGTCTGGTACAAAGCTTACCCGGACATCAACGCGGTGGAACTCGCCCGTAACGCAAGAATTCGTGAAGGACTTGAGAAAACCGGTTTCCGAAAGGCCAACGAACTCCAGGAATGGTTGGGTGAGATCTAGGGCCTGTCCGATGGAAAGATAGTATGCTTGATAATACTGAATTCGAGTTCGACGACGTACAAGGCATCGTCCACTTCGCGCACGCTCAAATGGTGGAAACGTGTTTTCTGTTGCTCAAAATACGGGACAGTACGCTAGCGAAAAAATGGCTGGCGCAGGCGCCGGTGACCACCGCTGTAAAATCTCCGGAGAGATCCCGACCGGAAACGGCGCTGCAAATCGCATTTACCGCCGCGGGCTTACAAAAATTAGGTGTAGAGGAAACCGTCATTGCGGGTTTTTCCGACGAGTTTCTCTCTGGGATGACGAACGCCAATCGCTCGAGACGGCTTGGGGATATCGGAAACAATGCCCCTGAATACTGGCATTGGGGAGGGAGCGAAGAGGACACCCCGGACGCACTGCTGATGCTTTACGCCGTCGAAAGCGGATTGGATGCCTGGAAACAGCAGGTCACCGGTCAACAATTTGAACAGGCATTCTCACAAAATATCCTGCCCACGAATACCCGGGTGAAAGATGAACCGTTCGGCTTCGCCGATGGCATCAGTCAACCGGTGATCGACTGGCATCGTGAACAGAGCACGGATACTCACAGGCGGGACCAATACTCGAACCTGCTTGCAGCCGGAGAAATCGTTCTCGGTTATCCCAACGAATATGGCTACTATACGGACCGGCCGTTGATAACGTCCGCCGATGATGGTCCGGCTGAAATTTTACCGGGCGCCGAAGACAACCCTCGGTTAAGAGACTTGGGACGAAACGGCACCTACCTGGTTTTGAGACAACTTCAACAGGATGTTCCTGGTTTTTGGAAGTATGTTGATCAGGCCGCGGATGGTGATACGAAAAATCGAAAGAAACTGGCTGCGGCCATGGTGGGACGTAAACGTGACGGCACCCCGCTTATGCCAACAGTTAAGGGAGATGTTGCCGGCACTCCTGAAAAACATAGCAAATTGAACAACTTCAACTATGCCGCTGACCCGAAGGGACAGGTGTGTCCTGTTGGCGCACATATCCGGCGCTCAAATCCCCGTACCGGAGACTTCCCACCCGACGTAGCCGGGCCTATTTCGCGACTGATACGCACCCTGGGCTTCGGGCGCGATAGCCCAACCGAAGATCTGGTTGCTTCGACCCGTTTTCACCGGATGCTGCGCCGCGGTCGACCTTACGGACTCAGGCTCAAACCCGCCGATGCCGTGGCGGCAATCGACGATCGAGACGAGCGCGGACTGCAGTTTATTTGCCTGTGCGGCAACATAAGCAGGCAATTCGAATTCGTACAGAATGCCTGGATAGTCAATGGCAAGTTCGATGGTTTACAAGATGAAACAGACCCATTGCTGGGAAATCGACAACCCCTGATGGATGGCAGCCCGACAGACAATTTCAGCATCCTACAGTTTTCTGGTCCGCGTAAGTGCCTGACCGGGATGCCGCAATTCGTCACCGTGCGAGGCGGCGCCTACTTCTTTCTCCCTGGTATACGTGCTTTGAAATATTTAGCCGAATCTTCGGGCCCTGGCAAATGAAAGAATTGTTCTTCAAATTACTGCGGTTCATGCATCGTGTTTTCGAGGAGCTGCTGCACATAGAGCGGCGCCTAGAGCCGTTCTTCAGGCCCGCATTGAACAGGTTTACGCGGGAACCGACCGCCAAAGTGATCCAATATTTAATTAACTTCAGACGCAAAGACGAAGGACTGGGGTTGGCGGAAGAAAAGCATTTCGACTGGGAAGAACAGGCAAACGACGACATTATCAAGTTGATGGCCGAACAAATGCGCGGCCATTTCAAACCGGGTGCTTACGAACGTGGAGGAAATACGAAAACCCACGGCATTGTGCGTGCGACCGTAACCGTCCGTGACGATCTGCCGGAGCATATGCGCAAAGGTATTTTTGCCGAGGTGCGCAGCTATCCCGCGTACGTAAGATTTGCAGGACCTGGCCCCGATGTGCCCGCAGATATACGGGATATCGGCTTTGCCAGCATGTCTTTGAAGATCATGGACGTACCCGGCGAAAAAATGCTGGACGATGAAAAATTTACCCAGGACTTCCCTGCGATATGCACCCCGACGTTTGTGACCCCAAATACACGTGAGAATGCAAAACTTCAGTATTGGAGTCTTCACGATCTGGGCATGATTTATTTTTTCAATCCACTGGATTCCCATATTCTTGATTTTTTTATGCAGTCATTGTGGAATGAGACAATATTGAATCCGTTGGGCCACCGGTATTTCAGCTGCGTTCCCTACCTGCTCGGCCAGGGTCAAGCCATGGTCTATTCCTACGCTCCAAAGACCGAAGTTGTGCGCGATATTCCGGGTGCTCCGTTTGGTAAAATCTCGTTTAACTATCTGCGCGACAACATGGTGAGGACGCTTGACCAGCATGACGTGGAATTTGATTTTCTGTTGCAAGTACAGACCAACCCGCATCGAATGCCCATAGAAAACAACGCGGTGCGATGGCCGGAAGAAATATCTCCGTTTATTCCTGCGGCAACTATTCATATTCCCAAACAAAAATTCGATTCCGCCGCACAATTTGAGTTCGCAAAACGTTTAACCATCAATCCCTGGCATTGTTTGCATGATCATCGTCCTCTGGGTAATCAAAGCCGTGCCCGGCTTCGGATGTACAAGGAATTGTCCGCGGTGCGACTGAAAATGAATAAAACGACCCATTTCGAACCCGACGGTAGCGAAGTTTTTTGACCCATACTTGAAAAGTCGATATCGCGCACGCGTTCATTGGAAAGAAACCAATTGCCAATAGAGACCTTAGATTTCAGGACGCCAAGAACCGGAGTTCGGCCTCGATCACCATTCCTTCCTGCCGCCGGCGGACGCGGATGCCCTTCAGCTTGTGATTCTGCTGCATGGAACCGATGATCGCGGCGACCTCGTCCCATTTTTTTGCTTTGAGCGGCGCACCCAGACGTTCTAAGTAACGGTTTAGAATGCCTCGATTGTATGCCAACGAAAGCAAAACGGTTTGAACTGACGCCGGTGTATCCTTGCGTGCGAGGGCGGGGAAACGGCGCGTGATGCCGTCCCAATAGGGTTTGGCGGTATGCGGCATCAGCGCTACGCCTTCAACCGAAGTGATTCGAATACTCTGGATTGACCGAGACATTTTAAGGGCATCGCGCGCATCCGCACCTTTGAAACCCAAAACCAACCGCAACGCGCCCATTTGTCTCTTGGTCAACAATGGACCGTAAAGTGCTTCTATGAAGTCCATGGACGCATGTCCAAGATCGATCCCCGGGTCCAAGGTGACACCGGAAGCACCCCCAGGCCAGTAAGGGCGGCCCCGAAATCCTTCCTGTTGATGCACCCAGTCCAAATCACCATTAAAGTTTTTTAGCAGTAAATTGATGTCGGCAGCGGGTTGGGGCAGGTGCTCAGAAACGGTTTTCCAAGTGGCTTTATCAAAAACGCCGGTTGGTTCTAGGCCGTTGGCCTGTTGAAAGGCTTTAGCTGTCGTACGCGTGCCGGCTCCGAAACGACCATCTACGCCCATCGGAAGTCCGATGTTGACCAGCCCTTGCTGAACGTTTTTAACGACACTTCTCAACCAGGAACGCCGCCCAATCCCGTCACCATAGCGAACTACGGCCTTGATCAAGCTATTACCTCCTGTTCTTTATAGATCATGATCGAGAAGATTCCGCAACCAGGATAAATTACCTTTAAGCAATGGCATTAGTATATCCTGGCTCATGCAGTCGAAGAAACTAACAGGCGTATCACTTTGTCAAATGGCGCTGGGCCGGTTGGCTGACACTGTGGCAACATTTGACATACGGGGTTCCAGACGCAATTTGGATATTTTGACGACGCGCGTCGTCGATGCGATGCTGGAGGAGATGGGGAGATATGAGTAGCCTCGTCCATATATAGGCTTGTTGTTTGTGGAGGTTGTGAGCGATGGGTTACCGAGAGATTCTTGCCACAGAATAATTTTTGGAGTTTGATGAAGATTGGGCAAGGGCCTCAATGAACGCACGGGGGCCGGCGCCGGCATAGGCCGCCGATATCTCGATTCAGGCGTTGGTGCAACAAAACGTAAACGCCAGGCCAAGAATAAAAGCCCGGCGAGATATTTGTTGGGGTTTCTAGAGGATTTAGACTGTGCATCAGAACATTGACCCCGTGATTGTAGTAAGAATCGTACTAGAGTAAGTTAATTACACCAGAACAATGGATAAGCAGGCGTAAGTGCGAAGCAGGTATGCAATTTTCAATGCCGTTCTGGCGATTTGTTTAGCGGCAGAACCATCCGCAGGTTTCGGCGTCAGTGACGTGGCCGCGTGCATCGAAATGGCCAAGAGTGGCTTGCGGCCGATCGCCGAAGTCAGATCGGAAAGATTCCTGGGCAAAGTCGAGGCGTCTACAGCGCAGTGCCGCGGCGGTGACAAGGCGGTCAGTCAGCGCCGCACGCCCTGGGTCGACTGGGCGAACTACTGGGCAACCGGTGATGCGGGCACGCTTAAGGCCGGGGAAGAAGCGAAAACTCTGCTGGGCACACACCTGAAACCCAATGGCCGGGGTATCGATGGTTCACTGCTGGATCTCGAATACCAGCGCATCGAATTAATAAAATTCAACCTGTTTGACAACTACACCTATGAGACCTATGTCAAAGGTCCGGGGGATAGACCCGGTTCCGCCTTGAATCAATGGGACGAGATGCGCTTAACGGCAGACCACCCGGACTATGCGTCCGTGGGCGGCAGCGGGCCGCAACTGTGTAGTGGAGAGCTCATACGTTACCGGACGTTGACTGGTATCTGCAACGATATCCGAAACCCTAAAATGGGTTCCAGCGGCGCCTATTTTTCCCGCAATGTCGACTTCGAATCTACTTTTCCTCGACTCGGCAATAACGAACTGGCCAGGGCGAGGCACGGTGACCAGGAAAATGGCAGTCGTATCGATCTGTACAAGCCAGATCCACAGCTGATCAGCCGCGTGCTGTTCACTCGGCAGCAGAAAAGTGACACCTGCAACGAGGGATACGGAGCCGCCGACTACGCCACCACCGCACATTGCGATTATTTGAAGGCTCCCGTCTTCAACGTGCTGGCCGCGTTTTGGATCCAGTTCATGACCCACGACTGGTTTTCACATCTCCATGAAGGCCGCAACAAATCCGGCCTCATCACGGTGGGGTGCGAATCCGAACAAGCGCGCGCACTCGGCTGCCGGTCCCAGGACCGCGCGGAGGGGTCCCTGTTCGAGTTGGAAGATGAGCCGGGCACGTTCGACCACAACGGCGTCGACTACTTGAGGCGCGCACCGAAAACGACCGCCAATACGGTAACGGCGTGGTGGGACGCATCCCAAATTTACGGCTACGACGCTGCGTCGTTGAAGCGAGCGATTCGTGACCCCGATGATCCGGCCAAACTACTGCAACCGGAGGGTTACCTGCCGCTGCTCGACGAGTGCGTCCCCGAGTGTCGCGTAGAACCGCAGTGGCACGGTCAGGAAGCGGCCGCTTTCCCGGATAACTGGAACATCGGAATGAGTTTCTACCACAACTTGTTCGTTCGCGAGCACAACAGCTTCGTCGACAGGTTTCGCCAGCAGCAGCTCCGATCACCGAAAGCCGACTCCGGTATGCGGCACCCGGATGCGCCGGCACGCGTAATCGCTTATGCCGATGCATCGGACGAGGAAATCTACCAGGCGGCCCGGCTGGTGGTATCAGCTTTGATCGCGAAGATCCATACCATTGAGTGGACTCCACAGCTCCTCTACGGTGAACCGCTTTACAGGGTAATGAACGCGAATTGGTTCGGCCTGTTCAACCTCGAGGAGGACGATGTTTCCCTGGTACTTAAAAAAATATTTGATAAAGAACAAAACATATTCAGTCGCACGTCCAGCCGCATCGCAAGAACGTTGGGAATGCAGAGTAAAGGGGATGAGTCGAATAGCTGGTATTCCGTGTTAGCGTCAGGTGCCGGTATTTTCGGGTTGAACAACAGCCGGGTAAGCGGGCAATTATGGTGGAAACAAGACCGCTGGGACCTCGCCAATCCGGATGATGTCAACGGAGGTGTAAACCACTTCGGTTCGCCGTTCAACTTTCCGGAAGAATTCACCAGCGTGTATCGATTGCACGCGCTGGTGCCGGACCTGATCGAGTACCGCGATTTGCAGCGCCCGAATGCGATTGCGCTTAAAATACCGGTAGTAAAGACAGTGCGCGGCGAGTCCAGTAGGGAAGTGCGCGCGCGCGGCCTTGGGAACTGGGCGCTGAGTATGGGCCGGCAGCGGTTGGGTTTGCTGCACTTGCGGAATCACCCCATGTTTTTACAGAACCTGGAAATGGGTCATCTGGGACCCGGCAACAAGCTCGACATCGTGGCCCTGGATATTTTCCGCGACAGGGAACGCGGCATACCACGATACAATGAATTCCGCCGCCAGATAGGGTTGAAGTCTCTAAGCAGCTTCGATGACTTTATAGATCAGCGCTTGCCAATGGACTCACCGCAGCGTCGAGCTCAGGAGGAAGTGGTGTCAATGCTACGTGAGATCTACGGCGCCCATGCCTGTGATGAAGGCAAGATTATTACCAACGCTCAGTATGGGGAAGATGGAAAATTTATCAACGATTGCCTCGGACATGCGGACAAGTCGGTGGTGGACAACGTGGAGGACGTCGACACGGTGGTGGGTTGGCTGGCCGAATATACACGGCCTCACGGCTTCGCGATTTCAGAAACCCAGTTCCACGTTTTCATCATAAATGCATCCCGACGTTTGTTCAGCGACCGCTTTTTCACTTCCAGCTTTCGACCCGAATTCTACTCACATCTTGGCTACAACTGGGTGATGAACAACGGGCCGTTGGACGATTGCCCATATCCGGTGCAAATCGGGAAAGATGGTAAACAGCAATGTAACGAACCAGAACCGTCCAACAGACACGTGATTTCAGTGTCGCCTCTAAAGCGCGTCCTCATGCGAAACGTAGCGGAATTGCGTGACGAGTTGATTCACGTGGTGAATACATTCGATCCTTGGGCCCGTGATCGTGGAGAGTACTACTCCCTGGCTTGGCGGCCCCGCGACGACGCCGCCGCCGATCCGGCGTTTGAAATGTAGACCCGCCATTGACGAGAGTCCAACAGTGAAAGGAGACCCATGATGAACGAGAGTGTTGAGAAATGGCTTGAAAAATCGCGCGACGAACTGGATGAGATTTACAAACAGGCGGAGCCTGGTCAAATTCCCGACGGAGATACACGAGGAACAGCCATCGTCACGGGCTCCACGCTGGCAAAACTTTACGCTCGCTTCGCCAGGCTGTTCGCCTGGCAGGGCAAGGTGTTCGATCTGTTCCCCCCGGACAAAACGAGTGGTATCCTGATTAACAAGATAACTCCGTTCAGCCTGACCTTCGTCGTGGCCAAGGTTTACAAGGACAAAAGCTGGATGGACGATAAGGAAACTATTGTTATCGACTACTCGGAAACTTCTTTTTTCTTCAAAAAAGTCCGTGACGAAATCCGCGAGGTGGAACCGGGTGTGTACCTCGGCAAAGTCTGGTGGGGCAGGACGCGGATCCTGGACTTCGCTTTGACGTACAAATCAAGTTGATTCATACCAGACACGATGCTATCAACTAGGTCGAGCACGCATACATGAGTAACGCACCTGCAGAAACAAAAGTTTCGCGTTTGGTTGAGTTCTGTGAGTAATGCCACATCAATAAACACCAGGCTAGCGGAGCATTTATCGGACAATCTTGTCCTATGAAAGAGGTATTCGAAATGAATGATAAGTCGTTGTCTTCTATGAGCATGTCGGAACTGCGCGAAGAATTGCGTTCTAGGAGCAAATTGAAATCAGGTTTGGATTTGACCGCATCCAGTAACGCGATATCCAGGGAACCCCGACCAGATCTCGAAAGCTATTCTTCCAAAGACATTTCCAACGAGATAGTGGCTCGCCAAAAAGTCATATACGGGGAAGACGACAGACGGGAAATCAAAGACGTGCAAGACCAGGACGCGTTACGAAACTCCGGCAGCGTCGCCGCAATATTCAAAACAAGTGACGTAGTAGACAACGGAGATGGAACCGTGTCACTCCCGTCTTCCACTATGGCCCAACAGTTCGAGGGCGGCGGAAGTCCTCTTTGTGACGACGAGCCGTTTCGATCGCAGCCCGCCGGCGCGATTTGTACCGCTTTTTTGGTCGGAGAGGATTTGGTCGCCACGGCCGGTCACTGCCTGAATCAAAGCAATATCGGTACGCGTCGCTTTGTATTTGGATATCACATGATTTCCGAGAATGAGGCCGCGGTAAACGTCCCGTCAGCGGACGTCTATGCCGGTACCGAGCTGCTTGGCTGGGAGCTTGACAACGACGGGGCGGATTGGGCGGTAGTCAGATTGGATCGAAAAGTGGAAGGCAGGACACCGTTGGTCATTCAGCGATCCAACAAAGTAGCCGACGGCACCAGGCTCTATGTGATTGGTCATCCCGCAGGATTACCGAAAAAGCTAGCCGGAGAAGCAGAAGTAAGAAGCAACGACAATGATGAGTTCTTCGTCGCGAATCTGGACACCTATGGAGGAAATTCGGGTTCTCCGGTCTTCAATGCCGATACACACGAAGTCGAAGGCATACTGGTCCGTGGAGAGACTGATTTCCAGAGCATCGGCTCGTGTGTCGTGTCTTTTACCTGCCCGGTCCAGGGCTGCAGGGGGGAAGACTGTACCCGAGTATCACTGATCTCCGGCGTTCTATCTTAGGGTTTTGCGTAAGTATAGTTTTGGAGTTCATTCGACGAGAATCACAGGAGACTGATAATGAAACGTCATTATTTCGTACGGGATCGCCGTATCGAGGTCGAAGAGGTTCCCAATGTGACGGCGGTCCACGTATCAACCGATGAACAAGGCATCCCCAAGGCCGGGGCGCCCTCGTTCGGCGCTTCCGCTGAACCTGCGCTTCGGGCGGAAACGGAGCAAATCATGCCGCGGGAAACCGCGGAGGCGTTCGCCAGGGCGAATTGGCTGTTCGTGGAGCCATCCAATGATCTTGTCCGCGCCATGGAAACCCACCGCAGGTTCGACAACGCCGAAGAAGTCGGAAAGATCATCCGCAGAGACGATGGCTCCGTAGGTATCACCACCACTCGCATAAATGTGCAACTCAAGCCCGAGTACAACGCTGATGAGTGTCTGCAGATCCTGGCTGAGCACGATCTCGAGGTGCTGACGGTGCTGAAATTCGCTCCGAATCTTTTCGAGGTCAACGCAAACCGCTGGGCGGATTCGCTGGAAGCGTCCGTGGCGCTGCATGACGATCCGCGCTTTACCCTGGCCGAGCCCTCATTTGTGGAACATATTCCGCAGCGGTTCGTTCCCTCGGATCCCGATTACACGGAGCAATGGCAGTGGAATAATTCAGGCGCCAACGGCGGCACCGTTGGTGCGGACGTCAGGGCCGAGGGAGCCTGGGATCTGTCGCTGGGAGCCGAAGTCAGGATCGGCGTCATCGACAACGGTTTTGATGCAGATCATGAAGACCTGGCTTCGGGCGTGGCGCCCGAATCCGGATTCTTTGATTCAAGCAGCGGAAGTGCCGTTTTCCATCAGGGCACAGCCGGAATGCCGGATAGCAACCACGGTACTTTTTGTGCCGGAATGGTGGGTGCCCGTCATAACAACGGAAACGGTGGCTGCGGGGCTGCACCGGCTTGCGGACTCGTATTGATCTCCTGCCTTGGTGATCAAGTAGGCACCCAGACCACGCTTGCCAGGGCGGTGAGTTATGCCGCGAATTTTTCTAACGAAGTGGCGGGTGCGGATCCAGCGCAGGGAGCGGATATTCTCGTTTGCAGCCTTGGTCCCAATGGGGCGGTCTGGAATTTGACCGCGACGCTGGAGATGGCGTTGGAAAGCGCCGCAACGAATGGACGCAACGGCCTTGGACTCACAATTTTCTGGGCGGCCAGCAACGGTCATAACGTCGATGTGAGTTTGGATGAAATCGTATCACATGATGATGTGATCGCAGTCGTTAGATCTGATTCGAATGACTTGGAGGACAACGCCGCGAGAGGAAACGCCGTTGAACTTATCGCCCCGGGTGTGGATGTTTACAGCACAAAATCTGGCAACACATATGGAACGTCTACCGGCACCAGTTTCGCGGCCCCCTGCGCAGCCGGCTGCGCGGCTCTGGCGCTATCCGCCAATACCAACCTTAACCGGGATGAGCTGCGCCAGATCATGCGCGACAGCGCGGATAAGATTGGTGGTGTTGTATATGACGCTAATGGGCATCACGACGACTACGGTTTTGGCCGGGTAAACGCGGAGCAAGCGGTGCTGCGTTCCTCGGCGATCGTTTGATGACATCCGGACCCCGAGCTTGGCAAGAATTTGAAGCCGCCTGGTGAGAAATATGGGTCAATCGGAGTCCCAGCTGTCGTCGACGAATCGGGCGTCAGCCGGCAAGCCAGGCTGGTAGTCCGTACTTTCCATGCGGATTCGAACACTTTCATGGACCGACGGCGGTCGAGCCGCCCAGGACTTTGTTTGTTCGTTCCACTCGCCGGGGCCGCGCACCGCGCGGCGTTTCCAGCCTGCCGCGATCCACTTCCAGGTCAAGGAGTTGTGCATCTCCTGCGTCGGCGCTGGACGGATCTGGTCATAGGCGTCCGCGCGGAGGGCGAGCCCCTGATGCTGCGCGCCTTTGAGCATCCAATTGAGCGCAATATCGGAAAGCCCCGATTCTTTGTATCCCCCGCCTATATCCGAGTGGACACCGGCAAACCACACCTGCTGCATTGTGTTGCCCTCACGATAGCTCCACATATTGGGACGAAAGCGGCTCCGCCTCTCGTCGATGGATATGGCGTGACGTCCAAACGCGACGTCCGGCATGGAGAAGGTGTAGGGCAGTGCGGTTTGCCATTTCGCTTGGATCTTCAGTGCATCCCAGACTCCGACCGTCTTCACCGTGTCCCATACCCCGATGAAGTGGGGCTTACATTCACGTGAGAAAGTATTCTTGAAGCCGCGCGCGGTTTTGAAGTGCTCGGCTTTGCTGTCCCCGTCTTTGGGCATCCGTTTGCGATAGAGCTCGAGTGCATAGGGAATCTGGTTCCAGCTACCCGAGTAGAGAAGACCGAGCATATGGAGCATGCCGGTCAGCGCGCGGGCGGCGTAGGCGCCGCGACTGAAGCCGAAGATATAGACATGGTCGCCGGGTTCGTATTCCTCCATCAAATAGCGGTAGGCGTCGGATATGTTCCGAAAGACGCCGACGCCGAAAGCGAGTCCTAGGATTTGACTGGCGACGACGCGGCTGCGGGTGATCGCACCGCGCGGGTTTCCGGTGCCGACACCCGGATCGTAAAAAGCGACTTGCTGCGTGCTGGCATCACCGCTGAGGTCCAGTGCCCGGAATAGCTTCACGACATTGGTGTTGGTCGCACCGTACTGATTGCCGGTTCCATCACAACAAATAACAATGTTCTTCATCATCTCTCCAGGGTTGGGTAAGCGGAGGCGTCGTTCCATCGAGGTATGGGGAGTAGCAAAGCTACTGTAATGACAATCGAGCCCTGCGGGCCAATAGACCGCGGGACGGTGCTGGTAACGCTGCCTCGGAACGATGAGAAATGCCGAGTCATTATTTTAGAGGCGGCTCACTGGGTTCCGATCGACAGCTCAAGGATGTCTCCGGCGGTGGCGTATTCGACGGCATAGTGGTACCGTCGCTTGAGCGCTTCGTCGTCCCAGATCTCCGTGTACTCCGATCGGTAGTTGAAGAGGATCGTGATGAGGTTGTGCTCGTCGATCGGTCGCCAGTCTCCGGCAATAAGTTTCGCGATGACCTGGCGGTCCGGATGGTAGTGGCCGCCTCCGCCGTTCGTGGAAACCATGAACACCCTCGAGTCGAGCCGCCGGAGCAATTCGAGCGTCACGTTGTTGCCACTGCCGTGATGGGATAGCTTCACTGCGTCCACGGCGAGCCGTTTACTCTTGCCGACCTCCCGATCGATCGCGGCCAGCATGGCGTCGGCATGGGCGTCGGCCATGAACAAGCATTTGCGGCCGTCGTATTCCGCGAGAAAAGCGATGCTCGACCCATTGGCCGGTGACTCGTCCGCGCCGTCGGGTATCTTGACCAACTCCTCGACATCAACCGGCCCAGAGGGTTTTTTGCGTCCCAGCAGTTCCTGGTCGAGCGCACCGACGCGGTAGTGCAGCTTGTCCATGGCACTCAGCACCTGTTTGAAAGTCGCGCCGTCGAGCCCCGCTTCGTGGACCTCGTCGTCCCAGCGCTTGGCGAGCGCCTCCAGTTTCGTCGGAGTCGGCGACATGAGGGTAAGTTTCATGCCGCCCGGCAGTTCAACGCTGGGCAGCGATTTAGGCCTGGCGGGGACCACCACGGGACCGCTGCCGAAGAACCTGTTCCAACTCGTTTTGCTCAACTCCAGCGCCGTGTCGAGGAACAGCCCGTGCTTGCCGCCGAGCGTGGAGTCGTCGTCGATGGAAGGCTGCACCGCCGGGAGATCCAGGTGCTTACGGCCGTTGAACCAGAAGTCGCCGAACGTCACCGGCATGGCCGCGCCGAGTAATTCCACGATCCCTTCGATGTGATCCGCGTCGATGTGGGAGACGACGCCGAGTTCGAAGTGGCACTTGCCGTTGGGATTCCCCGGTGCGTCCGCCAGCTCTCTGATTCGGTTTTCCACGGTGCGGATTGTGGTGCGGAATCCACCATCTAGCAGAATGCGATGCAGGTCATCGGCGGCACCGTACTCAATCCATAGCGCATCGCCCTGCCGGGCCGGGAGCATCTGAATGCGAAACGCTTTGCCCCCGGCTCCTGCCTCTCCGACGTCGACACGCCGGACGTCGCCGCTGCCGAGCACCTGATCGACGGTGATATCCTCGAAACACTCCTCGAGGTCCGGTTCAAGCTTGCCAGGATCCGTTTGTTCGTCGTCGACCGGTACGAGCCCTTCAACCTCTTCGAGTATTTTTCCGACCTGCTCGAGCATGTCCGGTTTGATGTAGCCGGCCTTGCCCCACCAGTCCCGGTAGCGCCTCAATTGACGCACCGTCGATTTCAACGGGAACCGATCGCTTCCAGCCTCTTCAATCAGATTTTCGATGTGCCGTTTGGCGCGTTCTGCCGGGCACGGGGCTTTCGCGGCCGATTTCTTCTGGGTGCCGAACTCCGGCCGCCACAGCTCTACTTCGACGAGCGTGCCGTACGCCCAGATCCGCTCAACCGGGTCGTCGAGTGCGCGGGTAGCGACGTCGAGTGCGCTCTGCCATTGCTCCTGGGCACGCTTGCGTTCCGCGTCATTGGCCCAGCCATTGTCGCCGCAGCCGAGCCCGATCATCACGAAGGACTGGCACGCAGTCCAATGCTCCGGCGCCTGCAATGCAACCCCCTTGAGGTACCAATCCGCCGCGTCGCGCAACGCGCCGCGGGCTTCATCAGCGACTCCCAGATGGTCAAGCAGCCGCGCGCGGCGCTTATTGGCGGAGCCCAGCAATCCATAGATTTCTGTGAGCAGCGCGGTCACCGATCCGAGCTGGTGCTGCCTCTCGTGCTTGGATATCTCATGCAACTCGTCGCGGCGGAATATCTCCTGTCGCTGTTTCTCGTTGGCTGCGGCCTCCTGTTGGAGCCTGGTCGAAGCGGCTTTGACCAGTGCCAGCGAGCGCCGCAGGATATTTGTGAATGACGCAGCCGTGTCGTCGCTCTGCGTGCGACCTTCGGCGCCGGCTATGGTGCGGTCGGCCCAATCCTGCGCCGCTTCGAGTTGCGTGAACGCGCGTATGACCCGGATCGCCTCGAGCTGAGCCGGGAGGTCCGCGGGCCAGCTGGCATAGGCGACGAGGCTCGCCCAGTCGTGGGTCTGGCGCATGCGCGAAGCGATCGCGTGGCGCACGTCGCGCAGCGTCCGTCGCGGGTCTTCGCCCCGCAGCTCGAGCGGGTAGAACGTACTGGTCATGGTGGTTGCCGCGCCGAAAGTCAACGGATACTGCGATGCCAGGACAAACGGGACGCCGGCGACGTGCAGGGCGTGGGCGAGACTCGCAGTGGGATGGACGACGCCGCCGATGTTGCTGCTGTCGCAGGTGCATAGCACGACGCACCACGGAGCAGCCCACGAACTGTCGTCCCGCGGCGGCAGCAGCGCACGGGATAGAGCGGCGCCATCGACTACTTCGGGGCCGGTCTTCTGGCGGTCCCACAACGCAAGGCCGAAGCCCTCCTGGCCGGGCTCGCTCAGTTCATCGCCATGGGCCAGTATATGCACGTGGGTAAAGTTGCCGGTTGCGCACTGATCGCGGATTTCGTCGAGCGACGCACGTTCCAGCACGACGAGGCGGGCGCCGAGGTCTCTGCTCAGCGCACCGTCGCGAATCCGCGGTCTCACCCACGGCCCGAAGGCGGCGGCGAGTGCCTTGCGATGCGCATCGTAAGGAATGCCATATCCCTTTGGGTCAGCGGCAACCAGCAGCAGTTTTGGCTTGTGTGGCACTCGAATCTGGACGCTTCCGGTACGGCGTGTTTCGCGTGTCAGGACGACGTCCGGTGTCGGGCCGATCAGCAGCGGCTGGCCGCCGGCCTTAAAGCCGCTTGGGGGTTCAGCGAGCTCGAAGGGCAGCAGGGCGAGTTCTTGTGGTGTGATCATCAAGCGCAGGTGCAGGATTTGATCGTCGTCGACGCGGCCCTCATGGGGCAGGGCGGGAATCTGTTCCAGCATTGCCGTCACCGCCTTCGACAGCTGGTTGCGCGCGTAGATGCTGTCCTTACCCTGCTCATAGCGCATCCGCGACAATAGGTGCTGGAGTTCACGGTGCTCGAACGGTACCGTGAGCGTCACCGCCGGATGGGATCCGCACAACGCGAGGTAGCGGGTAAACGGCGACAACAATTGGTTATGTGCGTGGCCGTGGCGCAAGAACTCGAGGACCACCTCGCGTACGTGAATGGACACTGTTACCTCCTTCGCGTTTTCGGGACGCACCGGGCGCAATGCTCAAGCTAGTGTAATCGAAGTCGGATGTATAGCAAAAATTCTCAAGAGTGCCGCGTCCTGCCACGTTTCGCTCGCAGCTTCGGCACGCTCCACAATGACGCCATTGATCAGCGCTTACTTATAGTTTCACCGCGCTTACCCGGCCGGCCAGCGCTTTGTCTAGTCTTTTCATTCCCACAGCAAGGCCGGGCAAACGGATATTGGAATCGACCAGCGTTTCTTTGAGCGCATTACGGAATGTTTTGATTTGCCAGGCCGCGTCGCAATGCTTCAGGCCGGTGTCGAGATGTCCCAGGAATCCCTCCCTGTCCTTCTGATAAAGCCTCAGCTCGGCAAGGTCAAAAAAACACCAGGGCGTATCGACCGGAGGAACGCTATTACTCTGGCCCTTGCGCAGTTCTTCCGCGGTGTTCAAATGGTTTTTTCTGCCCTGCAACGACAGCTTGCCGGTTGACTTCGCCTCGAGTTTGAGCACATTCAAAAGCGGGTACGGATGGCCGTCCGAAACCTCGGTCGAGTGCCGGTATTTTTCCAAAGCCGCGGGGTAGTCCGGCTTGCGTCGCAGCACCCCGCCCCAGGACGCCCAGGCATCGAAGTCCTTCGGGTTGATTTCGACGGCGCGCTTCAGGGAATTCTGGCCGTCGGGCATCCAGGCGGGCGGATTGGCTTCGAATCCCCGATGGATACGGTTTTCGATAACGCCTTTTTCCCGCCAGGCCTCGCCGTAATCGGGTGCGAACTGGGTCACGCAGGAGAACTGCTCCAGCGCGGCGTAGGGATCTCCCATCTTTCGGAGTACCAGTCCGAGGCGCATACGCACCGCCGCGTTGGCGGGATCATGCCGGAGCACCATGGTATACAGCGTTTTCGCGGTTTCCCAATTTTCCGTTCGCAGGGCTTCTTCCGCCGCACAAAGGACGGTATCGAGTATTGAGGTCCGCTCGCCATGCGCCGCCGCACTCCGATCATCCCTCGAGACAGCGGCTGGCCCGGTCTGCTGATCGGAAAGTGTCTTTTGTGCCCGAAGGGCCTGCCGCACCGGGCTGTCCAATCGATTTCTTTGCAGCGTAGTAGTCAATAGATTGGTAATGAAAACTTTGGAGTCGTCAATCTTCTTTTTTGAGCCAAAGTCGTACTCGAAGATCTTGATCGTGGCGATATCGAACGGAATGTTGATGCCGGGCTGTCTGAATATGACGGTGCCGGATTCCTGAGCGCCGTGGCGTATGCCGAGTTCGTACATTACGTTAGGATTGAAACCGCTGATATCGGTGAATGCGATGCGGCTGTAGGTAATGTATTCATACATATCCTGGGTGATGGAGCTCGAAAACTCGTCTGCGTCGGTGCGGTGGACTTCCAGTTCACCGCCTTCCGGAAGGCGGGCCTTTCGAATCGCGGGTTCGAAGACTTTTTCGTAAATCGCATCGAAGTCCACGGTTAATGCACCGACTTTCTTCTTGTTGAAGGGCATAATGACGAAACAGGTTTTCTCGAAATCTGCAAGCGCTGACATGGCAGAGCCCCTTAGGGTTGAAAGTTATACATGTTGAATTCTGAATCGCCCCCGATCTAATCACCGGCGATTGTACGCTTCGCAGTGCTGGACATGAACGTGCGATTACTCCCTGTAAAACTCTACCGAATCTTCCGGCTCCGCTGATCCGACCGTTCATCTCTTAAAATTGCCACGCCACCGCTACTTGCATTAATTATTCAACGAAATCATCGCTCTATCGTGCAACGGAGGGGCCCCGGCTGATCGATTTGCCGAATTTGAACTTACGAATCAACGACAGGAGACAACGATGGCTAATGTATCGATGCATTGGAACAGGGCCTCCGCGCTGGTCATAGCGGCAGTGCTGGCGACGGGATGCGCGTCACGCAGTCTTTATTCGGAAGTAGGGGAGGATTTTTCAACGGGATATGAGGCTGCCGGAAATATCATCGGCGACTCTCTGAGCACCGCGGTACGCGATACGCGCCGCCTTGCGGTGATCCACTATATCCAGAATGGGGACAGCGATTCCAATCTCAATTCATCTGACATAGACGACTCGTTCCGTCGATTCGTCTGTGCCGGGACAGGACTCTACCCGAATCAGCACAAGGCGCTGGAAGTCCTCGGCGCATATCGCAGAATTATTGCCGATTTGTCCTCCGAACCCTCGGACGAGATCGGCGCGCTCTGGTCGTCAATCAATCGATTGCGGCAACCACAGGGGCCCCTAAAGTTCGAAGAAGCCGATCCCAATGCGTTTCAATCCTGCCTCAAGACACTCGAAGCCCCAATCGTTCCCCCAAAAGGCGAACCTATCGAGGCCATCGACAGGGAAGCTCCTCCGGTATTCGCAGCCTATAACAGCTTCAGCGCCCTAGTCGATGCGGTGAAGGCCCTGGCTGTAAAAAGCCTGCAACAAATCGACGAGGCGGCCCGGGCCAAGGCCATCAAGCAGTTCGTGTTGGAAAACCAGGATACGGTCGCGCGCTTTATCGGCACGATCAATGAAGACGGCAGCTACAACGAAGGCGAGATCAAAGACAAGGTGCTGAAAAAGGCGCTCGATGTGCGTCGCCGCAGCACCCTGGTTGTGCCGTACTTCGAGTTTACACGGCTGTTTTCCCTGAGTCGCTCTAACGAGGCGGCCGACATCGTATTGCAGGGCGAAGCCGTGCATCTGGAACTGGATGAGTTCGATACCCTGCGCTCGATCCCCGATCCGCGCAACGTGGTGAGAGCGATGCGACAAGGCCAGGCTGAACTTATTCGGCTGGCGAATGGTGATTTGAGCGCCAGCGAAGGGTGGGGTGTATTCAGAGCGTTCGCGGACACCCTTGGCGAGTTGAACGAGGCGGTTACCGGCGTCGGTGATGCCGCGGACGCCCTCTAGGCCGGCCACCACGTAGATCCGAAGCAAAGAGGTCGATATGCGCCTTGAGCACATACTGAAAGACGCGGAACTCAATGAGGAAATCACACGGAAACTTAGCGGCGGTGAGTTGGCGGCGCCGTTTGCGTCGACCGCCACCACGAGTGAAGTCCTGAAAGGCCTGGAAAATGCCCGGTCCGGAGCGCCCGGGATCAGTTTCCAGACCGAGACCATTGTCCGTCGAATGGGCAGACCGGTGGTGCTGGTTCGTGACAACACGTTCGAACAGCCCCAAAGCGAGGTCTGGTGCAAACGCTTGAACGACGTGCGTGCGTCCATCGACGCGGCCATCATGGCGGTCGGCCGGATCGAGGTCCGGGAGCATCCGGACTACAGCTGGGTGGGCACGGCCTGGATCGTGGCTGACGATATTATCGTAACCAATCGGCATGTGGCAGCGGAGTTTGCCAAGCGTCAGGATTCGGGATTCGTATTCAAACGGAATTTCCTGGGCCGTCAAATGATGGCTCGCATCGACTTCAGAGAGGAGCATGGCCGGCCGGATCAGGAAGAATTCCAGCTTTCCGAAGTGCTGCATATCGAAGACGATGATGGATACGACATGGCGTTCTTTCGCGTCGAAGGCTCGCTTGACAATCGCCGGGTGATCTCGCTTGCCCGGGCCGTGAGCCCGCAACAGCGAATCGTCGTGCTCGGATATCCAGCAAAAGACAGCCGCGTTCCGGACCAGACACTGATGGAGCAGATTTACGGTAGCGTCTACGACGTAAAACGACTTGCACCAGGGGAAGTCATGGATGTGATCGATGTGGATGCGATGCAGTTTGTGACGCATGACTGCACGACTCTGGGAGGTAATTCGGGTTCTGTCGCCTTTGACTATAGCGGTGGACAAGCCGTTGGTTTGCACTTCGGCGGGTCCTACCTGAAGGCGAACTATGCCGTACCGGCATCGGTGGTTGCCGAACGGCTGGCTGGCTTGACTTGAGGCTGGCCGCGTTGTCGATAACGGCCATGTGTGAAGAGGAATGACCAGGCCGGAGGATTTTACGGTCCACCTGGTTGACGCATAGACTATTCAAAAGCCGGCACTAGGAACAGATGAAAATTGCGCTCTCCAACGTTATCGACACGACGCAAGAATACAAAGAACTTGGGGCGGAGAGTAATGACCTCATAGAAGATATCATTGGCGTAGATTACACATTCAGCATGGAATTTACGCCATCCCGCGCGGGTGATGGCGTCAAGGTCGTGCAGGAAGTGACGGATGACGAGATCCTTGAGCTCGAACTTGTCGACGGAAGCGTCTGGTATGTCACCCACGAGGAAATGGCAGAGCTTGACCTGACCAGCCGCGGCGGTGCCGTGGAACTCAATCCCTACCTATTTGCCAGAGGCGACGCCCGCGACGCCCTGGAAAATCCGGTTCAAGCGGTGCGCGGGGTAAAAGTGCAGCTGCCCAGCGTCAAGCAGATAGAGGAAAAAATCAAGGATCTCGCGGTCGAACTGGTAATCGACGGCGTCTCTTACCTGCTGGCAAGAAGCATTGAGAAACAAAACTCCACCGCGGGAGTAACCAGCCTTTGCAGGGTCGAATTTCAGGATCATCAGGCAAAACTTGAACAGATAGAGTCTGGTGATATACAGACGGGCGGTGATCATCCCTGGCTGTTGCTTTTACACGGAACGATGTCGTCCACGGAGGGAAGCTTCGGCGGGCTGTGGTCTGAAGGAACCGCCTACCTGTCCAGGTTGCGGGGATTTTATCAGGACCGGATCATTGCTCTGGAACATTGCACGCTGACCGAAAGTCCCATAGAGAACGTGCTGTCGGCACTTGGGCCTCTGCCCCAAGGCATCCAACTGCATTTGTTGTCGCATTCCCGTGGCGGGCTCGTGGGGGAGCTGCTTTGCCGTGGTTCACGCCGTGTGGATCCCATACTTCCGCAGGAACAGATGTTGTTCGAACAGGAGCTGGAGGCCACGCGCGGAGGATTCCAGGGCCTCGGCGATACGGTCATCGACCGGATTCGCGATTACCGCGTGAAGGAAGTCAAGCGGGTTAAGGAGGTCAATCGACTGCTCCAGGATAAACAGATTTCCGTGGACCGGTTCGTCAGGGTGGCTTGTCCGGCCCGGGGGACTACCCTGGCATCCGAAAAACTCGGCCGCTGGGCCAACCGCGTGTTCAACGTTATTGGATTGATTCCATCCGTGGGACTCAATCCGATATACCAAGCGTTCAAGACCTTCTCACTCGGCGTGCTCAAGGCCGGCACCAAGCCGGTTGTATTGCCCGGGCTGTATTCGCAGATGCCTTCCAGCGCGCTGGTCCATCTGCTGAACAATCCTAGAGTGCCGGTACCGGCCGATCTATCCGTCGTCGCCGGAGACACCGAAGCCAAGGGATGGAAGAAGGCGCCGTTGTGGATAACGGACCAGTTTTTTGGCGGCGAACATGACCTGGTGGTAAATACCGCGTCCATGGACGGAGGGTCCGAGCGGGGCGACGGTATTCGAAAGATGTTCTTGCAGGGGGGCGAGGTAAGCCACTTCAATTACTTCGAGAATCGTGATTCCGCGGAGCAGATCGTTCGCCGTTTGATTTATGAAGACGCAGACCGATTCGTTCAGCAGAGTATGCCGAAGGACGTCGTGATTCCACGCGGGCGCGTCAGCCGTTCGCCGAGACCCGGACCGGTTGTGTACGTGCTACCCGGGGTTCTGGGCAGCACTCTGGATGCGGGTGGCGATAACGTGTGGGCGAACTATTTACGCCTTACCTTGGGTGGCATGAAGCGCCTCGGCATCGACGAGGACGGCGTGACGGCGGAACATCTGTTTTCCAGCCACTATGGCGAGTTGATCGACTATTTGAGCGCCACCCATCATGTGGAGGTTTATCCCTACGACTGGCGAATGCCGTTGCAGCGATCGGCGTCGCATCTTGCTGAAAAGTTGACGCAAGAACTAGATTTGCAGCGAGCAACCGAGGATCCTCAGCCCATACGTATCCTGGCCCATTCCATGGGCGGCTTGGTCGCGCGGGTAATGATCCAGCAACACCGAGAAGTCTGGAACAGAGTGACGGAGTACCCCGGCGCCAGGCTTTTGATGGCGGGAACGCCAACCAACGGTTCCTATACCATCCCCAGAATGCTTATGGGCCGGGAAAGACTGGTTAGGCTGCTCGTGTTGGCTGACATGCGTAACAGCAAGGAAAAGATCCTCGACATCATCAGCGCGTACCCGGGAATGCTTGCGATGCTCCCAAACTGGGGACAACTCGACTGGTTAAACGAAAAAAGCTGGAAAGATCTGGCCCGAAGGATCAAGGATCGCGACTGGAAACCGCTGGATGAGAAGCGCCTGGCGTCGGCGCGCGAGGCCAAGGAACTGCTGTCGCGAAGTGAAATCGATCCCGATCGCATGTTGTACATCGCCGGCGTCGGTGAGCGAACGCTGTGCAACGCGGAAATTGATAATGACAAAGTAAGGTTTCTGTACACCCGGAGCGGGGATGGTATCGTAACTTGGCAACACGGTATCCCGGGGGAGATAACCAAACGCTGGTTCATGCCGGCCGAGCACGGTTCGCTGTTGTCGACGGTGGAGTATTTCGATGTCTGGGTGGATCTCCTCGAGACCGGCACCACCGATCGGCTGCAAACCAGCCCACCGGTCGCTGTTGCCCGCGGGGAAATAAGTTGGGATGCCGCTCTGGAGGCTCGGGACGAGGTCATCGACTACCTGCCGAATGAGCGGACGCTGCTGCAGATTGGTTTTGGGGAGTCCTCCGTTCGAGGTGCCGTGCCCGAACCGATTGAGCCGGTTTTGAACATAACGCTAGCCCACGCCAACCTGAAGTATGCCAAATACCCGGTCGCCGTCGGCCACTATATTAATGATCCGATTATGCATGCGGAGCGCGCGCTGGATGACTTCCTGAACAACCGCCTCGAGCAGAGGCACCGAGCGGGTTTATACCCGGGTCCCGTTGGTACCAGTGACGTGATTTTCTCGGAAAAGGACGAACGAATACCCGAAGGCGCTCTCGTCATTGGTTTGGGAGAATACGGCCAGCTTACTGCGGCGAAGCTGGAGAGAACGCTCACCCCGGCGTTCGTAAAATATGCCATTTCTCTCAACGAGTGGCATAGCGCGAAAGATGATCGGAGCACGATGGACGAGGTCGGACTGTCGATTTTGCTGATTGGATCCGGTATTGGAGGGATTTCGCTGCACGACAGCGTGGCTTCCATCATTCGCGCGGTGGTTGACGCAAACAAGAATCTGCGGAATCTGCCCGGGGAACCGATTCAGACGCTTTCCAACATCGAACTCATCGAGCTGTGGCAAGACTTGGCGTTGGAGGCCGTCCATGCCCTGGGTGACGTGGTTCGGGGCATGGATCGCTCAAACATAAAAGCGAAACATGACGTAAGTGAAAGGGATGGAGGGTTGAAGCGAACCTACCGTGCTCAGAACGTAGACTGGTGGCACCGAATGGCGATCAGGGGCGACGGATCAGGTGCTCTGCAATTCAACACCTACACCAGGCGGGCACGATCGGAACTGGAGTATGAAGCGATCGACTTAAAATTCGTAGATCGGTATCTGGAAGACATCGTCGAAACTACGTCGTTCGACCCGAACAGCGTGGCCAGCCCGCAAAGAACGCTGTTCGAACTACTCCTGCCCAACCGGCTCAAAGAGTCCTCCCCGGACTCAGACCGGATGCTGTTGAGTATCGATGAGCACGCTGCGCGTTATCCCTGGGAGATGCTAATCGATGGCTGGGCGGATAAGCCCAAACCTCTGGCCGTATCGAAACAAATCATTCGCCAGCTCGCCACCGATCAATTCAGAGTAAATCCTCAACCGTCATCAGGCCGCGCGGCCTTGGTGATAGGGGACCCTCCGGCGGGTGACCGATATCCGTCGTTGCGGGGAGCACGGGAGGAGGCGCACCAGGTTAGCCGTTGTATAACCGAGGACAGCAGTTTTGAGGTTGTGTCGATAATCAGGGAAGAGAACGACGATTCCTCGTTGGCGTTGAAGATCGTGCAAGAGCTATTGTGCCGGGAATACGCGATATTGCATTTTGCAGCGCATGGAACCTACGAACGCCAGAGCAATAGCGATGATAATACCCCTGACGAAGCAGGTGTGGTGATTGGACCCGGCATGATCTTGTCTCCCGCCAGAGTGAGAAAAATGCGCAAAGTGCCTGAGCTGGTGTTTTTGAACTGTTGTCATCTGGGGTTCATCGAAGAGCGCAAGATCGACCAGCGCGTGGCCTATCGAGATATTGCGGCAAATTTATCAACCGAGTTCATCCGCATGGGCTCGAAGTGTGTCGTCGCGGCTGGTTGGGAGGTGCAGGACGCGCCCGCCAAGCTGTTTGCCGGCGTGTTCTACAAGGAGTTGCTGACGGGCGGTACCTTTGCCCAGGCCGTGCGTCAAGCCCGTCTGGACGTATACAAAGCACACCCCCATGCCAACACCTTTGGCGCCTACCAGTGCTGGGGTGATCCGGGGTACCGGTTACGGTCGGACAAACTGTCAAGCTACGGTGGGCCTGCGAAAATTAACTTTCGGGCCAATCAGGAGTGGGTGGTCGAAGCGCAAAACATCAGGAGCGGGGCGAAGACGGCAAACGATGAGGAGTCTCACGTTTTATTGGGCAGGCTGCAGAACTTGCATCGGCAGTTCATAGCTCGGTTTGGCGATCCTGACGAGGGTAATGGAAAAAACGTCTGGGAAATACCCCGAGTACGGGCCCTGACAGAATTGGCAAGAGCGTACGGGGAATTGGGTGATCTGAAATCCGCGATTGTCCTGATCAGGGCCGCGCTTCGTACGAATGCGTCGGCGATATCGTTCGAGGATCTTGAGCAACTCGCCAATTTCGAGGCCCGACACGCGGTGGAGATCGATACGAAAGAGGCCAAGGCCACGCTGGAGGAAGACCCGCGAGATCTCGCGCGCGGCAGTATAGGGAGGCTCAAACAATTTCTCGACTATGGACACGTGACCAGGTCGTCGTCCAATCACGGTAAAGTACTCTCGATCATGGCGAGTGCTTATCGCCGTCAGGCTATGGTGACCGACGAACTCTCAGGCATTGATGAGTCCCTCGATCTTATGTACCGTTACTATGGTCTCGCCTGGGTGGGTGAACATGAGAGTGCGATGCCGCGATTCACGTCCGCGGCGTTCTGCCGCCTGGCCGCCGAAAGGAATTTGAAACCTGACGACTACGCGTTTGCAAACTTCGTGCTGGGCGCTATCGTCAAAGCCTGGTATCCGAAGGGCGGTCAGCTTACAAGAATCAACCGGGATTTCGTGGATTTTATCAGACAGCACGTCGCCAAATGCCGCGGCCGTGTTCAGCGCGCCCTTGATTTTTGGGGCGCCATCGAACTTTCGGATTGCTTGATGCTGTTTCTATTGAACAAGGCGATCAGAAAACAAGCCGGGATCACCGCCAGCGATGAGGAACTCGTCACCGAAATCGAAAATGTATATCAAAAAATCAGGCGCCGGATAGGCAGCAGGCGTCAATGGTCTTCGGTGTACGATCTGCTGTTGTTCATCCAGATCATGCTGAATAAAAAACCGAAACAAGAGACTGACGGGTTGCCGCGCGAGCACATCCGGGACCTGGTAAACCTGGTGGCACCTTGGGCAGGACGGCGCGACCACTGAGATATCGCAGTTTCGTCTCTCATTAATCACCTGTCCTGCATTTCCAGAGGCATGGCTTCGGATGACTGTTCCGCATACTCCAGGAAATTGAATATTTTCAATCGTTTCCTGATAAAGAATTCACGCATGAATTGGGGCAGGGCTTTCAATCGCTCGTCGTCGCCCCAATCCTCCAAATAGTAATCACAGGCGTACAGAAACAGGTTGGCACCTCGATCCACGTAAACTCCTCCGCCCGCGCCGAAATTGGCAACTTTTGGGTAGCCATTGATCTCACGGGTTTGAATGAGTTCTGATACCGGCTTGGCACTGAAGTCCCGGTTCGGCCAGCTGAACTTGTAGAGGCTGGCATGACTCGGCTGGGAGGAACTGATCGTGGTCCCCCGCATGGCAACGGCGTAGACCGCGTCGGTGACATCGCAGTCCACCACAAAGTTGATGTTTTGAAAGCTGGGGTTGTGGTCGAAATCCTGCACCTCGTGCTTAGGCAGCGTTTGGCAATGGATCGGAAATCCGCTATCCAGGCGTTCGGTGTAGTGAAAGTCGAGCTGGTCGTCGTCCCAAACCAGCAACATGACACCGGCGTTGTGCAGCCGGGTCAGGGCCACCGCCTTGGAATTCGTCGCCTTGGATAGCCGCAAATCGGTTTGTTCGGCAGGTGCCGCAGGATCGGCGAAATCAAAAAAACGGATCTCGCCGCCGTTTCCGTCACCATAGACCGGTACGGCGACCAGGGTGCCCAGGGCCTGGATGCCTCCGGCGTGCCATTTCGCGGTATCCACTTCGACGACCACGGTGCCCTGGTCGATCGGATCCGGTTCTTCGTAGCTGTAGTCCGGGTGGTATCGCGGCCAAGACCAGGGGCCGGTCGGGTCCTGTGATGCCATGTGAATCACCATAAGCTGAGACCGGCTGTCTTTGATGCCCCCCGACACGATCAGGTGGTTGCCGATTCGCTGTATACCCTGGAAGTGGGTGCCCAGGGTATTGCGACGGTATTGATCAGGAATGTTCCGTTTGCCGTCTGCGCCGAGGTAGTGCTTGAAAAACGGGACCTGGTGCGGAATCGCGTCGAATTTTTCCGGTACGTTGCTCAAACAGGCGCTGCCAGACATAACTGCTGCCTCCTTTTTCGCTTTGATAATCAAGTGCCGCGCTCCGAGGAACTCGATCTACACAGTGTTCGGATGGTCGAGCCAGTTCCCGTCCAGAATACAGGTCGTTGCGAGCGTAGCATTTCCTTTGCCCATACGGCGTGGCGACGAATCAACTGGGTTATCCGCGGCCGGTACGTTCCACGGATTTGAGTATGGGCTGCACCAGCACCCAGGGCTTTACGACTACTGCCCACATCAGGGCGTTCGCATTCAGCCACTCGCGCGCCTGCGCGTCGGAAACCGGTCCGAGCCGGCCCGATGCCGCCCAGTCGTCGACCTGGCCCTTGTTGTCGCGGGATATCTGGTAGGCTACCTCCACGAGATCGAGCGTGGGAAATACGGCTACCGCCCGGCCTTTGGCGAAGAAACGCTGCAGATCGGACCATGCGATCTTCGCGGTCTCGCTGTTGATTCGAGCTCGCTCTAAATCCTCGTCGGCTTCGGTGTCGTTATCTTTCATGATTCATGTGTTGCCAAGTTTGTAGATCCGGTAGGCGTAAAATGCCACAAATACGGTGACCAGCGCCTCGAATACCTCGTTGGGCAGCAGAACGTCCAAAGCGCCGGCGAATCCGAAGGTGACGGCACAGATGATCAGGCTGGCGTGTGGAAAGACGTTTTGGAAGAACCATGGCGCGGGATCGACCCAACGAGTCAGTCAACAGATTTCAACAATTTGTGCGCATCGCGCAGATCCGCAGAAATCAAGCCGTCTTCCCATTGTCCGCACTGGCTGCGCAGCAGACCTACTGTTTCCGCGTCGCGACCCTGCGTATGCAGAAAATTTGCCAGCGAACATGCGGCGCGCAGTTCCAGCGACTTTGCATGTCGTTGTCGAGCGTCGGAGAGCGCGGTTCTGAAATCCGCCTCGATGAGGTCCAGTCCTGAATCTTCGGCTGACCCGTTGCTGCCGCGCTGCATGAGCCGGTGCTTTCCGCGGAGCCTGTAGAGTTCCGACTGCCAGCACTTTTCTCCGGTATCATCCGCCAAATCCAGGCCCTCTTCGATAGCGGCCAGGCCTTTTTCGCAATTCCGGCTTTCCAGATAGGCGTCGCTGAGCAAAGCCAGAAAATACGGCAATATCAACCGGGTGCCGATTTTTCTCCAAAGTTGGATACCTTGCAGCATCGATTCTTCGCCGGCGGCAGGATCTCCCAGTTTGGATCTGGTCCAACCGAGAATCACGCTGCCCCAGGAAATTCCCTGCGGCAGCGCCTGGGCCTCGGACAATTCGATGACCTCCAGGGCGTAGTCCCGGGCCAATTCGGTTTCCAAACTAATTTGATGCAGAGTCGCCAGGTAAAGCTTGGCAAAACCTATGCTGTAGGGATGATAGATCGTCTCCGCCAGGTTCACGGACTCGAGCGCGCGGGACATTGCATTGCCCGGCGACCCCAGCGTCCACAGGTCGAGCGCCAGCGTCGATAGACACACCACACCGGGATCCACGAAATATACATAGGCCAGAGCGCTGTGGGTTTTCGGATCGTAGATATCCGCACCTTGCTGAAGATATCGCCGGGCGAAAATCAGGTCGCCCTGCCAAAACGCGGCGCCCCCCAGACTTCGGTACGAGAGCAGATTCAGGGTTTTGTCGTTGGTCGATTCCGACAGGCTCCGGGCCTGCTCCGCGAGTTCCCTGGCCTGACTCAGATCACCACGGGCCTGACTGAAAATAGAAAGTCCACAAAGTACAGCAATGAGCTGCGGAGAATCTCCCAGCCGTGAACACAGGTACCGCGCCCGCACCAGGGTCTGTTCCGCCTCAGGTGCCGCGTATCCGCGCGTGCGCACCAGCGGGCTGCTGATGGCGACAAGTATATTCAATTCACGCTGAAGGGTATCCGATCCGTCGGGCAGTTTGGTGAGCAGTTCGAGGGCCCTGTTTAGATGAGAGATCGCTTCCAGATTGGCTGAGCGCTCGCTGCAGCTCTGTCCGGCTACCAAAAGATAATCGACCGCCCTATCGAAAAGGCCCGACTTCTCAAAATGATCCGCCAGCAGTTCCGGTTGCACCTGCTCACTCCCGGTATATCGGTTTTCCAGGACCTCGGCGATACTCCGATGCAGGGCGGATCGGTCCGTTCGCAGCAGCGAAGAGTAGGTGGCTTCCTGAATCAAAACGTGTCTGAAGGTGTAGATATCGCTTTTTCCGAACTGACGGTGAGCCAGGATCCCAACGTCAACCAGGCGAGCCAGTCCCTGATCGAGAACGGATTGCTCGCCGCGCCAGACCGCTCTGATGAGCGAGTAGTCGAAACGCCGGCCTAGTACGGCACACAGCATTGCCACCTCGCGTTCCCAGGTGAGATGCGCGAGCCGGGCTAGCAACAGGTCCTGCAGGGACGAAGGTATTGTTTCCGCTTTTGCACCGCCACCTTCTCCATCCGACACGACCAGTCGCGTCAATTCCTCAATGTACAGGGGCACGCCGTCGGTGCGATCAACGATGCTGTCTACCAGCGAATCCGGCAGTACGTTTTGTCCCGCGATTTTCTTGACGAGCGACCGCGTGTCATCCGAGCTGATGGGTTGCAGCTCTAACACATTTGTTATTTCGTACAGGGGCCAGCGATCTCGATAACCGCTGCGGATGCTTGCCAGCAGCATCACTCGCCTTCCCGCCATATGGGGCCACAGAAAAGAAATGAATTCCCGGGTCGAGGGATCTATCCAGTGGATGTCCTCGATTACCACCAACGTGGGTTGCAGTGCGGCGAGCGTGCCAAGGATTTTTACTAGGGCAATGAATGTCTCCCGTTTCTGTGCGTCCGCGGAAAGCCTCAATGGGGGGTATTTTTCGCTGACTTCGAGACCGATCAACGCGGCGAGCAGTTGAGTTAAACCGGGATCAGATTGTTCGATCTCCGAAAGTGATGTCTCGAGTTTCGTCAATCGTGTCTGATTGTCATCTTCGTGGGTAATACGCAATATGCGATGCATCATTTCAGTTACCGGAAACAAAGCGGTGTTTTCCGTGTGCGACCAGCACTGCACTACCAGGCAATTATGGGATTCCGCATCCAGCTGATGCCGGAACTCCTGGATCAGACGGGATTTACCCACCCCCGGTTCTCCGGAGACAAGCACTGCGCGCTCGTCTCCGCTGGTTGCATCGTTCCAGCCTTGTTTCAACTTCCGCATCTCGGACGTGCGCCCGACGAGCTCCGACAATTCGCTGGAATGGGTTGCTATGAAACGGCTTTCCGGTACTTCGGAACCCAGGACCTGCCAGAGTTCGACTTCGTTGGCAATGCCCTTGAGCTGATGTCTGCCAATACTTTGAACTTGAAAAAGTCCGTCGATGAGCTTCTGGGTCGACGGCGATACCAATACGCAGTCGGGGTTCGCCAATGCCTGCAGCCGGGCAGCAAGGTTCGGAGTTTCTCCGACAACGCTGCGCTGTTCGATCGTGCCGTCGCCCACCAGGTCGCCGACAACGACAACACCCGTGGCGATTCCGATTCTGACTTCGACGCGTGCGTGATGCATTGGCAACACCCATTCGTTCAGCTCGCCCATGGCATCAATGATTCCAAGTGCGGCCCTTACGCAACGCTCAGGATCATTTTCATGGGACACCGGGTAGCCGAAGTAAGCAAGTATCCCGTCGCCAACGTAGCGTGCGGTATAGCCGTCGTATTGCCTGATCTCCCGTGTGCAAACCGCTTGATAGGCGCGGATTACTTCCCGCATATCTTCCGGGTCGAGTCGTGTGGACCACCGGGTTGAGCCAACCAGGTCCGCAAACAATACTGTGATCTGCCGCCTTTCCGCATCGTGAAACGAAGAAGTCAGCACCTCATTGGACCCGCGCGGGTCCGTGGCATTATCCTCCCGGAGCTGATTCAGCGCCCGTCGAAATTGCTTTCGATGGCCAATGGAAATACCGAGTTCAGCGAGGTCACCATCGGACAGCTCCGGCAAATCGGCAAAGCCTATATTCTGCTCGACAAAGTGCTCGGCATATTGTCCGAGTCCGATGTTCACGAGCCAGTTCTTAATTTTACCGTCGCCATCCATCAGTATGTGCCGTGGTTGCACCAGGTGCTCGACAACTATCAAAAATGTTGGCGTTCTTAATATCGATACAGCCGCTAATCACAAACAAGAATGCACTTTGTGTGTCCCGGTCCATATACTCCCGGAGTATAAGCAGATTGAGTATATAACGAAACTTATTGGTGTCTTGACGCCAAAGCGACGCGATCAGCGCGCAAAAAACTCCGAGCTTTTCCCCTCCGGGCAGCGTGCGTTGATCCGGATTTTAAGATAGGTTCATATTACAATTAAGGCGTACGCGATTTAACAGAGGAGACGAGAGACGACGATGAAAGCGATGCTCGCATCGATACCGCTTGCGCTTTATTTCGCGATAGCGGCCTATGCTGCCGGACCGGTGGATACCGTGACCGTCTATAAATCCCCCACGTGTAGTTGCTGCAACGGCTGGGTCGAATACATGCGTGAGAATGGTTTCGGCGTGCAAACCGTAGACAGAGAGAATCTGGTGGACATCAAAAAGGAACTCGGACTCACCGACGGGCGGCTGATGTCTTGTCATACCGCCGTGGTCGATGGCTATGTGATCGAAGGTCATGTCCCCGCGGACGACGTACGTCGCCTGCTTTCGGAAAGGCCGGACGTCGTAGGAATCACGGCGCCTGGAATGCCGCAGCTATCTCCAGGGATGCACAGCGTCAAACCTGAAAACTACGACGTATTGACCTTTGACAGCGAGGGCAGGATCGGAACGTTCAGCAGCTATTGAATTGCAGGGCGACCCACATGGCCGATCAGACAAACTGAAACTTACTGGCAAGAACTAACGACTCTATCTTCGAGAGTTTTCAGAACTGCGAAAAATACCAGTCGAGCACGTGGCGCAGCGCGACGTTGGGGACAATAACCAGGTAATCCGCTCTTTCAGGATTTTCAGGCGTGACGCGAACCGTCGTGTGGGTCACGGTGTTGGAAGTGCCGATTGCGACACCCGTTTCCAGCGTCAATCCATCGAGAGGATACAGTAAACCGCTTGAGTTCAGAAACCTGACCGGGGCCAGGGGATTGATCGAAAACCGGATGTCTCGGGGCAGGTCGATTACCAGAGGTACGGTCGGTGCGAACATCAAATCGACGTAACCGATCAAAATTACGGATTTCCTCGTTCGATATTTTGCAAGGCAGTGATGTGCAGCCAGGCTGTGGTCCAGGCGGTGGCCGAGAAAACCAAATGCCAGATACAATGAAGCGGAAGTGGCGTACAAGGCCTTTTCGAAATCGGTGGTTTCCTGCTCCGAAATTTTGGCGATTTTCGTCCGACGCGGCCAAGCCCGCGTGTCGGATATGGAGTCCATGTCGCCGATAATCACGTCCGGCTGAACGCCGGCTTCGCGCAGGGTGTCCGCGCCGCTGTCGGCGGCGATTACGGGATACCCGAGACCGTGAACGTGGCGGAAGCCTTTCCAGTCGATGTCGCCGCCGCCTACCAGTATGACCGGACTGTCGAAATCAATAGTCTGCATGGTCCAATTATTCTCACGCGCTCTGTTGCTTGCTCGTTCCCCTCATAGTTATACTTGAATCGTCTCTCTGGGGTGCCCTCGGGCTGAGATAAACCCATTGAACCTGAACCAGACCATGCTGGCGGAGGAAGCAAGAGACGAACGGCGCCGCAAGACACCCTTCGCGACTCGAACGACCCCGCTTTTTGTTCGATGCAGAGAATGTTTGATTATGAGGATGCCGATGAACCGTTTGTTCGCCTGTACGAGGTCTTTACTGCTTACGTGGGTTGCGATCCTAACCCATGCCGAGGAGAAGCCAAAGCGGACCGTGCGCACCTGGGATGCAATGTCGGCGGGTTGGAGCCCCGGAGCCCGGCTGGTGGAAAGCGCCGGGGTGGAGCAAAACCGAAAAGGCCGGATTGCCGAGTGGTGGCGTGCGATTGGCCGGTAACTCTAGCTCTTTACGAAAAACGTCGTGGGTGGTTTGGGGCGGCATCGCCGCGTCGCTGGGTTTGGTTGCTCTGGCGGCCGGCATGTTTCTATCGATGTGGACGGCGGGGCAGGGTCAAGGCGCCGCGGACCTGGACATTGCCGCCATATGGGCCACCTTATGGTTTACGTTGTTTCAGGCGGGGGCATCGACGCTCCTCTCGGTAGCTCTGGGGCTGACCGTGGCCTGGAGTATCAGTCACCTGAGATTTCCTGGCCGCCACCAGCTCATTGCGCTGCTGTCGATCAGCATGGTGTTGCCCACGCTGGTTGTCGTCCTGGGTCTGATAACGGTCCTGGGCCGTCAGGGGTGGTTGAATCAACTGTTTGGCGCCGCGGGCTCGGCGGGTATCGGAGTTGCGATTTACGGGCTTGGGGGCATTCTGACCGCCCACGTCTTCATGAACGCGCCCTTCGCCGCCCGCCTGTTGCTGCAACGCCTGGATGGGGTGCCGGTTGAAAAGCTCAAGCTGGGGCGCAGTCTGGGGCTTTCTCCGTGGCAGCGTTTTCGATTCATCGAATGGCATGCACTGGTGTCGTCACTACCCGGGCTTTGCTCAACCATCTTCCTGTTGTGCTTTACCTCGTTCGCCGTCGTATTGACGCTAGGGGGGTCGCCGCGGTTCAACACGCTCGAAGTCGCTATCTACGAAGCGATCAAACTGGAGTTCGATATACAGCATGCCGTCGCAATTTCCCTGGTGCAGCTTGCCGTGTGCGGATTTTTTGTGGTCTCAGCGTCGATGTTCCGCTCGCAAGATCGTTCCCTGGCTATTCGGGCGGAACGGTTCTTGTGGCCAGAGCCGGCGATACTTCGGCTGTTGCAGTCGGCGTTCATATTTATATTTGCATTGGCTTATCTGGCGCCCTTGCTCGCCGTTGTCGTTGACGGACTGGCGGCGGATATTGCCGGGTTGCTTGCGCAGCGCGTCTTCGTGCGCGCGTTGATTACCAGCTTTATGCTGGCCACCCTGACTAGCGTCATAACGCTGGCCATCGCGCTCCTCATCAGCAGGGCCAGACAACGGTTGACGTCGCCACTTCACAACCGCCAGACGAGATGGGTGAGTATCCTGTCCAGCATGATGACGGTGAGCGGCACCATTTATCTGGCGATCCCGTCGCTGGTGATGGCGCTGGGCTTTTTTCTTATTGCGCGCCGACTGGCATCAGATGTTTACGTGTTCGCCCCCTTGGCGCTGCTACTTGCCAATGTGCTGATGGCATTGCCCTTTGCCCTGGCCATTCTTTACCCGGCGGTGCAGAAAGCCGGGTTCAAGCATGATCGTCTGTCAAGTTCATTGGGTTTGTCGGGATTCGCGCGTTGGCGGCTGGTCGATTTTCCCGCGATTCGCGCTGAAGTCGGGTTCGTTTCAGCTCTGTCCTTTTGTTTTTCCTTTGGTGACCTGGGGGTGATATCCGTGTTTGGAAATCGAGATTTCTCGACCCTGCCCTGGGTTTTGTATCAGAAGATGGGGTCCTACAGGACCACCGACGCCGCGGGGATTGCATTAATTTTGCTGGTCACCACTTTCGTTGTGTTTACCGTAGTGCCCAGGTGTTACCGGGAAAAGCGCGATGCTTGAAGTCATTCAACTGCGCTACCGGCATGAGGGCGCTGTAACGCTGGAGTATCAGTACGATCTGGAAGTGGCGGCCGGTGAAATTGCCTGTTTGACGGGTAAAAGCGGGAGCGGCAAGTCGACCTGCCTGGACTTGATTGCCGGGTTTCTTGAACCCCATTCGGGTCAGGTCAGAGTCGACGGCAAAGACATTCTGTCGCTTGCTCCGGAATCCCGCCCCCTGACAATCCTGTTCCAGAAAGACAACTTGTTCGAACATTTGAGCGCGGCGCAGAATGTCGCGCTCGGCATGAATACCTCGTTGAAGTTGACCGAAGCTGAGGGGCGGGAAGTGCAAAAGGTGCTGGACGGGGTCGGCTTGTTGCCCTTTGCGGGGCAGCGTGCGGGTTTGCTTTCGGGCGGAGAACAACAGCGCGTCGCGCTGGCCCGCTGCCTGGTCCGCAAGCGGCACGTCCTGCTGTTGGATGAGCCATTTGGCGCCCTTGACGCGGATACCCGCGCCGACATGATTACGTTGGTGAGAGAAATTGTTTCCAAACAAAGCCTTATCGCGCTCATGGTCACCCACGATTTCGATGAGTGCGAGCAGACCGCGGACCGCCACTATGAGCTTGGTAATGGACGCGTAGAAAGGCTGAAATAGGGTAAGAAAAGTTTCGAAGGTTTCCAATATCAGTTCAAATTGTAGTCATCTTTCATCAACGGCGTCGATGGCTCAATCAGGCAAGAAGTGATCCAAATCAACCGGTACGGAACGGCGCCGTGTTAATGATTAATTTGCGATAGGACAAGAGTTACCGGGTTGAAGACATTTTTGCGCTGGTTCGCGCTGGCTGTTGCGGGCGCCGCAACCGTTCTGGCGCTGGTGGCAATTATTGCCCCCCGCATCGAGCTCGGCAATATGCGGCCGCGAATCGAGGCGATCGGCGGGCAGGCGTTGGGTCGCTCGATACAACTACAAGGCCTGCTCGCGGTTAAGGTTTCGCTGCCGCCGGTCTTAGAGGCGGCGCAGGTCCGTATTGGTAATCCGCCCAACTGGTCGAGCCCGGATTTTGTTCGAATCGAAAAAATAACCGCCACCGTCAGTTTGATGCCGTTGCTGCGCGGCCAGATCGTGATCGATGAAATCAATGCACGCGGAGTGGGGGTTTATTTGGAAGCCGCTGCTGACGGCCGCAATAACTGGACGTTTCCGGCCGGCGCAAAAAAGACCGGGGAAGGCGTCTGGAAACTGGCTGCCATCAACCATGTGTCGCTAAGCGATCTGGCCGTGCAGTTCAAAGACCAGCCGCAGCAAACCGCGGCTGAACTGGTTGTCGAGGAATTAACCGCGCAGTTGCCGGCCGATGATCCCAGCCGGATCAACATGGCGGGAACGGTCCAGGGATTTCCGTTCTCAATCGATGCGACGACGGCTTCTCTGAATAATTTGCTGACGGCCCACGAGCCGGTGCCGGTCAATGCGACGGTGTCGCTGAACAACAACCGACTCCAGATAGACGGCTCGGTAATCGCCACGCCGGAACGGCAGGAGATCGACGCCAGCGTCAAGCTGGAAGGCGCACGCGTCGCCGATCTTGCCGCAATCCTCGATGCATCGCTGCCCGCCATCGGAAAATACCGGCTAAAGGCTGAACTCAGCGGGAACGCTGGCGCACTGGCGATATCCGGCATCGACGGCCATCTTGGAAAAACGGCGATTACCGGCAATCTGCGACTGGGAAGAACAGGCGAACGGATGCGGATAGAGGGGGCGTTGCAACTCAACATCGATGGTCTGGTAATTCAGGGGGACATCGGAGTCGATCGAATAGACGGTGAGTTCAAGGCAACGGCTGCATTGCACACGCAGCAAGCAGATGTTGGTGATCTGGTCGAACGATTTACCGATCTGACGGGCATCGCCGGCAAGATCGGCGCGCTTGCGCTGAAAGCGTCCAGCTTCGGCGAAGAGACGCGATCCCTGATCGACAACCTGGAGGTGAATGTGCAGCTTCGGGACGCCGCGATGACTTACAGCCACGGGCCCGGAGAAAAGTCGATCGAAATTGATCTCGACGAGGTGGCGTTGCAAGGTGCGCCCCTGCACCGGGCGCGATTGTCGGTTGACGGCCGCCTGCTTGGTGAAGATTTTACGGCCGACGTCGAGTTGGGTGATCTTCCGGCGCTTTTTGAAGAAAGGAGCCTGCCCTTTGATCTAAGGGCGGCGGGTGCCGGCGCGGAGTTGACCATGAGCGGTCAGCTTGCCGACGAAACCAGCGCGGATGAGACAACGCTCCAGATTCAGTTATCGGGCCAACGCTTTGGCGAGCTGGCGCCGTGGCTGGGGGTGTCGCCCGACTTCATGGCGGCGTATTCCCTCTCAGGTCAGTTAAGCTTGCAGAACGATCGAGACGCCTGGAGGCTGCGCGATTTGCATGCGCAAATCGGCCGAAGTTCGATCGACGGTGCGATCGGGCTTTCACGGCTCGATGGCCAACCGCTGTTAACCACATCGCTGGCGTTTGATGTGATCGATCCGTTGGAGTTGGAACGCGCCCTCACCGCCAATCGCTCACCCGGGGAGCAGAAAGCCGGCGTGGGTGTCGACATGAACATGCCGATCCTGCCGACGGATTTGAACTTGAAAGACATGGACATCGACATCGAGGGTAAGCGGGTCGTCCTGGAGCCTTCCGATATCACGGATATCGCATTCTCGACCCGGATACGCGACGGTCACGTATCGAAAGCGCCGTTTCGAGGGACTTTGGCCGACACCGGCTTCACCGGCAATCTTGCCATGGACCTGCGTGGAAACATCCCCGAGATCGAGCTCGATCTCGAAGCGCTGGATGTCGATATCGGGAATTTTCTGCGCAAACTGCAACTTGCCGCCGAGATCGATGCCCATTCCAAGCGGATGACGGCGCAAGTCGTCTCGCGTGGCAGCAGCATCAGCGAACTGCTTGACGATACCGAGATAAATATCGAGACCCATGCCGGGCGCTGGTACCTCACCGATCCAAACCAGGCGGGCAGAGCGCATATTGAGGTCGTGGAGGGGACTGCCAAGGCAACCACTCGGACCAAACAGACCGTGGTCAAGCTGGACGCGCGCATCGGCGAGGTGCCGATGGACTTCACCCTGGAAACGAAACGACTCCCGAAAAGCCCCGGTGGCAAGGAATTTCTCGATACCAAAATCAAAGCGATCGCAGCTGGCGCTGAGCTAACCATGCAGGGTTTAGTGTCGCGGTTGAGCGGACTGCGAGGTCTGGATCTGCACGTTTCCTTGAGCGGCAACCGGATCAGCAGCCTCGATGAATTATTAGAGGTATCACTGCCGCCGTTTGGACCGTACTCCGTTGATGGGCAGTTGATGATCGGAGATACCGAGTACAGCCTTTCAGACATAACGTTCCGGGTAGGCGAAACCATCGCGAAAGGACACCTCAAGGTTTCCACCGCGGGCGCCAAACCGGAACTGACCGGAATACTCGAAGCCAAGACCTTTCGGCTGGATGATTTTCAACTGGGCGATTGGTCGCCGGTGGCGGTCACTAACGAGGAAATCGAGCCGAACACCGGAGACAACGGGATTTCAAAAAAAACAACGGAACAGGGCAGCGGTCATCCTACGCAAGCAGAATCGACGCAGCCGCTATTGAGCAAAGAGGTGATGCACGGTTTTGATGGTAAGGCCGATATTCGGGTTGGTGACGTTCTATCGGGACAAGACCGGCTCGGTTTCGGGGAAATGAGTATTGCACTGCAGAACGGGAAGCTATCGCTGTCGCTAGACGTAGATTTGCCGGGAGGGGAGGCCGCACTGGAATTGAGTCTGCAAGCGACCGAGGAGGAATATGCCGCGACGCTGCGAACTCATGTCGATAACTTCGACTACGGCGTATTTGCCCGCCGCATCGAGCCCGATACCGTTATGGCCGGTAAATTTTCCGTCGACGTGGACTTGGCGTCTCAGGGCGAGACATTGAGTCTGATCGATGACAATGCCAACGGGTATTTCGATTTTGTGATCTGGCCGGAAACCTTGCGCAGCGGTGTTTTCGACTTGTGGACGGCCAACCTGTTTTTTGCTGTTCTGCCGGTGTTGAATCTGCAAACACAATCGAGAGTCAACTGCCTGGTTGGCCGGCTCGATGTGAAAGATGGCGTCATGAAGCCCAATCTGCTGTTCATGGATACGACTCGTACCCAGGTCAAAGGAAAGGGAAAGATCAATTTTCGGACCGAGCGCATCAAGCTGCGCCTTACGCCGCGCAGCAAACGGCCCAAATTTTTCAGCCTGTCGACGCCGGTGGTGGTTGAGGGAAGCTTTGCCGACTTCGGCGTAGGTTTGAGGCCCGATGACTTGTTGGGTACGGCGATCCGGATGATGGCCACCGTGGTGCTCGTCCCGGGCCAGTACATTACCCAGGGTGTCAGGCCGGGTGTAGACACGAAAAAGTGTCAACAAGCCATAGGCTCTCGGGACGAGTAGAGTGAAAACACCGAATCCAAGAAAAACCGCAATCGGAACCCCGTGGTTCGATATGCGGTCTAGTCAATGGACGGTGGCCGGGATCCTGGCGAGAAATACTCGACTAGGCGACTCGAGCCACCTGGTTTTTTCCTCCACGCTTGGCTGAATAAAGCGCTTTGTCCGCTTTGATTATAAAGCTCTCGATATCATCGCCGGCGGCGTACTCGGCCACCCCCAGGCTGACGCTTTTATGGCCGATGATGTCGAATTTATGATTGTCGATGTTATTACGCAGTTTCTCGGCCAGGAAATAAGCGCCATCTCTATTGGTTTCCGGGCAAAGGATAATAAACTCATCCCCGCCCCACCTGCCGACAATATCACTGATCCTGACGGCATCGCGGATCAAGTTAGAAATTACCTCGAGTAATCGGTCACCCTCGGTGTGACCAAATTCGTCATTAGTCTGCTTGAAAGAATCAACGTCCAGCAGGATAGCGGAGAAAGTGTGACCATAGCGTTTACCCCTGCTTATTTCCCTGACCATTTCCTCATTGATCTTCCGCCGGTTGTAACAACCCGTCAAATGGTCTCGTTCAGATGAGCGCTTGATCTCATTGAAATACTCGTGCTGTTTGGCGATGAGTTTCCCGCCCATTATCGAGGGGTAGATCAACGCGAGTAAAGCAAAAAACGAGATCGTGGCGATATACTCCCAACGTTCTGCCAGTGGTTCCGGCTTATAGTCTTCTATGAAATATCCGAGAACTGGTATTTCAAGCCAGAACTCCCAGACAACACTGAGGCAGACAACCGTCAGGAAGATGATGAAGATGTAGCTGTAAAATCTGCTTTTACTCATTGAAAAGACGTGTTCTTACTTCAGAAGTAACCTTGGACATTGGCGGTGATCGTTGGCCGATCATTATAAAGTTTCTCTTTGCTATAGCCTAAATTATATTGAATCACTCTGGAAAATAGGGCTGTTTCACGATAAATACGTGTTTGTGACCCGCATATCTTCACTTCGGATCCGATGAAGATTGACCGCAATCGAGAACCGTCGGTTCGAACACGAGTGCTTATTCTGGCCAATCCAACATCGGGCGGATTCCGCCTCGACACCTTGAGCCGCTTGGCCGCGGAGTTGCGTGCCAAAGATGTCGAAGTCGATACCCGTTTTACCCGCCGGGCCGGCGAAATCGCCGAGGCCTGCGCCGATACGGCGTTGGCAGTCGACGTGCTGGTAGTGGCCGGCGGCGACGGCTCCGTCAATGAGGCATTGACCGGATTTCTATCCCGGTCAACACCGCCGCCTCTGGCGGTTGTGCCATTCGGCACGGCAAATGTTTTGGCCAATGAGCTGAAGTTGCCTGGAAAGCCGGACGAAATCGCCGACATGATTGTCAGAGGTCGAAGGCGTAACCTGTATACCGGCCTGGCCAACGGAAAACCATTCGTGCTGATGGCATCGGTGGGATTCGATGCTGCCGTCGTCCACAATGTGTCGCCCCGGCTGAAGCGCTGCCTGGGCAAATTCGCCTACGTCGCCGCGGCCTTGCACACCGCATTTCGTGCCAAATCGCCCCGCCTCGAGGTGGATGACGGGCATACGGTGCACCAATGCCGTCTCGCCATCGTCACCAACGGGAGCTGTTATGGGGGACCCTTCATCGTGTGTCCAGATGCGGACGTGACCGAACCGGGCCTGTATCTCGTCATGCTTCGGTCGGATGACCCTCTATCGCTGGCCTGGTTCGGCTTCAATCTCGTGACGAGCCGCATTTACAAATTGAAAAGTGCCCGGATTACTCGCGCGGATACGATAAAGATTTCGTCTCCAGAACCGGCTCCAGTGCAAATCGATGGGGATCCTTTTGGCGCGACGCCATTGTCGATTCAAAGCAGTGATGTATCAGTACCTGTTCTGGTCCCCTGAATCAGGGCAGGTACCGCCGGGGGAGACCGAAAGCTGGAGAAACTGCGGAGAAACAATGGATTCCCGCATGATTGAAGGCCCACGAACTCCTCCGTCGTGGTAACTTAACGGATTGACCGAGACACCGCGCGGCGATGTTCAGACCACTCCACCCAAGCGTACTGTCGAGGCGGTAGATAAATTTGGAAAAAACCGAACCCGAAACGAGCGTGGCGCGTGACCTACTGCCGGCGGCTATCGTCCTCGTATTCGCAATCCTGGCTTTCTTGGTCGGCAGCGTGCATGAACCGTGGGCGGACGAGGCCCAGGCCTGGCTGATCGCCAGGGATGCGACCCTGCACAATCTGCTGTTTCAGTTGCCACACGCGGAAATGAATCCTTCGCTGTGGCACCTCATGCTGATTTTCCCCTCAACCTATCTAAGCTATGAGGCACTGAGATATATCGCCCTGTTTTTCGGAATACTCGGTGTTTCGATATTCGTCCGCTATGCGCCTTTTCCGAAGCCCATCAAGATCCTTGCGCCCTTTACTTACTTCATTTTTTTTCAATATACGGTCATCTCGAGAAGCTACTGCCTGTTCGCATTGGTGATTTTTGGCATCGCTGCGCTCTACAAGGACCGGTTTGAGAGGCCTTTATCCTACGCTGCCCTGATCGCGGTCCTGGTTTATACGCATTCATTCGGCGCATTAACCAGTATGGGGCTGATCGGGATGCATTTTCTGGACTTGTTCAGGCTGCGGGGCCGCCTGCCGAAAGACGTGATCTTGAAAAACCTGGCCTGCATCAGTATTCCTATTGGCGTGGGCTGCTTTTTGCTGTACCAGGTATTTCCCATTCGACAGCGAACATTGTCAACTCGATGGTATTTCGACCTCGATCACACAATGGAAGTGCTAACCTTGAGCCTGAACGAAAGCTTCGTCGGTATCACCGCACTGTCACTGTCGATTCTGTTGATCAGCGCGTTCTGGTTCTGGCAGCGCAGGGTGCTGCTGCTGTACGTTGCAATGGTCGCACCGGTGGTCACCGTGTTTTCGATCAAATTCTACAACTACTGGCACATTGGACTGCTGTTTCTGGTGTGGCTGCTGGTGCTCTGGATTTCTTTCGAAACGGAAGCCAGGAGCCGTTTCGAGTCGCTCGTGCCAGTGATGCGCCAGATCGTCCTGGGATGCATCTACGTGGTGCTGGGCTTCCACGTGTACTACGCCGCGGCGGCCTCGTATAACGACTACAAGGGCAGTTACTCTTGCGGAAAGAGTGTTGCGGAACTGCTCAAGCACAACGACGTCGGGGAGCGCAGGGTGTACGCCAGGAATTTCTGGTCAATTGCCGCCTTGCCCTACTTCGAGGGCAAAATGTTCTATAACATCAACCCTGAGTTCGACTTTGGCTACTGGACTTTTTTCGCGCCCGACAAAGTGGACGATATGAACGACGTGATTGCTTCCAGACCGGATGCGATCCTGATCGCGCGAATGAATACCCAGGAAGACATCGATGGATATGCGCGTAACAACTTCAATGGCCACGTATTCTGGAAGGATGGAATCAAGGAATCGAATCATTGCACCGTATACATTAGAAAGGATCTATACCGTGGAATCCCGGGCAAGAATTAGACATTACGGAGCTAGGCCGCGGCATGCCGGAGCGCCCATGAGCGATGATACGCGGCGCCGTGTGACAAGTGGGGGAGCTTAGCAGCTTGTGAAGGTTGTTCTATTTACCGGCGGCAGGGGTTCCACGGTCCTGTCCAAAAGGCTTGTGAAACAGGAGGATCTTTCCATTACGATCCTGATCAACGGTTATGATGATGGTGCATCAACCGGCGCTATCCGGAGTTTCCTCGGTGATTGCCTGGGCCCCTCGGACTTCCGGAAAAACGCACTCCGATTCGCACAGGAACTGAGAACCTGCGAAGAACAGACCGTATCGCTGCTGGACAAACGCCTGGGGATTCACCTGTCACCCGTCCAGGGTCGGGAAATCGTGCGCGGAATCTGCAGCAGAGACTTCACAAACGCCGACCCCGCTGCGGCAGCCGGTATCGCCTCTTTGACCCAAGCACTTGGCCGGGAGAGGCACAATAACATAGCCGACCGCCTGCAAAAATTTCTCGATTTCGAGCACGCTCAACCGGACGCATTTGCCTACCAGGACTGCAGTCTGGGAAATCTGGTGTTCGCCGGATCCTTCCTCGCCTGCGATCGTGACTTCAACCAGGCCATCGATGACTTTTGCGGGATTGTGGGCCTTCCGAACGGCATGATAGTCGACGTTACGGATGGGGAGAACCTGGTCCTGGTCGCCATTGATGCGAAAGGCAACTATCTGCCACGTGAGGAGGACATCGTGGACTCGGCTGAGCGGAGCCAAATCGAAGATATCTTTCTGCTGCCAGATCCTCTGAACGGACGGGAACTTCTTGAAATCGAAAATATGGAACTAGACGCATCCCTGCGCCGGTTGAATTCTCTTTCCCGCACACCACGCCCAAATCCTTTGGCGATATCGAGAATAAAGGAAGCGGATCTGATCGTATATTCGCCAGGGACCCAGCATTCCAGCCTTTTCCCGTCCTATATGACGCTGGGCATCGGGGATGCAATCGCGTCCAATCTTTCGGCTATCAAAATCTTCATCAGCAACATACATGAAGACGCGGAAATAGCGGACGCCAGCGCTGTGCACATCGTGCGGCGTGCCGTCCATTATCTGAATCGAAAAAATGTCCAGGATCATCCGGCCCCTGCACTGATAACGCACTATCTATTCAATTACCCCAAGCTCGACACCGGCGGTGTTCCCTACATTACTCCGGGAAACCTGGACGTATTGGATGATCCCCGACCCGTACGGATCGGCAACTACGAAGACGGCACCACCGGGTTTCATGACGCGGACAAGACGCTCACGCCTTTCATCGAAACCATCCTGGCCCGGGGCAGGATGGACAGAATAGCGGTGTTCATGCTGGATACCGGCTCATCCGATAAAGTAACCCAGTCCCTGATCCAGATACTACAAAATCTGGAGTCGGGTCGGGATCATCATATCGAGGTGTATTACTCCACCGAAAAGGAAATTGGCAGCACCCTGAAGGCCAATATCCCACTCGTCCTGCATGAACGTACGGATGGATTCGATTCGGATTTCGTGCGGAAAGTGGTCGACGAGAACAACTACGACTACGTGGTCCTGTTCGAGTCATCCGGCATGTACCATGGCGGCGACGTGATGAAATTGATTTCCGCGCTCAGAGCCAACTCGCTCGATGTCGTTTGGGGAAGCCGTCGCCTTTCTGTCAACGACATTCACGACTCGTACAGATTACGCTATCAGGGCAATCCTCTGCTCGGACTCGTGAGTTACATCGGCAGCCACATGCTCAGTTTATTGTATTTGTTGCTGTATGGGCGGTACGTGTCCGACACGCTGAGCGGTATCCGGGTCGTTCGTAGCGAAATATTTGCACTGAATGAGTTCGAATTCAACGACCCGGCCTTTAACCAATACTTGCTGTCCGCGATACTGGGTGGTAAGTACGAGATTCTGGAAATGCCGGTTAGATTCCTGCCGCAGTCCCCGCAAAAGGTGAAACGGACAACGGTTTTAGAGGGTCTGAAATCGATATACATCATCTTCGCACAAAGAATCCAATGGATTGGCAGGTCACGCAGGTAGCGGGAAATGGGGACAAGGAGACACCGGCTCGTCAGCCGGATTCGGCCTTCATTATCGAATACAGCGAGTCGGGCATGGCGGCCGCCGAGGCATCGAATGCGTATCGTGTCGGCTTGAGAACGAATCAGATTAGCGGTTCTAAGAAAATTTCGTGGGCGTTCTCCGGCTTCGGCGATACGATGCGCGATCTGGATTCGATGTGAGCCGGGTATTGATCATCCCAGCCGCGGGCAGAGGCAGCCGGCTGCAGGCCGAGGTGCCTAAATTCCTCTATCCGATAAACGGCAAACCAATGATCGATCGATTGATTGCAATGTACTCGAAGTACGCGGATTGCAACGTGGTCGTGGTGGGCCTTGACCATCTCGATGCTGCGACCAGACATTTTCAGCGATGCCACAACGTTTCGTTGGCCACCCAATCTCAACCGACGGGCATGCTGGATGCAATTTTGGCTGCTCGTGATCTCGTGAACACGATCGCGCCCCGAAGCATCTGGATCACATGGTGCGACCAGATCGCATTGCGCCAGGAAACATTGCAGCGTCTTGCCGACCTGACCGGGTCGGAATCACAGGCGCCCATGACTTTCCCGACCGTGGTCAGGACTGATCCGTATATTCACTTCGAGCGTGATTCGGAACAGAAGATTATTGGACTATGCGAGCGACGTGAAGGGGACCCTATGCCCGATGTGGGTGAGAACGATGTGGGCCTGTTCGCGATGACGCTTGCTGCCTACGATTTGCTGGGCGATGTTTACGCCATGGACCCCCCTCGCGGCCGGGCCACCGCGGAGCGGAATTTTCTGCCGTTTATACCCTGGCTTGCCCGTGCTCGTCGTGTTTCCACATTTCCGGCAACCGACACCACCGAGGCCATTGGGGTGAACACTGCCGCCGATGCAGAGGCGCTTGCCGGGGTAATCGAGAACATCGAACATGAAAGCTAGCACCCTGTCGGTGGTGATACCGGCATTCAACGAAGCGCGGTTCATCGGAACCTTGCTGGAGCAGATAAAAAAGGTCGATTTGTCCTCGCATGGTATCGGCAAGGAAATCATCGTCATCGATGATGGGTCGACGGACAGCACGGTCGATATCGTTGAAAGCATCGATGGCGTAGCCTTGATCAAACAGCCGGTTAACGGTGGAAAAGGCAAGGCGGTGCGCGCAGGACTGGATGTTGCGGCAGGCGAGTACATCATCATCCAGGACGCGGATCTCGAGTATGATCCCGAGGATTATCTGCCCATGCTGGGCGCAATGATCGACGGGGGTGCCGACGCGGTTTACGGCAGCCGTTACATGCGAAAACATTCTAGGGGATGGTTGCTCGACTGGATCAAGGCGAAAAACCCAAACCAGTCTCTGAAAGCGTATGTTGGCGGACGCAGTTTGAGCTGGTTCGGGTGGCTTTACACCGGCAGATACTTGACCGATACGGTCACCGCCCTCAAGTTGTTCAGGCATGAGGTCATCAAAACCATGGTACTGGAAACAACCGGGTTCGAACTCGACCATGAAATCACATCCAAGGTGCTCAAGGGGGGGGGCAGTATCGTGGAGGTGCCGATCAGCTACAATCCACGCACCAAGGAAGAAGGAAAGAAGATCGGCCTCAACGACTGGTTCACTGGAATCAGGACCTTCAAACGCTATGGAAAGGCATCGAAGTACTCAGGGTCAGAGTAGAAACTCGCCGGTCAATGCCGCGGGGCCGGTGCATCAATCACCGGATTTGCCAGTACGCCGATCCCGCTGATTTCGATCTCCACATGGTCCCCGTGTTTCATGAACACCTGGGGATCCCGCTTGAAGCCCACACCGCCAGGCGTACCGGATACGATCACATCCCCAGGCTCCAGCCGGGTAAATGTTGAAATGTAGTTGATCAGCACCGGTATGGTGAAAATCAGCAGATCCGTTGTCGCATGCTGCATGCGCTCACCGTTGAGCCGAGTTTCGAGGGTCAGGGCCGACGGGTCCGGGATTTCATCGCTGGTCACCATCCAGGGTCCGAATGGCCCGGTGCACATGAAATTCTTGCCCGGAGTGAACTGGCTGGTGTGCCGCTGCCAGTCGCGAATGGAAACATCGTTATAGCAGGAATAGCCTGCGACGTGATCTAGGGCCCCCGATTCCGCAATATGCCGGCCCGCTTTTCCGATGATTACCGCGAGTTCGCCCTCATAGTCCACCTGGGTAGATTCTTTCGGTGCGTGAACCGGGGCGCCGTGCCCGACCTGCGTGTTGGCAAACCGATTAAATAATGTCGGAAACGCAACTTCCGGCCGGCCGGTTTCCTTGCGGTGGCTCTCGTAATTCAAGCCGACGCAAATGATCTTGTCGGGGTTGCCGATTGGTGGTAACAACTGCACATCCTCGAGCGCGTATTCGTTCAACCCACCGCCGTGCAGAGTCTCGGCCACAACGCCGAGTGCGTCCGCCGCCAATACCGATCGCAGGTGGGGAAAGCGATCGTCGAGCGCTGCACCGAGGTCGATAACGCGCCCGGAATCTACGACACCAAAGCTGTGCCGGCCGGAATGTTCAAAAGAAGCAAGTTTCATCAGCTATACCTTCATTACAGAGGAAGTGAACTCGGTTACAGGAATAAATCATTATTCTATTTTGTTTGGACAGCGTTTTAAAAGGGTATGGATTACCGTGTCGCGTCGCTGCTCGCGGTAATCGTGAAACAAATAATGCGACGTCGGCCGCGCAGCACTCCCGGTCCCGTTCTACCAACGGCTAGAGGTTTACGGCCATATGGATCACACTATCCTGGCAGTTCCGTGGGAGAATGCCGATAATATCGATGTATTAAAATGATTCCTGTTCCGAATATGGCGTCGGCAGGATCGACAATTTTTAAACCATACCAATGAGGCCTTAAATGGACTCCTTGCAAACCATCACTTTGATCGTGTTTCTGGTGACGATATTCCTCGTCATCGTTCGTTGGATCGACAGCGTTGTCGCGGCGATGCTGGGCGTAATCGTCATGGTGATGGTGGGAAGCATGACCGAGGAGCAGGCATTCCAGTACGTAGACTGGAACGTCATTACCATTTTAGTCAGCGTCTGGCTTATCGCCGGCTATTTTGGGAAAACGGGTATTCCCGAGTATCTCGGTGACATGACGCTGCGATGGTCCGGAGGCAACGTTCCTCTTTTCGTGACCTTGATTGGGGGCTTGTCGGGTTTCATATCGATGTTCATCGACAACGTGGTGGTAGTCCTCATGCTCGCGCCAGTCGTATTTCATATCCGTAAGCTCTACAACTTCGAAGCCACCGGTGCGATCCTGTTCATTGGGCTGTGTTCCAATTTTATGGGCACGGCGCTGCTCCTGGGGGATTTGCCGCCACAGATGCTGCACAGCGTAACCGGAATCGAGTTCCTCGGTTTCATCTGGCATTCGGGAAGGCCGTCGTCGTTCATTATTCTCACACTGACCTATTTCGTCGTCGTAGCCGTGTTTTATTTCAAATTTCGAAATTCACCGATGGCGAACGTGAAACTCGATCCAAATGTGCACACTGACGCTCATGAGAGCGAACCTCATATCAAGAACAGGCGCTTTGCATGGGTGGTTTGTGTGGTATTCGTGTTGACGATCTTGGCGATGTCACTGCGCGAACACCTGGGTGTGATGCTCGGTTATATTGCCTTCTCAGGTGCGGTACTTCTGGTGCTGGTGTTTGAGCTGTTCGGCAAGGCGTGGAAGCTGGATCCCCCGGACCTGGAAGGCATGCTGGCGGAACTGGACTGGAAGGCCATTGGATTTTACGTAGCCCTGTTCGCACTGGTTGGCGGGTTGGAGAGTGCGCATATCCTTAAAATCGTTGCCGACTGGTTCGTGCCTTACATCGAGTCCAGTTTGATGGTCGGTGTTACCATACTTTATTGGGTTACGGCGCCGATCGTCGGCGTGGTGGAGCACGATGCATTCATTCTGACGCTGTTGTATGTGATACGAGACGTCGGCGAAACAACGGACATCGATCCGTGGCCCCTTTACTGGGCGCTGGTATGGGCCGGAACGCTGGGGAGCAATCTCACGATTGCCGGAGCGCCGGCGCTGTATGTTGCCCTGTCCATGGGTGAGAAAGAGGATGCAAGGACCTGGTCATTGAAGGAGTTTCTGAGTTTCAGCGTACCTTACGTTATTATTTCTCTGGTGGTGTGTTACATGCTTCTGGTGGTTATCTGGGTGTGGCCGTTCATGGCGTGAAAACGGGTGGGTGATTTCAAACATAGGAACTGATTCATGAGCAACTATAAATGCATACTGGTCGCTGTAGATTTTTCAGAGCTGAGCGAATTTGCGGCGAAGCGAGCGGTTGAACTTGCAGGATTTTACGGAGCACGGTTGGTTTTCCTTCACGTCATAGAGCATTTTCCGGAACACTTGCCGCACTACCAGATGGCGCACGAGGGGATGGATCCCCAGGAGTTCCTCATTGATCGGGCAGAAAAGGACCTGGCTCAATTGTGCTACAAGCTGGGTTGCGGCGATGCCGAGAAAGCGGTTCGAATAACAAAGCATTCCGCGAAAGGTGAATTGTTGGACTACGCCGAGGAGAATCAGATCGACCTGATCGTGCTGGGCTCTCAGGGCCGCCGTCGGCTCAACGAACTGCTCGCGGGGTCTACGGCGACCGGGATCGTCCGCAGTGCGAATTGTGATGTGTTTACAGTGCGACGGATGGGGTGAGTTTCAAAGATCACGTGAGAGAGCGTGAGTAAACGAGTCGAACGTCTGTATTGAAATGAAAATATGTTCCACAGGCGAGGCTAGAAAATGGGAAACTTTCTGGTAACCGTGATCACTTTTGGTGTTTTCATGACCGCGGCTTTCATCCATTGCAACATGGGCAAGGCCGGTGAACAAAACCGAGATGGTAAATGAAATGACGTTTTGAAATCATGGCAAACATTCGTATAAAGAGAAAACACAATCTCAACCGTGATGATGCCAGGGTCAAAGTGGAGGAGCTTGCCAAGTCCCTTCAAGGGAAACTGGGAGCGGAATATCGCTGGGATGGAGACTGTCTGCGTTTTCAGCGTTCTGGAGCATCAGGTTTCATCGATGTAAGAAGGGAAGGAGAAGTGGAAGTCGATGTAAAACTTGGCCTGGTTTTGAGACCGATGAAGGGAATGATCGAAAACTCTATCAACGAAGGCTTCGACACGGCTCTCGCCGATACCAAAGACAGCAAACAGGCCTAGCCCGCATATTGCACCAGACCGGCCGTGATTGTTTTCTATGCCCTTGATCTATTTCACCAATACACCGATTTGGATAGATTGATCCAAAGGACAGT
>Ga0209567_10000051_pt1 | contig 52507 bp, 45 predicted proteins | sample COG_12_FD_184756 | JGI IMG/M metagenome (GOLD analysis project Ga0209567, IMG submission 184756) | Pelagic marine sediment microbial communities from the LTER site Helgoland, North Sea, for post-phytoplankton bloom and carbon turnover... | ecosystem: Environmental > Aquatic > Marine > Neritic... | reverse complement strand
GGTGGATTAAATGGTCTCCCGCCCATCCGTTCAGAGGCACGAAAACCACTCGCTTGCCCTCGAAAGGCGCAAACAGCTTTTCGAAATGTGTCAGATCAAAAATTGGCATTTATTGCCGTCAATCTATCAATGCTTTTTTCACTCCGGCACCACGGACGCTTTAGCGGTGCTGATCAGCGCGGCGCGTCGCCTTCTACCGAAATAGGGACAGACTTATTTTTGCATTTTTCTAAAGCCATGCGAACTTTCTGAACTGTGGCGGCGATCTACGCAAGGCTTCATCCAATGTGCCGTTCAAAAAAGACAGTAGGGAAATCATGGTGGCAAGGTAGCTGTCGTCTTTACGTATCTTATCCTTACCCGGGATACCCATAACCATGCGCAACTGTTCGGCAAAATACGAAACAAGTGATTCCGATTCGGCTAATTCTTTCAGAGTCTTATCTCGATAGGCGGCGCGGCCGGACTTATACTCGTCCCGACCACGAGAATCGAACCTAAAATTATTGGGCTGTAGACTGACAAACTCGGATACTTGTCCGCAGAGATTGGCCAGCATGCAGCGGACCAGGTAGTGCGCATACTTCGATTGATCGCGGGGCGATTTGATGGTGCCCCTGTTTCGTTCCAGATATTCGGGGAATTGGGTTCCGCCACCTATGAACTTTGTAGGAAAACCATCCTGCCGGCTATCGAACAAAGAGTCCTGAAAGTAACAACGAATGTCGGAACGGCCCTGGCCATACATTCGTTGTTCGAAGTATTGCGGATTCAGGCGTGATGCGGGTATCCGATGGTAAACGATGACCCGGGGGCAATAATAGTTTGAAAGATTCTCTTTGGCCGCCAATTGCCTGCAAAACTCGGCTTCGTCATTGCACAGTTGGGGTTCTTGCCGACCGTGCATCCCGATTGATTCGTCAAACCTGACAATTTTGTTATGCAGAGCCTTTTTAAAGCTCAGGTTGGCACCGTACGGAGCGTCGTCACGCTGCAATTTCGTATCGAATTCACCCCGATGATACTCGGACAGGAATGGGCGAAACGGAGAAATAAGCCAGGAGGGAGTTTTTGTCTCCATAGCCAGCTTTATCTGCCCGCCAATCGCGCCTGCATTTGGGTATCTACAGTGCGCCAACAATATCTGCTCCACCCAGTTCGGCTCCGCGACGCAATCATCATCAATGAGGGCGACAATTGAAAACTTCGAAGCTTCACAACCGATATTCCTCGCTCGATTCAAACCGAGTTGGGGTACATAGACCGGATCAATATCTAGGTTTAGTTTAGTATTGCTTAGCCATTCATGAAAGTTGTGATCATGGAAACCATTCTCTACCAGGATAATTTCGAAATTTCGGCAAGTTTGAACCGACAATGATAGAATGCAGTTACGCAAATACTTTCCCCTATAAGTAGGGATTACTACGCTTACACCGTTCTTTTCCACGTCAAATCAGAAATCGAAAACTTGGAATTACATGGTGGACAATCGTTCTCACTTTTCCCTGCTCCACTAGAGCCCGAGTGGTACAACGAAATCGCAGTTTGGCACCTTGAGCTACAGCAGCGCAAAAATCAGCGTAATACTGCCCGTATATAATCGTACGAGGATTCTTTGTCGGGCAATAAAAAGTATACTGGTCCAGTCATTTGCTGATTTCGAACTCATCGTGGTGGATGATGGGTCTACGGAGGATGTGAAGGGAACAATCAACGAATTTTGTGATACGCGTGTGCGTTATCATAGATGCGCGATACGCCAGGGGGCAGGAGCCGCCAGAAATATCGGTGTGAGATTAGCAGTCGCGGATTATGTTGCATTTCAGGATTCAGACGATGTATGGCTGCCGGAAAATCTAAAAAAGCATTGGAAAGTCATTGAAGAGAACGGAAGCAGTTACTCCGTAATATACAGTGACATGATATGGCAGCCCATCTCTTATGCGCCAATGGCTCACACCTCCCCTGACGTAGAAACCGGAAGATTGATCAACCCGGACACCCGATTTTACCAAACATATCTTATCGGCATTCAATCATGTTTGATCCGCAAGTCAGCGATCATGGAGTGTGGCGGGTTCAATGAGGATCTGCCCTGCTTTGAAGACCTGGACTTGCTTTTGAGGCTGTCCAAAACCCATCATTTTTGGCATATCAGAGAGCGTTTGGTCGAATACTACGAAACGGAAAGCAGCATATCCCATCAAATCAAGAATGAGTTCGTTGTTCGTAGATTTCTTTTGCGCAACCATAAAGAAGCCCTGCGAAGTTTCAGGTTTCTGTATCTGAAAGAGAAGATCATCTGTATTTTGGCAGCATCATCTTTTCTCGGAGAGTATCTCTCCCGGGGAAACTATCAAACGCTTGCTAAATTTTCACTCAGAAAATTTGGCATCTTGTACAACAAGCTATGGAAGTCTATGGGATCGATAGAGTATGTACAGAAGACGCTCGAGGGGCTTCATGCGTACTTATCGATGGGCGATCAACTGCAATACACAGAGACAGTGGCGATAATGTCCCCGGTAGACAAGTATAGGCTTGATCAAACCAGGCGGGTTTTGAGATTGGGAACCTGCAAGCGCGTGCTAGTTTTTGAACATACGGATCTGACATTTTGGCAGGACATCCAGCGTCAGGTTAAACCAGCATTCGATGTTGAGCGAATTCCGATCCCCATTCGTTACCGGGCATCGACACATGGTGAAGCAGTTGCGCTAGTTCGTTACCTCCGGCAACATTCGATTGATTCAGTGGTTGTGATAACAAGCGATTATCATACCCGTCGTGTACTGCTTACGCTGCGAAATCTGGGCCAACCGGGGATGGAATTTTATATGGCGCCGGCTGCAGCGGATAACAGGAGCATACCTCGATGGTGGCTCAATCCAACCAATAGAAGAAACTACGGTATGGAACTATTCAAGTTGGCCCTGTATTGGATGTGGTATTTCAATCCAATTATCAAGTTGCGCCAACCAATTCCGGAAGTGAATCTGGATACGTCGAAGAGTTGAACAAGTGGCCCATGAGTCGTCGGATATAACGCAACAAATCACCTACCTCGCCGCCTCGTATTGGAGCGGACCGTCGATCTCCGAATCCAATAGGTCCAGCAGTTTCAGGCAGACAATCAATGTGCGCACGGTATGGAAGGCGCACTTGTTGAGATCCCCCTTCACGGCGATCCCAGGAATGCTTCCGTCCTCAACGTAGGCAAATCCATCCGCCGGTTTGCCATGTCGGCTAAGATATCCAAACCACTCTCCATGCTGGGAATCCGGAAAGCGAGCGAACGTGTAGGCGTGTATTTTTTCGAACCAAATCCGCCATTTCTCTTCGCCCGTCAATACGTATCACAGCAAGGTGACGCTCAGCGCCTCCGCATGCGGCCACTAAAATTTCATATCCCACTCGGGGCGCGGATGCGGGCCGCCGTCGATATCGGTCAGCAGCAGCAGACCGCCCAAACTTCCGTCCCAGCCGCGGTTTAGGTTCCACTCGATCAGCGGTGCTGTCCGCAAGGCAAGATCCCGGTCTCCACGGGCCATGGCTTCTTCCATGATGAACCAGGATGTTTTGATGCTGTGCCCGATATTCAGGAGTCTGCCCACCCCATCAATAATTTCTCCATCCTGACCGGTCGTGTCCAGAATCAGCTTCTTTTCCGCTTTGCAGAACCAGGCAAAGAACTCGTCGATACTGCGGTCGACGGCATCCCGAAGAACCGGGCGATCGTCTATCCTGGAAAAAGCGGGGCTCAGTGCCAGGATCAACATGCGATACGCCAGGGTTCGCATGGACATGGACTCGTCGAGCTGCTCAAAATCATCGAGATAAAGATCGAAAGTTGAGACCGCTTTGCCCCGCGCCCAGTCCTCTCCGCGAACAGTCAATGGAGACCAGTACACCTTCCAAGGTGGGATTGTGCTCTTCAATGGCTTCCGTGGCTTTGTTCAGTTCTGCCCCGATGTCGTGCTTCAGGTCTTTGAGATGGCCTCACCGTCCCCTTTCTGGCACGAAGAAGGTGTTGGTGTACTGATCCTCATCTGCAGCCAATTCTTCAGCCTGTGCCTGTGTCTTCCCTTCGCTACATAGTGGGCAATCACCTTCTCCTGTTCTTCTTCGAAGGCGTCAGACAGCCGCTTCAGGAACAGCATTCCGAAGCAGTAATCCTTGAATTCCGAAGCATCCATTGCGGAGTAACGGGGACACAATACTTATCTTGGATTTCATCGTAAAGCCAGAGATAGATATTGTGTCCCCGTAATTATTAGGATGTACACGAAACAAGCAGCGTGAGAGGCTCTGTATGGCTCCTGGTCGCGTTTGTTTCTGGCGAGTGCGCCAACCAGTGCGCCTTAAGTATAAAAAGCGTCTGCAGGGAAATGCGGAAACCCGCATGGTTACTGGAGCCCGCAGTCGGAATCGAACCAACGACCTGCTGATTACAAATCAGCTGCTCTACCAGCTGAGCTATGCGGGCTTATGGTGTGGGTGGGCAATTGTAAAAAATGGGGCGTCCTGTGGCAACGTCAGGAGCAAGGATATTCGGTTAACTTCGTGCGGCTGTCTCCCCAGCTTTTGACGACGGAAAGCTCTGGATGCGTCTTGCGATTGGCTTCAGAATCCGTCAACTCCAGCCAGAAAGTCGGGTCCAGCAGACGGTCTTCCGGTTCCGACAGCGCGATCACGCCTTTCTCCCGGAGTTGATCGATGAGTGAATTTGCGCCGGTTTTCTGTGTGAACAAACCAAGGGAGATGACGTCCGTTTTACCAGGATCGCGTTTTATATAGTGGTCTCGTATGCCTTTGGCATTCAGCTCATTGCGTTGCGCGTCTAACTCCGAACGCGTATCGAACGGGCCCACGTAGACCCGATAGGCCCTGATCGCCCTTGCCTGAACCACGCGTGAATTCACCGCCAGCGACATCGACTTCAACCGTTCTTTGGTCCGCTCGGCCAGGTTCTCCTCATAGAAAGGTCCGACCCGAAGGCAAAATGTGGGAACCTGGTCGACCACCGCCTGCCCGACCTCTTCCGGGCGCTCCTCTCCACTAATCGCCGATTCACCATCCGGTTCGGTCGTGCTCTTCACAGGGGTTATCACCACGGTCGACTTGACGGGCTGCATTTCGCTGATCAACATCATGGTTTCACCATTGACGGTGGGCCTGATGTAGTCCGTGGTTGCCGGCCTTTTGCCATAGGCCCACAGAAACAGGCCGGTATTCAAGACCAGCAAAATCCCCACTATCCATTTCATATCTGTCTAGCCCGGCGACCTCAGTATTTGAGCCAACCCGATCAGCACCAGGTCGGGTTCCATTCGCGGTGAATGATCTAGAAAGGGTAACAGAAACCGCGCGCCGCCGCCTGTAATTAATGGCGTTGGTTCATCGAGCGCCGATGCCATCTCCGACAGGATCCTGTCCACCGCGCCGGCCACGCCGAAGTAGCTTCCGCCGGACACACACTCGGCCGTGGTCCGGCCCAATACCTCCTTGTAGCCGGCTTGCTTTTCGGAGATTTCCGAAGTCCCCGACAAAAGACTGTTCCTGACCAATGCGACCCCCGGGAATATGACACCGCCGATGAATCGATCGTCACGGGTGAGCGCGTCGATGGTTACGGCGGTACCACAATCGACAACACACAAATCACCTTCCGCAAGAGATCGAGCACCAATAATCGCGGCCCACCGGTCGCATCCAAGCTGCTCCGGCACACGGTATCCGTTGCGTATATTCTGAAACCGTTCCGCTGACTGAAAGAGGCGCGGTTTCATTCCCCAGTTCGCGGCAGTCCATGCGCCGAGTGCGGTCATGACACGCCTTCCCGACACATTGGAAACCATGACATTCTGAGGCGGGTGGATGTTTCCCCAGATCCTGTTCAGCAATGCATTGATATCTTCCTGGAGGCGCACGGAGCGACCCTTCCGCCACGGACCGTTTTCCACGAGCGTCCACTTAAGGAATGAATTGCCTATGTCAACAACGAGATTCATCTTGCCTTAACGCTGACATCGCCGCTGAAGAATGACTGCTTGCCGCCACCTTCGACGGCAACCGCAAGGGCGCCGGTGGTGTCCAGACCGAGTACCACGCCGACAATCGTACCTCCCTTTTCGTGGGTGGTAATGGAGACGACTTTCCCGGTTAGGACATCCACCTCAGTCCATCTCTTACAATAGGGTTCGAAGCCGGTACCGGGGAACTCGCACAGCAGGCGGCACAACCCGGAAAGACATGACGCGGCCAGCTCGTTTCGATCCACGGCACGCCCGAGTACCCGAGTCAGGTCCGTCCAGGGCTGATCTATGAGCGGATCATCATTATCGTCGATATGAACGTTGATGCCGACGCCGATCACGATGGTGCACTGTCCGCTGCTTTCGCCGGTGATGTCGATGAGGATCCCGCCAAGTTTTTTACCGTCAAACACGATGTCATTGGGCCATTTCATGCCCAGGCCGGCTATTCCCATTCCTGACATGGCTTCGATCAGTGCAATTCCTGCAGCAACGGACAGACCGGTCAAGTCCGGCGGCCAGGATTCGTACATCCAGCCAAGAGACATCAGCAAATTTCGGAAGGGGGTGGCGACCCAGTGTTTCCCACGTCGGCCGCGGCCTGCGGGTTGGGCTTCCGTGATGCAAACCACACCGTGAATCAATTCCTTGCGGGCCAGTTTCGAAACGATGTCGTTGGTTGAATCAACGCAGTGCTCGATGATGATCCTGCTGACATGCCGGCGACACTCGCCCTCCAGCTGCTCCTCGATGAACCGCCCGTCCATCGGCTTGACGCCGCGGGCAAGCCGGTATCCCCGGCCCATAATTCCCTCGACGGGCAATCCGGACGCTTTCAGCGTATCGATGTGATTGTGCACGGCGGCCCGGCTTATTCCGAGTTCCAGGCCCAGTTCCGTGCCGGTCACGAAACAGCGGTCATTCAAATGCCGGAGCAGGCGGTCACGTGTCGTACGCGGGGTTGGCATCCGTCGATTGTATCCGCTTCAGACCCGGGGCTGCATAGTGTCGAGGTTTTGACAAAAAAAGGCCGGCGGTTGCCGGCCCTTGTTCAACTGGCGTTATTATTATGTTTATTTCCTGGCCGTGAATTCTCCTGTTACCGACACCGGGACGCTCGTCGCTTCCGACGAGCATTCACCCGTACCCAAAACCGTACCCGACACCGTGCCGTCTTTTACCTTGCCCTCCAGTACGGGCGCGCCCTTGCACACGATGCCCCTGCTTTCCTCGTCTATGGGAATTTTCACCGAAAATGAATCTCCGTTGAGTTGCCCTTTGTAACTCCGGCCCTCAGCGGTTGCCGTCACGTCGGAGCCGGATATCTTGATCTCGAGATCCGTGCTGTCCGTTACCGGCAACACGCCATCCCCGCTCAGGGTGGCGGTGAGTTGGCCGCGGTAAGTGCCGTCAGGACCCGAAGATTCTGAAGAGGCTGCAGGTCCGCTACTGCCGGATGAAGCCGCGTCCGGGCCGTTATTTCCGGGCGAGGCGGTGGTACCAGCCGTGTCCGCCAGGGTTCCAAACGTTGAATCCCCGCCGGCATTACTGCTGGTATCGCTTCCACCACCACAGGCAGCCAGTAATATCGCCAGTAAGGCGGTACCAAGCTTTTTCACGGCATGTCTCCTACGATAAAGATTATGTAGGAATATGATATATAAATCTGATACTTATGCAAGCATTCTGAGAATTAACTTTATAAATGCGGCTTAAAATGCAAAAAATCGCGGGATTGCGGAAATCCAGCGGCTGGTAGGTCAAGAATCGAGATGCGGCTCAAACAGCTTGACGGATTTCAACATCCGGCGCGGATCCTTACATTAAAGCGACCAGGTAAATCGTTTTACAACCCTGGCCGAATTAAAAAACCAGGTTCAGCACTGCCAGCATCACGACAAGAAATAGCACGGTCATGACACCGCCCGCCCGAATGAAATCGGCAACGCGGTAGCCCCCCGGACCCATGATAAGCGCGTTGACCTGGTGTGTGGGTATCAGAAACGAATTCGACGTTGCCAGGGCAACCGTCAGTGCAAACATGGCCGGGTCGGCGCCGACTCCGATGGCCATGTTGATGGCAATCGGCACCAGCAGAACGGTCGCTCCGACATTTGAAATGACCAATGTAAATATTGTAGCGAGCACCGCGATAGCCGCCTGCAGCACCCAGGGGGCGACACCATGGAAAACAATCAGCGTCTGACTGGCCACCCAGGCCGCCGTACCTGATTGCTCGGTGGCCAGGCCCAGCGGTATCAGACAGGCCAAAAGAAATACCGACTGCCATCCGATCGACCGGTAGGCTTCCTCGATGTTGATGACGCCGGACAGGATCATTCCGACAGCACCGACCATCAGAGCAATGGACAAGCGCAGATCCGTAAACAGGATGAGACAAAGCGCGATAGCGAATGAGATGGCGGCAAATCTAAGTTTCTCCGGTCGGAAAGTTTCCTGAGGAAAGTCCGTCACCACAGCAAAATTCGAGTCGCCCGACATCGTTATCAGATCCTTCCAGCGGGAGTGGAGAACCATGGTGTCACCGGCCTGAAAAGCAACGCTGGGGAGATCGGAATCGATGATGTCGTCGATTCGATACACAGCCAGGACACGAGCCCTGAATTTTCTTCTGAACTGAAGTTCGGCGATCGATTTGCCGATCAGATCGGAGTCCGGTGGTATTACCACCTCAACGATACCGGCGTGCACCGGGCTCAGAAACTCCGCGAAGGAATCGACCACGGATTTCATTTCCAGGCCGTGGAGTTTGGCGTACCGTTCGATCTCGTCTTTCGGGCCCATCATGGCCAGCTCCGAACCGACCCAGATCCAGGTATCGCGCGCCGGGATGATGCTGGACTCGCCTTCGCTTCGGATCGCCAGAATCCAACCGGCCCGGCCGCGGCTTTCCACATCCTTGAGCTGCTTGCCGGCAAGGTCGCTGGTTCGCGTGACGCGAAGCTCGAACAGTTGGCCATCGATCCCGTAAACGTCCCTGAAGTACTGCATATTGCCGGCAGCGGCTATCTTCTCCTTGGCGACGGGCAGCACAAATCTTCCAAGCAAAACAAAGTAGGCAATGCCCGCGCAAACGAGGGCAAATCCGACCGGCGCCACGGAGAACAGTTCAAAAGTCTGCATGGATTGGGTGCCGGCCGGCAATGACTTATTCGAGTTTAGTATGAGATCGTTTAGCAGAATCAGCGGGCTCGAGCCGACCATGGTCATGGTGCCGCCCAGGATGGCGCAAAAGCCCATGGGCATGAGCAATCTCGAAACGGGTATATAGGACCGGCGCGAGATCCGGGTGACCACCGGCAGGAACAGCGCGGCGGCACCGATGTTTTGCATGAAACTGGAGATGACCGCCACCGTGGCAGAAAGCGTCCCGATAACGCGCCCTTCCGTTTGACCGGCGAATTTGAGGACCCTGCCGGCCAGAGTACTCATCACGCCTGTCTTGTCCAGACCCGCCCCGATTATCATGACCGCGATGATCGAAATGACCGCGTTGCTGGCAAATCCGTTGAACAGGTCACTGGGGTCGACGAGGCCGGGGTAGTCCGGGTACAGAGATGAAAGCCCCAGGGCCACCAGGACCAGCAGTGCGGCTACATCTACTCGAACAATCTCAAACGCAAAAAGGAAAATGGTCACAGCGAGTATCGCCAGTACGGCGATCATCTCATAGGTAAGGACGACCGATTCCAATCATTTCTCCGAATAGACGACAGAAAGCGAACGGGTGGGAAAGCCCCTAGTGTTGGAAAATATAACACACGTCGTGATTTCAGGCATCGACAAGTTATCCGCAATCATCCGGTGCATCGCACGTTGTCCTAAGGGTTTACAGGCTACAATATCACCATGCCAGATGTACCGAACGTCCATGCCCTAAGCGTCCTGTTGCTGACCGCGGTGGCGCTGATCCTGTTTACTCGAGATCGCATACCCCTGGAGACCTCGAGCTTTCTGGTGCTGGTGGTGCTCACGGTCGGCTTTGAGTTGTTCCCCCTCGAGGACGGCGAAGGGCAAACTCTCCACGCCATCGATTTCTTTCTGGGATTCGGCCACGAAGCGTTGATAGCCGTTTGTGGCCTGATGATCGTGGGGCACGGCCTGGTGCGTACGGGAGCGCTGGAGCCGGTCGGCCGCATTCTGGGCCGGTTGTGGAGCGTGAGTCCCCAGCTTTCGCTTTTGCTCACTCTGCTGGTTGGCGGCCTGCTCAGCGCCTTCGTCAACAACACGCCAATCGTCGTGTTGCTGCTGCCGATACTCGTCAGCGTTTCGCTGCAGGCCAAGATCCCGTCGTCCTCCATCCTAATGCCCATGGGCATGGCCACCCTGGTGGGCGGCATGGCCACAACCATCGGCACTTCCACCAACCTGCTGGTCGTAAGCGTGGCCGCCAGTCTGGGTCTGGCGCGCATGGACATGTTTGCGTTCTTCGTTCCCGCCGCCATCGCCGGCGGGATCGGCATGCTCTACCTGTGGCTGATCGCACCCAGGATACTGCCTGTACGCCAGGCGGCCATGATGGATACCTCACCGCGTATCTTCACCGCACAGCTTTATATTCCCGAAGGCAGTTTTTGTGACGGAAAAACCCTCAACGAAGTCATGGCGAAAGCGGGGGACGGGTTCAAGGTCCTGCGAATCCGTCGCAACGCGAATTACACGATGCCCCTGCCCGACGTGCAAATCAGGGCCAATGACTCTCTGAGCGTCCGCGACACGCCTCAGAATCTCAAGGCATATGAATCTGCGCTCGGCGCCCAGCTCTATTCCGGGGATGCGCAGGTCGACGACGACCACCCGCTCAAGGCGGAGGACCAGCAACTGGCCGAAATCGTCATCGTGCAAGGCTCCCCCCTGGTCAACGTTACCCTGTCGCAGGTCCGGTTCTCCGACCGCTACCAGTTGATGACGCTCGCCATCCACCGCGCCGGACGCGTCGTCGAGTCCTTTTCGAACGACATCGGAAACATTACCTTGAGAATCGGCGACATCCTGCTGGTACAGGGCGCACGGGAGAATATCGCCGAGATCAAACGCAGGGGCTCCCTGCTGGTGCTCGATGCGACCATGGACCTGCCGCACTCGGACAAAGCCACCCTGTCGCTCATCATCATGGTGGGCACCGTACTGTCGGCGGCCGTGGGATTGATGCCCATAGCCATCAGCGCGGCGCTGGGCAGCTTGGTGATGCTGGTTACGCGGTGTCTTCGCTGGGAAGATATCCAACGCGCGTTGAGCGTTCAGGTCATACTGATCGTCGTCACCAGCCTGGCCCTGGGCAAGGCAATGATCGAAACCGGAGCAACCGACTACCTCGCACAGGTGTTCCTGTACTTGGCGTCAGGTGCCCGACCAGCCGTGATCCTGAGCGGACTCATGCTTCTGATGGCGGTGATGACCAACATCGTATCCAACAACGCGGCAGCGGTCATTGGCACTCCCATCGCGATCAACATTGCCAACGAACTTGGCCTGCCCGCCGAGGCGTTCGTGCTGGCGGTTTTGTTTGGCGCCAATATGAGTTATGCAACCCCCATGGCCTACAAGACCAACCTGCTGGTGATGAATACCGGCGGCTACGCTTTCTCCGACTTTCTCCGCGTCGGCGTGCCGCTGACCCTGCTCATGTGGCTGGTACTGAGCTGGCTGCTGCCCGTGTTGTACGGCATCTGAGGTTTGTTATTGGGTAGTTCCGGTAAAGCTGCCCACATCGAGATACTGCGGCTGGTCATCCGCGCCGGCCATTTTCAGGAACGCGGCAATCCTCGAATATCCCTTGTGTTTGGCGATGCTCAGCGCGGAATTACCTTCGACGTCGGTCGCGTTTACCGTGGCGCCGGCATTGAGCAGCATTTGTACGATATCCGAATAGCCCCTGAACGACGCCGCCATCAGCGGCGTCTTGCCGGAGAGCGTGCGGACATTCACGTTGACGCCGGAATGGATCAATGCCTGGACCGCTTTGACGTTGCCCTTCATGACCGCGGCGAACAAGGCCTTTGCCCCATACACCGATTTGGCCTGAAACTCCGGTTCATCACCCATGGGGACCTTCTTCAGATAGTGGTTGAACACCGCCACCGCAACCATGGCGGATAGCGTGATGAGCAGGACGTTATTGTTCACGCCGAATCTGGCGGCCATATCTTCGGGCAGATTCGCGCCGAACACCAACACCGCGGTGACCAGCACCAGGCCCACCCGAACATAGCGCACCAGCGAGATCCCGACGATCACCGCCAGGATTGCAACCAATACGTTCTTGTCGACCAGGACCAACTCGTCGGAAAGATTGGCTGCGACGCTGAGCAAGACAACGATGACCAGCAACAGTACATCGTACTTGGACTGCCTGACGACTATCATCACGGCGTGGTGTTATTCATCCGTAACACATCCCTCGGTGGCACTTTTTACGTTCTTGATATACTTATATAGCGTACCGCGGCTCGCTTTGTAAGGCGGCATGTGCCATTGCTTCCTGCGTTTCTCCATGGTTGTCTCGTCCATGTCCACTTCAAGGACGTTGTTGATCCCGTCGATGGTAATGACGTCCCCGTCTTCGAGCAGACCGATCGGTCCACCTTCCTGGGCCTCGGGCACCACGTGCCCAATGATGAATCCGTGCGACCCTCCGGAGAACCGCCCGTCCGTAATCAGTGCAACATCATTGCCCAGGCCGGCGCCGACGATGGCGGAGGTTGGCGTAAGCATTTCCGGCATGCCAGGACCCCCTTTTGGCCCTTCGTACCGGATGACTACCACGTCGCCCTTGTTGATTCTATGCTGCTCCAACGCGGGAAGCATCTCTTCCTCGGAATCAAACACCCGTGCCGGGCCTGAAAAGACTTCTCCTTCCTTGCCGGTGATCTTGGCCACGGCGCCGCCCGGCGCGAGATTGCCCTTTAGGATCTGTATGTGACCCGTCGGTTTGATCGGGTCATCCAGGGATCGAATAATTTCCTGATCCCGTGAGACCGGGACCACCTCAGCGAGATTCTCCGCCACCGTATGGCCCGTCACCGTCAGGCATTCGCCATTGATCAGGCCTCCGATCAGCAGGTACTTCATGATCGCCGGGATACCGCCAATGTTGTGGACATCTTGCATGACGTATTTACCGCTCGGCTTGAGGTCCGCCAGAAACGGTACGCGATCACTCACCGCCTGGAAATCATCGAGGGTCAACGGTACACCTACCGAACGAGCCATCGCAATCAGATGCAGCACGGCATTGGTCGACCCCCCCAGCGCGGAAACGATCACCATGGCGTTTTCGAACGCGTCGCGGTTCATGATATCCCGGGGCTTGATGTCCCGCTCCAGCAGGTTCATGACGGCCGAGCCGACCCGTCGACACTCGGCGGCTTTGCCGTCGTTCGCGGCCGGCGTGGAGGAACTGTATGGAAGCGACATTCCCATGGCCTCTATCGCGCTGGCCATGGTATTGGCCGTGTACATGCCGCCGCAGGCCCCCGGACCCGGACACGCATGCTTCACGATCGCCTGACGCTCGTTATCGTCTATGGTTTTGGCTATGTATTCGCCATAGCTTTGAAAGGCGGACACCACGTCCAGGATTTTGCCATTGACGTAACCGGGCTGGATGGTGCCGCCGTAGACCATGAGGCCGGGCCGATTGAGGCGCCCCATGGCCATTAGGCAGCCCGGCATGTTTTTGTCACATCCGGGGATCGTGACCAGCGCGTCATACCACTGAGCCGCAACGACCGTCTCGATGGAGTCCGCGATCAGGTCGCGCGACTGCAGTGAGTAGCTCATCCCGTCCGTGCCCATCGATATCCCATCGCTGACACCGATGGTGTTGAAGCGCATGCCGACCAGGCCCGCATCCTTCATGCCGGACTTGACCTCGGCAGCGAGATCATTGAGGTGCATGTTGCAGGTGTTGCCTTCCCACCACATGCTCGCGATGCCGACCTGGGGGAGGCCCATATCGTGCTCGGAGAGGCCCGACCCGTAGAGCATTGCCTGCGACGCGCCCTGGGCGCGTGGCTGCGTGATGCGGGAACTGAACTTGTTGAGCTTGGACATACCGACTCCTTTTCGAATCGCCATAGTCTAACTCAAAGGACCGGATCCCGGTGCAGTGTGGGGGCTAACTATTGCGCGGTTGTCTGGCCGGCATCCTGTTTGATCAGATCATCCCGGGCTACGATGACGTTTTCCACCTGATAACCCGGCAGCAGATATTCCCGCTTCCGCCATAGCTCGTTCCACCCCTCGACTTTCGCGGCGGTGGCCTGGTCCGCGTCTCCGGCTGGTGTATAGTCGGCGGAGAATCGGCCGAAATACCGGTCGCCATCCCTGCGCAATGTCAGCGTGACGCGGGCGCCGTCAAAAAATTCCGCGACCACGGAATCCTCCCGGGCATCATCTCCGTCACCGGATGCAGGCCGAACGTCCTCGAATACCAGATCTCCGAAACTCCGTGCAACCTGATTGATTGCAAATTGCGAATCGATTTCCTCATCGGTTGCCAGGCCTTCGAGCACGTACACGTCGGTATCCGCGCTTTCGCGCGAGACGGTCCAAGATGCTTCATCCCGTGAAACCTTGACCGACCGGATCTCGATTGTGTCCGACCCGAAAATCGACGTGTTCATCCAGGCCGTCGCGGCGCCCAGGTCTGGCATCTGCCCCTCCACCAACCAGGCCTGGGGGTCTTCAGGGGTGCGGACGTAGAATCGGCGCCGGGGGGCGCCGCCCTGGACCGTTTTTTCCTTGCCGATAATGACCTGCGCCAAGGTGTTTTCGGATCCGTCCAACAGCCGAACCAGGGTGGAGGTCGATTCGGCTACGTCGATTCCCTCCAAGCCGAGCTTGCCATACAACTCCGCTTTGCTGGTCTTACCTTCGACGCGCCGCAATCGTGCCAGCCCAAGCACCACCTCCCTCACCTTGTCCAGCGATGCCGGGTAATCGCCTTTTTCAGCAATGGTCCAAACGTTGTCGTCATTTACGATGGTCGTCGTTTGCTGTTCATTCTTGACGACTACTTTCATGACGACGTTGGACTGCCCAAGCAGATCGGGGAAATAGAGGCCCTCAGCCTGCTCGCCGGTCTGATTCCGCGACGCTCGCATTAGGAATGCCGCCACGATCACCGCGGCGGTAACGATTATCAGTATGAAAAAGCGGGTTCTGCTCATCGACTCATCGCTGGCTGCCGCGATTGCCGCGTTTGAGTTTGCGCAAACCAACCAGCAGCCCGCCTATCCCTATGAGCAGAGGCACGAAACCTATGTTGATGAACTTGGTCGCCGATTCCAGCTTTTCAATATCCTTTCTCAACTGATGTCGGACCAGACGAAGCTCATTGCGGATACGGATCTTTTCCTGTCTGAAATTTTCGATTTCCGCCAACTGCTCTTGACTCAGTATCAGACGCTGATCGTTGCGGCTTCCTTTCTCGAGCTCGATCAGCTTTCTTTCCGTCTCTTCTAGACTGGCCAGCAGCTCGCGTTCCTTTCGCCGATACCTGATCTCCGCTTCCTGCTGGAGACCCGCCACCCGGGTAAAGGGTCGGGAAAACTGGCCCCGGCTGCGCACACTGATCAATTCGTTACTGCCGAGAAGGTTTTCCAGCGAATTGATGACGAAATCACCGTTTGCGGCGGTCGGAATGACCAGGCGTGTTCCCAGCAGGTTTTGGGCCTGCGCCCAGAAATCATCTGCCAGCATATCGCTGTCCGCGACAATAATCAGGTTGACGTCTTGCCGGGATGCTTCCAGATGAGTGCGGGTGGCGGCTTCCCCGTTTTGCATGTCATCGCTTTCGCTGGACGGTGGGCCGCCGGAGAAAGCGGTTTCCACACGGCCGGAAACCCGCACCGCTAGATTCAGTCTTTCACCCCCGCGCCGATATCCGCTCAGCAATTCCGCCGGATCGGTGAGCACCTGCAACTGGCCCACGTCGAACGTCATCGCGTTCTCGGTGGTGGTCACCAGCGGCGTCACGGTGACGCCTTCCTTGCCCAGATCCTCCAGTACGCCCGGGGACGCGAGCACCAGATTTCCCAGTCGGGCGGTGACCACGTCGTCCGCGTTGTTCAGTTCCACCGGCAGGTTCATCCACACCGGATAGTCGATGACACCGGGGCTGTCCGGCGAGCCGTACCTGACGCGCTGGGCGATGCTGAGGTCTCCTGCCACCTTGCCGTCCGCCAGCCCGATACCCCATGCCGCGAACAAAGGCTCGAGCCCGGAACTGCCTGGCGGCGCGGCCATGCCCATCATGCCGGGGGCCCGGTCGACCTCTGAATTCGGATCCACGAACACCAGCACCCGGCCGCCCCCGAGCACGTATTGGTCGATGGCATAGAGCATCGATGGGGGCAATTGTTTCGGATGGACCACCATCAATACGCCGATATCGTCGGGGATGGCGCCGCCGTCAGGTTCGATAGCGACGACATCGAACAGCTGTTGCATCTGCTCGAATACCACCCACGGCCGCGGCATCCCCTGGTTAAGGCCCATGGCCATCGCCTGGGGATCCATTTGCCCCCCGTCCAGGGGCAGTCTGCTGATCAGTCCGACGCGGGTCGCTTCGGTATTCGAAAGCTGATAGACCATTTTGGTCAGATCGTGCTCGAGCAGCTCCTCCCGATCGACGGAAAAAAACGGGATGACCTCTTCATCGTCGGTGGAATTCGTTCCGACCAGCCCGAAATAGAAGGTCGTGCCCTCGTCGTCCAGGGGCACGCCGCTTATTCCATAGGTGTCAGCACGGTCCTCGTCCTCGGAAAATGGTTCGGGATCGATGACGAGCAGCTTGATGGCGCCTCCCGCCTGCCGCTCGTATTCCCGCAACAGCTCCTTGACGCGCTGCGTGTAGTTGTTGATTCCGGGAAGGCGCGTGGCCTCCTTTTGAGAAAGGAACAAGCGGAGTGTAATCGGCTCCTGGAGTCGGCCAAGAATGCTTTTCGTTCCGCTTGTCAACGTATAAAGCCGGTTTTCGGTAAGGTCCGCCCGCATCGATGTAAATGCCGCGTCGCTCAGAAGATTGACCGCGAAAAGCAGGGCCACCGCTATCGCCAGTCCACTCCATGTATACACCCGTTTCCTGTTGACCATGGCTCAGTCCGCCTTTTTGATTTCTAGCAGGATCGCATTGGCAAACAACCAGAACGCGATGAGCGAGGCAAAGAATATGATATCCCTCAGATCGACCACGCCTTTGCTGATGGCGTCGAAGTGGGTCAGGAAACTGAATGAACTGATCGTTTCGACGACGAATTCGGGCGCCCAGCCGCTGAAGAAATCCAGCACCAGCGGGAAGCCGCTGAGGATGAAAACCAGGCACAGGACAACGGTTACCACGAATGCGATGACCTGGTTCCTGGTCAGAGCGGACACACAACTTCCGATCGCGATGAACGAACCCGCCATCAGCAGGCTGCCAATATAGCTGGTAAGGATGACGCCGTTGTCCGGCTCCCCAAGATAGTTCACCGTGAGCCACATAGGGAATGTCAGGCCGAGGGCAGCTGATGTAAATATCCAGGTTGCCAGGAACTTGCCCAGCACGGCCTGAGACATAGTGACGGGCAGGGTAAGAAGCAATTCGATGGTTCCCGATTTTCGTTCCTCCGCCCACAAACGCATGGTCAGCGCGGGGATGAGAAACAGGTAAAGCCATGGATGAAAAGCGAAAAATGTCACCAGGTCGGCCTGACCGCGCCCGAAGAAATTACCGAGATAGAACGTAAATATCCCGCTGAGAAACAGGAATATGACGATAAAGATATACGCAATGGGGGTAGCGAAATAGCTGTACAGCTCCCGCTTGCAGATCACCCAGATGTTTGCCATTTATAGACCTCCTAGTGGATCCCAGATCAGGATCTCTGCGTTTCCGTGGCGCGCCGGAATACGTCGTCGAATCGACCCCGCTCCACACGCATCTCTTCGACGATCCAGCCATTGTCTCTGATGGCATTTCCAAGGGATGCAACGATGCTCTTGCCATTCCGGGGGCTGACAAAGTATTGGGCCGATCCCTCTTCACGGTCCTCGGTCCGGACATCCATTACGTCTGGCAAGCCTCCCAGAACGGAGGCGACGACCGCCGCCGGTTCGTTACGCACGGTCAGGGTCACGGTGTTGTGGCCCGGCGAGCGGGCTTCCAGTTCAGCGGGATCTCCGTCCTCGACGATTTCACCTCCGGCGATGATTATGGCCCGGGTGCAGACCGCATCGACCTCTTCTAAAATATGGGTCGACAATATGATGGCCTTCTTCCGGGACAACTCCCGTATCAGGTTTCGTACCTCGTATTTCTGGTTTGGATCCAGGCCATCGGTAGGCTCATCCAGTATCAGAACGTCCGGGTCATGCAGGATAGCCTGTGCAATGCCGACTCGGCGTTTGAAGCCTTTGGACAGCGTTTCGATGGGCTGATCGATGACCGAATGAAGGTCGATCCTTTCGACCACGCCGTCGATCCGCTGCTGCAGTTCATCACCCCGCAAGCCGCGGATCTCGCCGGCGAATTCCAGGAACAGACGGGGCGACATGTCTCCATACAGGGGCGCACCCTCGGGGAGATAGCCGATGAGCCGCTTCGAGGCGACCGGGTGCTGACTACAGTCGGCGCCGTTGATTTTTATACTGCCTTCGTCCGGGGCCAGAAACCCGGCAATCATTTTCATGGTGGTGGATTTACCGGCGCCGTTCGGCCCCAGAAAACCCATCACTTCACCGCGTTCCACCTTGAAAGAAACACAATTTACAGCGGTGATCGATCTGAAACGCTTTACGAGGCGATCAACCTCCACCAATGCGGCCATCCGATAATTCCTGATTTGATACCAAGTTGATCCTGACGGGGTTTCACCGCCGATGGATCGGCGTTCAAGGGTTGTAACGGGAGCGAAATGATAAGAACACAAAAACAGAAGTCAACACCTGCTGGCGCAAATCAACCTTCGCACGGATCAGGGAAACTCCGGAGATTCAGATGTATCGTCACCGCGAATGGAGCGAAGCAAACCAGAATCGTTGTCATTCAACAACTTATGGCACCGCATCCGCTCCCCGCAATGACGCCCGTTCAGACACTCATTAAAATTTTGTAATCTGCGAGTCCGTGGGCTCGTCAAAGACGGGCCTTTTCTTCGAGTCGCTTGCTCGAGACCTCCAGGTTCTGAATGACGTGTTTACGGATCAGCCAGGAACCGATGAGCGGCGGCACGAAAAAGTCAGGCACGAGCGAGGCATTGTAAGTCACGCGGGTTTGACCGGGGGTTTGCGATGCCTTCACGATGACCTGCTCCTTGCCACCCTTGAAGTCACTCAATTCCGGAACCGTTTTGTAGACGATTCCACCATAGGCGTTGATCGAGACCATTGAAACCTTGCGCATCTTCCTGCACAACACCCAAACACAGGGTTTCAGGCGAATATCGATTTTGGTGTCGCCGTCCGCCTCTCCCGACAGCAGTTCACTGCTGATGATCCCCGGGGACATTTCATGCAAATTCTCGTAGTCGCTCAACACGTCGTGGACCCTGTCCCGGGGGGCGTTTACGAGGATCTCGAAATAGATATGATAGGCGCCGTCGGCCTGTTCGACCTGGACTTCAACGATCTGTGCCGCCTCGCAGTATGAAGCGGCAAAGAGCAATAGCGTCGCGGCGAGGCATCTCAGGTATTCGCGCACCGGGCGTTCCATCATTCAATTGATCTTGAGCAGTTTCTGGAGTTCATCGCCCAGTTTCTCCTGGAGTTCATCGCCCAGTTTCTCCTGGACTTTCTTTTCAACCTCCTTCTCCACCCGCCTGCGCAGCGCCAGTTTCAGGATCTCCGCGACATCCAGGGTGTATGACGGTGCATCCAGACTGCCGCTGATTCGGATCGGCAGGGTGACCCCCTTCAACTCGGACAGTTCCTCACCCCCCTGCCCTTTGGTTGATTCGACCACCGTGGCCAGCAGCAGGTAGTCGAGCCGGTTTGCCGATAGATCGGCCTGCCCGCGCCCGTTGATCCGGAACAACGGGGACTTCACCTCGAGGTCGTCATTGCTTGCCAACTTCTCGTCGAACTCGAGCGTCCCTGTCATCTCCGTAAACCTGAACTCCTCCCGATCATCCGTTTCCACTTCCTCCTCGCGCCCCTTTCGATCGTTGTAGATGCGCTTGGCCTGGAGGTAGATCTTGCGCAGATCGAAACCCTTGATTGCGCCATCGAAAAAGTGGAACCGGGCCAGACCCCTGGTGCGAGGTTCTCCTTCCGCCTCGGTGGCCACGACATCCAGGTCGAGCCGTCCCGTTCCGCTAATGCGATCGGTAACGCCCGTATCGGCCAGCAGGCTTCCGACCTGCACCCGGTCCATGGACTGCTTTATCTCCAGCCGCGCCACGCCGTCTTTTTCGGTAAAGCGCATCTCGCCTTCCAGCTCGCCGCCGTACAATGCCGCGTTCAACGGCTTTACGGTCATGCCCTCCTCCGATGATTCGACGCCGATATCGATATCTGTCGCACTGACACCCGATGCGCGCAAACTCCCAATCCGGAGCTGGCCGTTGGCGCCCACACCCCTGAACAATCCCACCGGCAGCACCACGATCGCGGCTCCCGCCTCGCTTGCCCTGCCCTCATCTACCGGGGCATAGCGGTCGACGTCGATCCCGTCCACGTCAATGTCAAAACGGTACGCGGGCCGGGCAAAATTCTCGACCTCTACGAAGCCCTTTAACTGCGTTTCATCAAGCCGGGCGCTGAGTTCATCCAGCCTGATGTTATTCAGCGAGCCTTTGAAGTTCGTTGACAACGCGGCTGAACGCAGCGCTTTGGGGTCGCTGGTCTTGAATTCCGCACCCAATCGACCGATCAGATCCGCCGGACTGAAATCGCTGGCTTGCACGCTGCCGCTGTAGACCGCGTCCCCGAGAAAATTCGAGACCTTGAGATTCCCCTTCGCAGGTACACCGTCGACTAGCAGATCGAATCCCGGTGCGTTCAAACTCTGGCCGACAATATCCGCGGCCAGTTCGGAAAACGCACCGCGAAAATCGTGCTGTTCATACTTCCCCTCCAGCTCCACCGCCTTCGCGTCGATCAGGTTGCGCCCCTGATCATAGGTTACAAATCCTGCCGCGAAATCAGTTCGGCCCACGGTGCCGTATTCCGCCGTCCCGTTCATGTCCGCCAATTCGGCGATCATGCGCCCGATGTCCCACTTGACACCGCCCTTCATCTTCAGAGCCAGGGGCTGCTCGATTTCGGGGCCCGCGTAGTTTCCGGTCAGATCGGCTTCGGTGACATCCAGTGTCGAGTTTTCGAATCGATACAGCATGTCATCAAAGCCAATATCAGCGCTTCCCAGCGATCCATACTCCAGATGGACCTGTGAGCCGATCAGCCGGGCAAGCTGTTCGACCAGGTTCACCGCGGCATCCCCCTGCATCTTCACGGATAGCGGCTGCGGTATCCGGTCATCCGAATACGACCCCGCCAGGTCGAGGCGGTTGATCTCGGCGCTGGATCGGGCGAGGTCATAGCGCAGCGTTTCGAATCGGGCATCGGCGCTCGCAGCCGAGCCGTAGTTCGCGCTCACCCGGGCGTCGTCGAGTTCTATGGTTTGCCCGGCAAGATCCGCCGCAAAGCGTGTGAGCACCTCAGCGGTTACGGGCTGCCCAAGCGCCTGGTCCACATAACTTCCGCTCAGAGACAGGGTGTCCGTCCGCACCGACGCCTGGTTCAAATCGTAATTCATGGACTCAAACCCCCCGGTCATCTTGCCGGCGTCGCCGTAGACGAATCGCACCGCGGTTTTCCCTACCTCGACTTGCCCGTTTTCGATATCGGCGGTCAGATCCGTTTCCATACCGGCGGAAAGCGCCCCGTACCCGGACTCCATTCGAGCTTGTGATAGCGTCAGCGTCCCGTCTTCCAGCGCCAGCGTGATCTGGGAATCCAGCTTCAGATCGACCGGTTGTTCCAGTTCATCTGAATCGAACGATAAAACGAGGGCCAGGTCGACCGGCTTCTGACTCAGCACTTCGCCCACATCCAGGTCGATGTTCTCGACAGCAAACCTGGAACCGGACTGCCGGTCGTCCCAGATCAGCTTGCCGCCCTTGAGGTCGATTCCCTGCACCGCGAGCGCGGCCATCGCGGCGGCCGGATCGGACGGCTCCTTGACCGTCGCGTCGCCCTCCGCAGGTTTGACAAGATCCTGCCAGTTGGTGGTTCCCTCGCTGTCGACGATCAGGTGGACAGAGGGGTCCCTCAGAACGATAGTGTCTGCCTCGAACTGTTTTCTCAGCAGCGGCATCAATCTGGCCCGGATTTCCACCTGCGCAATGGTCAACATGCTCTCATCATCGAACCCGGGCGGATTGGACAGCGCGACATTTTCCGTGCGCACCCCGAGCCACGGAAAGAATGTCAGCTCCAGGTCTCCCTCAATGCTCAGTTTGCGGCCGACCTGCTGTTCGACAATCGATGCAATTTGAGGCTTGTATTCATTGGGATCCACCACCAGGGTGATGAATATGGCCAGCCCGATCGCGAGCAATGCCAGGCCGCCGATGAACCAGGCGAGTACTTTCAAGACCGTCTTCATGTCAATTCCACCTCAGCTGCACCGGACCGGGGAAAGGGCTTGGCCCTGCGCAGCGACTGCACACCGCCTTCGCTTCCTCGGCCGTGTTCGTTCAGGCTCCGGCGCCATCTTCTGGCGCCGGGCTGACCCTGGTACAAACCGACGAGATGTCGGGAAAGATTACCCAGGCGGCTCCCGCGTTCGAGTTGACGACCACAATACTGCAGATATTCCTCCAGTACCTCGTCCCGATCCCGCGGCTGTTCAGCGCATCCGAAAAAACGGCTATCGACCTGCGCCAGCAGGTAGGGATTACTGTATGCCTCTCTTCCGATCATTACGCCGTCGACGTATCGCAGGTGTGCCGCTGCGGCATCCAGGGTCTTGATGCCGCCGTTGATTACGATGGTCAAATGCGGTTGGCGCCGCTTCAGTTCGTACACCCTCTCGTAGTTCAAGGGCGGTATCTCCCGGTTCTGTTTCGGGCTGAGGCCTTTCAGCCAGGCCCTGCGCGCATGCACAATGAACGTACCGCAACCTGCGCCCGCCACGGTTTCGACGAACTTGCCCAGTTGATCCCAGGATTCGTCGCGGTCGATGCCTATCCGGGTCTTGACCGTAACCGGAATACTCACGGCCGCAGCCATCGCGCTTACGCAGCTCGCGACCACGCCGGGTTCGGCCATCAGGCACGCGCCGAAACGCCCGGAACGCACCCGGTCACTCGGGCAGCCGACGTTCATGTTGATTTCATCGTAGCCGAATGATTCGGCGAGGCGTGCGCACTCGGCCATTTGCCGCGGTTCGCTGCCACCGATCTGCAGAGCCACGGGGTGCTCGAACGCGTCGAATCCGAGCAATCGTTGACGGTCCCCATGACAAAGTGCGTGCGATGTCATCATCTCGGTGTACAGCAGCGCACGCCGCGTGATGAGCCGCAGCAGATATCGATCATGCCGGTCCGTACAATCCATCATGGGCGCCACACAAAAACGCCGGCTCTCTTCCAATTCGCTGCTGTTTCGCAGGGTGCGGGCAGTCATCTGCAAAGTACGTGCCGTTGCCGCTACTTCAGCAGCAGATCCAGATCCTGGCGGATCCGGTCGATATTCGAATTGTCACCGTAGCGCATGACTTCCATCCCGTTTTTGTCGAAAAGGAGCGTGGTCGGCACGCCCGCGACGCCGACACCTGCCGCGGCCAACCCCGACGTATCGGTGAGCCGCAGTCCGGAAAAATCGCCGAGTCCCTCTGCGTCCAGATAGGTTCTGGCCGCTTGCGGTGTCTCGCCGAGATTGACATTCGCGACGATCAGCTCGAATGGCTGGTAGTCAATCGAAACCTGGGCCATCTCCCGCAGCCGTTGTCCACACGAATCACATGCGCTGGACCAGTAATTCACCAGTACGACTTTTTGCGGGAACTGTGACAAATAAACTTGCCCGCCGTTGGCGATGTCGCCCAGCAGAACGTCGGCCGCGGATCCGAGGCTAGACCCCTGGATTACCGGTTCCGCGGTCAACGCTTCGGCATCTCCGATATTCGGCTCCTCTATCGCATAGGGTTGCGCTACGGTAAGGGAGCCCTCCACCTGCACTTCCTTGACGGGGGACTTCCTCGGGGCGCTCGAACAGGCCGCTGACAATGCGATTGTCGCGATCAATACCGGGCCCGTGAACAACCGCGCTTGCATAATATCTTTATTTGACACGCAGTCGCGCTTTTGGTCAATCTATACGCTGGCTGACATAAGTGCCGGGTGCATCTTCGATGACGGGAAGCGCTCCGCTCCCTGGGATACGCGCCGCAATCCGCCGTCGGGAAATTTTCCCGATCCACTCGATCCAGTCCGGCCACCACGAGCCCTCGTATTGAGTCGCGCCCTCCAGCCACTTATCGGGGTCGGAGGGTAAATGGTCCGTGGCGCCCTCGTTTACACGGAAACCATACTTGTTGTTTTGAGGAGGATTGATCACACCGGCAATGTGGCCGGAACCGCCCACGACGAATCGCACGGGGCCCGAGAAGAGCCGCGCACCCAGGTAGGTAGCCGTCCAGGGCGCAATGTGGTCATCGTGCGTCGACAAGAAATAAACGGGTATGTCGATGCTGCCGATATCCAGCGCCACGCCGTCGAGCTCAATTCCGCCCGGCTCGCACAAAAGATTGTCCAGGTACATATTGCGAAGATAGAAACTGTGCATCGTCTTGGGCATGCGGGTGGAATCGCCGTTCCAGTGCAGCAGGTCGAACGCAATGGTTTCCTTGCCCATCAGGTAATAGTGGACTACCGCGTTCCAGATCAGATCATCGGCACGAAGCATACTGAATGCCGAGGCCATTTCCGTCCCCTCGAGATAGCCTTTTTTCTCCATGCGCGATTCCATATTCCGGACCTGCTGTTCATCGATGAACGCGCGAATCTCTCCCGGATCGCTGAAATCAATTAATGTGGTCAGAAACGTCGCCGATCTGACCCGCTTGTCGCCCCTGGCCTTCATGTGCGCAAGCGTTGCCGCCAGCAGCGTCCCGCCGATGCAGTAGCCTACCGCATTGATCCGCTTCTCTCCGGTCGCCTGTTCGACCGCCTCGCACGCGGCATACGCACCTTCGAACATGTAGTCCTCGAATGACTTATCGGCGTGGCTCTCGTCCGGATTGATCCATGAAACGATGAAGACGCTATGGCCCTGGTCCACCCAGTACTTGATGATGGAGTTATCGGGTCTCAAGTCCATGATGTAGTATTTGTTAATCCACGGGGGGATCACCAGCAGCGGATCCTTGAAAGCTTTGTCGGTGGCGGGCAGGTACTGGATAAGCTGAATCAGATCGTTCTGGAAAATCACTTTTCCCGGGGTCGTCGCGATGTTTTTGCCCAGCTGGAACGCGTCCGGATCAGACAGAAGGATCTTGAACTGGCCGCCGCTTTGCTCCCAGTCTCGAAGAAAGTTCTTGTAGCCGTTGACCAGACTGGCACCGTCCGTTGCCACCGCTTCCTTGATGACCACCGGATTAGTGGCCGGGTAATTGCTCGGCGCAATTGCCTTCAGCCATTGATGGGTGAAAAAATGAATCTTCTCGCGATCCCGATCACCGAGTCCCGTGTCCATATCGAAGCAATCGTTGACGAGATCGGAAAAGAGCAGGTAGGACTGCTTGATATAGTCGAACCAGGGGTTTTCCGACCAGGAATCATCCAGAAAGCGGCGGTCGTCTTCATCCGGTTGCGCGACCGGTTCTTTGTCCACACCCCACAGGCCCAGGAATACGTTCTGGTTGAGCCGGGCGGTTTTCTGCAAATGATTGCCAACCACGCCGGCCATCTGAAAGGCTTCCCGTGACCAGTTCAAAACGAGAGAAGTCAGCGGCCTGCCCAGATCCAGAGGGTCCAGCGTGTGAGGCGGCCCCTCCTCGATCAGGCTGGAAACCTGCCCCAGGGCCAGCTTCTGGGTCCTGAAGACAAGATCCAGATATTCGCCGGGGGTGATCGGTGAGTATTTTCTTTCGCTCGTATTCTCGGAGGCCATATGCAGGGTTATGGAACTTGTTGCACCGCAGCATGATAAGTCAACCCGAAAAAACGGGCAAGCCGGCCCTCACCCGGGTTCCCGGTGCAACATGCAGGCTACTCGCTCTGAATGGTCACTGTAAGGGTGCGCGTGTGCGGTTCGAGGCGGTGTTCCCACAAATAGATGCCCTGCCAGGTACCCAGCGCGAGCCGGCCGTCGATTATCGGCACCGTCAGCGAAGTCTGGGTAAGGACGCTTCGCACATGAGCGGGCATGTCGTCCGGCCCTTCCTGGCTGTGCCGGTAGAGGGAATCCCCGTCCGGAACGGTTCGAGTCATGTACGCTTCGAGGTCGGAGCGTACCGCGGGATCCGCGTTCTCGCAGATAATCAGGGATGCGCTGGTGTGGTGAATGAACACATGGGCCAGGCCGGAATTTACTCCGGCAGCGCTGACACAGGCGTTCAGATCGCGGGTAATATCGTAAGTGCCGCGGCCCGGATTGGATGACTTGATCCTTGATTGGGTAATCATGGCTGAAATCTGCAGGCTCGATGTTGTCTAAAGTGACGCCGCATTTTGCCATCTATCCGGCAACGACGTTCATCCACGTTGGCCACGGAAATGCTTTGGTAAGCATCGATCATACTCTGTAACAACTCCGCCAGGAAATCGCACCGGGCGTCGCCATCGACAAAATGGCATAATAGCGGTCCATCATTTCCAACACTACGGGAATTCTTAGGGGCTTTTCGACACCATGAGTGACCCGGGCAACACGACTCCGACCAACTTCATTCGCCAGACCATTGACCGGGACCTGGCAAACGGCAAGAACGACGGCAGAGTCGCGACTCGGTTTCCGCCCGAGCCCAACGGATACCTGCATATCGGCCACGCCCGAGCGATCTGTCTCAATTTCGGAATCGCCGAAGATTACGATGGTACCTGCAATCTGCGTTTCGATGACACCAACCCGGAGAAAGAGGATACGGAGTATGCTGAGTCCATTACACGCGATGTAGAGTGGCTCGGCTACACTTGGACCGAACTCCGCTACGCATCCGATTACTTCGAACGGCTCTTTCAGTACGCTATCGAACTCATCAATCGGGGCAAGGCCTACGTCGACAGCCAGACCGGGGACACCATTCGCGAAACGCGGGGGACTCTCACGGAACCCGGTATCGACAGCCCCTGGCGCGGCAGACCCGTGGACGAAAACCTCGACCTCTTTCGCCGCATGCGGGCCGGCGAGTTCGAGGATGGCGCTCTGGTACTGCGCGCCAAAATCGACATGGCCTCTCCCAACATCAATATGCGCGACCCCATCCTCTACCGTATCAGGCACGCCACGCACTGGAGGACGGGGGATGACTGGTGCATCTATCCGATGTACGACTATACGCAATGCATCTCGGATGCCATCGAGGGCGTAACGCATTCACTGTGCACGCTGGAGTTCGAGGATCACCGGCCACTCTACGACTGGGTGCTCGACAATATCGATATACCCTGCCATCCGCAACAGATCGAATTCGGCCGATTGAATCTGGACTACACCCTGATGAGCAAGCGTTTGCTCAACCGGCTGGTCAAGGAAAAGCATGTCAACGGATGGGATGATCCCCGGCTGCCGACCCTGTCCGGTTTACGCCGACGCGGCTACACCCCGGCTGCCATCAGGGATTTCTGTGAGCGCGCCGGGATCACCAAGAGCCAGGGCGTCGTGGAAATGAGCATGCTGGAGAACAGCATCCGGGAGGATCTCGACCATACGGCACCGAGGGCGATGGCCGTGCTGCGACCGATCAAACTGGTAATCAATAACTATCCCCAGGACGCGAGTGAACTCCTGACCGCGCAAAACCACCCCAAGCGACCCGACATGGGAACCCGAGAAATCCCGTTTTCGAACACTCTCTACATCGATCGCGAGGATTTCCTGGAAGACCCGCCGAAGAAGTTCTATCGGCTAAGTCCCGGGCGGGAGGTCCGATTGCGCTACGCTTACTACGTCACCTGCACCGAGGTAATCAAGGATGACGATGGTGAAATAGTCGAAATTCACTGTGATTACGACCCTGAAACACGAGGCGGATCATCCCCGGATGGACGCAAGGTGCGGGGCACCATACACTGGGTGTCGGCGGCGCATGCCGTCGATGCGGAGGTACGTTTGTACGACCGTTTGTTCACGGTTCCCGCTCCCACTCAGAACGAGCTGTCGAGCCAGATCAATAGCCTCTCCCTGCTGGTCCTGCAGGGTTGCAAACTCGAGCCGGATCTCGGCCAGCCGGCGGCGCAACCCTATCAGTTCGAGCGTCAAGGTTATTTTTGTACGGACCCCGACTCCTCGAAAGGCTCCCTTGTATTCAACAGGACCGTCACTCTGAGGGATTCGTGGAGCAAGAAAAACTAGTGCACGAATCAGCCGGTCTGATATTGGCGGAACATTAACCCCGGCCAACTGTCTCCTGATTCCATGAGCATATTTTGCAATCCTCTTCGGCTGATCCTGACTGCGGCTTCGTTTCTGGTTCCATTCACCGGCGCCGCACGGGCGGAAATCTACGAATTCGACAAGCTGCACACCCAGATCCTGTTTTTCGTCGACCACTTCGGGTTTTCAAAATCCCAGGGGGAGTTCCTGGATTTCGAGGGTCGGTTTACATTCGATCGGAACAATATCGAAAAATCGGAAGTCGAGATCACCATATACACCGACAGCATCGATATGGATGACGACAAATGGAACCGGAAGATGAGAGGAAAGACCTACTTCAACACCAAGGCCCATCCAAACATCAATTTTCGGAGCAACAGAATCGAGAGCGTCGATGACAAGAACGTATCGGTCTACGGAAACCTCACGATCCTGGGTTCCACCCGACCGATAAAGCTGGAGATGAGGCTGAACAAGGCAGGCCTGAACCTCGCCACGGGAAAGAAGACGGCAGGGTTCTCCGGAAGCGCGGTGCTGCACCGATCTGATTTCGGCATGACTTCCCACACGAAATACATCGGTGATGAGGTGGAAATTCGACTTGAAGTCGAAGGGGCGGTCGAACCCGTTCGAAAGAATGATTCGTGATACTCGCGAGGCGTGGGGCTCGGTCACCACGGCGCTGCATTGGCTCATGGCGTTGTTGATACTGGCCATGTTCCTACTCGGTTGGGTTGCCGTGAACTACCCCATGTCTCCGACCAAGCTCAAACTGTTTATATGGCACAAGTCGATCGGATTGACACTGCTCGGCCTGGTTGTCGTACGAATCGCGTGGCGAATCGCAAACGCAACTCCCTCCCCGCCATTGGAGACGTCCACAACCGAATGCCGCCTGGCCCGGACCGGACACGCCTTCCTGTACCTGCTGATGATAGCGATGCCGGTAAGCGGCTACGTCATCAACTCGACCGCAAATTTTCCGTTTCGCTATTTCGGCGGGATGAAAGTTCCCAACCTCATCCCCACCAATGAGCTATGGCAGGATGCCGCAGAAGCTGCACATCTCGCAGCATTCTGGATCTTTCTGCTCATAATTTCCATCCACGTTTTGGCAGCCGTCAGACACCACGTGATCAAAAAAAATAACGTCCTGATCAGGATGTTACCCGGCAGCGGCCGGAGGCAGCGGTGATGAAATCCAATGCCGAAATCCTGGCTATCCTGGCCGGAATGCTTCTTTTTCAAGGCGTCTGGGCGAACGAATGGAACGTGGACGCGGAAACCAGCCGCATCGGATTCGTGGCTACCTACGACGAGATCCCATTCGAGGGGCGCTTCGATGAATTTACCGCCCTGATCCGTTTCGATCCGGAGAATCCATCTGATGGGTCATTCCTGATTACCATTGGCGTCGCGTCGGTGGACACCGACAGTCCCGATCGTGACGAGGGGATGCTGGAAGCGGACTGGTTCGACGTGGAAAGCCATCCGCAGGCAGCCTTTACTTCACTTCGGTTCGAACGCCTGTCTGGTGAAAACGAATATGCGGTTACCGGAGATCTGACCATCAAAGGCATTACGAACTCCGTAACCGCGACGTTTTCCTGGACGCAGGCGGATTCTTCCGTCCGCTTGAAAGGATCGGCGGACGTCGAACGCGGCGATTTCGACATCGGAACCGGAGACTGGGAGGACGACGACACCATTGGCTTCGATGTCAGAATAGTCTTCGATCTGACCCTCACCCAATGACCATGCCGCCAATTACGGTTGACACGTTCTGATCGGCGCGAGGCGCGCCTCCTACAAGGACATTCATGACGTTATCAGGGTTTGTAGGAGCGGCGCCCCCGCCGCGATCAATCGGCGCGAGGCGCGCCTCCTACAAAGCCTCCAACTGGTGCCGGTGGTGCCGCTGCATGGTTTCCCATTCGAGCTTGATCCAGGGTGAAAAGCGCTGGGGGCTGTGCTTGAGCTGGTCATCCAGCTTCGACGGGCTGACGTATTTCCACTCGGAGATTTCGTTGGGGTTGGCGCGCACCGGGTCCGAACTCCTGCCGATGTAGACCCAGCACAATTCGTGCTCGGCGCCCTGATCCTCGAACTGGACCTGATAGATGAATTTGTACAGGAACACCGGATCAGTGTGCATCCCCAGTTCCTGATACAGGCGCCTGCGCACAGCTTCCTCCATGTCCTCTCCCCACCGAGGATGGCTGCAACAACTATTTGCCCAGTAGAGCGGCCAAAGCCTTTTCTGCGCGCTTCGCCGCTGGATCAGGACCTCGCCTTCATCGTTGAAGATGAACAGGGAAAACGCGCGGTGCAGCAGTCCGTCGCCGTTGTGGCACTTGTCCTTGTGAAGGTGGCCGATCTCGACGTCGTTGACATCGACCAAGATCAGCTCTTCGGAATCGAAGGAAACGATTTCGTCATTGAGGGGCTGACACGTGACGTTATTCAATGACCACCTCCATCGCCTGGTAGCCGGCACCCTCCAGGGCGATGCTCACATCGCCGGCGTTTTCCGGGCACAGCGCAATGATGGAACCGCCGCCACCGCCGCCGGTCAGCTTCGCGCCAAGCGCTCCGTTTCTTCTGGCGAGCTGGATCATCTCCTCGATCTCCCAGCTGGACACCTGGAGAGAATTCAGCTGCCCCTGGCAGATGTTCATCAGGTCTCCCAGATGCTCCATATCGTTGTTGTGGATCGCCTTGACGGCCTCCAGCGTCAGTCTGTCTATGCTGTCGAAGATCTGCTCATACAACCGATTGTTGCGCTGCCATGCCTTGCGGACATTCGCCACCATGCGGGCAGTCAGGCTTTCGATGCCGCTCATGCCAATCACCAGCCTGATTGGAACGCTGGGCTTTATGGGTTCGACCAGCGGCGGCTGGCCCCGGCGGTACAACAGTGGACGACCATAGGTCGCCATGGTGTTATCGATGCCCGATGGTGTTCCGTGTGCGACCTTCTCACACTCGAAAGCCAGACCGTTGACCGCCTCGTCCGACAGATTGAGCCTGAAATGATCGTCCATCGCCCGGATGATAGCTACCGCCACGGCTGCCGATCCACCGAGGCCCATGGCACGGGGAACATTGGCAAATACGGTGATCCGCATCGCACGATCACTTAGGTCCAGCTTCTCCAGTATCGTCGCCAGGGGTTGATCGAATGACTGCGGATCCTTTGCCTCGGGGTGGAGCGACTGTTCGACGCCCCAGCGCGGGATCATCAGCTCGATGCCGGTTTCTATGTCTTCGATCTGAGCCTGTATGGCCAACGGCACCGGGGCCGCAATGGCATGGCGCCCGTATACCACGGCATGCTCGCCAAGCAGTATGATCTTGCCGTGGCCGGCGGATAGCGTTCGGGTCGTTGCCGGGCTCTTGACCTTCTTCGCAGCCGACAGTTGTCTCACTTCCCCGATGATCTCATGTGCTTTCCATATCTTGATGTCACCACTGTCGATCAGCCTCTCGACCACGGTATCAAAGATGTCAGCCGGTGCGCCTGCTGCTGTCGTTACGCTGCGCGCGTGCAGCGTCATGTGGCCGTGCTGTATGCCTTCGGTGGCCAGCGCCCGCAGCGCAGCGAAATTTTGCGCCAGTCCGACCGCCCCCATGACCTCCGCCAACTCGCGCGCGGACTTGGCGTCGAGTATGCGATGGTTCAGCGCAACCGTCGGATTGGATTGTAAAGGCCCCCCCACGGTTCCGACTTTCATCGGAATCTCCATCCAGCCCACGAGATCACCGCGGTCGTTTTTCGACCAGCGGCTCAACGAAGAGTAGTGTCCGCCGCGCGCTGCGTGCGCATGAGCGGCCGCCTCTATGGCTCGCCAATCGTTGCCGGTAGCAAGCGCCACGGCATCCACCCCGTTCATGATGCCCTTGTTGTGGGTTGCCGCCCGATATGGATCCACCACGGCAAATTCCGACGCCACGATGATGCCGTCTCTGACCTGCTCGCCGTCGAATCCTTTTCCGGCAAGATACTCCACCGGTATGACGCACTCGGTCGTGACCAGCGCGCGATCGGTAAGATTGGAGAGGATCCTCAAAAACACCTTCCCGCCGGTAATGGTTTCGATCAGCGCCGCCACCCCTTCACACATGGTGTTGACCAAATTGGCCCCCATGGCATCACAGGTATCCACCAGGAGATGAATGACCAGCATATCCCCGCCACCCGTGGGCGACGGGTGCGTGTGCACCTCGGTGTCCTTGGCGCCGCCGCCACGGGCAACCATGTTGGGATGCAGGCTGTTAGCCAAGTTGAGAATTTCCTGTTTTCTTCGCTCGAGTTCAGAGCGTGCTTTGGCCATGTGACTGACACCAACAACCTGAACCTGCCCGATCAGAATGGATTCAGTGCTGGATGCGTCAAATCCCCCGCTATTGCGGACGATCTTTGCAGCCGCACTCAGCGCCGCCACAATCGAGGGCTCCTCGACGACCAGAGGTACCACGTACTCCTTGTCATTGATCAGGAAATTCAAGCCAAGGCCGACCGGCAATCCCATGACGCCGATCACGTTCTCGATCATCTTGTCTGCGGTTTTTACCGTCAGCGTATGGTCGCCGCGCACCAGGGTGAGATAGTCGGTCTCGTTGATAAGGCCTCGCGCATGCACTTCCCGTACTCTTTGCGAAACGCTCAACTTGTAAAAATCTGGAATGCGAGACATCCTGGATAACATTCAAATACTCCTAATCGTCCGTACCCCTTCAGGGTCGATGAATATGTCTAATGCGGGGTATCCCGACTTTTCCGCTAGATCAACGAAACGATTGAAACCGTTCCCGCCGGTGCCCATCGCAACGCCAAGATCGCCGCCTCCGGCGCCGCAGGGTTTATAAACCAATCCGGTTTCGATTGCCAGTGCAGACAATTCACGATGGGGCCGGCTGAACAAATCGAGTTCCGCCCGTTGGCCAAGGGCATCCAGAATGCGCGCATATCGCTTCACTGCATCGAGAAACCGTTCACTATCATCATCCCTGACCGCCAGCAATGCCTCCGCGGAGATTTGGCCCATTTTATCCATTAAGTTATTGTAAGATATACTGTTTTTTCCACGCCAGGAGTTGAGTTTGCGCAGCAGACCCGGCGTGGACGCGGATTGACCCGACCAGATAATCCGATAGTTCAGACCGGAGGGGAGTACCGCGGGTCGAACCGCCGGCTGCGCATCTCGAATTTGGTACTCGATGGCGCCCCCATAGAGGCTCGCGGCGATATCGACGCCGCTCCCCAGGCCTGCCTGAAAGACGCGGTGAGCATATACGAGGATCGACAGCCACTGTTTAGCGGTCAATTGCGCCTGCCCCGCATACTCCCTCAAACCGTGGGCCAGGGCTACCGTCAAAGCCGCGCTCGAACCCAGGCCCAGTTTCCGGGAATTAGGGCTGTCCCCGTCGTGATAGAGATTCGTGCTGTCCATACGGAGCGAGAATCCTTGACCGTGTAAATCGGGGATGATTTCTTTTTCCGACAGAAAGTCGACGATCGACTTCAATAGCCCGAAACTATCGACTCTGCTCCGTTCGTCGAGCCATTGCAGGCCGCCATCGCGGGTAATCTCGAAATTGCCCGCGTGCGATGACAACGGATGTGACCAGACCCGGCATTTCCCGCCGTCGGTCTGGCTGATTTCCACGTTGACTGTACGATTCGCCGCGATCGCCAGCGCCGGCGCGCCTTCCAACACCGCGTATTCCCCCAGCAGAACTATTTTTCCCGGCGCAGTGGAAGATACCTTCATCGGTGCCCAACCTACCTGTGCCGCGCCGTCACTCGGGGGCCTGGTGAGAAATGCGGGTTAGAAGCCGACTGCCTGGCCATCCTTCCTGTGGTCCGATCCTGCGCAGTATGAACCGTCGTCGAGGCGGTAAATCAACTGGGCGCCGCCGAAAGAAAATTCCGGTTGGCTATCGGACAAGGTGTGTCCCCTGTTTTCAATCAGATCGCGGATCACGGTTTCGTCGAATCCCTCCTCGAACACAAGGTCACCATGCGCACCGATATACCAGCGCGGCGCATCGGATGCGGCCTGCGGATTCTGGTTATAGGTAAAGACCCGAACCATCATCTGTACGTGGCCCTGGGCCTGCATGTTCCCGCCCATGACGCCGAAGCTCATCAGCGGTGCGCCATTTTGCATTACAAACCCCGGTATTATGGTGTGGAAGGGCCGCTTGTTACCTGCTACGGCATTTGGGTGATCCGGATCCATGCTGAATCCGGAAGCCCGGTTCTGCAGATTGATTCCCGTACCGGGAACAACGATTCCGGAGCCAAAGTTCGAAAAGTTCGACTGGATGAGCGATACCATCATTCCGTTCTCATCCGCGGTGGTGAGGTACACCGTGCCGCCGCCTCGGGGAAGGTCGCTCAAAGAAACGGCGCTGTCCGGCTTGATCCGCTCCGCGTACCCTGCCAGCGAAGACTTGTCCAGAAGTTCCTCGACGCTTATCCGCATGTAGTCGGGGTCGGCTACATGCGTGTGCGCAAGGTGCAATCCGATCTTGGTCGCCTCGACCTGGAAGTGGACGCTATCCGCACTGTCAAGTGCATAATCCTCCAATTTGAAATATTCGAGGATACCCAGGGCGGCAAGTGCAGCGACGCCCTGGCCGTTCGGCGGGATCTCCAGCAAGGTCGCGTCACCGTATGCCATGCCGACCGGATCGACCCACTCGGATGCGTGACCGGCCAGATCCTCGAGCGAAATTGCACAACCGTTCGGATTCAGGTAGTCCACCATGCGTTGCGCCAGATCACCACGATAGAACGCCTGCCCGTCGCTTTCCGCGATTTGACGCAATGTATTCGCCTGATCGGGAAGGGCGAACCGTTCACCAATGCCGGGGGCTCGCCCATGCGGTGCGAATGCTGAGCGGAATCCGGAATACCGGGAAAAAGTCACCACCGCTTCTTTCCAAGATTGATGGATGGTCGGACTGACCACGAATCCCCCGGACGCGTAGCGGATGGCCCGCGCGAACAGATCCTTGAAGGGCAACTTGCCAAAACGTTTGGATAGACTCACCCAGGTGTCAACGGCGCCGGGCACGGTGATCGAATCCCAACCGGACTCGAAACCGGCACTACCGCTGAAGCGGTCGGTCGTCCAACTCGAGGGCGACCGGCCTGAACCGTTCAAACCATGAATCCGCTCGCCGTCCCACACGATAGCGAAGGCATCCGAACCGATGCCGTTGCTGCACGGTTCCACCACGGTGAGGGTGATCGCGGTTGCCAGGGCGGCGTCGACCGCATTGCCTCCGCGGCGCAGAGTCTCCAGCCCGGCCTGCGCGGCGAGGGGCTGCGAGGTGGCAACCACGTTTCGAGCAAATACGGGGACTCGGCGCGATCGGTACGGCAGGGACCAGTCGATTTCCATGGGCAATTACGGCTATTCGTCTACGGGGGCCGTGGAATCTCACACCGCGACCGGATTGTCAAGCCAGGATACCGGTCACATCCAGGTTTTGTTCGCTCGGATCGATCACCCGGGTGATCAGTCGCGTCGCGCCATCGCCACCACCCTGGTTCGCCAGGTCGATGACCGGCGGATCGGCGATGCGCTCGCCATCGGCGTCGACAACGAGCCTGACCGTGGGTTTGAGCTGTTTTCCGGGGTGACGGTTGACCACGACAGCAACCTCTTTGGTATTGAGCTCCACGAAACTTCCCACAGGGAAAATCCCGATGCACTGAATGAACTGCTCGACGACACCTTTTTCGAAGTTGTTTCCACGGTCACCATACAATTCCGTCAACGCCTGAAACGAAGTCTTTCCCTTGCGGTGGGGGCGATCCTTGGTCGCTGACTGGTAGGAATCGGAAACACCGCTGATCGCCGCGAGCGCAGATATGTCGTCTCCGGCGGCTCCACGCGGGTAGCCCGACCCATCCCGCCGTTCATGGTGCTGTTGAATAATTTGAATAACCGTGCTTGGAAAATCACCCGCCTGGCCCAGCATCTTGACCGACGCATCGACGTGGCCCTTCAGTATGTCCTTCTCCTCCCTGGTTAGCGGCTCTTTCTTGTTGACGATTTCAGCAGGCATGCGCAGCATGCCGATATCCTGGAACAAGGTTGCCGTAGCCAGAGATTCCATGACATCAATCGACAACCGCATTGCTCGCCCTACGGTGAGGGCAAGCGCGGTAATCGAAACGGGGCTGACGTAGCCAAGCGAGTCGTTACCCTGTTGCCCGGTCAGCCAGGTCAGAGCCGAGGGATTTCTATTTATACTGCTGACCAGCCCCGAGACCGATTGCTCGAGGTCCCCCCCGCTGATCCGATTCCCCCGCTGGATGTCGATTACCACCTGGTTATACATGTCGTTGGCGCTCTCGAGCACCTTGCGCGCCATTGGTATTTCTTGTTCCAACGGGGTTTCGTCGGAAAAAGCTCCCGAATTGGCCGAAGACGACAGTGATACGAACACCTGGGTGATGTCCTTCAATCCATAGCTGTCCGGAAGATAGTTCTTCGCTTCCTTGCCGAATTTTGGGTCGATGTAGACGTACTCACACAGCTTTCTAACCCTTGTCAGCTCGTCATCGTTGGAGACCTTGAATCCCTGGAACTCGAACGGCGGCTCGAACGGCGCCTGGTTCCACGGCCTGTCCAGGTCCGTGACATACATGTTGATCTCCAGGTCGTTTGTGGAAATTTTTCGCCTCATCGTCCCTCCTTCCTCAGTTACATCACACCCAAATGCCAGTATATTCCCCATGTCATTATAATCCAATTGACGACCCCCCCAAACGATCGCGATCGTCATAGAGATCAAGGCGACACACAGCCGGTCCGACCTCCTTGGTGCAATATGCGGGTCAAATCTCCACCAGGATATCTGATACGGGTTTTCGGGCGGTCACCGGGACTTCCGCTGCAAATCCGTACCAGACGAGCCCGACGACCTGCTCGACCTTCGGATCCGTCCATATTGCCTCGTAGAATCGCTCGTCACGCGTAACTTCACCCGTGGTCCACTTGGTTCCCACGCCACGGGACCAGAGATACAGCGAAAGTGCATAGATCGCGCAACACGTCGCGGCATAGTCCTCCCGGGCACGCAGCTCATCGGACGATTTCAAGCAGGTCACCACGAGCCAACCCGGTATGGAAGACCAGCGCGCTCTCTTCGCTGCCGCGGCCTCTTCGCCTTTCTTCACGGCCACCAGATTTGCATTCAGCTCCACGATGGTGGATTTCACGTTTTCCGACGGCAAATAAAATCGCCACGGCTCCGTCAAATGGTGATTGGGAACCCACCTGGCCAGATCTATGGCTTCAAGTATGAGTTCTCTGGGAGGCGGCTCTTGTTCGAAAAAATTTATCGATCGCCTGCCACGCATGAGCTCCTCTAGCGACAACGAATCGTGTTCACCTGCGGCTGTACTGGTCATAGTGGTGTAATATCTAAGTAAGCACAGCCCCAACACTAACGCGGTATAGTCACACCATCAACTACTACGTTAGGTCATGCTGATGAACAAAAAAAGCCGATCCCGTGTACAGCGATATCCGTTCGCTGGCGTTCTCACCGTAATTCCCCTGTGGATCACGTGGATCGTATTGTCAATCCTGTTCAGGCAACTCTCCCCTCTCGGCGGTCCCTGGGTCAGGGCACTGGCCGGCACGGACGGTCCCGACCAGATACTGTTCGAACGAACCTCGGCCTGATGGAAGGGATCGCGCAGGCGCAGCCCAATATTGCGCTGGTGAAGTACTGGGGCAAGCAGCGGGGAGGGAACAACGTACCGTCAACGCCTTCGTTGTCCATCACCCTGGACGCATTGTGGACGCGCACCCGGGTCGAGTTCAGCGGCGCGCACGCGCGGGACCTGTTTGTCATCAACGACAAGTCGGACGAAGCACAGCGGCAGCGGGTTGCTCGATGCCTGGATCATATCAGGCAGGCTACGGGCCGAGATCTGTATGCTTTGGTCGAGTCGAAAAACAATTTTCCCACGGGCGCGGGGCTCGCCTCGTCCGCATCGGGATTCTCGGCGCTGGTGACCGCGGCCTGCGCCGCATTGGACGCGGACCTCGACCGCGATCAGCAGAGCCGCCTGGCACGGATGAGTTCGGCCTCAGCCGCACGTTCCATGCTTGGCGGATTCGTAGAGTTGGATGTCACCGAAACCGACCCGGCAGCCCGCCCATTGCTCGATCAGCGGGATTGGCCGCTCGAGGTGCTGGTGGCGGTGACCTCGACAAACGCTAAAAGCGTGGGATCTACGCAGGGTATGCTGCAAAGCGCAGCTACATCCGCTTTTTACGCCGCGTGGACGAATTCGGCAGGTGATGATTTTACGGCAGCCCGCAAGGCGGTGCTGAGACGGGATTTTCAGTCTCTGGCAGAGGTTAGCGAGGCCAGTTGTCTCAAAATGCACGGCGTCATGCTGACTACAAAACCTGCTCTCGTATACTGGAACGGTGCCACGGTTGAAATCATACACCGTGTGAGGGCGCTCCGTTCGCAGGGTACACCGGCATTCTTCACCATTGACGCCGGCCCGCAGGTGAAGGTCGTGACCGAGGCCGAATTCGTCGACAACGTGAGGCAAGCCATCGAAGACATACCGGGTGTTGTCGATATCGTACCGAGTGCGCTGGGTGCCGGTGCGCGTGTTGTCGACGAGTTTTAACCCGGCAACACGGACACCGGCGGCCTGGCTCAACCCATCGCGGCGGGGCGCCGCTCCCACGCGCTCTGACCCATTTCGCGGGCGAACGTAACGCTGCTCCCGATGCCGTCCTGTTGTAGGAGGCCCGCCTCGCGCCGATTGATCGCGGCGGGGCGCCGCTCCTACAAGGAACGTGCCTTCATCTCGCGACGCCGGGCGTGGAGAACCGGCTCGGTATACCCGTTCGGGACTTCACGGCCTTTGAACACCAGATCAACCGCCGCCTGGAATTCGACACTGTCATCAAATCCGGGCGCCATGTCTGTATACGCAGGATCGCCGGCGTTCTGCTGGTCTACGACATGGGCCATCCCTTTCATCGTTTCCATGACCTGCTCTTCACTGACGACACCGTGGCGAAGCCAGTTCGCGATATGCTGACTCGAGATCCTTAGCGTCGCGCGGTCCTCCATCAAACCAACGTCGTTGATGTCAGGCACCTTTGAGCAGCCCACACCCTGGCCTACCCAGCGAACGACATACCCGAGTATGCCCTGGACATTGTTGTCCAGTTCTTTCTGGATGCCGCGTGCATCGAGTTTGCGATCACCCAGTAGTGGTATCGTCAAGATGTCGTCCAGACGCGCGCGCGTCCGCGAAGCAAGTTCCCGCTGCCGGTTCGAGACGTTGACCTCGTGATAATGCAGCGCGTGCAGTGTTGCGGCGGTCGGAGAGGGAACCCAGGCCGTGTTTGCTCCCGCGCGCGGCTGATTGACCTTGGCTTCGACCATGGCCGCCATCCTGTCAGGCGCCGGCCACATGCCCTTGCCAATCTGCGCAACGCCGGGCAATCCGCATTCGAGGCCGACATCCACATTCCAGTCCTCGTATGCCATCAGCCAGGGTGCCATTTTCATGCCTTCCTTCGGCATCATGGCCCCTGCTTCCATATCGGTGTGGATCTCGTCCCCGGTGCGGTCGAGGAATCCGGTATTGATAAAAATCACCCGCTCGCGCGCGGCGCGGATACATTCCTTGAGGTTCACCGTGGTGCGCCTCTCCTCGTCCATGATGCCGATTTTTATCGAATTTGGCTGCATCCCCAGGGCGTCTTCGACACGGCCGAAGAGCTCCACGGTTGCCGCCACCTCTTCCGGACCGTGCAGTTTCGGTTTGACCACGTACATCTGACCGCTACGGCTGTTGCTGAATTTCCCGTGGCCAAGCATGTCGTGCCTGGCCGCCAATGCGGTCACCATGATATCGAGGAACCCCTCGGGTATGGGCTCCCCATCCAAACTAACGGCGTCCGTGTACATGTGAAGCCCCACGTTTCGCACCAGCATCAGGCTGCGTCCGGGGAGAGACAGCGTGCCGCCGGCAGGATCGATATATTCCCGGTTAGGCTCCAGAACCCGGTCGACGACCTGGCCGTCCTTTTCGAAGCTGCTGCTGAGCGTACCCAACATCAACCCCAACCAGTTGCGGTAAACACGAACCTTGTCTTCGGCATCCACTGCGGAGACCGAATCTTCACAATCCATAATCGTGGTAATAGCCGATTCGAGCTGGATATCGTAGACACTCGCCAGATCAGCCTTTCCAATATAATCGCGTTCGCCGACGCCGATCTCTATGTGCAGGTGATTGTTCCGCAGCAGGACCTTATCCGGGTTCTCCGGGTCGCCGGTGTATCCGACGAACTGCTCGGCCCGGCCGAGCCCGCTTCTGGTGCCGTCGCCCATGACGACCGCGAGCCTTCCGTTTTCGATGCTGTACTTCACGGCGAAGTGATGGCTTCCGATGGCAAGCGGAGCCGCACGATCCAGGAAATCCCGTCCAAATGCGATCACCTTCGCACCGCGTACGGGGTTGTACTGGCTGGTTCGCCGGCAACCGCGCTCTTCGGTGATGACGTCGGTTCCGTACGTGGCATCATACAAACTGCCCCAGCGCGCGTTGGCGGCATTCAGCGCGTAGCGGGAATTGTCCACGGGAACGACGAGTTGCGGACCGGCTATTGTCGCGATTTCATCGTCCACGCCCTCTACCGCGACGCTGAAGTCGTCGCCTTCTCGGATCAGGTATCCGATGTCCTCGAGGAACTTCTTCTGCTCCGCCGTCGACCGGGTCTGCCCCTCGCCGGACCATTCGTCGATGCGGCGCTGTAGGTCATCCCGCTTGTCCAGCAGTTCCGCGTTCTTCGGCCCGAGTTCCCGCACCAGGGTTTCCAGCGTTTGCCAGAATTCGGCCGGATCCACGCCGGTTTCCGGTGCGATCTCTTCATTTATGAGGACATAGAGCGACCGCTCAACATCGAGCGATCCGATTTTCACGGTGTTGTAAGTCATTTTCGGCAGCTATACATGAATTTCCAGGACGGGGGATACTATCAAATTATGCATCATTTGTAGCGGCGCCCCCGCCGAGATGAATCGGCGCGAGGCGCGCCTCCTACATTCTTTCGGAGAGAGCCGCGTCGATGATGCCTATCGCACGCTGCAGCTCCGACTCCTCGATATTGAGCGGCGGGGCAAGCGTCAACACGTTGCCCATCGACAGCTTGAAACTCAGTCCCATCGTCAGGCAGTGATACATCACCTGCTCGGCCAGCTCGAAATCTCTCTGCCCCGTGGCGGGGTCGATCAGCTCGACTCCGAGCAACAGCCCCTTGCCCCTGACATCGCTTACCGAAGGATGTCTGGACTTGATCTCATCGAGCATCGACAGTGCCCGGGTACCCAGTTCGTGCGATCTTTCCACCAGGCGTTCATCCCGGATGACCTCCAGGGTGGCGAGCCCGGCCGCGCAGGCGACCGGATTCTTTTCATGGGTGTAGTGCCCCAGCGCGCGGTCCGGAGCGCAATCGAGATCCTCCCTCGCCAGCAGCGCGGCCAGGGGAAAGACTCCTCCTCCCAGCCCCTTGCCGATTACGACCATGTCCGGCACGACGTCGTAATGTTCGAAAGTGAACATCCGGCCCGTCCTTCCGAGGCAGTGCGGAATCTCGTCCAGAATCAGAAGCGCGCCGTGTCGGTCGCAGGCCTCCCGCACGATGCGCCAGTAATCTTTCGGTGGAAAATAGGGGATGCTGCGTACGGTCTCCGCAATAACCGCGCACACATCTCCTTCTTTTTCGAGGACATAGTTTATGTATTCGGCGCACTTCAGTTTGCACGAGCCCGCGCAATCCCAGGGGCAATGACGGGAATCGGGCGGCGGCACGTGCTCGGTCCCGGGCAACAGGGGCCCGGCGTCCTTGCGAAAGATGGCCTCGCCACCGACTGAGATGGCATCCAGGGAGGCGCCGTGAAACGCATCCCACATCGACAGGGTCTTGAATCGTCCCGTTGCCATCCTGGCAAGTTTCAGGGCTATCCCGATCGCGCTGCTCCCGCCGGGAGCGAACAGGATCTTGTTGAGAGGATCCGGTGCAAGTGTCGTCAGTTCCCTGGCGAGCTCGATGGCCGGCCTGTTGGTGTACCGCCGGGTACAAAACGGCAGGTCATCCAGCTGCCGTTTTATCGCCGAGATGACCCGCGGATGGCCGAAGCCGACCTGGTGCACGCTGTTGCCGTGGAAATCCAGGATGCGATTTCCCTGTAGATCCTCGAGAAACGGACCATCGCACCCCTGCAGTACATTGAGGCACGGCGTGGATAACGACTGATGCAGGAAATACCGTGCGTCTTCATCCAGCACGGAACGTGTCGATTCATCGATATATTCCGCCTGCCAGCTGGATCTTGCAGGTGAAATGTTGAGGTCGCCTTCGGAGCGGAGATGATGGAGCTCTTTCATATCACTAGAAGTCGCTTTCTACTTCAGTGCGCCAGGTTTATCTCCGACTGCTGCAACATTCCCCGATAAATTTCGTCGTCGCCGATCACTCCCACAAATTTGTTATCTTCAATCAACGCAACAGGATAGCCGGTGGCATGACGAATTTCGATCGCGGTCTTCATAAGGATATCCGACGAAGCCGAAAGCATTACATCATTGGATTCACTTACAGTCTTGAGATTCGTATCAGCGCTGTAATGCACAATTTTTACCGGTTGGCCATCGACAAGCGCACCGATAATCTGATTTGATCCATCAACTTGCAGGACATATCGACCGCTCCGGTCGAGATTCAGGCCTTGCTCCTTTCGCTCGATTTTGTCCGCGGCGGTCATTAGTGTCGATCCGCGGAGAACATTCAGCGGATTCATATGAGCGACAAAATCAGCGACGTATTGATTCGCTGGAGCAAGAACGATTTCCTCTGCTGAACCATACTGGACGATGCGACCGCTTTCCATAATTGCAATGCGGTTACCAATTTTTAGCGCTTCATCCAGGTCGTGGCTAACGAATAGGATAGTCTTGTGGAGGGAATTTTGCAGGTCCAGTAATTCGTCTTGAAGCCGGTTACGAATAAGCGGGTCGAGCGCCGAAAACGGTTCATCCATTAGCAGGATATTGGCGTCGGTTGCAAATGCACGGGCCAGGCCCACTCGCTGCTGCATGCCTCCGGACAATTCATGCGCGTATTTATTCTGCCATTGTTCAAGTCCAACCATCTTTAGTTTTTCGCTGACCGTCTCGTGGCGCTTTTTTGCAGGCACCCCGCTGAGTTCCAGTCCTAATCCGACGTTTTCACGCACCGTACGCCATGGCAACAGTGCAAATTGCTGGAAAACCATCGCAATGCTGTTCATTCGCAATTTTCGGAGTGTCGCCGGGTCGCAGTTGGCAACGTCGGTAATCTCGGCTCCATCATCGACCATGACGTTTCCGCGTGTAACTTTATTCAATCCGTTTACCGCGCGCAGTAATGTCGATTTGCCTGAGCCCGACAATCCCATCAACACACAGATTTCGCCCGTTTCGACGCTTATCGAGGCATCTGCGACGCCCAATACTTGACCCGTACGCTCGAGGATCTGTTCGCGGGATTTTCCATCATCGAGCATCTCGAGAGCGTCACGCCAGTGGGTACCAAATATAATATCGACTTTTTTGAATTCGACAGCAGGCATTAGTTTCGATTGTGGTTGTTTTTGTCGGTCCCCTCGGGCTGCTTGCACACGCGGTCAAGCAGGATTGCAACAACAACGATAGCGAGTCCCGCTTCAAAGCCCTTGGCAATGTTTACGGTATTGAGAGCCCGTAAAACCGGAATACCCAACCCGGGGGCGCCAACCATGGCCGCTATCACGACCATTGACAGTGAAAGCATGATGCACTGCGTGACGCCCGCCATAATAGTTGGCATGGCGTGAGGTAACTCGATTTTCCACAACAATTGCCGTTTGGTGGCGCCGAACGATTCCCCCGCCTCCTGCAAAGCGGTCGGCACCCCGGACACACCCAGGTAGGTCAGGCGAATTGGCGCAGGTATGGCGAATATGACCGTTGAGATCAAACCCGGTACTACGCCGAGGCCGAACATGATCATTGTCGGAATTAAATACACGAACGTCGGGATGGTCTGCATCAAGTCCAGAATCGGTCGCAAAGCCGTATAAAGCCATGGTCGATGTGCCGCCGCGATACCGGTTGGCACCCCAACCAATATGCATACCAGGGTTGAAAAAATAACCAGCCCTAGTGTTTGAAGCGTTGCCTCCCAATAACCAAGATTTATGACCAACAGCAGCGACAGAACGATCAGTACAACCAGTTTCAAAGAGCGGTGAAGCATCCATGCAATGGCCGCGAAAATCCCGATCATGGCCAGTGGGTGCAACAACAGCATACCGTCAACGAATCCTTCGATCAGGAATTGCAGCCCCTCCGAAAACTTGTCAAAAAACCAGGCAAGATTGTCTAGTAAAAAATCGACAAAGGATTTGATCCAGTTACCTAACGGAATTTTATTGTCTGTCAGCCAGTCAAGCATATTCGTGTTCCGGAAGGTAACCGGCGACCCGGCATTTTCTGTTGCCGCAGCCGCCGATGTTCCGACAAATTACATTCCGAGGTGAGCGTTTACCGCCGCAATACCGTCACCGCCATCCAATGTCGTCACTCCATCCAGCCACTTCTTGTAGGTATCCGGGTTCTTTTTCAGCCACGCCGCGGCCGCTTTATTTGGATCCTGCCCATCATCGAGGATCGCCCCCATGATTTCGTTTTCCATAGCCAACGTGAACTCAAGATTTTGCAGCAATTTCCCAACGTTCGGGCATTCTTTGCTATATCCGGCACGGGTGTTGGTAAAAACTTCAGCACCGCCAAAATTCGGGCCGAAATAATCATCACCTCCGGACAAGTACACGAGTTCAAAATTCGCGTTCATCGGATGAGGCTCCCAACCGAGAAATACAACGGGTTCCTTTTTTCTGTCTGCGCGCGACACCTGGGCCAGCATGCCTTGTTCGCTGGATTCCACCACTTCGAACCCTTTTAAACCGAACGCATCCTTGGCTATCATGTCCTGTATCAAGCGGTTTCCATCATTGCCGGGCTCAATGCCGTAGATCTTGCCATCGACCTTGTCGCGTATCTTGTTGATATCGGCAAAATCGGAGACGCCCATATCGGCCGCCGTCTTGTTGACGGCAAGGGTATATTTCGCGCCGACCAGGTTGCGTTGCACGGATTCCACCGACCCATCCTCCCGGTAGGGGTTGATGTCGGCTTCCATCGTCGGCATCCAGTTACCCAGAAAAATATCCATGTCTTTATTTTTTAGGCTGGTATAAGTAACCGGAACCGAGAGAACGGTCGCTGAAGGCTCATACCCAAGCCCTTCCAGCACTACCGATGTCGCCGCTGTCGTTGCCGTGATATCGGTCCAGCCCACGTCGGAAAATCTTACAGCCTTACAACTATCGGGATCGTTTGCCAAAGCGGATGCCGAGAAAGCCAGCGCTGCCGAAATTGCGGCAAATTTAATGTAATTCTTCTGAATCATTATTAACGTCCTCCATCATAGTGGATTGAGCTTCGGTGGCAAACAACAAGCAGCCGAGGCTGATTCGATCGATTATCGTCTCCCCGGTAAACAAGGAATAGATGCCACAGTCGTCAATAGCGTAACAAAAAATGTATTCTGTTTCCTCAAATCCTTTATCCATGAGGAAACACCGACGTACCGTTCCCAGTCCCCGACGTTCACGCGCCTCGTTCATCACGGCCACGATGCACGAATGCGCCAATCCTGCGCAGCGCCCTGCTTGCCTGGGGCAGGTACGGCGCAAACATCTGAAATACGTGCGGCAAATCCGGCCAGGTATCGAAGTACACGTCAATACCCGCCGCCTCGGCCTTTTCCGCGAACCGTCGGGAATCGTCATAGAGGATCTCCGCTCCCCCGGCCTGCAGCATCAGCGGCGGCAGGCCGGAAAGTTCTCCGAACAACGGAGAAACATAGGGATCGTCAACCGCGGCAGCGTTCTGCAGATAGGCGTGGACGACGGTGCCGATCCGCTCGGCGCGAAGAATCGGATCGACTGCCGCGCGCTGCTGGATCGACGGGCTCGACCAGGTGAGATCGGTGGCGGGCGACAGCGCCACCGCGGCTTTCGGCAATGCCTTGTTCTGGTCGCGGCGCTTGAGTAGCAGGGCGAGAACGAGGTTGCCGCCCGCGGAGTCCCCGGCGACGAATGTCGATCGGGCGCGACCGGGTCCGTCGGGACCATTTTCCAGCATCCAGTCGAATGCCCGATCGCAGTCTTCGAGACCCGCCGGAAACGGGTGTTCCGGTGCCAGGCGATAATCGATGTTCAGCACGGCGCAGTCCGTCTCTGCGGCAAGGCGTCCTGCGTGGGCCCGGTAACCTTCGAGGGAGCCGGACATCCAGGAGCCGCCGTGGACATAGAGCAGTCTGTCCGCCGGGGATGAAGAATCGGTCGTCAGCCATTCGCCTGGCACGTGCCCTGCGTTGACTTTCCGCCACGTCGCACTATGTGCAGAGGTTGATGCATCGATGGCCGCGTATTCGTCTATAAGCGCCCGGATTTTGCCGAGGTCGGGGACGACCTCGGCCACCTTGTCGGCGAGCGCCCTGAGGTAGCTGTTGACCGCTTCCAGGCGGGTGGTTTCAAGTTGGGGATTTGATGCATTTTCCATAGGCTCGTCATCTTGTCGATATAGCGGCTTGGGAGGGCGCCAAGCCCGGAGATCTTCTTAAAATCGCGGCGAGGGCGCCGCTCCTACATGTAGGAGGCGCGCCCCGCGCCGATTCGGCGTCGGAACAATCGCAAGTCGGATAATCATAACAAGTTTAGCGGTAATGTTGAGACCGGGATCTGAAACAGCCCTAAGCTCTGTGCTGAATTTGGCTGACGCATGTGAACACCCTGAGACCACGCATCCACCCCAATGGCACCATCACGGCATTGATGCGATACTAACCCGCGCGATCACTCGGATTTCTGGCGCAATATGCTGGCTGGGCCGACGCTAAGGAGAAACACGTGCTCATATTTCTGATTCACATACGGGACCCGCAGTTTTATGCCCTGCCGGCGAAGGAAAGGTCCAGCAATGGACGCCTGCGAGTCATGGGTTTCCCACCGATTGGCATCATGTCACTGTCCGCCGTCCTGAAAAGAGAGGGACATGAATGCGTCATGTTCGACCAGGCCCATCCGGAAACCCCCAATGAGGTCATCATCGCCCAAATCCGGAAGCGCAAACCGGCGTTGGTCGGACTGAGCTTCCTGAGTACGACCAGCTACCCGTATGCCAAGATCATGGCTCGCCAGATCCGGGCCGCCGACTCGACGGTCAAACTGGCCTTCGGTGGCGTATTCGCCTCGCTCAATTCACAGCTGGTCAAACTGCAGTGCCCCGAAGTGGATTTTGTTTGCCGCGGCGACGGAGAACAGCTCATTCTCGATCTTATCGAACGCCTCGACGATCCGGAAGAGATTCCCGGTGTGAGCTGGATGAAAGACGGCAAACTCGTTCAGAATTCGAGCCGGCCGATCGAACGCGACCTCGACCAGTGGCCGTTCCCCGACCGGGAGAGCCTACCGCTGGATTTCATCGAATCCATGCCACTCGATGTACCGGCGGTGCTGTCCATGGAACGGTTCACCACCATGCAGACATCGCGCGGCTGTCCGTGGCCCTGCATATTCTGCGACATACCGGTTTTCAACGAGGGCAAGTGGCGGTCCAGAAGCGCCGGGCACGTCGTCAAAGAGTTCGAACACCTGCAGGAGAACGGCTACGGCGCGGTCTATTTCGTCGACGATCATTTTCTGCTCAAGCCGAAGCGCATCGAGACCATCTGCGAGGGCATCAATGAAGCCGGGGTAACCATCCAGTGGGGGTGCGAGGGTCGTGTAGACTCAACCGCGCAGCACCTGTTCCCGGTCATGGCCAAGGCGCACTGCCGCACGATTATGTTCGGCCTCGAGAGCGGCAGCCAGAAGATCCTCGACCGGCTCGACAAGGAGCAGACGCTTGAGGAAGTCGAGACGGCTGTAACCAACGCCAAGAAAGCGGGAATCGAAATCGTGCACGGCTTTTTCGTGGTCGGCAGCCCGGACGAGACGGTGGAGGATCTGCGCTCCACGTTCGATTTCGCCTCACGGCTGCCGCTGGACACGTTCGGGTTCAACAGACTCTGTGTCTACCGCGGCACGCCGCTTTGGCAGGAGTACGTCCGGCGCGGCCTGGTCAACGACGAAACCGATTGGTACAAGTATTTCAAATGCTCGGAGATCGACCCGACCTGCCTGCCGGGTGAAGTGATCCACGCCGAGCGCAGCGCGGGATTGAGGCGTCTGCTGCTCTACAAGCTGCGCCATTTTCCCGTGCAGTTGTTCACCCTGATCCGGCGTTTTCTGCGCTACATGCCGGCCCGTGACGTCGGCTACCTGCTCATCAAACCCTTCCTCGGCGCCAAGTTTGGCGCGACCAAGGCGGAGGCGCTGTCAAGGGCCGTTGAGCACGTTGCGGTAAAGGAGGCGGCTGCGGAACTAACCCAGGTCGAAGACAAGATCCTGGAGCAGGTCATGCAGGAGTCTAGGGCGGAACGCCAACGTATTCAGGACGAGGCCGAACGAGCGAAGGACCTGCCCGTGGCATCCGGGCAATAAATCATTTTACCCTCAGATCGACGTATTACGGTCAAAATCCCCGGGCAACGAATTGCCATTTGCTTACACATGCGCGGTTATCGCTGAAATTTCGTAGGAGGCGCGCCCTCGCGCCGATGCCGTAATGTTGGTCAACCCACCACGCGCGAATGACTGAAGCACGCGCCACACTCGTCGAGGGCCCTGTCGGCCGCCACCTCAGATCACTTACCGTACCGATGATCTGGGGCATCGCGGCAATCATGTCGCTGAATATCGTCGACACCTGGTTCGTCGCCCAGCTTGGCGAGCGTCACCTCGCCGCGATCAGCTTCACCTTCCCGGTGACCATGGTCCTGATCAGCCTGGGAATCGGATTGATGGCCGGGACCGCATCCGCCCTGTCCAGGGTGGTAGGCGGCGGTGATATCCAACGTGTCCGGCGGATGACGACCGACGCGACGCTGCTGGCCACCGCTTTGGCGGTTGTTGTAACCGTTGCGGGTCTCGCCAGCATGGAATGGGTGTTCCGCGCCATGGGTGCGGACGACGCGCTGCTGCCGCTGATCGAGGACTATATGACCGTGTGGTATTCGGGGTTCGTATTCTTTTTGGTACCCATGGTCGGCTTCGGTGCCATCCGGGCAACCGGGGACAGCAAACTGCAGAGCCAGATCATGATCGGAGTAGCCGTCATGAACCTGTTCCTGGACCCGCTGCTGATTTTTGGCCTGGCGGGGCTGCCGCGAATGGAGATGCAGGGTGCGGCACTGGCCTCGGTGTTGGCTCGTGCGGCGGGGCTGTTCGTCGGCTACTGGGCGCTGCAGCACCGGAAAAAGCTGCTGGCGTTCTCCTTCCCCCGCCTCCAGGAATTCTGGCGCTCGAACCGGGACGTGCTCCACGTCGGACTTCCCGCAGCAGGCACCAACATGATCATTCCCCTGGCCGCCTCCATCATTGTCGCCATAGTTGCAACATACGGCACCGATGCGGTGGCGGGGTACGGTGCCGCGACGCGCATCGAACAAATTGCGCTGGTTGTCTACTACGCGATGTCCTCTATGATCGGACCTTTCGTTGGCCAGAATCTGGGCGCCCACGAATACGGACGTATCGAGCAGGCGATATCGCTCTGCTGGAAATTCTGCCTGTGGTCCGGTATCGCTTTGGCCGTTGCCCTGGTTGCGAGTGGACCCTCGCTGGTCGGATTTTTCGGTGCCGGTGAGGAGGTGAACCGGGTCGGCAGCGCCTACCTTTGGATAGTCCCTGTCAGTTTCGGCCTGAACGGCGTCGTGATGGTCATCAACGCCGCGTTCAACGGACTCGGCAAACCCCTGCCCGCCGTCGCCATATCGATGACGCGGATGTTCGTTCTGACCGTGCCGCTTGCCTATCTTGGTTCCCTGATGTGGGGCGTAAACGGCGTATTCGCGGGTGTCGCGGTCGCCAACGCAATGAGCGGGGTCATGGCATGGGTGTGGATCCGACGACATTTTCACAGGCAATTCGCGATGGAATCCGAAACATACGGGTCGAGAATTTAAAATAATCGAACGTGGCAGCATGCCATTCACCGGCAATACCCCGGCCCCATGGTCAGATGTTTGCTAGCCCGCATTTCTCATCAGGCGGCTTTAACTTCTTGCTGAGGACTTACCATGCCAGGTTATTTGGTTTTGACTGAAAAACAGTCTGTATCGGCAACGCCTGTCCTGGCGAGAAATGCGGGCTAGCGCAAACTGCGGGCCAGGACGCTAAAATTGATTCTCCCGATTCAATTTGCCCAGGTTCTGATGGCTAGTCTGTTCGTGAGATTCCTCACTATTGCGATGATCGCCGTCGCGATGTCGGCCCACACGGCACAGGCTGATGATCTCCGTTCATCCGTACAAAACCCCATAAGCTCGCTGATCAGCCTGCCATTCAAATTCACCTTCGATTTCGGCGCCGATAACGGCGAAGCCGCAATTCTGAATGCCAATCCAGTGGTGCCAGTGACGGTGGGAAAGTGGAATCTGGTGAATCGAGCCCTCATCTCGCTAGCCGACGTGGACGGCGCAATCAACGGACTGCCTGGCAACCCCAACCCGATACCGGGAGACGGTGCCAGCGGTCTGGGCGACATCAACTATTCACTGTATTTCTCGCCGGTTGAATCCGGCAGGGTGATCTGGGGAGCCGGTCCTTCCCTGACTGCACCGACCGCCTCGGACGACCAGCTCGGCGCCGGCAAGTGGAGCGGCGGCTTGTCCGCCGTAGGGCTTACTCAGCCGAAATGGGGAAGTATGGGACTGCTTGCGCGGCAATTGTGGTCATTTGCGGGCGATGCGGACCGCAGGGACGTCAGTCAGTTGCTGCTGGAGCCTTTCTTGAACTACAACCTCGACAACGGCTGGTTTCTGCTCACCGATATCGTTGCGACCGCCAACTGAAAAGCGGACAGCGGCAATCGCTGGACCGTGCCCCTTGGCGGCGGCTTAGGACGGGTATTCAAGGTCGGCGGGCAGGCGATAAATTCACGACTGGAAGCGTACTACAACGTCGAATGTCCAGACGGCGCCCCGGAATGGAACCTGCAGTTCACCTGGCAGTTCCTATTTCCGAAGAAATGAATCATCAACTGTGCCGTTCCGGCTGTTTTATACAACCTTTTAGGAAACTCTTGTTCATTCAGTATTTCGTCATTGCGAAGTGAAGCAATCCAGCACCGTTTTCGTACAAGGAGTTCTGCATTGCCGCGTCCTGCCAGATTCTAATACGTCGAACCATCAACCTTATTCGTGAACCGGAGATCTATTATGAAAAAGTTGTTTAAATTGTCGCTTTTCCTTGTTTTCGTCGCCGTAGCCTGTCCAACGACAGCATCAACTGAAGCCACACCGGAAGAGATAGAAAAATACGGACAAGCATTCAAAGGGAAAATCGCGAAGTCGTACGATGAATCTGAAGAATGGTGGCCGTCGACATCGAAGCCCCCCGAGGGGACACCCAACGTCATCATCTTTCTGCTGGATGATACCGGCTTCGGACACCTGGGCAGTTTCGGCGGCCTGATCGAGACACCGAACATCGACGCATTGGCGGACAACGGCCTGCGATATAACAATTTCCACACCACCGCGCTGTGCTCTCCCTCGCGAGCCACCATCATGGCCGGGCGCAACCACCACCGCATTGGCCTCGGCTCACACTCGCTGACCGCCATGGGCTTTCCGGGATACAACGCCTTCCCGCCG
>Ga0209567_10000050_pt1 | contig 52666 bp, 59 predicted proteins | sample COG_12_FD_184756 | JGI IMG/M metagenome (GOLD analysis project Ga0209567, IMG submission 184756) | Pelagic marine sediment microbial communities from the LTER site Helgoland, North Sea, for post-phytoplankton bloom and carbon turnover... | ecosystem: Environmental > Aquatic > Marine > Neritic... | reverse complement strand
TGGTACCGGTGGCAACGGCAACACCGGTGGCAATGCCTGTCAGTCGGTGACGATTACGCCGACACGAAGCATTCCGAACGTCATGTTCCTCGTCGACCAGAGCGGCTCGATGAACACAAATGATTTCGGTCCCATGAACTTGAACCGATGGACAGCTGCTCATAGCGCGATCACGAGCATCGTTTCCGACCCCCTCGATGACATCGTGCGCTTCGGGTTGACGACGTACACATCGCGCAACGGATTCCAAGCCGGTCGTACTTGCCCGCTTCTGCCGACGCAGGTTGGCTTCGCGCTCGACAACTCTCCGAACATCGGCAATTCGTCGACCTACCCACCCAGCTACCCGAGCGGCGACGGGGAGGACACACCCACTGGCGATAGCATCGACCTGCTAGTGAGCCAGATGCTGCCGGACCTGCCGGATGACGGCCCAACGATCATCGTGCTTGCCACCGACGGTCTGCCGGACTCCTGCGAGTGCGCTGACAATTGGCCCAACCCGATCGATGATGCTCAGAACTACTGCGAGGGGCCTCCTACGCCCACCGACCCACAAGTCGAGGCTGTCAACGCGGCGGCCGCAGCACATGCCGCGGGCATCGATGTGTTTGTCCTCTGGGTGGGTCAGCTGACGAGCACGTCGATCCGGAACCACTTGCAGGAGGTCGCGGACGCCGGCGTTGACGGCACAGGGACCGTGTGGGTGGGCGATGACCCCACAAGCCTCTCGAACGCTTTCCAGAGCATCGTGAGCGACAGCATTTCGTGCGACATCCAGATGGACAAGCGCTTCGATGACAAGGAACAGGCTTGCAATGATCCGGCGAGTGATGTGCGGCTCAACGGCGTGCCGCTCAGCTGCCCGACGGAGTGGCGAGTTAAGCCCGGGGTCGACGATGTGATCGAGCTCGTGGGGAGCGCTTGTGACACGTTCAAGAACGGCGACGTGACCTTCACGGCCGAGTTCCCGTGCGGCGCGATCATCGTCGAGTAACGGCTAGCTAGTCAGGCAGGTTGATCTCGAGCTCCTTACGGACACCTGCCTCGATTCGGACCATGCGTGTTTGGCTGGGCAGCTCTCGTCCGACCTTGACCACGTGCTTACCTTTGCTGAGGCGCGCCTTCACGGGGGCTCTGCCCATCCATACGTCGTCGATCCAGACGTTGCCCCAAGGTTCGACGAAAACGTGGAGCCAGCCCTTACCCACGCGGGCCGGCTGCTGTGGCGCTGGCGCTGGCGCTGGCGCTGACGCTGGCGCTGGCACTGGCGCCGACACTGGCGCTGACACCGACACTGGCGCTGACACCGGCGCTGGCGCTGACGCCGGCACTGACACTGACGCCGACGCCTGATCGTCTTGTTCGAGCCACCAGGTTCCGGCGACGGCCGCGACGACGACCGCCGCCAAAGCGCTCGCGAGCATCAGCGCGCGTCGGGTTTTTCCAGGTCTCCGCCGCAGAGGGACCGCGTTCTGCTCCGCAGGCCTTGGAGCGAGCCTCGGCGGCCGGCTGAGCTCCGTGTCCCGTTCCTCTTCGCGGGCGCGGACGTGCATTCGAGCGTTCGGGCCGCCGCGGTGGCGCTCGACAGTCGATGCGAGGTCCCCTCGCACCGATGGCTCAGGCGCGACCACGGCCAGCTCTTCGAGCAGACGCGTCGCGCTCGGGGTTCGGGCGCGCTTGTCGACTTCAATGAGATGCTCGATGAGCTCCCGAAGTGGCGCCGGTGCGTCTGGCGCGACTTCTGCCAACGACAGGCAATCACCTTCCAAGATCTTCTGCATCGTCTCGACGTCGTGTGCTCCGTCGAAAGGGCGGACGCCGGCGAGTGCTTCGAACAGGACAACGCCAAGGGAGAACAGATCTGCTCGCCCATCGACGGTCTCGCCCCGCATGTGCTCGGGAGACATGTACGGGACCTTGCCCTTTGCGCTTCGGCTCGCGGTCGCCCTTGCGTTGTCGATCGCTTTGGCGATTCCGAAGTCCGCGAGCTTCGCTTCGCCCGAGCGGCTCAACAGAATGTTGGACGGAGAGATATCTCGGTGGACGAGTCTCATGTGCGCATGCTCGAGCGCGTAGGCCAAATCCATGCCTATCAACGCCACCGTACCGGCGGACAGCTTCTCACCTGGCGTGGCTTTGAGAAAAGAGCGTAGGTCCACTCCGTCGACGAGCTCCAGGGTCATGTAGTGGACGCCCTCGATTGCACCGACGTCGATCACGCCGACGATGTTTGTATGCCGAAGCTTCGCGGCTAGCGTGGCCTCGCGTTGGAAACGAGAGACGAATTCATCGTCCTGGCTGAACGCAGGGAGCACTCGCTTCAAGCAAACGCGCTGTTCGAATTCGCCCGCCCCGGCACGAGTTGCTTCGAACGTCTCCGCCATTCCGCCTACGCCGAGGCGTCGCAGCAAGTGATATGGACCAAACTCTCGCGGCTCACCGGCCATCGCACTGGAAGACTAGCACCATCGCGAAAGCGCTGGCGTAGTCATGTCTGGCGATGCAGGCTCCTCCGCCACTGATGAAGTCAGCGTCAGGTCCATTCAAAGGCGTCGATCGCACCATCTTTCGGCGCCTGTTCGATCTGGCGATGCCGATCGTCGGCTTGAACGTGCTCAGCGTCATCACCTTGGCCGTCGACACCGCCATGTGCGGTCGTCTGGTCGACGCCGAGGAAGCCCTGACGGCGCTCGGATTCGCGGGTCAGCTCATCTTCTTGTTGATGGTGGCAATGCTCGGTCTGGTGGTTGGAACGGTCGCCTTCATCGCCCGCGCTCACGGAGCACGCCAGTCCGAACGCATCAACCACGTGCTTCATCAGAGCATTCTGCTCACGTACCTGGTGTCGATCGCCGTTGCGATTGTCGGAAATCTCGGCGCCGGCCTCGTGATGGATTGGCTCGGGGCCGATGCCGACGTTCGTGATCTGGCGGTGAGCTACCTTCGCCCACTGCTCACGCTCACCGTGTTCTTCTATTTGAACATCCTGTTCGCTGCGGCGCTGCGAGCAGTCGGCAACACGATGTTGCCCTTCATGATCGCCTTGTTCAGCAATCTCCTCAACATCGTCTTGAACTACGGGCTCATCTTGGGCCGGCTTGGCCTTCCCGCGATGGGCGTTCGTGGCGCGGCTTGGGGCACCGTGATCTCGCAAGCCGTTGCCGTCATCTTGATGGTGCTGATTCTGCGGCGCGACGTCGTCTATGGGGTCCGCGCGCGTATCGGCTTGGCTCGGATCGACCGGCCACTCGCTCGCGATCTGTTTAGGGTCGGAGCACCGGCTGCGCTCGACATGCTGGTCCTCAACGTAGCCTTTCTCTCCGTCGTCGGAATGCTGGCGCGCGTGGCGCAGGTGGCCGTCGCAGCGCACGGCGTTGGGCTGCGGGTCCAATCTCTGGCGTTCGTGCCCGGCCTAGGTGTCGCGCAGGCCATTGGAGCGATGGTCGGAAACGCGCTCGGCGCTGGTGATGAGGGCGAGGCGCGTCAAGTCGTGCATGGCGGCATCGTGCTTTCGACCGCGATCATGACCTTCCTGGGCTTGGCGATCGTGTTCGGCGCGGAACCAATCATCGCGATCTTCGATGTGGACCCGGCGACGGAGCTCGGACGGTATTCGATACTCTGGATGCAGGTCCTCGGCTGGGGGATGCCGATCGTCGGCATTCACATTGCGCTCATTGGGATGCTACGTGGGGCGGGCGCCACGAACACCAGCCTGATGATCAACATTGTCGGCACCATGGTCATCCAAGTTCCGCTCAGTTGGTTCCTTGGTTTCGTCGTGGGCTGGGGCGCCTTCGGAATTTGGGTCGCGGTCCCCTTTTCGTTCCTGGTCCGTCTGTTCCTCGGCATTCTTGCCTACCGTCGGGGGGACTGGGCCCGCGCCGGCGCGACCATCTGAAGGTCCTCCGCACGGCAGAGATTTCTCTGGCCGCGGCTCTTTTGGTAACCTGTCGACATGATCAACGCCTTGATCAGGGCGGTGTATCGGCTGGCACATTGGGGGTTGCGGCTTCTCTGGTTCATTCGGCGACCGGAGACGACGGGAGCACTGGTTGCGGTCTGGTACCAAGGCCGTGTCTTGCTCGTGAAGAACTCGTACCGACCTCAGCTCACCTTGCCCGGAGGATACATCAGGCCACGAGAAGATCGCAGGACCGCGGCCGCGCGCGAGCTGCGCGAAGAGGTCGGCATCAACGTGCAGCCGAAGCGCTTGGTGCACGCCTATCATGGCACTCACGTATTCGAGCATCGCCAAGACACCCTCGACATTTATGAGCTCAACGTGGACGCCGAACCGAACGTGCAAGTCGACGACCGCGAGGTCGTGCGGGCCGAGTTTCACACGCCCAGCGATGCGCTCGGCATGACGATCGTGCCGCATCTCGACGAGTACCTCTCGCAACGAATTGCGCGGGCGACGCATTGAGCCCGGTGGATCCTCATGCAGCGCTCCGTCGCGAGGCGCTCCGGCTCCACGAGCGCTACCACCGCGAGCTCATCGAGCGCTTTGCAGTTTGTCCTTGGGCCAAGCCAGCTCGTGCGGAGGGTCGCGCTCGGGCACACGTCGTGACAGATGCATCTTGCATCCCCGGTAAGCTCGAATCGGTGCTGGCGAACTGGGCAGACGACGAAGCAGTCGAAGTCGCCTTCGTGATTGCCCCGCGTTTCACCGCGGGAGCGGATGCCTTTGCCGACTGGGCGAAGTCGATCGCTGAGCCGCTGGACGACGTCTTTCTAGCAGCGCCGTTCTACCCGAACGCATCCGACTCCCCAGGTTCGATCCAGTTCTTGCGGCAGACTCCTGACCCCACCGTGCAGCTCGTCCGAAGAACGCGGCTCGAAGAGATCCGAGCACAAGACCCACCGCACTACCGCGATATCTTCGACGTCGATTTGCACGATCTAGAAGCGAAAAAGGCCCCGCAGACCGTTGCGGCCTCGGTCGTCTCGCACAACGAGCGGATGATCGAGCGTGAGGGAAGAGCGGAGATTCAGAGGATCGTGGACGATATTCGCGGGGACCGAGAGCGGACCTACGCGCGGCTAATGCCGCTGTTGTGACACGGGCAGGGGCAGTGCCAGTGTCAGCTGCACCCACGGCGTCAGTGTCAGCCACAGTGTCAGTGGCAGCGCCAAGGTCTCCGTGACATGACTTTGTCATCGTGATCTCCTTTTTTGCAAGTGTGTCGGGTCCTTTGGGTGAACCCAACCCACTCGCAAAAAAGGAGATCACTCATGGAACTCATCATTAAGCAACGGGCGCTTCAGGCGGCAGGTGGCCTTCGACAGGTGCTTCCAGTGGTTCGGAAGCGGGATCGATCGCTCTCCGATCAGATACACCGAGCCATGAATAGCGTCGTGCTCAATATTGCCGAAGCCGACGGGAACGATGCAGGGACGGCAAGAGCTCGATTCGCGTCGGCGTGCGGCTCTGCAAAAGAGGTGCGTGCAGGACTTCAGCTCGCGGTTTCCTACGGATACGTCCCAAGCGCCAAAGTCAAAGCGGTGGACATCGCGCTCGATGAAGTATGCGCGATGTCCTGGAGGCTCTCGGGACGTTAGAGCGTCCGGCTCAAGCACCACGTGATGGCGCACACTTGGTCGAGCCGTTCGTCCAAGTGCGTCGCCCTCTGGGCTTCAATGTAGCCCCAGTCGCTTGCGACGTTCAGCGCCGCCCGGACTTCCTTTGCGGAGCCGCATGCGGTTGAAAACCGAGCCCGCGCGTTACCCGCGTCGTTTCCCCGCGCTTCTGCGATGTTCAGCACCACACTCTGTGCAGCCCTCTTCAGTTGGTCCGCGAGCGACTTATCTTGCTCGCGAATCGTGTGAAGAAGGGGTACCAGTTCTCGCACGACATATCGTGCTATGTCGTAAACGTTCGTCTTTGTTTCCATCAGCGACTCCTTGGTTTGGGTTCGGGCTCTCACCCCGTGCGAGCCCGAACCCAAACCAAGGACAAGCGATGACAAAGTAGGAAAAACGCAGATGTCAGCGTCAGCGTCAGCGTCAGTGCCAGCGTCAGCGTCAGTGCCAGCGCCAGCGTCAGTGCCAGCGTCAGTGCCAGTGCCAGCGTCAGTGCCAGCGTCAGTGTCAGCGTCTCAGTCGGCGCTGAATGTATCCCGAAGAGATCACTCCCCAGACCGCGCCCACGAGCAGCCCTCCGGTGTGGACCCAGTTTGCAATCGGTCCGACCCAGCCGGTGAAGCCGAGCCCCAGCCAGATCAGCATGAAGGTCACCAGTTGTTGGGGCATTCGATACGGGAAGCTCGGGTCTAGTCGGCCTCGGATCCAGATGAACGCGAACAAGCTGTAGACCACACCAGACATGCCACCGAAGGTCGTCGGCCCCGACATGGCGTATTCGAGCACGTGCGAGATCGCTGCCGTCACGAGGACGAAAACGAGCAGGTAGCGCGCGGAGAACACACGCTCAATCGCGGTGCCGAGGTCCTTCAGCCACCACATGTTGAAGAGGATGTGCATGAAGCCAAAGTGCAGGAACATCGGCGTGAACAGACGCCAGGGCTGCCCGAGCCAGAGCGCGCTAACATCGCCGAATACGAGGCCGCCCTTCGCCGGAACGATCGGCGTGAAGGTGAAATAGCGCACGACGCTCAAGTCCTTGCCCATGCCGGTCAGAAAGAAGACAACGACGCAGATGGCGATCAGGCCGGTCGTCACCGTCCCAATGCGCATGTTCTGTTTCGCTTCGATCTGGTTTCGAATCTTCTCGGTCCGCGCGCGCAGCTCTTCGTCGGCTTTCGCTTCTTGCTTGCGTTGCGTCCGGGCCTTCTTGGCCATGCTGGCGAAGCGGCTCGAGCCCGGATCAAACCCGTTCAAGAACGCACGCGCCTGCTCCATCTGGGCTTCATCGTGAACCCAAACCGCAAACGAGCCGTCCCGGGTCTCCTTGAGGGTCGTCAACACGCCATCCGAATAGAGCGCGTCACCGAGGGTCTTGGCCTCGGCCTGGTCCGCTACGGTCGTCAGCAGGCGCATCGTCGGCGGAGTGTAGTCACTTCGATCGGCGTTTCAATCGCCGCGAACCAGGGCATACATCAAGCAGTCCCGCGGTTCCTCGGAGCGGTTGGGGTGGTGGCCGTACCGCCGCAGCCTGCCTTCGTACCGCATCCCGACCTTTTGCATGACCCGCGAGGACGGAGCGTTTTCCTCGTCGCAGAGCGCCTGAACGCGGGCGATTCGCTGATCCGTGAGGGCTGCCTCGCAGACCCCCGCCAAGGCTTCGGCCATGTATCCTCGTCCCCAGAAACGACTTCCGAGCGCGAATCCGATCTCCACTCGGTGGAAATGCACCGTGCATCCAATCGTGCCCATCAGGATGCCGTCGTCTCTGCGCTCGACGAGCCAGAGACGGTGCCCCATCCGCAAGTCCCAGGCATCGATGGCCTGCTGGAAGTACTCTCGGGTCTGCGCGGGGCTCGCGTGCGCAGTCCAGGTGAGGTAGCGGCTGATCTTCGGGTCACTCGCATAGGACTCGAAAGCGGATTCCGCGTCCTCGATTCTCGGGCGTCGCAACAGCAGTCGCGTCGTTTCCAACGTCTCGGGGGGGAACTCCACGTTGCGCGTATAGCACGGTGCCGCTTGGCGATGGATCCGTCCCGAGGCAGCTGGTACGTTTAGGTCGATGTCAGATCGGGATGAGCCACTCGATGAGGCGGCACTGCGCCTGTGTGAGCAGCTCGGCTATTCCTTTGCCGACACGGGACTCTTGCTCGATGCGCTCACGCATCGCTCGTTCAAGAACGAGCGGCCCGACCTCGCTTCCACAGACAATGAACGCCTGGAATTTCTCGGAGACGCCGTGGTTGATCTCGTCGTGGCGTCGCTCTTGTTCGTGCACTTTCCCGACGCAGACGAAGGCGAGCTCACCCGGCGACGGGCCGACTTGGTGAGCGAGAAAGGGCTTTGCGAAGCAGCCGAAGCACTCGGCGTTGGCGAGGCGATGCGGCTTGGCAAGGGAGAGCAGAAGTCGGGCGGCCGCTCCAAGCCGAGGTTGCTCTCGAGCGCGCTCGAAGCCTGCATCGGCGCGATTTATCGTGACGGTGGTGTGGATGCAGCCTTCGAAGCGGCCAGTCGGATCTTCGAGCCCCGTCTTCATACCAGTGCGCCCGGCCATCGGGACGCCAAGTCACGCGCACAGGAATGGGCGCAAGCACACCTCGGAGGGACGCCGAGCTACCGATTGCTGGGCTCCGAAGGCCCCGACCACAATCGAGAGTTCACGGTTGCGCTAGAGCTACACGACGAGGAAGTCGCCACCGGTGCGGGCCGCTCGAAGATCGACGCGGAGCAGGCAGCGGCTCGCGCAGCGCTCAAGATGTGGTCGCAGCAAGAGGTGGGGACGGACTAGAGCGGCGGAGGTGGGATAGACATGGCCGCGCGCGCGGTAGCATATGCGTCGAGCCGCGCGTGTGCCCAATCGACGTTGCGCTGGAGCTCGTTGTACTCGGGCCCCTCGTAGAGCGCGTCGAACGCCTTGAGCGCCTCTTCTGCTTCTGCGAGTTCTTCACGCACCGTGTCGGGTTTGATTTGCTCGGGCGATGCATAGAGATCGGTCAATAGTAACACCTTGTCGGGTCCACTTTCGACGAAGCCGGGGCCGATCGCAGCGATATACGGCCTGCCCTCGACCTCCCAAACCAGAAGCCCGCACTTGAGCGCGGCCAAGAGCGGAAGGTGGTTCGGAAGCACGCCAAACTCGCCCTCGACGCTCGGCGCCTGGACCGAGTCCACTCGAGTGGAGAGCACGGAACCACTGGGCGTGACGACGTCGAGTTGCAGATATTCGGAGTTCGCCATCGTTGAGCCTTGTCAGTCCTTGGAGCGCTTGCTGTAAGCTTCCTTGACCTCTTCGATGCTGCCCTTGAGGTAGAAGTCCTGCTCGGGAACGTGGTCGAGCTTGCCGTCGAGGATCTCCTCGAAGCCGGAGACGCTCTCTTCCAGCGGAACGTACGCGCCCTTGAGGCCCGTGAACTGCTCCGCGACAAAGAACGGCTGGGAAAGGAATCGCTGGATCTTGCGCGCCCGGTCGACGACCAAGCGGTCGTCTTCGCTGAGCTCGTCCATACCGAGAATCGCGATGATGTCTTGGAGGTCCTTGTACTTCTGCAAGGTCTCCTGCACGCGACGCGCGACTTGGTAGTGACGCTCGCCGAGCACGCCCGGATCGAGCATGGTCGAGGTCGAGTCGAGCGGGTCGACAGCCGGGTAAATGCCGAGCTCCGCAATCGAACGCGACAAAACCGTCGTCGCGTCCAAGTGAGCAAAGGTCGTGGCCGGCGCAGGATCGGTCAAGTCATCGGCAGGAACGTAAATCGCCTGAACCGAGGTGATCGAGCCCTTGTTGGTCGAGGTGATGCGCTCTTGTAGCTCGCCCATCTCGGTCGCGAGCGTCGGCTGGTAACCAACCGCGGAAGGAATTCGGCCGAGAAGCGCCGAAACCTCGGAGCCCGCCTGCGTGAAACGGAAGATGTTGTCGACGAAGAGAAGGACGTCCTGGCCTTCATCGTCACGGAAGTATTCCGCGACGGTCAGCGCGCTCAAGGCAACACGGGCACGCGCACCGGGCGGCTCATTCATCTGGCCGTAGATGAGCGCGGTCTTCGAAAGAACCGTCTCGCCCGTCTCGAGCTTGGACTCGCTCATCTCGAGGAGGAGGTCGTTACCCTCACGAGTACGCTCGCCGACGCCTGCGAAGCAGGACACACCACCGTGCGCCTTCGCGACGTTGTTGATCAGCTCCATGATGAGAACTGTCTTGCCGACGCCCGCGCCGCCGAAAAGACCGATCTTGCCGCCCTTACGGTACGGAGCGAGAAGGTCGATGACCTTGATACCCGTCTCAAAGATCTCCACCTCGGTGCTCTGTTCGACGAATGCCGGAGCATCCCGGTGAATCGGCGAGAACTTGGTCGCACCGACCGGCCCCCGCTCGTCGACCGGCTCGCCGATGACGTTCAAGATGCGACCGAGGCACTCCTTGCCGACCGGCATCGCGATTGGAGCGGCGGTGTTCTTGACCGCCATCCCCCGGACCAAACCGTCGGTGGAATCCATCGCGACGGCGCGGACAGTGTTCTCACCGAGGTGCTGCGCAACCTCGAGTGTGAGGTTCCAATCTTTCTCACTGATCGCCGGGTTGCTCACCTTCAGCGCACTGAGAATCTCGGGGAGGCTCCCTTGGGGGAAGGTCACGTCCACGACGGGACCAATGACTTGAGTAACTTGCCCGTTCTGAAGCTCTGCCATGTTCTTTCCGGTTCTCTCGAAAGGGTGTCGGCCGGCGGTCCACGCCGCCAAAAAGCGAGCGCGACCTAGCACGGCCCCTGAGGGCGGTCAACGACGCCAGCCCCAACGAAGTAGGGTCACAGCGGTGCGCGGCAAGCCCCTGCAAGCGCTCAATTGACCCTCGGGTCCGGGCTTTCTACGCTCGACCTTGCGATGCAGGACCAGGACGCCGTCATCCACGCGCTTCTCGGCGCGGGCACCCGATACGAAGGGAAGCTCTTCTTCGAAGGCCGCGCCCGGATCGATGGCGAGTTCGAGGGCGAGGTTTTCAGTGAAGGGCTCTTGATTGTCGGCGAGGAGGCCAGCATCAAAGGCGCCATTCGAGTTCACAGCCTAATCGTGCGCGGCGGAAAGATTCAGGGCGACATTCATGCGACCGAGCTGGTCGAGCTGCATGCACCAGCCGAGGTGCGGGGCGATATCCGAACTCAATCGCTTTTCATGGACAAGGGGGTGCTTTTCGATGGCTCATGCGTCATGGGCGAGGTGCTCGAGCTCGAAGATCGACCGGTCTCGCCACGTTCCGCCGAGGATACTTCCCCCGATGGTTACAGGGACCAGCCGAACAGGAACTGAATGGTGAACGCTTGGTCCTTGCCGTCTCCGCCGTCGCCCATGGCAGGGACGTTCATATTCGAGCCCGCAAAACGGAGCCGATAGTAGTCCCAGACGAAGCGAACCGCGTAGCTAAACCCTGCTTTCAGCCGTCCGTCGAAGGTCACCGCCGCGTCCAGACCAATTCCCCTGCTGTCATTTCCAAACGCGTTTTCGAGTGCGCCGAGATAGAATGGAAACCGAAGACCGAAGTCTGCGCGAAAGCCGAAGTAGTCAGGAATGATCTGGTAGCTGACCGCCGGGCCGATGCGGGCGTAGATGATCCGCGAGGATGGAAGCACCGAGTTGAGATCGATGTTGAGGACGTCTCCGCCGATACCGACGAGCCCACCGACTTGCAGGCGATTGATCGGATAGAGGTAGCCGAACTGCCCCAACATTCGCCAGGTGTTGGTCTGCAGCTGGATCCCAGTTGCCGCGGGCTCCGCTTTGAGGCCGATGCCCGAGCCACCATCGAGCTGGAAGACGATCGCTCGGAGAGAAGCCCGTGGCGAGCGGCGGCTCATCGGGCGCACGAGCAGATGCCAGCCGAAGTCGAAGTAGGCGCCGGTGTCGAAGGTGCGACTCTCGGTGCCGCCGGTGCCGTCGCCCAGATCGAAGTGGATCTTCCTGAATCGAGCGCTGCCACCGATGAGCATGACCAAGACAGGCAAGTCCGTCCGCTCGTCCTGCGAGACTGCAGGCCGCTCGTCTGCGAGGACCGCCGCAGGTTCCGGGAGCCCTGCAAAAAGTGCAGCAAAAACGCACACTCTGATGGTCCGACGCATCCGAGGTCAACCTAGCAAGCCTTCGAAGGAAGGCCCGCGGTGCAACCCTGGCCTTCAGTGGCAGGATGGGGCTGGCGGACGTGACGTAACGTCACCTCGGTCGTGGCGTACCCAGGAGCGAAACGAGAACAACAGCCATGAAGACCAACACGTTCATCGCCGCCCTCAACTTTGTGGTCCTTGCCACGTCCGCCCCGAGCCCCGCCGCAGCAGCGGACGAACACGGCGAAAACGCAGGGATCTTCACCGCCCAGATCCCAGAAGAGGGGTCCAATATCTCCTGGGGCCAGGCGGTGATCGTCCTGGATAGGCCGATCGAAGAAGTGCTCCCCATCGTTCTCGACTACGCCAACTACGTGCAATTCATGCCCAATTTCACGAAGTCCAGAGTGCTGGCCCAGCGAGGCACCCGTGCGATGGTCTACATGGAAGTCAGCGTTGCCAAGGGCGCATTCACCCTGTACGGCCAGCTCAATCTCGCGGAGCGTCCCGAAAACGGGGACGCGCACGTGGTCGAAGCGAAACTGATGGAGGGCAACATCGATGCCTTCAGCGCAAGCTTCACGCTGACGCCGGTGGACGGTGGCGCGCGCACCGAGGTTGATTTCAAGATCTACGTCGATCCCGACATCCCGCTTCCTTCATCGATCTTCAGCCGAGAGAACGAGCGCGCAGCGGGCAAGACAGTTCGGGCGCTCCGGGCGCGTGTCTCTGAGGGTCCTCAGGGCGCGAGCTGAGTCCGACCGCGGCGGGCCGCCAGCCGTCCTTGACTGGGTTCGGGCCCATGCTACGAACGCGCGCCGCTAGGGAATTGTCCTTGCCGTAGCTGCGATTCGGCCCCAAGCGCCGTTTGGAGTTTTTCTCCTCCGGGACTCTGGTCCCGACCGGGAATACCGCTGCGATGAACGTGCTTTTCACAGCCCTTTTGTCTGAGGGTTCCATCATTGACCTCGACGGCACGATCTGGATTCAGCTCGGGCTGTTCGCGGTTGCGTTTTTCGTTTTTCGGCCCCTGATCTTCAAGCCGATGATTGCTCTCTTCGAGGCACGCGAGAACGCCATCGAAGGCGCCAAGCTCGATGCACTCCGGCTTCAAGACGAGGCCTCCGCGGAGAGCGAGGAATTCGAGGTCGAGATGCGGCGCCTTCGCCTGCAAGCCGGTGAGGAGCGCGATCGTTTGCGTGCTGAGGGCAAGCGCCTAGAGCGCACGGTGCTCGACCGGGTCCGGGAGGAGACCGACAAGCAGCTCGCTGAGGCCGATGGAAAGCTCGCCACAGAGGCGGCCCGGCTTCGCAGCGAGATCGATCAGTCGGTTCCCGCGCTTGCCAGGCAGATTGCATCGAAGATGTTGAATCGGGAGGTCCAGTGATGCGCGCGTCGTGGGCGATGCTCCTTGCGCTGCTACTGGCTTCGCCAGCCCCGGTTTCTGCCAAAGACGCAGATCACGAGTCCTTGGCGCACGAGGCTACCGAAGAGCAATCCGGCCATGGCGGTCATGACGAGCACGGCGAGCTCAGCTTCGCTTCACTGATCAAGAACCGGGATTTCCAAGGCACACTCGTCAATTTCCTGGTGCTGGTCGTTCTGATCGGTTGGGTCATCCGCAAGAAGGGCAACCCGGCGCTTGCTGCACGCCGCGCCGAGGTCGAAAAGGAGCTCGCCGAGGCCCAGCGGCTTCGCGCTGAGGCCGAGCAGCGGCACAAGCAAACCGCAACTCGTCTGGAGAAGCTCGACCAGGAAATGGTGCAGATTCGCGGAGACATGATCAAAGCCGGAGAAGCAGAGCGCGACCGAATCGTCGAGCAAGCCGAGGAGAAGGCTGCGCGCATTCGCAAGGACACCAGTTTTCTCATCGATCAACAAATCAAGCAGCTTCGCAAAGAGCTCACGCAGCAGGCCGCGAACGCCGCGGTCGTTGCAGCTCAGGACTTGCTGCAACAGCGAACTACGGACTCCGATCAAGACCAACTCGCGGAGGCGTATCTCAATCGTCTCGATGAGGTGATCGAGGAGCAGCAATCATGAGCGCGCTCGGACGACGCTACGCAAAGGCCTTGTTGGACCTTGCCCGTGAGCAGGGTGAGATCGACACGGTGCTGCGAGACGTCACATCGCTTTCCGACGCTTGGAAAGCAAGCGCAGAGCTTCGCGATATCGTCCGAAACCCTGTAATTCCGAGGCCGGCGCTCAAGGCCGCTGTCGATGCGGTGATGGCGAAGCTCGGCAGCTCCAAGCTCGTCCGCAATACGGTCAACCTGCTTGGCGACAAGGGGCGTCTCGGGCACCTGGAAGAGGTGCTGCACGCGCTCGAGGAGCTTGCCGAGGCAGAGACGGGTAGCGTTCGCGTCGAGGTCGTAAGCGCCAAGCCATTGGCCGACGCCTACTACGCGCGGCTCACAGAGAAACTCAAGCGAGTGACCGATCGCGAGGTCGTGCTCGTCAAGAAAGAAGATCCTTCGCTCATCGGTGGCGTCGTCACACGCGTCGGCGACCAAGTGTTCGACGGGAGCCTCAGCAACCGGCTGAGCGAGCTTAGGGAAACGTTGCTTGCGGACGGCGACACGCCGTAACCGCATCGAACCAGGAGCCTTGCAAAATGCAACTTCGCGCTGAAGAGATTTCCAACATCATCAAGCAGCAGATCGCTTCCTACGAGAAGTCGGTCGATGTGGTCGAGACCGGGACCGTCCTGACGGTCGGTGACGGTATCGCCCGCCTCTACGGTCTCGAAAGCGCCATGGCAGGCGAGCTCCTCGAGTTCCCCGGCGGCGTGTTCGGCATGGCTCTCAACCTCGAAGAGGACAACGTCGGTTGCGCGATTTTCGGATCCGACGTCGGCATCAGCGAGGGCGACACCGTCAAGCGTACCGGCCGCATCGTCGAGGTTCCCGTTGGCCCGGCGCTCGTTGGCCGCGTGGTGAACGCCCTAGGACAGCCCATCGATGGCAAGGGCCCGATCGAGAGCAAGCTCACGCGCCGAGTCGAGCTCAAGGCTCCGGGCATCGTCGCTCGTCAGCCGGTCAGCGAGCCGCTTCAGACCGGCCTCAAGGCAATCGACTCGATGATTCCGATCGGCCGTGGTCAGCGCGAGCTCATCATTGGCGACCGCCAGACCGGCAAGACCGCCGTGGCTCTCGACACGATCATCAACCAGAAGGGCAAGGGCGTCTACTGTTTCTACGTCGCAATTGGTCAGAAGCAGTCCACAGTCGCCCAGGTCGTCGACAAGCTCACGCAGTTTGGCGCGATGGAGTACACCACCGTCGTTCTCGCCGGCGCTTCCGAGCCCGCGCCGCTTCAGTTCATCGCGCCGTACACCGGCGTCACGATGGGCGAGTACTTCCGCGACAGCGGCCAGCATGCGCTCTGCATCTACGACGACCTTTCGAAACAGGCCGTCGCGTACCGCCAGCTCTCGCTTCTTCTTCGTCGTCCTCCCGGCCGCGAGGCATACCCCGGCGATGTTTTCTACGTTCACAGCCGCCTTCTCGAGCGCGCCGCGAAGATGGCCGAGGACTGGGTGGTCGTGAAGTCGGACCAGGAGCCCAGCCGGCTTGGCAATAAGGTTTTCTCCGGCCCCGAGTCGAAGCACGAGGCCGACGCCGCTGCGAAGGAAAAGGGCGCTGGCTTCGTTGCGAAGAAGCTCCCGGATTCAGGCGGTTCGCTCACCGCATTGCCGATCATCGAAACGCAGGCAGGCGACGTCTCCGCGTACATTCCGACCAACGTAATCTCCATTACGGACGGTCAGATCTTCCTCGAGTCGGACTTGTTCAACTCCGGTGTTCGTCCCGCCATCAATGTCGGCATCTCGGTGTCGCGCGTCGGTGGCAACGCACAGATCAAGGCGATGAAGCAGGTTGCGGGCACGCTTCGTCTCGAGCTCGCTCAGTTCCGAGAGATGGCGGCTTTCGCGCAGTTCGCGTCAGACCTCGACGCCGCAACTCGGCAGCAGCTGTCCCGCGGTGAGCGTCTCGTCGAGGTGCTCAAGCAAGGGCAATTCGTACCTTGGCCGGTCGATGAGCAGGTCGTTGCCATCTTCGCCGGCACACACGGCTTCCTCGACCAGCTTCCCCCTGAGTCGATCGGTCGATATCAGCAAGAGCTCATCTCGTACCTCAAGGCCGAACGTGCTTCGATTCTTTCCGACATCGTGTCGAAGGGGAAGATCGACGACACACTCGAAAGCCAGCTCGAAGACGCCCTCAAGGCATTCGCCGAGATCTTCGAGCCCAAGCAAGATGCCTAACCTGTAATGGCAAACCTCAAGGACATTCGGAAGCGCATCGGAAGCGTGAAGAACACGCAGAAGATCACCCGTGCCATGAAGCTGGTTGCCGGTGCTCGTCTGCGGAAGGCGCAAGAGAATATCGAACGCCTTCGTCCGTATGCGATCAAGACTCTCGAGGTGTTGAGCGGCGTTGCCGCGCGCGTCAGCCCTGAAGAAGACGTCCATCCTCTCCTGTCCCGGCGCGAACCAAAGAACGTCATGCTGGTCGTCCTCACGAGCGACCGCGGTCTGGCCGGCGCGTTCAACTCGAACATCTGCAAGGCGGCATTCAAGCGCTGGAAGGAGCTCGAGGCAGAGGGCAGCGACGTTTGCTTCGGTATCATCGGGCGCAAGGGTCGCGACTACTTCACCCGTCGAAATGCAAACCTCCGCCACGACTTCCTCGGGGTCTTCGAGGACCTGAGCGCCGAAAAGGCAGGCGAGATTGGCCGGTACATCGTCGAAGATTACACCTCGCTCGACCTGGACGCCTGTCACCTCGTCTACAACGAGTTCAAGAGCGCAATCAATCAGCAGGTCGTGATTGAGCCCTTCTTGCCCATCAAGCCGCTCGAGCTTGCCGATGGCCAGCTTGGCGACTTCATCTACGAGCCAAGCCAGGACGCGCTGCTCGATACGCTACTTCCGATGCACGTCGAGGTGCAGATCTACCGGGCGCTGCTCGAGTCGGTCGCTTCGGAGTTCGGAGCTCGAATGACCGCCATGGACTCCGCAACCAACAACGCGAGCGACATGATCGACCGGTTGACCCTGCAGTACAATCGGGCCCGCCAGGCTGCCATCACCAAGGAATTGATGGAGATCATCGGCGGCGCGGAAGCTCTCAGCGGCTAAGCCCCAGTTCGTGATATCGTAATTGCAATGCCGGGGGGGCGAATAGGGCCGGCTGCGCGCGTGACGGGTCCGGCACCACTGTCGTGGCTAGCTTGGATCTGCGCCGCAGCCACGATCATATACGTCGTCGGTGCACCGTTTTGGGTAGCCGACTATCCGATGATGACGGACTTCCCGTTTCACGCGGCGTCCTCTTCGGTGTTCCGTCACTACCTGGATCCGGGCTGGCACTTCGACGAGCAGTTCGCGTTTCAGACGTTCGCCGTTCCGTACGTAACGTTCTACGCGCTGTCCGCGATCTTCATGCTCGTGTTCCCGCCTGTCGTCGCAACGAAGCTCGCGGCCGCTTTGCTGTTGGCGCTGCTGCCCGTTGGGCTGATGGTGCTTTGCTGGGGTCTGCGGAAGTCTCCACTCCTAGGCCTCTGGGGGCTGGTGCCCGTCTGGGGAGTCCCGGCCCATTGGGGTTTCGTCGGCTTTTTGGCGTCGCTTGGGCTCCTTGCGATGGCGTTGGGCCTAGCCCTCCGCGTCGCCGACCGCCCGAGCAAGAAGCTCCAGGGCGCGCTCATCGCCGTTCTGATTTTACTCTTCTTCACACACGTGTACCGGTTCCCCTTCGCGTTGCTCATGCTTCTGGTCATTGGCCTCGTGATGCACGGCCGGGTCGACAGCATCAGAGGCCTCGTGATTCCGATTGGCGTCTCGGGCGGGCTCGTCGTCGCATGGTGGTTGACACGCGCGGAGCTACCGGTTCCGGAGATCAACTGGGTGTGGCCGCCGCAATGGAGTCGAATGTCGGAAGCGGGCGCGTACGCAACCGACATCTTCATCGGTGACGAAGACAGCTTCGTATTTCGACGCGTCGGGCTGCTGTTTGCAGTTACCGCAGCCGCGCTTCTCGCGATCGCGATCGCTCGCTTGCGCGCTTGGCCCAAGGGTAGCTGGATCGTGGCGGCTCACGCTGCGGTCGGGGTCGCGATTTTGGTCTTCCTCGGGCTCTACCTGACGCTACCGCTGGAGCTTGGGGTTTGGTGGTACGTCTTTCCGCGCGAGATTACCGCGGCACTCTTCCTCCTGCCGGCGTTGCTGCCGAACCTGCCGCGAAAGACCTGGGCGCATCTCGGGTTCGTCATTTGGACGGCCGTCGCTGTCGCGCCGCTCGGGGACCTGGTCGCAGACGCGCACCGGGAGTTTTCGACCACGACCCAGCACTTCCGCGAGATCGTCCGCGAGCTCCCGAAGGCACCGAAGCTTCTGTACCTTGTGTACGACCACGCAGGCTCGCGCGCCCAGAACAGCCCCTACATCCATTTGCCAGCCTATGTGCAAGCCGAGCGAGGTGGCTGGCTGAGCTTTCACTTCGCCCAGCTAGGGACCTTCCCTTTCCGATATCGGGACAGCTCAGACCCCAACGCCGTCGTTCCGCCCAAGACGCCGGTGCGCTGGGAGTGGAGCCCGCAGCTATTCCAGCTCGACCAGCACGGCGAATTTTTCGACTGGTTCCTGGTGCGTCGGGTGAGCTCGCCGGACAGTCTATTTGCTTCGGATTCCTCGATTCAACGTGTGGCGCACTTCGAGAACTGGTGGCTTTACCACCGTCCTCGCGCATCGGCTGGACCGCCCAGCGAAACGCCCTAGATTGGAGGATTGATGGACCTCAGGAGTCAAGAAGAACGTTGGGCTGTTTGGATGGTGCAAGCGCGTAGGTTTGCCGATCGAGAGAACTTCACCGACGCGGTGGCGAGGATGACACTGGTTCGCGATACGGTGAAAAAGGCGCTCGCCGAGGCATCGGACCCGAAGCAGCAGCAGCGGCTCGAGCGCCATCTAGCGCGCGCCCGTGAGCAGCTCACGAACATGCAATCGCAATACGAGGCTTGGCGCTCCGAGATTGCGATCCGCCGTCAGCGTACCATCGATCAAGCCGAGGAAGAGATGGCGCGGCCTCTTCCCGTGCCAGCGGACTAACAGTGGGTCTCCCTCAGTGCTCGGCGGCGTCGCTCCAAGCGAGAGAGCCCCTCGCGGGCACGGCGGTCGAGTCGGTGGACCGCTGGCTGCTGCTCGAAGTGACCGACCCTTGGGCTCCCAAGGCGCTCGAGACCGAGGCCATACCCGATTCGGTGCGAGCGCGGATCGCTGAGTGGCTCGAGGCGCCGCGATCGCGCTTGCAGCTCGTTCGGCGTCCTGGGCGCTCGGGGAAGCGGCCGCGGTTCATGGTCGTTTCGTCGGCGAGGGGTCAACGACAAACGTCGAAGCTCGAGCTCACTCGCTACGAGGACCTTCTGGACGTGGACGTCAATGCGCTGCCTTCCGACAGCGGAGCGCCGATTTGTTTGGTTTGCGTGCACGGTCGTCGCGACCGTTGCTGCGGGCTGCTTGGGAGCGCGACGTATCGCGCGATTCACGGCTGCGGGGTTGATGTCTGGCAGACGAGTCATCTGGGAGGGCATCGTTTTGCCGCTTGCGCATTGTGGCTGCCCGACGGGCTGATGTATGGGCGCTTGCGCGCAGAACGTGCGGACGCTTTCGTAGCCGCGCGGCAAGCGGGGGAGGTCGGCGCGCTGGAGTTGTTTCGTGGCCGATGTGCGCACGACCGGCCTACGCAGGCGGCAGAGATTTTTCTTCAACGTCGTCTGGAGGAGCAGATGGTGGATGCGATTGAATGGCTGAGCACGGAGCGGACGTCCGACTCCAACTGGGAAGCAAGATTTCGAACGACGTCCGGCGAAGAGCTGGTTCGGGTACGACTGGAGGACACGGGGACCGCACGGCCGGTGAGCTGTGGGGGGGAGGCGGAGCCGGTGACGCGCTTCGTGGAGATCTAGGTCAGCGTCAGCATCAGTGCCGGTGTCAGCGTCAGTGCCAGTGCCAGTGTCAGTGCCAGTGCCAGCAGTGCCTTGTTTGCGGTGACGACCTGCTTGCCGTGTTCGAGCGCTTCTCTCACCACCTGTTCGGCGAGCTCGATTCCGCCCATCACCTCGACGACGATGTCGACCTTCGGATTTCGCGCCACAGCGAGCGGGTCGCCGGTCAGGATACCTGCTGGGACGACATCCGCCCGTTTCGGCCCGGGTTCCGGACAGCGAACTACCTCCGAAAGTCCACGGTTGCAGACCAGGGACGCGATTCACGGATCAGCTTCCGTTGGGAGACGCCCCACAATAGGCTAGAAACGGGATGTGGAACTCTGGTTGCTCGCGCTTTGGGCTCTTTCTGGCGCCGCGCTTCTGTTCACGCACCTGCTGATGGCTTGGCGCGTGCTTGCGGGCCCCTTGGCTGCGCAGTGGCGATACCTTGGGTTCCTGGTGCCTGTCTTCACACCGATCGTCGCTTGGCGTGGCGGCAACCGCCTCGGTCCGATCACCTGGGTCCTGTTCTTGGTGATCTATCTTTCCGCGCGCATGATCGAGGTCTGATGTCCGAGCCGCGCCATCCGTTCGTGAGTGTCCGGGTTCGGTCCGAGCAGATCGAGCTCGCGCAGCTGAAGCTCTGGGAGCTCGGAGCGACCGGCCTGGAAGAGCGTGACGAGACGACGTTGCTGCGCGAGTCGGCACCAGGCCAAGCCGTCGTCATCGCAGCGTTCTCCGACGAGGCCGCGGCCCAATACGCGCTCCACGAGATTCGTCAGGATTACGAAGCCGAGATCGTCTACGTGCCGAGCGAAGACTGGGCTACGGAGTGGCGCCGCGGCTTTGGCCCGCAGCGTATCGGCAAGCGTCTCCTCTTGCACCCTTCCTGGGAGCCTGCCCAGAGCAAGCCCGGCGACGTGGTTCTCACAATCGATCCGGAGAACGCATTCGGAAGCGGTGACCACGAAACGACCAGGCTCGTCTTGCAGATCCTCGATCAGCGGGTCGCGGGCGGGGAGCGCGTGTTGGATGTCGGATGTGGCAGCGGCGTCTTGTCGATCGCCGCGCTTCGCCTTGGCGCGATCTCGGCAGTGGCCGTCGATATCGACGAGGAAGCGATCGTGGTTGCGCGCAGAAATGCAGAGCTCAATAGCGTGGCAGCACGTATTGAGACATTGGCACAGCCCTTGACCAAGATCGACGGCCTGTACGACATCGTCCTTGCCAACATTGAGACCAGAGTTCTGGTCGAGATGACCAAGGAGCTCCAGGCACGCGTGGCGGCCGGTGGGTTCTTGGTATTGAGCGGTATCCTGCGCGGCGAACAGGACGAGCTTCTCGCCGCCTACGCTCCGATGCGTCTCGAAGCATCTCTCGAGGAAGGACAATGGCGTGCCTGCGTTCTCGGGCCGGGAGATTCATGACGGTGCGAAGGCTATACGTGCCGGATCTGCCTGACGAGGGCGGGCGGGTCCTGCTTGCGGAGGCGCCGAGCCGCCACGTTCGCGTGCTCCGTCTGCGTCCTGGCGACCCGGTCGTGCTTTTTGACGGTAAGGGCCGCGCCTCTCCCGCTCGGCTCGAAAGTGTCGATGAACAAGTTGTATGTCAGGCAGACGTGCCGGGTGTTACCGAGACGAGGCGAGCACGCGTCGTTCTCATGCTGGCGGTTCCGAAAGGCCCGAAGCTCGATGACTGCGTGCGCATGGCCACCGAGCTCGGGGTCGACGAAGTTGCGCTGATGCAGACGGAGCGGACGGTCCCACGTTGGGACTCAGGCCGCATGCGGTCGCGTTTGGACCGACTGACGCGCATCGCCAGTGAGGCGGCTGCGCAGTGCGAACGAAATGACGTCCCAGTCATTCACGGTCCTCTTCCGTGCGGTGCCTGGTTGGAAAAACTCCCCGACGAGGTGACAGGGGTCGTTTTCGGCGCAAGAGCCAAGGAGACGTTGCTGCTCGACGAATCCCCTGAACAAGTATGGTGTGCCGTGGGCCCCGAAGGAGGGTTCACCGACGAAGAGATCACGCTCTTCGAAGAGGCGGGTTTTTCCGTCGCAAGCCTTGGGACCAGGGTTCTACGGGTCGAAACAGCCGTGCCTGCGGCCCTGGCGCTGCTGCAAGACCGGCTAGGAGCCGCCTGACAAGCTCGTTGACACGCTGGTAGTAGCAACGCCACCATTGAAGAGGATATGTCCGTACTCGCCTCGCTCTTGGTCCGCGACCAGGTGATCCCCGTCGACCGGGTCCAAGGAGCCATCCAGGAGCAAGTGATGCGCGGGGGCAATCTCGACACCGTGCTCTTGGAGCTCGAGTTGTTGCGCGAGAACGTAATGAACGCCTACTGCGCGGCTGTATACGGGCTCCTTCCGGCAACGCGCGACGAGGTCATGCAGACCACGGTCACGACAATCCGCGTGTTACCTCGTGAGTTTGCCGTTCGGCATCGCTTGATCCCGGTTGCGCGAACTGAGGACGCGATCGTGCTGGCCGTCGATCGCCCCTTGCCAGACGCGACCCTTCGCGAGATCTCATTCGAGCTCGGCATCGATCCCGTGCAGCGCATCGTTTCCTCGGTGCGAGTCGAGGCCGGTTTGGCTCGTCACTACGATATCGAAATGACGGCCCGAATGCGGCAGCTGAACAATCAACTTGAGGCTGCGGACGCTGGATCGATCCCCTACGTTGCGCCGTTTGAAGGCGTGGGTAAACGGAGCTCCCTCCCGCCGAAGAAAGAGATCTCCGGCTCCTATCCGCGAGTCGAGTCTTCGATACCGGCGCCAACCGGCCTCGCCGATACCGACCCGCCGGTGGTCGTGCTGCCCAAGGTCGGCACGTCGGTCCCTGCGGGTACCTTTCGAGATTCCGATCCAGCGTCGCCTCACCGCACGCGCTCGGAGTCCAAGTCTGGCTTCGTGGATGGGGCGCGATATAGCCTTCCTCCGCGTCCTCCCGAAGTTCTGGGAAGGCCATCGACGCGGAAAAGAGCATCCCAGCCACATGCGCGGAGCGGCCGGCCTGCTGCGTCGGCACCACCCGAGCCGGTCGCGGGTTGGCAGCCGGCACCGACACCCTCCAAGGCCCCGGCGGGTTGGCAGCCGGCACCGACACCTTCCAAGGCCCCGGCGGGTTGGCAGCCGGCACCGAGACCGTCCCAGGCCCCGGCTGGTTGGCAGCCAGCACCTGCCCCTGGTTGGCAGCCGTCGTCCCCACCACCTTTTGCTGGCCATGGGCGTCACATGCCCGTCGACGCTCGGCGTGACAACGACGGAAGTGCGGTTACGCACGACGTCGTCTCGTTGACTCCCGGTTCGCCGAGCTCCGCACCACCCAACGCCGATAGCGAACCCGCGGGACGAAGGTGGCGTCCTGCGTCCGCACCCGCTGCGGATGATGGCTCGCTCCCGAGCGTCATCGTCGACGTCGGTGAAGACATCGAGCAACTCGTCGCAGCGCTCCGCGACGCTGGACCCGACGACGACATGTTGATCGTCCCTTTGCTGGCAGCCGGTGAGGCCGCGCTGCCCGCTCTGATCCGCGAGTTTCCGGGCAAGCTCTGGTTCGATCGCAACGAGCCACACGCTCGGATTCCGGCGGGCAGGGACGTCTCACCGATTGCGAGGGCCTTCGTCGCGTTTGGGCTGCGTGCGGTCCCGTACCTGATTACGCTGCTCGACGATGAGGATCCGGACATTCGTTACTACGCTGCGGTCCTAGCCTCGGAGTTTGCGCATCCTCAGTTGGTGCACCCCATCGGCCGGCGCCTGTTCGACCCCGATCCCGGGGTTCGAAGCAACGCATACCGGGCCTTGAGCGTCCTCTATGCATGCGAGGTCGAGTTCACGCAGCTGATCGAGCGGCTCCGGGCGTCGGCGCGCGACGGCCGGAACCTTGGCCCCCAAGTGACCTCGGTTGACGCGCTCGGGAGGCTCCGTGATGCGGAATCGTTCGAATTCTTCGTCTCGTTGCTTGAAAGCCCCGTGACCGAGGTCGTCGCCGCTACACACGCCAGCTTGGTGCGATTGAGTTGCCAAGATTTTAGCACCAGCAAGAAGAAATGGAGTGCATGGTTCCAAAAGCATCGCGAAGAGCACCGGGTGGTTTGGTTGATCAATGCGCTGATGCATTCCGACGAGCGTCTGCGTAGGCGTGCCAGCGAAGAGCTCAAGCACCTCACGCAGGAGGACTTCGGCTATGCGTCGGAGCACTCGAAGAAGGCCCGCATGGCGGCGCAGAGGAAGTATCGGACTTGGTGGGTGGCGGTCGGTTTTCGTATATTTGTGGAGCCCCAGCCCAACGGTTCTGGTCATGCGCACGACCAGTGATAGACTGCGGCCGCATCGTCTAGACGAGCTCGAATCGTGCGAATCCCGAGGCTCCTGACAATACTGGGTCCTGCGTCCGTTCTCTACGTTCTGGCCGCGCGGGCTTCTTCAAACGCGGCGTCGTCTCCCGAATGGTTGGTGGCTTTGCTGTCGCTCGGGCTTTCGCTGACGCCACTGGCGGTGCTGGGGTCGAAGCCGAGCAGGAGGGGAGCTTCAGCGCTGGCGGTCATGGGGGTGAGCCTTGCCGTTGCGATCGCGTCGGCTCGCACCGCTTCTCCTCTCCTCGACCGCACGCATGACGCTGCATGGCTAATCGTGGCGCTCACCATGCTCGATCTCGTCTTGCCCCGTGAGACTCGGCCGCTCGTGCGGTATGGGGTTTTGGGAACGTTCGCTTCCGTCGCGTTCGCAGGGGCAGTGTTGGCCCGTGAGGGATTGCTTCCGGAGCTGACCTTTGGGGTCGTCGTGGTTGCGGGGATCCTAGCAACCGGCGCGCTGCACCAAATCGTTCTCGTTGGCAGAGGCCATGTGGTCGAAGGTGCCTTGTCGGGCGTTGCGCTCTCGAGCCTTGCGGTGGGGCTTGCGTACGCCTGGTTCGGTCCTTTTGCTGGATTGTTGGCTACTACCGTCGAGTTCGCCGTCGCTTCGTTGCTGTGGCTCGGGCATCTCGCTTGGCTCGATCCGGGCTGGCGATCGTTGCGACGTGTTGGCGTGCCGGTAGTTGCCGCGTCCGCGCTGTGCTTCGTGGTGACGTTCGGGTTCGCGCCGGATGGACCTCTCGAGCGATGGCAACTCGGCCTGTTCGCGTTGGCCTCCGGCGTTCTCTGGTGGCTGACGTTTTCGTTTGCGCGAAGGCTCTCCAACCGCGCGAGTTGGAGTACTTCGGGCCGGCTCGCTGACGGTGCGGAAGCGGCCCGGCACAGCTTGGTCGGAGGCGCGCCCCTGGAGGAGATGGCAACCGGGGTTCTCGTCCCGCTGAGCGAGGCTCTCCGCGACACCCAGGGGTTGCTCGCCCTCTACACGTTGCAGCCCCCGCTTCGAATCCGACTGGATGCCGGGGACCGCCCAAACATCAGGTCGGCCGATGCCCCTGCGGCCGTCACGCGGGCCCTCTTCGCGGACGATCAGCGGGGGCCGCTCGACCTCGTCAACCTGCGCGCTCGGGTCGTTCGGGAGCCCTCCATTCGAGATCTCGTGGACACGATGGAGAACCGGGCGATCGGGTGTGCACTCCCCTGCGCGCATCTCGACCACACGGAGGGCGTGCTGTTTTTGCCCTTGGGGGATCGATCGGAGTCGCTTTCGCGAATCGAGCTCGCGGAGCTGGGTCGCTTGGCGGATTCGCTCGGAGGTGCTCTAGCCTCGGCACTCGCACAACGCCGCGCCGACACACACATTCATGAGCTCTCGACCCTGCGGCGCGAGGCCGAAGACCGCGTCTCGGCCCTGGAGGGAGAGCTCGAACAATTGCGCGGGCAATGCGACGTGCTCGGGCGCGGCCTCGCCGAAGACCGAACGCTGCACGTCGCCTACAGCCGGTCGATGAGGCGCGTACAGACCCATGCCATCGAGCTTGCCCCCGTGGCCGATCCGGTTTTGCTCATCGCACCTGCAGGCTCCCCGGTCTTGCCTGTCTCCCGTTTCATCCACGACCGCGGTCCGCGCTGGGAAGCGCCATTCGTCGTCGCGGATTGCTCGGCGGCGCCACCCGGACAAGTCGTAAGCCTGCTCTTTGGCTCCCAGAGCGAGGGCCACACCGGTTGGCTTCAATCCGCGTCCGGCGGAACTCTGCTCCTGCGCGACCTCCCGGCTCTCACCTTGGCTGCCCAGGCGCGTCTCGCAACGGCGTTGGCGGAGCCGGACGCACAACTGGGCGAATGCAAGGAATCTCGGCCAATACCGCCTCGCCTCATTGCTACCTCGCGCACTCCGCTGGGCGAGCTGACGTGGCGCGGCGCGCTCGACCCCGACCTCGCGAGTTGTTTTTCGCGACCCGATCTCGAGATTCCACCGTTGCGGGATCGGCGCGAAGACGTACCGTCGCTCGCGCTCCTGGCCATCGATCGGGCATGCCGAGTTTTGGCCCGTGAGCCGGTCGGCATCGAACAAGAAGCGATGCGCGCTCTGGTCGAGCACGACTGGCCGGGCGACGTCGCCGAGCTCGAGCTCATCATCGAGCTCGCGGTAGCCAAGGCCTCCTCCAAAACAATTGCCCTGGTCGATCTGCCTCCGCTCGCTTGGCCGGGCACGGGCGAAGGGGAGTCGCTGACCGGCACCTATCTCGAGGTGGAGCGCCGCCTGCTCGAACGCGCCCTCCTTCGGTCTGGAGGCAATAAGAGCGAAGCGGCGCGGATGCTGGGGCTCAAGCGCACCACGTTTCTCGACAAGCTCCGGCGTCATGGACTGGAGCAGCGCGTGTCGCAGCACGACGTCGGCGATTCCGCGGTGGGCTGAGCGATGCGTCCGATCCTACTTTGGGACGTAATGGGCACTCTCGTTCACGATCCGTTCTTCGCCGAGATGCCGGAATTTTTCGGGATGAGCTTCGAGGCTCTGCTCGAAGCCAAGCATCCGAACGCTTGGATCGAGTTCGAGCTGGGAAAGCGCTCCGAGCGCGAGTTCCTCAACGGATTTTTTGCCGATGGTCGTGATTTCAATCGTCAGGGCTTCGTGAGCACGGTTCGCGCTTCGTATCGATGGCTGCCCGGGCTCGAGGCGCTTCTCTCCGAGCTTCGGGCGGCGGGGTGCACGATGCACGCGTTTTCGAACTACCCGCGTTGGTACGAGCTCATCGAGGAACGTCTGACACTCTCGCGATTTCTCGATTGGACCTTCGTCTCCTGTCTCACTGGCCTGCGGAAGCCCGACCCCGCAGCATATGCGCAAGTCTTGAGTACGCTTGCGGTGCCGGCCGAGCAGTGCGTGTTCATCGACGATCGTCCGAGCAACTGTGAAGCTGCTCGGCAGCACGGGATGCAAGCTCTCGTCTTCGAAGGGGTCGAGCCCTTGCAGACCTCGTTGCAGGAAGCCGGGGTGATCTAGCTAGGCCGGGTGGCTCTTCGTCCACCAGCGTTGGTAGTTCTCCTGGATCGAGAGGAACTCGTCTCGGCTAGCCGTCTCAGGCAGCGGTTGCAGGAAGTGAGTGAGATGCCAGAGCTCGCGCGAAGCGAGCAGACGAATGTTGGCGCGGCCGTCGCCCAGCCCTTCGATCAGCCACTGGATGCGAATTTCGTGACCGCGCTCCGAGAGCCAGCGGAGCCAAGGGCCGCGTGAAAATCCGAAGTCGTGGGCGGTGAGAACCCTGAGGCCGACACGGCAGGCGGTCGCGATGCCGCGGTCGGAATCCGCCAGCAAGTCCACGAACAGCGCCGCGGAAGCTTCGTCACGTAGCTGTGTCAGCGCTGAGATCGCGCGACGCCTCACTGGAAGTGGCTGGGCGACGTCGGATGCACAGCGGCGAAGCTCGCCGAGGGCGTTTCGGTACAGAGCCTCGTGCTGGTAGGCGCTCAGCAGATGGAGGGCGACGCGGCGGCACTCCCGATCCTCGTCGAGGGAGGCCTGCATCAGCGGCTCGATGAGGCGTGGGCTCGAATACGCCCCGCAGATGACTGCGGCATAGTAGCGAACCTTCGGGGTCGGGTGACGCATCAAGCGCGCGAGATACGGAATTGCCTCGCCTTCGAACGCGGCGAGGGCGGCCGCAACCGCGGAGATCTCTTCGGGGCGCTGGAGACGCGAGTCAGTGGCCAGGGCATGGCGCCAAAGCGGCCCTGGAAAGCTCTTGACCAGCTCTTCGAGCGCGAAGTTACCGAGCGCTAGGAGGCGTCGCACGACCGGCGCGATCTCGTTAGGGCCGAGCGTGACGAGTTGGTCGGTCAAGCCTCGCGCTAGCGCGACCAGGTCTGCCTTGAGTACCGGCCCGCTTCGCGCACCCTCTTCGGTCGGCAAAGGCGCACTGCCGGGGACGCGCGACCCGCGTTCTTCGGTCCCGTCCGGTGGACCCGCGGGAACGACACCGGCCGGCAGCGGGTGCTTTCGTCTTTGGCCAGCCATTGTCCTCTTATACCAGGACGGGAGGGTTTTTGGCGCACTGGGCTAGTCGTGCCTTGTTTTTGCAGGCAAACTCGGCGCCCATGTACAGGATGGTCGTGCGCGCGCTAGGTGGACCGGGCGCCCTTGAACGCGAGGCGCTGGAAGGAGTGTCTGCAAGTTCGGGCGAGGTCGTCATCGATGTGAGGGCGGTCGGCTGCAACTTCTTCGACATCCTGATCACCGAGGGCAAGTACCAAGTCACGCCGGAGCTTCCGTTTGCGCCTGGCGCCGAGGTCGCCGGCGTGGTTCGCGAGCTTGGCCAAGGTGTCGAACGATTTTCGATCGGAGATCGCGTGAGCGCCTTGTTGGAGTACGGCGGCTATGCTTCGACGGTGGCCGCGCCTGAACAGCGCATCTTCGCCATGCCCGCGCAGATGACGTTCGAGGAAGCCGCGGCGCTTGGTCTCGTCTATCAGACTTCCTATGTCGGGTTGGTACACCGCGCGAACCTTCAGGCAGGGGAAACTCTCCTGGTCCACGCCGCAGCCGGCGGCGTCGGGCTGGCCGCTGTTCAGATCGGCGCTGCGCTTGGAGCCAGGGTGATCGGCACTGCTGGAACCCCGGATAAGCTCACGCTGGCAAAACAGAACGGGGCTGACGTCGTCATCAACTACCGGGAAGAGGATTGGGTCGAGCGCGTCAAGGAGCTGACCGATGGGCGCGGCGCGGACGTGATCTACGACCCTGTCGGAGGGGACACGTTCGACCTCTCGACCAAGTGCATCGCATTCGAAGGGCGGATTCTGGTCATCGGCTTCGCGAGTGGAAGAATCCCAACCGCAAAAATGAACCGCGTTCTGGTGAAGAACTTCTCCCTGGTGGGCTTGCACTGGGGTCTCTACTTCCAGAAGAATCCTCAGGTGCTGCAGGAGGCGCAGGACGCGATTTCCCGCTTGTATTCGAATGGAAAGATCGCCCCGGTCGTCTCGGAGACTCACCCGCTTGAGGACGCCCACGCCGCGCTTGACGCGCTTGGCAGTCGAAAAACCACGGGCAAAGTGGTCCTGATTCCCTAGCCCTCGAGAGCTCCGGCGTCCGGAAGCGCCTCCCGGCAGCGTTCGACGACCGCGTCGACGACCCCCGGGTGGCTGCCGAGCGGAGCTGCCATCGCGAAGGCGACGCCCTCGTGAGCGCCCGCAGCGTCGGCGATCATGCTTGGCAGGTCTTCCGTGACGTGTCGGCCCGGCGCGAGCATGAACGGATGGACGACTACCACGGTCGCCCCTTGCTCGACGCAGCGTGCGAAGCCCTGGGCAATTGTCGGCTCTGCAATCTCCATGTGCGCCGGCTCTACGATGCTTCCGGCGCCAACCCGCTGCCTCACTAGCGCAGCAACTTCATCGACGAGCGCGTTGGCCTGGGCGCGACGACTACCGTGGTCGATCAAAAGAATCGCACGCCGGTCCCGAGCTTGCCGACTGTCTGCTTCCGGGCTGCCCATCACGGGTATCTGGTCCCCTCATTTGCAGCTGTCAAGAAGCGCGACCATTCGGCGGAGCGTCTCAGGCAGAATCGGACAGCGCGCGCTTCACCGAGCCCAAGTAGGAGCTGCCGAACAAGTTGACGTGCACCAGCAGTGGGTAAAGTTGGTAGAGGGAGATCCGTTCGGCCGCGCCTGGCGCGAGCGGCCATGCCTCCTCGTAAGCGGAGAATACGCGCTCGCCAAATCCGCCGAAGAGACGCATCATCGCCAGATCGATCTCGCGACAGCCGCCGTAAACCGCCGGGTCGATCAGAGCAGGTTGTCCGGCTTCGTCGACGTGCAGGTTCCCGCCCCAGAGGTCTCCGTGCAGGCGCGACGGTGGCTCGTCGGGCCCCACGCGCTCGGGGAGAACCCGTCGTAGGGTGTCGAACTCCGACCGGGTTCCCGCGTCGATCAGGCCGTGCTCGGAAGCTAAGCGGAGTTGCGGCTCGAGCCGTGATGACCAATAGAACGACGCCCAGTCATCAGCTGGGTCGTTCGATTGTGCCAGCCGCCCAATGAAGTTGTCGTGGTCGAGCCCGAACGACGGCGCTCCAAATGCATGCAACTTGGCCAAGGAGCGTCCCAGGACTTCATCGAAACCCGCCTGTCGCTTTGCCGAAGTCAGCAGCTCGAGAGCCAGGTAGGCTGGCCGTGCATCGGACGCGGCGATGACTCGGGGAATTCGAATCGCCGATGCGTCTCCAAGCCAGCGAAGCCCACGCGCCTCCGGTTCAAACATGCCTTGAGGTGAAGCAGGGTGCGTCTTGACGAAGATGTGCGTTCCGTCGTCGAGTGAAACCTGAAACGCATCATTGATGTCCCCGCCGCCCAGCCGCCTCGCGCCGAGTACCTGCGTGCCGAGCCGTTGCTCTAGGGCGGCGCGCAGCTCCGGGTTCATAGCGGATGATTCTCTTGGATGTGCTGTAGGAGTCCGCGGCACGCCGCTTCGCAGATGTCGAGCACGTGTTCGAAACCGTCGCCTTCGCCGTAGTATGGGTCAGGCACGTCTGCATCGCGTGGTGAGCCTGGATCGTAGTTTCGGAATAGAGCGACTTTCGACTTGCTCGTCTCACCGGGCGCCATGCGGATAAGGTCGCGCTGGTTCGCGCGATCCATCGCGATCACGTAGTCGAAGCGCTCGAAATCCTTCGTGACCACCTTGCGCGCGCGGCCGCCAACGTCGATACCCCGACGCTTCGCGGCTGCTTTCGCGCGGCGGTCGGGTGGCTCGCCAAGATGCCAGTCCCCTGTGCCCGCGCTGTCGATCTGGATCTGACCGTCGAGTTGCTCTCGTTCGAGAAGCTGGCGCATAGTCGCCTCCGCTGTTGGCGAGCGGCAGATGTTTCCGAGACAAACGAAACAGACACGTACGAGCATGGCTACGGCGTCAGTAGGACCTTCCCGATGTTTTGGCCAGCCTCGATGTATGCATGCGCCTCGGCGGCGTTTTCGAAAGCGAACGAACGGTCGACATGCGGCCGGATCTTACCCTGCTCGTAGAGCTCGAGTAGGGCGGTGGACGCGTCATGGGTCAATTCCCGCTCATCCCATAGGTGGCCCATGTTGACGCCGGCCACGCCCTTGTTTTCGTGCATCAATCGCATGGGCGTCCACCAGGGAAGACGCGTGAGCTGGCCAACCACGTGCGTCATTCGGCGCTTGCCGTGCTTGGCCATGTTCGCCCAGCCAAACGGTACCAGCAGCCCTCCCGGACGCAGCAGGGAGTAGCCCTTCTTCCAATCCTCTCCCCCGAGGGCATCGAGCACGCAATCGACACCACGGCCGTCGGTCAGCCTCCGGACCTCGTCCAGGTAGTCGACCGTGTGATAGTCGATTGCGTGGTCGCAACCGTTTTCGCGGACGTAGTCGTGCTTGCCTTTCGATGCGGTGCCGTACGTGGTGACGCCGCCGACCGACCTGCACAGCTGACTTGCCGCGGTGCCCACGCCCCCGGCCGCCTGATGAATCAGAACGTGATCCCCTGCTCTCACGCGAAACACGTTGAAGAGAATGTGGTACGCAGTCAGGTACGTCACCGGAAGCGCCGCGCCTTCATCGAAGGTCATTTGCTCCGGCATCACGTATGTCTGGGCAGCGTCGACGCAGACCATGTCGGCGTATCCGCCAAACCGGGTCATCGCCAGCACCCGCTGGCCCTCGCGTCTGTCTGTGACGCCATCCCCGACGGCGTCGATGACGCCCGATACCTCATACCCAACGACCATGGGCGGCGGCGGCGCATCTTGATAGAGCCCCTGTCTGGCCATGATTTCTGCAAAGTTGATCCCCGATGCCCGGGCGCGGATCCTGACCTCGCCCGCTCCCGGGGTCGGGTCCTGGCTCTCGCGCACTTCCAGAACATCGGGCTTCCCGTATTTCGGAATCCAGACTGCCTTCATGCTTGGCCAGTAACGCGGACCAGAACGATGTCAAGGCTCGCGGCATCGTGTTAGACTCTGGCGATGGACGTCGTTTTGGCACCCGACATTTACGTCAACGCTTCGATTGCTCTGGGCTCTCCGCCCGAGCACGCGGTCCGGCGCGCGTTCGGAGGCAACGGCAAGCCGAAAACATCGGCATGGGTCATGGAGCGGGTCGAGTCGATGCTTCACGCGCTTCCGGAATTCAAAGACGACGCGGTCAAACAACAGATGACCACCATTCGAGGTCTCGTCGACATCGTCGAAACAAATGAGTTCTTCATCGAGGACTGGAACGAAGCACTCGTCGCCCTCGCGAAGGCAGCGGGGGTGCGTAGGGTCTTGACCGATCACCCTGATCTCCTGGCTTCCAAGAGCGTGCAGGAGGTGGAGTTCGTTTCGTCCGACAATTGGCTTGGTGAGCAGGTCACACCACCGCCACCACCCCGCGTTTAGTCTCGCGCCTTGAGCAAAGTAGCCCCCGGCTGCTACAGGATGACTCATGTCCGACCCGTTTCTTCCGCAGAAGGATGAAATCAGGCGGCGTCTGGAAGGGCGTTACGTCGGAGCCGTGCCCCACAACCAGGCACTGGATCTTCGAGTGGTCGACTACAGGCCCGAGCATCTGTCGCTAGCCTTGCCCTACCGAGAAGACCTGGTGGGCAATCCCGAGACGGGCGTGCTTCACGGTGGCTGCATCACTAGCCTGATCGACGCGACCTGCGGCGGCGCAGTCATCATGTCGCTAGTCGCGCCGAGGCGAATTGCGACCCTCGATCTCAGGATCGACTATGTGCGTCCGGCGTTGCCCCACCAGGAAGTCATTTGCGGGGCCCATTGCTACAAGGTGACTAGGCACGTCGCGTTCGTGCGCGCCAAAGCGCACCATGGTGACAGCGCAAACCCCATCGCGACTGCTTCAGGCACCTTCGTGGTTTTCCCGGATGAAGGACGCCGAACCGAGGACGGAGACGCCGCATGAGGCTACGCGATGCGGTCGTCGCCGTGCGGGAAAGTGGCGATTTCACCCCGCTCCAAGAGGCGATTCCCTACGCCCGATTCATGGGAATCACCGGGGAGCTCGTCGACGGTGACGTGCTGGGCCGGATGCGGTACTCGGACCACCTCGTCGGCAATGCGGCGGTGCCCGCGCTTCACGGCGGTACGCTTGGCGCGCTGATGGAGTCGACCGCGATCTTCAAGCTGCTTTGGCACGGCGAGACGACGGCGGTGCCGAAAACGATCAACATCACCGTCGAGTATCTTCGGGGCGCACGTCCCGAGGACGTGCTTGCCCGCGCGGAGTTCACTCGCCGCGGGCGCCGCGTCGCAAACGTTCGCGTCTTTGCGTATCAGGATGACCCCCAGCGCCCCGTCGCAGTGGCGACCGCGCACTTTCTCTTGGTCCAAGAGTAAGAGGAGCAACGCGTTCCAATGACCAGGCAGCCGATTCACGGTCTCCGCAATGCCGAGTTGCTGGAACGCGCAAGGGCACTGCTGCCTCGAGGGCATGGCTTGGCTCGGCGAATCCACCGGCAGGTGATGCTCGAGGGCCGTTTCGATCCCGAGAGCTTCGGGCTCGGCCCCGAAGCTTGTGAAGCCTGGCGCTCGCAGTTCTCGTTCGAGCTGCCAGAGCTCATGAACATGAAATCCGATGAAGGCGACTGCGGCGCGACCTCCAAAATGGTTTTGCGTTTGCAAGACGGCCTCGAAGTCGAGTCGGTGCGTATTCCGATGGGGCGGGACCGATATACCTTGTGCGTGTCGAGCCAGGTTGGATGCAAGATGGGCTGCACGTTCTGCGAGACCGGGCGCATGGGTCTGCTCCGGCACCTCCGGACCGACGAGATCATCGGCCAGTTGCTGGTTGCCAGGCACCGGCTCGGGTGGCCGATTCGCAACATCGTCTTCATGGGGATGGGCGAGGCGCTCGACAACGCAAAGAACGTGCTCCAGGCGCTTCGGGTCTTGAACGACGAAGCCGGGCTCGCGATTGGCCAGGAACGTCTCACGATATGTACGGTGGGCCACGTCGAAGGAATACGGCTGCTCGACGAGCAGGGCCTCAAGCGGCTCAATCTTTCGATCAGCCTGAATGCGGCAAGCGATTCGCTTCGGAACCAGCTGATGCCGATCAACCGGCGCACCGATCTCGCAGAGCTTCAGAAGGTGCTGATGGCGTACCGGCCGCGCCGCAACTTCGCACTCGGTGTCAACTACTGCCTGCTGCCTGGGATCAACGACACGATAGACGATGCTCGCGACGTCGCCGAGTTCTGCAAGCCCCTGAGCCGCGTCTTGGTGAACCTCATTCCCTACAATCCCGGATCGATGCCGCTGACGCGCGCGCCCGAGGAGGCCGAGGTCGAGCGCTTCGTCGGCTTGCTACGCGCGGAGGGTCTGCCGGTGCGAGAGCGGGTGACCAAGGGCCGGAGCGTGATGGCGGCATGTGGTCAGCTCGGAAACCCCTCCGCTCGCAAAGAGCGCCGAACGCGTAGCTATTTGCGACTTTTTTTGCCGCGATAGCGCACGCGGATGGGCGTCCCTTTGAAGCCGAAGCGCTTGCGGATCTGATTGACAACATAGCGTTGATAGCTGAAGTGCACGTCGTTGGGCGAGTTGGTCATGATCACGAAGGTCGGCGGTGCGACGCTAGCCTGCGTGATGTAGTAGAGCCGGACGGCCCGGTGGTGCATCGTCGGCGGAGGATGCTTTTCGAGGACTTCTTCGAAAAAGCGATTGAGCTCCGCGGTTCCAATCCGCTTTCGATGCTCCGTCACGGCATCATCCACACGCCCGAGCAAGGCCTTGATGCCCCGCCCCTTGAGCGCGCTCACGGTCACCAGGGGCGCCCAGGGCACGAATGCCAGCACCTCTCGAGTCCGGTCCATCGCCTTCTTCTGCTCCTCGCGATTCAAGAGGTCCGTCTTGTTCAGCGCGATGATCAGCGCGCGACCCCGATCGTGGGCGAGTCCGGCGATCTTGGCGTCCTGCTCGCCTACGCCAGCCTCCCCGTCGATCATCAGCACGACCACGTGGCTGCGTTCGATCGATCGAATCGCTTGCAGGACACTCAAGCCTTCGACGCCACGCTTCTTGACGCTACGCTTGCGCCGAATCCCGGCCGTGTCGATCAGGATCAAGCTCTGCCCGTCGCGTACGACCAGCGTATCGACGCTGTCGACGGTCGTTCCGGGCCGGTTGTCGACCAACTGACGCTCTTCACCGCAGAGCTGATTGACCAAAGAGGATTTACCCGCGTTCGGCCTACCAATGATTGCCACGCGGGGAACGTCGAGCTCCGGCTCCGTGATCTCGACGACTTCGGGTAGCCGATCGGCGATCGCCTCTTCCAAGTCGCCAATGCCCCGACCATGGAGTGCGGAGATCGGCATGATCGAGTTGATGCCGAGCTCGTAGTACGCAACGGCATCATGTTCCCGTGCCTGCGAGTCCGCCTTGTTGGCTACGAAGATCACCGGCTTTCCTGCATCTCGCAGAAGCGCAACGGCTTCGCGGTCGGCTGGCAGGGGATCGACGGTCGCATCGACCACGCAGACGACGACGTCGCACTCTTCGAGCGCCAAGCGAACCTGGCTGGTAATGCCGGCCTTCATCGGGTCGTCGCTGTCCGGGTCGAAGCCACCCGTGTCGATCAGCACGAATTCGCGCCCCAACGCGAACGCATCCGCGTAGTGGCGGTCGCGAGTGACTCCCGGAATGTCCTCGACGATGGCGATGTGCTGTCCGGCCAAACGATTAAACAGCGTGCTCTTGCCGACGTTCGGGCGCCCCACGATTGCGACCAGGGGCCGGTTCACTATCGAGCCAGCTGGCCTTCGCGCATGGTGGCGACGCCCTCCACTCACGACAGACGTTCCTTGATCGCGAGCTGCCGCGCTTTGATCGGGTCGCGAGTCCACCCGGGGACGACCTTGACCCACAAACGTATGTAGACTTTGCGCTGCAAGAAGGCTTCGATCTCTTCACGGGCTTCGGTGCTGATCTTCTTGATTGTCTCGCCCCGGTTGCCGATCACAATCGCTTTGTGACTTGGCTTTTCGACGATGAGAGTCCCCTCGATTCGAAGCAGCTCGCCTTCTTCGCGATAGGTCTCGAGCTCGCAGGCGATGCCGTACGGGACTTCCTGCCGGGTGTTGAGCATGGCGGCTTCGCGAACCAGCTCGCTCACGAAGAAGCGCTCCGGCCTGTCCGTGAGGAAGTCGGCGTCGTAAAGAAGACCTTCCGGCAGGGTCCCCCGGATCTCACCGAGCAATGCGTCGAGGTTGATTCCCCGGGTCGCCGAGATCGGCACGACTGCGTCGAACGTCCGCTGCTTCTGATACGCCTCGATGAACGCAAAGAGCCGCTCTTTGACTTTGAGCCGGTCTACCTTGTTGATCGCGAGGATCACAGGAACCTTCGAGAGCTCCAAGGCTTGCAAGACAGCGAGGTCTTTTTCGTGCACCTCCAGCGGTGCGCCTGCCTTCGGTGCCTCGGTCACGAAAACGACCGAGTCGCAGTCGACGAGGCCCTGTTTGGCGGTGTCGATCAGCACCCGTCCGAGGGCGCCCTTGGGCCGTTCGAGTCCGGGCGTGTCGACGAAGGCCACCTGCGTAGCTGGATCGTCGGACGCGTACACCCCCAGCACGCACGAACGCGTCGTGCCAGGTCGCGGTGTCGCAATCACGAGCTTCTGCCCGAGGAGCGCATTGAGCAGCGTGGACTTCCCGACGTTCGGCCGTCCTACGATCGCGCATCGCCCCGCGCGCGCGGCATCGGCATGGTTTTCGGGGATTGTCATGGGAGGCGGGAGTGTAGCGGCGGGCGGCCCCGGATCGAGCCGGAAGCGTGGCCCCCCGCAAGGCTCTGAGCTATGCTCGCCGCGCTCATGCAAATTATCGGTTCTCCTTTGGTCTGGCTTTCTTCGATTGCCCTCGTTCTCGTGGTTGCCTGCACAGGCGACGTGGGGACGACCTGCTTCCAAGCGGACGAGTGCAACGGCTCGCTGATCTGCTGTCACGTGGGTAGCTCGTTCACGCAGGGCTCCTGTGAAACGCAGGAGACCTGCGATGAGGTTCGCGGTACCGGCGGTGCAGGCGGCGACGGCGGTGCAGGCGGCGACGGCGGTACAGGTGGTGACGGCGGTGCACGTGGTGACGGCGGTGCAGGTGGTGCCGCAGGGCAGGGCGGCGCCGGGGGGCAGGGCGGCGCCGGTGCATTGGGCGGCGCCGGTGGCCAGGGCGGCACCGGAGGAGCCTAGGCTCCATGAAACCACTGCTGTCCGCACTGCTGCTCCTTGGTCTCGCAGTGCAGGCGGGCGCGCAGTCGACGGGCGAACCCGCAGAGGCTGCGCCGTTGCCGACGGATATCGAGCTTACGGCGTTCCTCTCGAACCCGACCACAAAGTCGGCTGACGCCTACGAGGTAGGCGTGCGGCTGTTCGAGGCGAAGCGCTATGAAGCGGCGGAGCAAGCTTGGCTTCGCGCGTATGCCCTGGGACGCGACCCGACTTTCCTCGTCGCGGTGGCCGATACGCGACAACGCCGTGGAGACGAGCCCGGCACCATTGCGATGCTCGAGCAGTATCTTGTCGAGCGGCCCGACGCTCCGGACCGCGCGTCGGTCGAAGCTCGCATCGCAACGCTTCTGCAAAGCCCGGCGGTGCTGATTGTTCGATCGGAGCAACCCGGCCATGCGATTCTGCTCGACGGCGTTCCTATGGAGCAGAAGACGCCTGCCGAGCTCGACGTCGATCCCGGCACACATGCCGTCATCGTCGTAGCCGAAGGAAAGCAGGTCGGCGAGAAAACGGTCCAGGTCGGATACGGTGACGTGAAGGAGCTCGACTTCACGTCTGGGACGACGAGAGACGTGATCGTCGAGCAGAGTGAGGAAGCCAAGTTGGCGGCTCAGCTCCTGATCGAAAAGGAAGACACGGCCATCCGCCGCGCCGTCATTGCTACCGGCAGCATCGCGGCTGCGGCCCTAGCGGCGGGCACCGTCGTCGGTATCTTGGCGCTCGAGGAGGAGTGGAACTACAGCAACGACCCGAGCAATGAATCGGCCGACAAGGGCGAACGGCTCGCGCTGTTTGCGGATGTTTCATTCGGCTTGGCCGCCTTGTCGGCGATCACCTCGTTCACGCTTTTCATGACGCACAAGAACAAACGGAAGCGCGAGCGCGAGACCGCGCGGCTGCAGATCGAAACGCGAGGGGCCGGTGCTGCGGCAACTTTCAGGTTCTGACATGACGCGATTTGGATCGATGCTCACCGTCATCGGCGTGCTGCTCGCCATCTTCGTCGGTGGCTGCTCGCTGGTCGTCGATTTCGATCGGAGCCTTCTCCTCGATTCGGGCGTCGACGCGGGCATCGACGGCGGCGTCGACCAAGCGCCGAGCGCCGAGGTGAATTCATCGGAAGACGCAGGCGGGAACGCCACTGTCGATGTAGTTGCCGACGCTGGCGCTGTCGCCGACGCGAGCTAGCGGCCCATCAAGTGGACGCGCGTCCGCAGCGAGCGCATCACGGCGAGCTGGGTCGCCGCGACGAACCCATGAGAGAAATGAGTGTTTCCCGCGATCAGCTTCCGAATGAGCTTTGGCGAGTCCGCAGGATCGAAGGTGGCCCAGGCGATGACGCCGGCTTCGCCCCCCGGGTAGCTGTGCGTATCGAATCGCCACTGGCCCTTCGAGAGCGTACCCGAGATGCCGTCTACGGCGACGACGGTGGGACTCGGTCGCAAGATCATCTCGCCACCCACGTGGAGCAGGGGAATCGGGATCTCCCATTCGAACCTGGTGCCTCGCGCGGTCGTTTCGACGACCTCGGCGCAGGTCCCGTGGAGCAGCGATTTACCGAACTCTTCCGGGTCGAGCATCACTCGGCGCACACGTCTCACGCTTGCGCCCGAACGCCCGACGACCGTGACGCTTTGTAGGGTGTCGCCGTCCAAATCCATGAACACCAGGTCTCCGCGCCCGAGGAGAGGATGCAGCGCCTGCATGTCCACCGTCGGCCGACGGAGAGGCTTCGTCGCGTACTTCCAGTTGGACGCGGAGCCCGCGCGCCGTTCCGCTTCGGCCTTCACCTCGAGCAAGGTGACCATCGCCACGGCGACGTTGATCGTTCGGTTCACCGCGTTGCCCTCCGAAGCGAGCTGGCGCGTGATGTAATTCGCATCGCGCATGTCTAGTCGAGAGGCGAAGACAACGAGTGACTTGTTGGGGCCCTCCGGATAGATGCGCCACATGACGCGTCCAATGCCGAGCTCCCCGCCGGTCGTTCGGATGTCGAATCGGTAACCGCGTGTCGAGTCGCCTGGGTAGCTCGTCATTACGTTGCGACCGGTGAGGGAGAACAGTGTGACCCCCCAGCTCCAGTCGAACGCCATCATTTGACCGTTGACTTCATGGACGTCGACCGAGGTCAAGGCCCGCATGAAGCGGGGATACTCGGCGGGCTTACCGACCACTCCGGCGATGGTTTGTGCCGACGCATGGATAACTGCTGCGTAGATCACCGCAGGCAGGTCCGTCTGGCGATTCCGGAACTCGGTCAGAACCACGGGTCCGTGCGCCAGGTGCGGCGCCAGCACCGCCCGTTCCTCTGGGTTGAGGCTGCCGAGTCGCGCGACCGAAGCGTCGACCTTGCCGGTCCGCTTCTCGGCGAGCGCGCCGCTGCTCCACGCCACCAAGAGGATGAAAACTGTAAGAAATCTCCGCATAACGTTTGGACGACCTCGGTTGCCGATTCTTCAATACCGCGACAGAACGGCCCTGGTGAGGACCTAGCGGTGCGCGCAAAGAGCAGATGGACCCCAGGGGGCATCGTATTGTGGCTGATCGCCGCGGTTCTAGCGACCTTGATCGTCTGCTCGCAGTCCGGGCCTGCGCCTGGCCCTCCAGCCGTCACGGACGAGGTCGAAATCGAGCTGGATGTCGTCGAGTGACCGTATCCTGGGTTTCTGCGTGGCGCCGCGACGGCTCCCAGGCTCTGCTTGACCCTGCGAGTCCAGCGCCCTTTACTAGCCCCATGCAGATTTTCATCGACACCGCAGACATCGAGGAGATCCGTGACGCCGCTGCCATGGGGGTCATCGACGGGGTGACCACCAATCCGTCACTCGTCGCCAAAACAGGGCGCCCCTTCGAGGACGTGCTCGTCGATATCTGCGAAGTCGTCGATGGACCGATCAGCGCCGAGGTCATTGCGACGGACTACGCGGGGATACTGAAAGAGGCGCGGCGCCTGGCGAAGATGCATAAGAACATCGTCGTCAAGGTCCCCTTGATTGCCGAAGGTCTCAAGGCGGTGCGAACCCTCACCGACGAAGGCATCCGGACGAACGTCACGCTCTGCTTCAGCCCCACGCAAGGTCTCCTCGCCGCCAAGGCGGGAGCGACGTACATCAGCCCCTTCATTGGCCGGATCGACGACATCAGCGGCAACGGAATGGAGATCGTCGAACAATTGGTCACGATCTACCAGAACTACGGCCTGAGCACGCAGGTCCTCGCAGCGAGCATTCGTCATCCGGTTCACGCCGTGCAGGCCTCGCTGATCGGCGCGCACGTCGCGACCATTCCGCACAAAGTGATTCACCAGCTGCTGAAGCACCCCCTGACCGACATCGGCCTCGAGCGGTTTCTGGCCGACGCGAAGAAAATTCCGACCGGATAAGGCGCGCCACGTCGCGAACCTCACCACGAGTCATGCATGCGGCCCAAAGTCCTCGTCGTCTACAAGAAGAGCACCTACCAGCGCTACGTAGGTCGCGCGCAGGCACGGCTTCAAGAGCTGATTGAGCACAGCGATGTCTCGGTCGAAGGTCTGCTTCACGAGCACGAGATCCATCAAGAGACCCTGCAGCAGGCGAAGAAAGCGCTCCGCGACTTGGGGGCGCGTGCCATCCTCCGATACCGCCCCGAGCCGATGCCCGAGGGAGGCGCCTGGGATCTCATCGTAACCCTTGGCGGCGATGGAACCCTTCTCTGGGCCTCCCATCTTGCTGACTCCTCCACTCCGATGCTGGCGATCAACAGCGCGCCAGAAACCAGCGTGGGCTACTTCTGCGCAGGGGATGGGCACAACGTGGATCAAGTACTGGCGGCCGCGCTCGACGGGAGCTTGAAGTCGAGCCGCCTTGCACGGATGCGGGTTGATGTCGGTGACAACCTCATATCGACGCGCGTGCTCAACGACGCTCTCTACTGTCACGAAAGCCCTGCGGCGACCTCCCGGTACATCCTGAACTACGGTGGTGAGCAAGAGCGTCAGATGTCGAGTGGGGTCTGGGTCGGCCCGGCTGCTGGTTCGACTGCGGCGATTCGTTCGGCTGGCGGCAAAGTGCTCCCGATAGGCTCGCAGAAGATTCAGTTCGTCGTTCGTGAGCCCTATCGGGGCGTGGACAACAAGTATCGTCTCATCAAAGGGATGGTCTCGCGCGGCGCGGCACTCGAAATCGCCAGTCGAATGACGAAGGGCCGGATCTTTCTTGATGGCACCCAGAAGGTGTATTCCGTAGGCATTGGCGACCGGGTACGCATGGCGCTGTCCGACGAGCCGCTGACACTATTGGGTCTCCAGCGGCTGACCGAAGGCTCGAGCCAGATCCCCGCCTTGAAGTAAATTGACCAGTCAAAGACGGGAGCGTTAGGTAGTATTCCGTGCCGAGCTATCGCAGCCACATCGCCCTTACGGTCTGGCCTCTCGCCGCTCTTTTCCTGACGGAGCTTGCCCGGCTATGGCCTGCGCTTGGCGGCGCGAGCTCGTTTGCCGCAGCGTCGCCTGCGAGCTGGCTTTCGCTCGCAGTGTACACGGTGCTGGTCGCCGTGTTCCTCGGGGCTTATGCGCGCGGCTGGAGCCTGCTCAGCATGCAGGCGCCGGGGAGTGCGGGCCCGTACCGCTCCCACGGATGTTGGCGCCTGCAAAAGATTGCCGGCGGACTCGCCTGGGCCCTCGTGGTCGTCCACTTGATCCTGCACTGGGTGATGACCGTCCGCGTCGGACCGGTGGCTCTGAGCCACTACGAACTCTTGCGCGAGTTCCTTTCGCGGCTTCCCGTCCTCGCCTTCTACGTGTTCGAGCTTGCAGCAGTCGGTCTCTTCCTATCGCAGGGAATTGCCGCCTCCTTCCGTTCTTGGGGTTTCGCGCGGCGGCCTGAAAGTTCACGCTGGCTCGAAGTAGGCGCTACCTTAGCGTCCGCAGCGATGGTGCTGATGGCGATCAACATCCTGAGTCATTTCGTGACGGGGCGTGCGTATTGGATGGGCTCGTGAGCGTCGCGCGAATCTACGCCATTGCCCTCAATACCTATCGCGAAGCGGTGCGCGACAGGGTCTTGTTCGGCGTTCTCGCGCTTGCGGCCGGCGTCCTTGCGTTGACCTTGGCGCTCGGAGAGTTGTCGCTCGATCAGCAGATGCGCGTCGTCACCGACCTCGGGCTAGCGTCGATTTCGCTGTTCTCGGTGGTGGTCGCGATCTTCCTGGGCTCCTCGCTCCTCTACAAGGAAATCGAGCGCAAGACGCTCTACGTCATTCTTCCGAAGCCGATCGCGCGATTCGAGTTCTTGCTGGGCAAGTACTTCGGTATCGTCGCCACGTGTGCGGTCTTCATTGCGATCATGGGGGCGCTCCAGCTTCTGGTGACAGCGATCCAAGCAGGAGCGTCGACCACAGTCGTCATCGCAGTGCCCGCAGTCCTCGTCGCAGGGCTCGGTCTCAGTTTCCTGTTTTCCAAAGATGGGACGCTCGTCGTCCCGATTTGGTCCTTGATTGCGCTTGGCGCGTCAGCCTTGATTTGCTCTACGGTCGACGTAGAGCTCTTTCAGCTTCTTTCTTCGCTAGTCCTGAGCCTGGGCGAGGTGCTCATTCTCTCAGCGGTGGCGCTTCTGTTCTCTTCGTTTTCCACGCCTTTCCTCACGGGCGCGTTCACCTTCGGTGTCTGGCTGGTCGGCCGGGCGGCGCACGACATGGTTGCCATGGAGACTCGGGTTCTCAGCCCCGGAATGAAGACATTGCTCAGGTGGCTGGCCGAGGTCCTACCGAACTTCAATCTCTTCGTCCCCGGTCGAAACACCTTGGTGACCACGACGACCGAGTTCGGCAGCCCGCTGACGTACGTTGCAACCTCGGTGGGCTACGCGATTCTCTACGCCGGAGCCACGCTCATCGTCGCCGCGCTGATCTTCCGTCGCCGAGACTTCTTGTGAAGGCTTTCTGGGGGCGTCCGGCGGTCGTTGCGGGGCTGGCGAGCACGGCTCTGCTCGCGTGCGTTCTAGGGCGCGTTGCTTTGGAGTCGCGCGCGGAGCTAGCGGCGGCGAATGCCTACCATGAAGAAGGTCGCATCGCGCTTGCAATCGAGCACTACCGCCGGACGATTCGTTGGGCCTTCCCGCTGAGCCCATACACGGTCGAAGCCATTTCCGCCTTGGAGTCGCTGGCGGAACGACTCGAGGCGGACGGGGACGAACCCGGAGCCCTTTCGACGTGGCGATCTCTATCGGGCGGCCTCGCAGCGACCCGCTTCCTCTATTCCGGTTCGCACCCTGCACGCGAGAATGCAAACGACCAAATCGCACGTCTCATCGCGATGGATCAGAGCGCAGCCATCGATGCAAACCTGAGCGTCGAACAGCTAGCAACCGACCACCGGCGACTTCTGAGCGAGACGGTTTCCCCCGATCCATGGTGGGGAGTCCTGCTTTTGCTGGGAATGTCAGTTTGGGTTGGCGCGTTGGCAGTCATGGCGCGGCGTGGTTTCGATTCGGCCGGACGCTTCGATTGGGCCTCCGCAAGAGGCCCGCTCTGGGGTGCCTTCGTCGGCTTCGTTTCGTTTGCTCTCGGACTGCTCTTCGCCTGAAGTTGCCCGAACATGGGCCACGGGGTAACAGAGGCGTCGTGGATAGCATCCGAATCGTTGGAGGAAACAGACTCGTCGGCTCCGTGCCGATCAGCGGCGCAAAGAACGCGGCTCTGCCAATCATGACGGCTGCGCTCCTGGCGGACGGCGAGCACGTGTTTCGCAACGTCCCAAACCTGCGCGACGTCCACACGATGACGCGCCTCTTAGAGCGGCTGGGTGCGCAAGCCGAATACAAAGACGGCCGCGTGCGCGTCAGCTTGTCCGGTGCGATCGAACCGACAGCGCCTTACGACCTGGTGAAGCAGATGCGCGCTTCGGTCCTGGTTCTCGGTCCGCTCGTTGCGCGCTGCGGCCGAGCCGTGGTTTCCTTGCCCGGTGGCTGCGCGATCGGCGCGCGGCCCATCGACCAGCATCTCAAGGGGCTCTCTGCGATGGGAGCGGAGGTGGAGCTTCATCACGGCTATGTCGAGGTCACGGTGCCCGGCGGCCGGCTGCGTGGCTCGGACATCAGCCTGGACTTTCCAACGCACACCGGAACCGAAAACCTGATGTGTGCAGCAGTCTTGGCCAAAGGGCGCACGACTATCGCCAACTGTGCCCGCGAACCGGAAGTCGAAGAGCTTGCCAGGGTCTTGAATAAGATGGGCGGCCGCATCGAAGGGGCGGGCACTTCGGTGATTTCGATCGAAGGCGTCGAATCGCTACATCCGATCGATCATGCGATCATTCCGGACCGCATCGAAGCGGGTACCTTCATGATTGCCGCTGCCGCGACGGCCGGCGACTTGCTTCTCGAAGGCGTTGGCTTCGAGCCTCTTGAAGCGGTGATCGCAAAGCTTCGGGAAGCTGGCGCAGCGGTGGAGCGCGAGGCGGATGGCATCCGTGTGGTCGGCGCACGCTCAATCCGCCCGACGGACATGATCACGCTGCCACACCCTGGATTCCCGACGGACATGCAGGCGCAGTTCATGATGCTGATGTGCCTCGCCAAGGGGACGAGCCGAATCACCGAGACGGTCTTCGAGAACCGCTTCATGCACGTTTCGGAGCTCAACCGCATGGGCGCCAACATTCAGGTCGACGGCAGGACGGCCACCGTTCACGGCGTCGACAAGCTGGAAGGCGCCGAGGTGATGGCGACCGACCTTCGAGCCAGCGCGTCGCTGGTCGTGGCGGGCTTGGTCGCGGAAGGCACCACGTACGTTCGGCGGGTGTATCACCTCGATCGGGGCTATGAGCACATCGAGGAGAAGCTGGCCCCCCTCGGGGCGCAAATCGAGCGAGTACCTGGCAATGCCTAGACGCAACCGAGACACCATCGTCATCGCGGTTCCCAAAGGCCGCGTCCTCGAACAGTTGAGCGGGCGCCTACAAGAGGCAGGCATCTGTACCAATGCGCTTACCGCAAAAAGCCGCAAGCTCGTCCGTGAAGACAAGGAGAGTGGGCTCAGCTACCTGCTGCTCAAACCGGACGACGTGCCGACCTATGTCGAGTACGGCGCGGCCGACTTGGGCATCGTCGGCCGCGACGTCTTGATGGAGCGCAACTACGACGTCTTTGCGCCAGTCGATCTAGACATCGGCAAATGTCAAATGATGGTCTGCGGCCGCCCGAACGAGCCCATCGCCGGCAAGGGCGAGCGCCCCCTTCGCGTCGCAACCAAGTTCCCGCAGATTACGGAGCAGTACTTTCGAGCCAAGGGCACACCGGTCGAGCTGATCTTCTGCCAGGGCTCGGTCGAGCTCGGCCCGTTGACCGGCCTTGCCGACGTGATCGTCGACTTGGTTGAGACCGGCGAAACCCTCCGCCAGAATGGGCTCGTCCCCCTCGAGAAGATCGCCGACATCAGCTCGGTGGTGATCGCCAACCGCGCGGCTCTCAAGCTTCGCCGCAACGCGATCCAGCCGCTCCTGGACGCCCTCCGCGCCTAGGTCCACCGATGCTCCATTTGCACATCGGAACCGACCCCGCCTGGATCGACATCGTGTTGAGCGACTTCGATGCCTTCCTGATCAACCATGCGGCCTGCGAACGAAAGGCATCCGCGACCGCGCTGAAATTGGTGTCGCACTACTCGGATCGCATTCTGCTCGTGCGCGAGCTGATCCCGTTCGCACAGGAAGAGCTCGAGCACTACGCCCAGGTGATGGAGATCATCCTCGACCGGGGGATTTCGACCCAGGCAGACGAAAAAGACCCGTACGTCGGCGCCCTGATGCAGCTGATCAAGCGTGGGCCGGAGCGGTATTTTCTCGACCGGCTATTGGTGCTGGGCATCGTTGAAGCGCGCGGCTGCGAGCGTTTTGGGCTCGTTGCACGAGCGCTCGAGCCGGGGCCATTGAAGGACTTCTACACCGACATCACGCGCTCTGAGGCCAGGCATCACGGCTTGTTCGTGCGCTTGGCGCGGGAGTACTTTCCGGTAGAGCGAGTGAACGACCGGATGAGTGAGCTGCTCGAAGGGGAGGCGGAGATTGTGGACAGGTTGCCGTTGAGGGCGGCTGTTCACTGAGAGGGGCAGTCTCAGCGGCAGGGCCAGTGGCAGCGGCAGTGTCAGTGTCAGTGTCGGTGTCAGTGTCAGGGATCGGGTCCGAGCAAGATCCGTTTCCGGTACATCACGCGGATCTCACGGAATCCGAGCTTGGCGTGCGCGCGCCTTGCCCCTTCGTTCCCCGACCAGGTCGCCGACTCGACCACGTCGCACCCCGAGCCCGCGAATCGCGCTTCGAGCTCATGTAAAAGCCGCGCGCCAACACCCGTCCCGCGCAACTCCGGCACGACAAACCAATCTTCGACGACGCCCTTGCGCGACAGCACCCGCCTCGGCTCCACCGCGACGCGACCGGTGATGTATCCGACGGCCACGCCCCGGGATTCAGCTACCAGGACGTGGCTGCTTCGGTCTCTGAGAAGCGCTTGCAGGTCGTCGCTTAGAATGCGCTCGTAGTCTCGGTACTCGATGAGCGGGCGGTCTTCTTCCGCTACGACCTCGTCGCGGTGGCCTTGGTAGAGACTTCGATGGAAGCCCAGCAGCACGTCGCGGTCGGATTCGTCCGCCTCGCGTACCTCGATCGTCGGGACCATGGCCCTGACCCTAGGCCGTTCGGCCGCGCGAGGGTAGCGGCTAGCGCACGCGGATCGAATGGCGAATGCGGCCGAAGGTCTTCCGGCCGATGCCCGGCACTCGAATGATGTCTTCGATACGGCGAAACCGACGCTTTTCACGTTCGGCTACGATCGCCTGGGCGCGGGTCGGGCCAATCCCCGGAAGCTGAACGAGCTCGCCGGGACCTGCCTCGTTGATGTTGATGCGCGCGTCTTGCTCGACGCTTGGCGGCCCTTGCTCAGGGGGGCCGACGCCTCCGTCGATCGCCCGCGCTTGCCCCGAATGGAGCAAGCTGAGCGCGAGCACCAAGAGCCATACGCGTTTCATCAGGCCGCCTGGTCATGCGAGGCGCTCTCACGGGCTTCCCTCGGCTGGTAGTCTCTGATTTGCAGCTCTCCGTTGACGGGCATCGCGTCGAGCCGAACGTTGAGGCTTCCGTCGCGGTTGACGAATGCCGCGCCCACACGCACCCAGAACTTCCGGCCGTCCTTATTACGTTCCACGACGGTGTACGCGATCTTCACTTTGTTTTCTTCGAGCATCTGTCCTCCTGGTTGGAATGCACTCGAAGCCAGATGCACATGCGGTGCCAAGAGTCGGTCGAGTGATTCCCAGTAGCTACGGCGCCGGACTTGGCGAAGGCGGCGCCAAGCGACGGTGGCCGCCAGCTGATCGTCGGGGCGCTTCCGTTTGTTGGGCGCAGGAGTTCCTGTCAGTATCTCGCGGACCAGGCTGAGAAGGAGTCAGATGAAGATTTCACTTTCTGAGGGAACTTGGGACAAGTCGACCGCGGACATCGTTGCGATCGCCGTTCCATCAGGGAAGACCAAGCTCAACCGGGCCTTGGGGCGCATTGAAGTCGTGACCGGCAAGGGCACCATCAAGCCTCTTGCGCACGACGAACGCTTCGTGGGTAAGGCCTCGCAGACTCTCAAAGTTGCTGCTGCGGGTAGGGCGAAGGCTCGATGGCTGTTGCTCGTCGGAATTGGAGACGAAAATGACGCCCAGAAGGTCGCCTGGCGCCTAGGGCATGCGCTTGCCTCCACTGCGCGCGCGCAAAAGAGCGCCGCCGTCGAAATTCCTGCAGTCAGCGTCGAGTCGGTACGCGCCGTGTCCCAGGGGCTCGTCGCAGGAGCGTATCGCTACACCGAGTACAAGAGCGATAAGACCGCTGCTACCGTTTTCAGCTCCGCCGTCATTCTCGGCGCTCCAAAGGGCGGGCGCGGCCTCACCGCGGCGGTTCGCGCAGGCAAAGCAGTCGCTGAAAGCGTCAATTTCGCGCGCGATCTCGTCAACCGCCCCCCAAACGACCTGAATCCGATCACGCTGGCGCGCGCTGCGTCGCGTGAGTCCCGAAAGCTCGGCCTGTCCTGTCGTGTTTGGAACAAAGCGCGCATCGAGAAGGAGCGAATGAACCTGCTCCTCGCCGTAAACAAGGGTAGCGCGATCGAGCCTCGGGTCATTCACGTGGTGTACAAGCCGGCGCGTCCAAAGAAGAAAGTCGTCTTCGTGGGGAAAGGCCTCACGTTCGATGCGGGTGGCCTCTGCATCAAGCCCGCGGGCTCGATGGCCGACATGAAGTGCGACATGGCCGGCGCCGCGACGACGCTCGGCATCGTGTTCGCCGCTGCCCGCCTCAAGATCCCGGTCGAGGTTCATGCCGTCATCGGATCCACGGAGAACATGACCGGCGCAAAGGCTTATCGGCCCGGTGACGTGTACAAGTCGTTGGAGGGTAAGACGGTGGAGGTCATCAACACCGATGCCGAGGGGCGCTTGGTACTCGCCGATGTGCTCACCTGGGCGGTTCGCAAGCTCAAACCAGACTTCATGATCGACCACGCTACCTTGACCGGCGCGTGCGTGGTCGCGCTGGGCCCCTGGCGTGCGGCGCTTTACACCGACGACGACAAGCTGGCGTCGAAGTATCTCGACGCTGCAGAAGGGGAGGACGAGTCGTTCTGGCGGTTGCCGCTGGATTCGGATCTGCGGTCCACCCTCAAGAGCTCCATCGCCGACCTCAAGCACATCGGCGGCCGATACGGCGGCTCGATCACGGCAGCGCTATTTCTGAAAGAGTTCGTCGACGAAACCACCTGGATGCACCTGGACATCGCCGGGCCGGCATTCGTCGACCGACCGCACGGCCGGCTCCCGAAAGGCGGCACCGGCTTCGGCGTAGCGACCGGCGTGAGGTTCCTGGAGAGCCTCAGGTAGCGCGCTGACACTGGCATTGCCGCCGGCACTGCTGCTGACACTGGCCTTGCCGCTGACGTCAGAGCCTGTACGGGAACGTCACTTTGAACGCGGACTGCTTAAATCGCGGGACGCGTGCGCGCTTGACCGCGGACTCGATGCAGGAGCCGACGGGAGTGCCCTTGAAGGGCCCCGAAGTGATCTTTGCGCCAGTGGCGCGGCCAGTCTTGCCGCTGAAGGTGACGTTGACGGTGGCGGTTCCGCCGCTGTCCTTCTTGCAAGCCTTCACGCCGCCGCTCACTCCCTGAAGGGCAGTCTTCACGTCGTTACGTGACGGCGCCTCCGGGAGATTCGAGCTGCTCGAGCTGGACGACCTCGTGGTTTGCTTCGGCTTCGAGGAAGAGGACGAGCCGCCGACGACTTCGTCCATGAGCGCATCGAGGTTGTTGCTGCTGCGCCTCTTGGGCTCCGGAGCGGGTGCAGGCGTCGAGCTGCTCGTGCTCTTCGCTGTTCGTGGACGTCGCTGCGAGGTCGAAGGCGTGCGCTTCTTTGGTGCCGGCTCCCCGATCTCGGGCTCGGCTTCAGGAGCGTTGTCTTCGATAGTTGCAGCCTCGATCGGGTCTGCGACCGCAAGTGCCTCCTCGGGTGGCTCTATCGGTGCCTGAGTAGCGGTCGCCACTTCGTTGGAACCGGGGACTGCCTGGACGGGTGCCGGCTCCACCTCTGCGGTAATTTCGAGAGCGTCGTCCTCGGAGCCTCCGAGTACCATGCCAACGCCAACGCCTGCGCCCACGATCGCGAACACCGCGATCGCAACGCCGCCGATCCACAGCCAGCGATTGCCTTCGGATGCATCCGCGGGTGCCGGCCCAAGCAACGGCGCGCCAAGCGCCGCCCCAGCGCCTGTCCCAATCGCGAGAAGATCATCGACCGCTTGCGAGGGTGCGGCTCTGGTGCCCGGTGTCGTGGATTTCGCCAGCGCGCGAATGTCGATGAGCCCCGAACCTTCGCCGGACGTTGGACGGGTGCTTTGGCCCCCGAGCGATGCAGTCGGTGCCTGGCTCCCCAACGGCGCAGATTCGGCGGGCGAGCCGCTGCGTGATGCGAGCTGCTGTAAGTTACTCAATGAAAAGAGCACCGAGTTCTCGTTGCGTTGACCGGTCATCCGCTGCGGTTCGGACCCGCCCATCGCCCCTCCGCCCAATACGCCGCCCAGGTTCTCGGAGGCGGCCGCCATCGGCGAATCCTCGGCCTCCGCTGGTGTGGGCGTGGGGTTCTCGTCAAAGCCTGCGAACATGCTGCTGTTCGTGTCGATTTCGCTCGTGGGCTCGCGGCCTTCACCGTTGCCGAAAAGGTCGGCTCCCGTTGCAAGCGCTGAGGTGTCGGCTGCGGCGGCCGGACTCGCGCCATGCGCAGCGCCGCTGAATATCCGCGCGAGCTCGGGCACGTCCGAGGCGACCTTCCAATCTTCGAAGTCTTCGTTCCACACGTATGAGTCGAGGCTTACGCTGCCCTTGGCGAACAACTGGCTAAGCGCGATCGGAGCCAACGGCCCTTTCTGCTCACCGTCGACTACGATGTACCAGGTCGCTTCGCCTCCGCGATCCTGCGCCGCGATCGGTTCATCAACCGCGGCCGCGCCGGTCCGATCGCCCCGAACCTCCAGTACCGATGAGCACTTCTTGCATCGGATCTTGAAGATTTTTCCAGCGACCTTTTCGTCGGCGATGGAGTATTTGGCCCCGCAGCTATCGCAAACGATCTTCATCTATAGCCCCCGTCTCCCCCCGGCTTTGAACGAGCAGCACCGGATCGAAGATTCCCCTTTAGCACCGAGATCATAGCGGTCCTGTCCTATGCCAAGCAAGAAGTCCACCAAGGTTGTTCCCGCATGCTTGGACCCCCATCTGCCCGGATCCTTGGCTCTTTTCTAGTTCACGACGACGAGCTCGGTGCCGTCCTGGCCGCAAAACAGGTGAGCCGCAGCGTGACGAATCCCACATTCGGGGCAGATCTTGTTGGTATCGAGCCTCAGGGGAGGGCGTGTCGAGCTCGCAGCGCCGTAGAGGCCATACGGCACCAATTCGTCCGCATCTTCGGGGCAAAAGCTCGAATCGAAGGGGTAGCCCCGTCGACAAGTGGGGCAGATCATGCCCTGCGAAAAAGGTCCTGAGGAGCGACCGTCCGTCAGCTCCACGCCGTCCCGGACGCAGAAGCGGTTCTGTGTTGGGTACTCGGAAAGGCAGACCGGGCAGCTCTTCAAAGGTGTTGGCTCCGGCGCTCCGGCTGGTCGCGACGCCGGGGCTGAGGGGGCCTCCTGCGCCGAGTCCCCGCCCCTTTCAGTGGCTGCATCGCCACCGGACGCTTGGCGCCTGCGCCGGACCCTCGCCAGTGCGACGAGAGCGACGCCGAGCACTCCCACGGCTGCGAGCGACCAAGCCATCCTGGAATTGTGCCGGATCGCGCGCGCTCGGGGCCACAAAAAAGCCCGGCAGGCTGGGCCAACCGGGCTTCTTCTGCTGATTTCCGGCGCGGCCAGAGGCTCAGAGCTTCTTTACGGCGTCGGTGAGCGCAGGCACCACATCGAAGAGATCAGCCACCAGGAAGTAGTCGGCGACCTGAGCGATGGGCGCTTCCTTGTCTTTGTTGATCGCTACGATGGTTTTGCTGCCCTTCATGCCAGCCAAGTGCTGGATGGCACCGGAGATACCGATTGCGATGTAGAGCTTCGGCGCCACGACCTTACCCGTCTGGCCAACCTGCAGCTCCGGCGAGACATAGCCCGCGTCGCATGCGGCACGCGACGCGCCCATGGCTGCGCCGAGCGCGTCGACGAGCGGTTCGATTACGTTCGTGAAGTTGTCCGCGCTCTTAAGTGCGCGGCCACCCGAGACGACGATGTCGGCCTCGCTGAGATCCGGGCGTTCGCTCTTCACCACCTCGACGCCGAGGAACTCGACCTTGTCCGCGGCCGGGTCGCTCTGCACGGCGATGTCTTCCGCAGGGCTCGCGCCGCCGGAAGCTTCCGCGGCGTCGAACTCCGACTGACGTACCGTGACGACCTGCTTGTCGGACGTGATCTCCAGCGTACCGGACACGTTGCCCGCATACATCGGACGCGTGTACGACAGCTTGCCGCCTTCGGTGTGCACAGCGGAGATGTCGGACGCGACGCCCGCATCGAGCTTGGCAGCCACACGCGGGAGCAAGTCCTTGCCATAGGCGCTCGCGCAAGCCACGAGAACGTCGTAGCCCTTCCCGGCTTCTGCGACGGTCGCCGCGTACTTCTCACAGGTGTATCCGCCGCCGATCTCGGCCTTGAGAACTTTGCCCGCGCCGTATCCGGCAAGCTCGTCCGCTGCCGCGCCTGCGCCCTCTCCTATGGAGAGGATGTCGAATGAACCGCCGGTTCCTTCCGCGATCTGCTTCGCCGCCGTGACGGCACAAAGAGTGGTTTTGCGTGCCTTGCCCTCAAGCAACTCCGCAACAACGAGAACATTAGCCATGTCTGATGCTTCCTTTCCGTTTCTC